>WNGL01010232.1_pt1 | contig 10839 bp, 11 predicted proteins | sample 5400591 | NCBI WGS metagenome assembly WNGL01 (sample SAMN13153377, study PRJNA577476) | soil metagenome | isolation source: 80 cm soil or saprolite under Garry oak tree replicate 1 | place: USA:California | collected 2016-06-15
CGAGCGAGAGAAGATTGCGGCGATCACGCTCGCGCCGCTGATGCAAGCATACGCCGAACAGAACAAGGTTTCTCTGCACGGTTTTGGCAACAACATCGGCAACGGCCACTGGAACAAGTTGGGCCATCGAGTGGCGGGTGAATTCATCGCACAAAAGCTTTGTGAAGGAGTCTTGAAGTAGCTGCGTTCCTGCGGCTCGCGAAGCCTGGGTCAAGACCAATTTGTGTGGTGACGAAATGCTCAACTCAAACGCAAAGGTCGCAGAGGAAAAGCCTTCTTTGCGTTCCTTTGCGAATTCCCTTCGCACCCTTTGCGTCAAAGTCGACGCGTGATCTGGTCATAAGGTGTCAAGAGACGCCGGGGATTCAATATAGTGTCCGCTCCAATTCCCAAGAGTGACCCCAGATCGCCCGAGCGAATCAGAGAACATTACCTGATCGAGAAAGAGCTGGCCGCGCGACTGCGCGACGCAACCAAGCAGGAAAGAAAACGCCTGTACACGGTAGTTTATGACGAGCTTTTCCGGAGAGTTCCAGACCATCCGCAGTTGACACTGAAGACGGACGGACAAACCCGGCGGCGATTGGTTGTGGAACGCGTGCGGCTGTTGAGTCGTTATCTTCGCTCGAATTCGACCTATCTTGAGATTGGTCCCGGCGATTGCGCGCTGGCGATTGCCGTGGCGCAACGAGTGCGCAAGGTGTTCGCGGTTGATGTGTCTAACGAGATTGCGGCGGGTGTTGCCCTGCCGAAGAATGTGGAGTTTGCGATCTCTGACGGTTGTAGCATTCCCGTTCCCGAAGGCTCGATCGATGTTGCTTACAGCGATCAACTGATGGAGCACCTGCACCCGGACGATGCGCGCGAGCAGCTGGCGAACATTTATCGGGCACTGGCGCGGGGTGGAGTTTATGTTTGCCTCACTCCCAACCGGCTGTCAGGCCCGCACGATGTCTCGCGCTACTTCGACGAAGTGGCAACTGGGTTTCATTTGCAGGAATACACTGCGCGCGAGCTGGCCGCGATGTTCAGAGCGGTTGGCTTTCGCAAACTCGTGGCGCTCGTTGGCGCAAGAGGATCGCACGTCGCCGTGCCTGTGGCTTTTGTCAAGGGAATTGAAGTCTTGTTGACCAGGCTGCCCCGCCGATTCGGAAAAACACTCGCGCGCGGGTTACCATTGCGATTGATCCTGGGCGTGAAGCTGGTGGCCAATAAGTAATGTCCGACAAACTTTGTCGTGGTTGATCGAAAAGGAATCTAATGGCGGAAACTGGCGACAAACTAAAGTTCGTCGGACAAGCAGACAGCGTCTATCAAACCGGCGAGTATTTGGAGCGAAATCCCACCTATCACGTCGAAGACTCTTCGTGGAAGGCGACGCAGATCCTCAAGATGATTGAGAAGCATGACCTTCAGCCGCAATCGCTTTGCGAAGTTGGCTGCGGCGCGGGTGAAGTCTTGAAGCAGCTTCAGTTGAGTTTGCCCGCCGGGACCGAGTTCTTCGGTTATGAGATCTCGCCGCAAGCGTTCGCGTTGTGCCAGGCGCGCGAGAACGAGCGACTTCACTTTTATTGTTCGGACTTGCTGGCAAACAAAACCGCGCATTTCGATCTACTGTTATGCATCGATGTTTTCGAGCACGTGCAAGACTATCTCGGGTTTCTGCGCGAGTTGCGCGGCAAGGCCACGCATAAGATATTTCATATTCCGCTGGATTTGTCGGCGCAGTGGGTGGCGCGCAACCGACCAATAATGCGCGAGCGAGAACAGGCGGGCCATCTGCACTACTTCACGAAAGAAACTGCGCTTGCTACCTTGCAAGACACTGGATATAGGATCAGCGATTGGTTTTATACGCCCGGCGCCCTTGCCCGTCCGCGCAGTATCAAAGCGAGATTGGCGAGCTGGCCCAGAAGACTACTCTCAACGCTAAATCAGGATCTGGTAGTTCGCATCCTCGGCGGCTATTCACTTTTGGTATTGGCTGAGTGAGGCGTGGGATGAACATGCCCACTTTGGTGTAGAAAAGTTAATTGATGTTAAGAAACCAAGGTGGAGCTAATGAACAGGCTCCATTCTCAGTGGCGTAGGCACGAAATGTTTATAGACAACGAGCATCGTATAAAGTACAGAGCCCATTTATGGGCGAGAGCGATAACATTGGCGCTCCTACGGAGCTGATGTCCGTTTATGGGTTTGAATCTATAAACATTTCGCCGCTACGCGGCTGAGCGGAGTCACCAAAGCGTTTGAGCTGCTTTACTTCGTTGGAGACCAAAATGGAATATCACGAAAATGTACTCGGCCTGATCGGTCACACGCCCCTGGTCAAACTTCATCGTCTGGCCAAAGGGATTAAGGCCACGGTGCTTGGGAAGATGGAAAATCTTAATCCAGGCTTTTCAGTCAAAGACCGGATTGGCGTCGCCATGATCGAGGCGGCTGAGCGCGAAGGCATTCTCAAACCCGGCGGCACGATCGTCGAAGCAACCTCGGGCAACACTGGTATCGGCCTGGCGCTGGCCGCTGCCGTGAAAGGTTACAAGTGCATCTTTGTGATGACGGACAAGGCTTCGGTCGAAAAGTCGCGCTATTTGAAAGCGCTCGGCGCCGATGTAGTGATCACACCGGTATCGGCCAAGCCGGGAACGCCCGACCATTACGTTTCCACTGCCAAACGAATTGCTTCCGAGACGCCAAACTCTTTCTATCCCGATCAATATTCGCACCCGGCGAATCCGGAAGCCCATTATCGGACCACTGGTCCCGAGATCTGGGAGCAGACTGAAGGAAAGATCACTCACTTTGTCGCCGGGCTGGGAACGGGGGGAACGATCTCCGGCACCGGCAGGTTTTTGAAAGAGAAGAACCACAAGATCAAAGTTATCGGCGCCGACCCCTACGGTTCGGTGTTCAAAACCTATAAAGAGACTGGAAAGCTTGTCGAAGCGACGCCTTACCTCGTTGAAGGCATCGGCCAGGAAGTTATTCCCGTGAACGTGCATATCAAATACGTTGACGAAGTCATCAACATCACCGACCGTGAGTCGTTTGAGTTGTCGCGACAACTGGGCCGCCTCGAAGGCATCTTCTGCGGCGGTTCGACAGGAACAAATCTGGCAGCGGCGTTGCGCCTCGCGCGTGACCTGGACCAGGACGGCGTGGTCGTCTTCATCGTCTGTGACACGGGCGAACACTATCTCACCAAGCACCACTCCGACGAGTGGCTGAAAGAGAAACGTCTGCTCGAGCCGCAGAAGATCACCGCTGGTTTGCTCATTGGTACCAAGAAGCGGCAGGCGCCGAAAGATCTCATTTCGGTGGCGCCAGACGATACGCTTGCGGATGCACTCGCAAAGATGGATGAACTGGGATTGACTCAGGTTCCCGTACTTGAGGACGGGCGCCCGGTCGGATCGGTTCGTGAGAATCGAGCGCTCGCAAAAGTGGTTCGCAATCGTGATCTGTTGGAAGCAAAAGTCAGCGAAGTGATGGAAGCGAGCTTCCCAACCGTTGACGTCGATGCCAGCTCAAACGAAATCACGCGCCGCCTGCAAACCAGCCCGGCAGTTTTGGTCGAAGAGTACGGCCGCATCGTCGGGATTATCACGCGGCATGATGTGTTGGACATGTCGATCAATAACAAATAATGCGATTTACACTGACAGTAAGCCGCGTCCTCTTGATCATTGCTCTTCTGTGTCGACCCTCGTCGGCTCTTCCGCAAGCCCGGCTAAAAACTCAAGCGGAGAAAACCAGTCAAGGGCATTTAGACGTCCGAGTCAATGCTTTTGTTGATCTCTATTTCTTTGTCTTCAAACTCGCCTCTGACTCGGGGAAAATCCCTGACATTGAAGGATTGGCGGAAGGAGTCGATGCCGCTCGGGGGCTGTTCGGGGCGCAGACCCTGGCCCGTTTGGATGTAGACATCAGCCAGTTTGAGAGGTCTGCGGATATCTTGCCGGCCTTCTCCCGTGTTTCCGAGACCACCAGGTTGATCGCTAACGGGAAGGTTCAACCAGTTCAGACTCGCGAGAAAGCGATCCAACTTGCCAGAGCTTTGATGCTGATCGAAAAACCGTTTCGCGAGAAGATCTGGCCGCAGCACAAAACTGCCATCGAGCAAGCGGCGGTCAGGGTCACTACAAAGCTGATTCCGAAGGAGCGGGAGTGTTTCGCTTACATTACGAAGAACCTCGGCATGGAAGACACTGATTATAAGGTCCCGGTTTACCTTGTGGCCGAGTCTCCCGCTCCTGGAGGGTTCACAAACTGGCAAGGAGACCGGCACGGAGTTTGTTTCGTCGGGATTGATAATAACAAGGGCTCCCAGCTTTTTGAGACGGTGTTGCATGAGTCGATTCACGCGCTGGACCTCGAGACGAAAGGCAAAGAAAACGTACTTGAAGACATACGCAACCGCCTAAAGAAGGCTGGTGTTGCCGAGCGCGATCCGGATATGAGAAACGTTGCTCATACCATCATGTTTATCCAAGCCGCGGAAACAGTGAGACGCTTCGTCGATCCAACTCACAAACACTACGGCGACGTTGCGGGCTACTACGCAAAGGTACCCGTCGTTGCCAAGATAGAATTGCCGATCTGGATTGCTTATCTCGACGGCAAGATTTCTCGTGAAGCAGCAATAAGTCAGATCATTGAAGGAATTTTGAAAACCCGCAAAGAAACCTCTTCATCCGTGAAAACAATTACGCCCGCTCGTAGAGCTTGACGCTGAGATCGTCACCGATCTCTTTTGTACCCGCGGGCTTGAATCCACCTAAATAATTCTCTGGAACAAATGCGTCTGCGTCTTCGACAGTTAAAGGCACTTCCGTAACGATCCACTTTTCGATGTGCGAAAGGAACGAGCGATAAACTTTCTCGCCGCCAATCACGAAGAGATCGCATTTCAGATCACGCTCAAGTGAAAGGACCGAAGGTACATCGCGGCAGACGATTAACGAATCCTGAGACTCAGCCTCAGATTGCCGACTCAGGATGATGTTCAATCGATTCGGCAACGGTTTCTTCAAGGTCTGCCAGGTTCGATAACCCATCACGCATGCGTGACCGGTCGTCGTTTCCTTGAAGTGCTTCATGTCGGCAGAGTAATGCCACGGCAGTTTGCCACCCTTGCCAATAGCGCCGTTTCGATCCACTGCGACGATTCCGATGATCATGGTTATTGCGGCTCCGCCGCGGTGCAGTGCGGAAAGGCTGAGCCTTTCCCTGGTGCGGCGGCGGAGCCGCATCGTCTTTCGAATACTTCAATATGTCGGATAGTCGTTTTCACACAGCTACCGGCGCGGCGATTTTTCCGTAAGACTGATAGCCCAACAGTTTCAGGCTTTGGTAGCTCATCCTGAGCAAGCCTTCGAGCCCGCGCAAGCGCGCGGATTCGTCGACGATCTCAAGTCGTGGCAGTTGCAACGGCTCACGCGAAAGCAGCTCATGCACTTGCTCTAGATGGTTTTGGTAGATGTGATAATCGCCGAGCGTGTAAACAAACTCGCCCACTTCCAGCTCGCAAACATGCGCGATCAAATGCATCAACAGCGCGTACGAGCTGATGTTGAAAGGAACACCAAGAAACGCGTCGGCTGAACGTTGATAAAGTTGACAGTGCAAGACTCGCTCGTTCTCAACTTTGAACTGAAACAGTGTGTGACACGGCGGCAGATCCACATTGTCAGCGTATCTGGGGTCCCAGCCGGTGACGATCAAGCGGCGCGAATTCGGATTCGTTTGAATCTCATTTATCAAACTTGCAATCTGGTCGACACCGTCGCGCGCTGGATAACTGCCGCCAAACGATCTCCAGAGATAACCGTAGACTGGGCCAAGATCGCCGGACTCGCGACCAAAGCGCCCAGTATGTTCCTGGTCGGCCCACTCGGCCCAGATGTCCACGCCCTTCGCGCGCAGGTTCGCTTCATTCGTATCACCCGAAAGAAACCAGAAGAGTTCCTCGGCGACCCAGCGGAACGGAATCTTCTTGGTAGTAACAATCGGAAAGCCATCGCTGAGCCGGAAGCGCGTTTGATAACCAAAATGCGAGATGGTGCCGACGCCGGTTCTGTCCCTGTGTTCCGTGCCGTGCGCCAGAATCGATTTCAGCAGATCGTGATATTGCCTCATGATGTCCGACAAACTTCAGTTTGTCGCTTGTTTCCGCCAATAGCTCTAACGACAAACTCCAAAGAAGCTCTGATCAAGTACCGCGAAGAGGTAACAACCTCCAGCCCAGGGTTGCCGCCGCGGCTACCCTGGGTATCCAATTTCAACGCGCCTCAACCCCGATGGGGTTGTGTCTTCTTACACTCCTCTTCCCCAACGTAGCCGGCGAGCGGCAACGTTGGGCTGGAGGTCGTTACCGCTTCGCGGTATCAAACTCTGCAACCCTGACCCTCAATGCTAAATCATCCAGCTTGATCAGACCTTCCTTCAGTTTGTCGTGCGGTGTCCAACCAAGTCATTTATTCACAATTGGATCATCTTAACGAATTCGACAAACAGAAGTTTGTCGGACAGCGACCGGTAAACTTCATTATAATACGTCGCGCAGGATCACAAAGACGAATGAAACACTACAACCTCTGTTTTCTTGGCTTCGGAAATGTGGGCCGCGCGTTGGCGCGCCTGTTTGTCGTAAAGAGCGCCGAGTTGCGCGAGCTTTATGGTATCGAATGGCGCGTCACCGGAGTAGCGTCGCGCCGGATCGGTTGGTTGTCGAACACGGACGGCTTCAAGGTCGAGACGCTATTGGGCGGCGAGACCATGCAGCCGAATACGCTACGCTCGAACGAGATTAGCGAATGGTTGGCAAAAGCCCAGCCTGGTGCAGTGCTCGAAACCACTTCGCTTAATGTGGAGACGGGCCAGCCCGCTATTGATTATCTGCGCGCGGCGCTGCAATCCGGCGCGCACGCGATCACCGCAAATAAGGGCACGGTCGTTCATGCCTACGACGAGCTGAACGAACTGGCGCAAACAGCGGGCAAGCGCTTTTTGTTTGAATCGACGGTCCTCGACAGCGCGCCGGTGTTTTCTCTTTTTCGCGAAGCTCTGCCGGCCGTGAAGGTACGTGGATTCAGCGGCGCCTTCAATTCGACGACCAACGTGATCATCGAAGCGATGGAGACCGGCCGCACATTTGAAGAAGGGGTTAGAGCGGCGCAGGAACTCGGAGTCACTGAAACCGATCCGAGCCATGATGTCGACGGTTGGGATACGACGGTCAAGGTGTGCGCGCTTGCCAGGGTCCTGATGAAAGTGCCGCTCAAGCCGGCGGAGGTGCGCCGAGCGGGAATTCGCGGGCTCGACTCTAAAACGTTGCGGGCAGCGCGCGCGGAAGGAAAACCTTTCAAGCTGGTAGCGAGAGTGAAACATACTGAGGACGGATTGGTCAGTGCGACGGTCCGACCCGAACAACTGGCGCTGACTGATCCGCTTTCGTGCGTGCGCGGCACATCGCTCGCCGCGCACTTCGAATTAGACATGATGCCGGGATTGACAATCATGTCGCACCGGCCGAATCTGCAAAGCACGGCCTACGGATTGCTCGCGGACTTCATAAACGCAGTGCGAGGAAATAAATCAGCCACAGATAAACACCGATAACACAGATACTGTTAGAAGCAAGCGAACTCCGTGCTTCTCTCCTCGTCAGTTCTTTATGCCTTTGTATTTCTTATCCGCGTCCATCCGTGTTCATCTGTGGCCTAATTGAGACCCGGCGATCTCACTCACGCCCTCAACCAGCCGCTCAATCTCTTCGCGAGTTGTGTAGCAAGCGCATCCGGAGCGCACCAGGCCTTCGGGCACAAGGCCAAGCCGCTCGATCACCGTAGCCGCATAAAAATCTCCGTGCGACAGAAAGAGTCCTTCCGCAGCAAGACGCCGCGCGACTTCAGTTGAAGCACAACCGTCGATCGTGAACGAGATCGTCGGCGTGCGCGGCGACGCCGGTGTTGGGCCATACAGGTGAACGCCTTTGATCGATGAGAGCCCGTCCCACAATTGGCGCGCGAGTTCGGCGCTGCGATGATGCAGCTCTTTGTAAGTTTTTTTGAGTCGCGAGCGTCTTGACCCACGACCAGCATCTCCGTCAGCGAGCGACGCGAGAAAATCAATCGCCGCCGCCGTCCCGACCATGCCCTCCTGATTCTGGGTTCCTGTTTCTATTCGCTCCGGCCCAACGTCGGGAGCCGGAATCAGCTTCGGGAAATCGATCGTGTCAAGCAATTCGCGCTTGCAAAACAACACACCGATGTGCGGCCCGTAAAACTTGTAAGCCGACATGCCGAGAAAGTCGCAATCAAGCGCGCGCACGTCCGCCAGCTCATGAGCCACAGAGTGAACCGCATCGACAAGAACCTGAGCGCCGACGTCACGTGCCATTCTGATCGTGCGCGGCACGTCGTTAATCGTTCCCAGCGCGTTTGACGCAGCTCCGATGGCGATCAGCCTTGTCGCTTCGGTAACAGAACGCTCGAAATCGTCCCAATCAAGCTGGCCTGTTTCTGGCAACAATCGCACCATGCGCACCGTCACACCGCGCTCGCATGCGAGTCTTTGCCACGGCGCGACGTTCGCGTGATGGTCCAACTCGGTAACAACGATCTCGTCACCGACGCCCCAATTTCTTCCCAGCGCGCGCGCGAGATGAAAAGTCAGCGTCGTCATGTTCGCGCCGAAAGCTATTTCGTCCGGAGAAGCGTTCAGAAACTCGGCGCACACCTGGCGGGCGTTCTCAATTGCCTCGTCAGTCTCTTCGCTGGTCGGATAGGCCCAGTGAGTGTTGGCGTTGTGATGATAGAGATAGTCGGCCATGGTTTCGGCGACGTGACGCGGCACTTGAGTTCCGCCGGGGCCGTCGAAATACGCCACTGGTCGTCCGTAATGAATCCGTTCAAGTGCGGGAAAATGCGCACGAATCTCGCTGATTGAAGCCACAGTAGCCGCCGATGCTTGAGATGACATTTGCAATCCCCTTACGCAGCGCAGGCATTCCCAGAAGAAGTTCGCGCCCGCGGTCTATGACTGTTAGCGTTCAATCATAAAGTCTCGCTCTCAGATGCGCCAGCGCGTATCGCCCCCCCTGCCAGTTCCCTTCCCGCGCACTTAATGGCATTGGCAAGCGGCCCGTTTTTAATCTAAGATGTTCAAGGTATAGAAGAAAGGCATCTGCACCCGAGCCGGGACAGTTTCTCGCCAGCGAGCCCAGAAATATTGTTGTCGCGCATCCGGCCCGAACAAACGCTCACTAGTCTTGCCCTCCCTATGCAAACTTCGTCGGGAGAACTCTAACTATGGACGAGAGAAGAGCTAAACCAAGGCTGAGTGTCAGCCTTGAGGCAGTATGGGATGGCACGAGCGGTAACCACCCCGCCCGAATTACCAACTTGTCGGCTGGCGGTTGTTACCTGGACACCGTGGGCGAAACGATGTCCGGTGAGATTGTTGCTTTCAGAGTGTTGCTACCTGACGACGATTGGTTGTACCTGGAGGGTGAAGTCAGACACTACACGCGCGGAAGCGGGTTCGGGGTGCAGTTCGTCGATCTGAACGAAGACCAGGAAGAAAAGATTGAGCGGCTAATCAGAACTGCCAAAGAATCGGGCAGCGAGGCGACTCCTATTGCCGCCAGTCTTGTGGAAGATTAGGTTAGTCATTCCGAACCGACCCTTCAACTTTACCCGGCTGCAGGGAACCCTAAAACAGCGAGTAGATGAACGGGCCCAGGCCTGTCGAGGACGCGAAGATCAGCAACACGCCGCAAAGGAGCAGCGTGGTGACCATGGGGATCAGCCACCACATCTTCCGTTTCCAGAGGAAGACTAACAACTCGCCGAGCACTCCCGCGTTGGCGCCAAGTCGCTGGAACCATTTCTTCATCAGTTCTCTTTGTAAGGCAAGCAGGATTGCTTGTCAATTTCCGCTGCGCTGTCCGACAAACTGAAGGAAGCTCTGATCAAGTTACCGCGAAGCGGTAACAACCTCCAGCCCAGGGTTGCCGCCGCGGCTACCCTGGTGATCCAATTTCAAGGCGCCTCAACCCGATGGGGTTGTGTCTCTTACACTCCTCCTCCCAACGTAGGCGCCGAGCGGCAACGTTGGGCTGGAGGTCGCTGCCGCTTCGCGGTATAAAACTTCGCATCGCCCTGACCTCAATGCTAAATAACTATCATCCTGCTTGATCAGACGCTCCTGAAGTCGGTCGGACAATTTCCCTACTTCCGGATCAAAAAGTTTTCCATCACCAGCATGTCGAGCCCGCTGTTGCTGAACGTGCGATACGCATTCGCGGGACTCCAGACCATCGGTTCGCCGCGCAGATTGTAAGACGTATTCAACAGTACCGGCACACCGGTGGCCTCGCCAAATTTCTCGACCAACCCATAATAGGACGGATTCACCTCGCGCTGAATCGTCTGCAAGCGCCCCGTGCCCCGATGGTTCACTGCGGGAATCAGCGCCTGTTTGTCTTCACGTATCGGCGTGACAAATTGCATGAACCGCGCCGCATGATGGTCCTTTCCCTCCGGCAGATCGAAGTACTCGCGCGTACGTTCGTCGAGAATCACCGGCGCGAAGGGCCTGAACGGCTCGCGGAATTTTATCTTCTCGTTGACGATGCGCTTCATCTCGACGCGGCGCGGATCGGCGAGGATGCTCCGGTTGCCCAGCGCTCGCGGTCCCCACTCGAATCTGCCTTTGAACCAGCCAAAGACTTTTCCTTGCATCAAGCAGTCGACAACTTGATCCAGCATCCTGTCTTCGTTGTCGATGCGTTCATGCGGAATGTTGGCGGCGCGCAAAAAGTCAGCAACCTCG
>WNGL01010234.1_pt1 | contig 10837 bp, 5 predicted proteins | sample 5400591 | NCBI WGS metagenome assembly WNGL01 (sample SAMN13153377, study PRJNA577476) | soil metagenome | isolation source: 80 cm soil or saprolite under Garry oak tree replicate 1 | place: USA:California | collected 2016-06-15
AGAGCAAGCAAATCCGCAAGAAGATCGCCAAACGCATCAAGTTGCTGCAGGGCTTGCAGTCCTCCAAGAGCCGGCCGGAATGGATGATCCTCATTGTGCTGCCTGTCATTCCGCCGGATCTGCGGCCACTGGTGCCGCTGGAAGGCGGCCGCTTTGCCACCTCCGACCTCAACGACTTATACCGGCGCGTCATCAACCGCAACAACCGTTTGAAGAACCTGCTCCAGCTCAAGACGCCGGAGGTCATCATCCGAAACGAAAAACGCATGTTGCAGGAAGCGGTGGACGCCTTGTTCGACAATGGCCGCCATGGCCGGGCCGTCACCGGCGCCGGCAATCGCGCCTTGAAGTCCCTCAGCGACATGCTCAAGGGCAAGAGCGGGCGTTTTCGCCAAAACCTGCTCGGCAAGCGCGTGGATTACTCGGGCCGCTCGGTTATCGTCATTGGTCCGGAACTCAAGCTGCACCAGTGCGGGCTGCCCAAAAAGATGGCTTTGGTGCTGTTCGAGCCGTTCATCATCCGTCGGCTCAAGGAGTTGGGCTACGTTCACACCGTGCGCTCCGCCAAGAAGATGATCGAGCGCCAGACCACCGAGGTATGGGACATCCTCGAAGAGGTCACTCGCGGCCATGCGGTGCTGCTCAACCGCGCACCCACCCTTCACCGGCTTTCGGTCCAGGCATTTGAACCACAACTCATCGAAGGCGAGGCCATCCGCATTCATCCGCTGGTTTGCACCGCCTACAACGCGGACTTCGATGGCGACCAGATGGCCGTCCACGTACCGCTGTCCGTCGAAGCCCAGATGGAAGCCCGGCTGCTCATGATGGCGCCCAACAACATCTTCAGCCCCTCCAGCGGCAGACCGATTATCACTCCGACTCAAGACATCACCTTGGGTTGCTTCTATCTGACCGCCGACCCGCGGACGCCGCCTGCGGCCGATCCCAACCAGTTGAAACTCTTCGGCTCCAAAACCGAAGTCATCTTCGCCTACAGCGACGGCGCCATCACCACGCACGAGCGCATTCGGCTTGCTAACCCGGATTTCGGCCGGAAAACCGAGTATGGCGACGCTACCCGGAAAATCATCGAGACCACCGTCGGCCGCGTCATGTTTAGCGAAATCTGGCCGGAGGAACTGGGCTTCCCCAACAAACCTGTCAAGAAGAACGAACTCGGCGATTTGATTTGGAAGTGCTACAAAATTTGCGGCCACGACAAGACCGTGGTCATGCTGGACAAGCTCAAGGAACTGGGTTTCCGGGAAGCGACCAAGGCCGGCGTTTCCATTGGGATTGATGACATGATCATACCGAAGGAAAAGGGCCAGGAGATCGATGCCGCACAAAAGCAGATCAAAGAAGTCGAGAAGCAATATCGCAAAGGGGTCATTACCCCGGGCGAACGCTACAATAAAATCATCGACATCTGGACCCATTGCACCGACCAGATTGCCAACGTCATGTTGCGCACATTGGATTACAACCAGGGCAAACGCGAATATAATCCGGTGTCGCTCATGGTGGATTCGGGCGCCCGTGGCAATCGCCAGCAGGTGCGCCAGCTCGCAGGCGTGCGCGGCCTGATGGCGAAACCCTCCGGCGACATCATCGAGAAGCCCATCCTCTCCAACTTCCGCGAGGGTCTCACGGTGCTGGAGTACTTCATCTCGACCCACGGCGCCCGCAAGGGCCTGGCTGACACCGCCCTCAAGACCGCGGATTCGGGATATATGACGCGCAAACTGGTGGACGTGGCCCAGGACGTGATCATCCGCGAACTGGATTGCGGCACCACCAACGGCATCTGGGTGCAGGCCATTTACGAAGGGGAAGATGAAGTCGTCAAATTGAGCGAACGCCTCGTTGGCCGCTATTCGTGCGATGATATCCCCAATCCCCAGAGCCCTAAAGTACTCATGGTCCACGCCAACGTTGAGATTGACGAGGTGAAAGCCCGGCTAATCGACACCTCCGGGGTCGAGAAGGTTAAAATTCGCTCCGTGCTCACCTGCGAAAGCAAACACGGCGTGTGCCAGTGTTGCTACGGGCGCAACCTGGCTACTGGCGGCCTGGTCAAGCTGGGCGAGGCGGTCGGCATCATCGCCGCTCAATCCATTGGCGAGCCGGGAACTCAACTGACGATGCGCACCTTCCACATCGGCGGCACCGCCTCGCAGGTCTTCAAGCAGCCGCAGATCAAAGCCAGATACGATGGCATCGTCCGCTACAACGATTTGCGCCTTGTCCAACTGGAAGATGGAAACAATATCGTGCTCAATAAGAACGGCTCGGTTTCAATTCTCGCCGAGGATGGCCGCGAGTTGGAAAACCATAATGTCGTCATCGGCGCCGTCATTTCGTTCTCCGATAGCGCAAAGGTCAAGAAGGGCGAGACCTTTGTTCAGTGGGACCCGTATAACGTGCCAATTCTCTCCGAAAAGGCCGGCCGGGTGAAATTCCTCGACATCATCGAAGGCGTGACGATGAAACAGGAAATGGATGAACAGACCCAGCAAGAGGCCATGGTTGTCATCGAACACAAAGAGGATTTGCACCCGCAAATCATCATCCTCGATGAAAAGGCCGAGCCGGTCGCCAATTACCCTATACCCTCGGGCGCGCATATCGTCGTCGCCGAAGGCGACAATATCGTCGCCGGCACCTTGATGGCAAAGACCCCGCGCAAAACCTCCAAGACCAAAGACATTACCGGCGGTCTGCCCCGCGTGGCCGAGTTGTTCGAGGCCCGCCGCCCAAAAGATGCTGCTGAGATCTCCAAGATTGACGGCATCGTGGACTTCGGTCCGAGCGTGCGCGGCAAACGCTGCATCGTCATCAAGGACCAGCAAACCAGCGTGGAAGAGGAGCACCTCATTCCCATCGGCAAGCACGTCATCGTTTTCAAAGGCGATTACGTGCGCAAAGGCCAGCAATTGACTGAAGGTCCCATTGACCCGCATGAAATCCTGGACATCTGCGGCCCGCAGGAATTGCAGGAGCACCTGGTCAACGAGGTCCAGGAAGTTTATCGCCTCCAGGGCGTCACCATTAACGACAAGCACATCGAGATCATCGTCCGGCAGATGCTCCGCAAAGTGCGCATCACCGAGCCCGGCGACGCGACCTTCCTGTGGGGCGAACAGGTTGATAAGCTCGAGTTCGAAGAAGAAAACCAGCGTGTCGAAAAGATGGGCGGCAAACCTGCCGAGGCGCAGCCCGTGTTGTTGGGCATCACCAAGGCCTCGCTGGAAACCGAGAGTTTCCTCAGCGCCGCATCCTTCCAGGACACGACGCGCGTGCTCACCGAAGCCGCTACCCGTGCGCGGGTGGATTACCTGCGGGGCTTTAAGGAAAACGTGATCATGGGCCACATCATTCCGGCCGGCACTGGCTTCGACCACCACCGCAAGGTGCAACTCAAGGTGCTGGTCGAACTTAGCGAAGAACCCGAGCCCGAGGAACAACTAGCCTTGGCCGAGAACCCGCTGGTGGGCTGACACAGGGGATTGACGACGCCGAACGGCGGGGGCCCGCTGAACGGCTTGTTCAAACGTCTCTAAGCGGCCTTCCTCGCTGCCCAATAGGCCCTCATCTTGGCTGAGAGTCTGGCTCGGCCTGCGGCACTCATCTTCTTCTTACGCCTCTGCGCCGGCTTGGCTAACCGCTGTCTTGCTTTGATCTTCGCCCATCTTAGTTTGGCGGCAGCAGAAATCCTGGCATGCGCAGCCGCGCTCAGCACCCGCCTCCTCTTCGGAGCCCGATTAGAGCCGACCGGTCCCGCAGAACCAAGGACCCTGCTGAGCTGCTTCTCAAGTGCGACGATCCTTTCCTGGATATCGGCGGCCCGACGCAACAGTTGTGGCGTCAGATTGGTAAGTGATGCGTTCATGCGGGCACTGTGAAGGGAATTGGGCGGAAGTCAAGCAAAAGAGGATGACCTCCGGTTCCAACGGTTCCAACGATGGGACAGACAAACAGCAGAATGAGACAGGCCTTGGCGGAGGGCCCGGTTCCCCAGGGTAGCTCCTCCGCTCTTTTCGGGCGGGGCTCTGATGGCGCGGCGGAGCACTGTGAGATTTTGGGTTGTACTGATGGTGAAGGGTTGTCGGAAAGAGCGGAGTCGCAACCCTGGACTGATGGAGGGAATCCCTTTGGGACTAAGGGTCGGAGCATTAGAGATTCTGGAAATGCATAAGAACAGATGTGCGTAATGACAAGGGCTGAAGTTGGGTGTTAATGAGTATCGCACTCGGCTTCGCCGTCGGTAAGGCGCAAATAACCTGGCAGACTCTGCGATTGTTATTTGGAAGAAGTTGCCGCGTAGTGGAAACTGACCGACGGTATTAATCCCCACCCCCCTGTGGGCCTGCTCGCCGTAGCCGTGGCGTTGCTGGTACGGCATCTGCTTACACCGACCGCATAGAATGACCATTAGTCTGCAACCAAAACTTGTTGCTGCCCTGCCATTGAAACGGCCCGGCGCAGGCCCATTGAGCTCCCGCAACCGCACTTATCGGATGCTGAACCTGCGGTGCTGCCTGTTAGGAGCGGTTTTCCTGCTCCGGTTGGGTTGTCCCTCGGGCTTGGCTCAAGAACAGACGATCTCCGTGGCAATCGTCGAACCTGGTCCTCTTTTGGCGTACGCCACCCCTGCGGCCCGTGTCACTCCGGCGGAGTTGTGGTCAGCTCCAGCCTCAACTGCCATCGCGCCACGGAACCGAGACCGAGCGCAACCGTCCCCGGGCACTGCGACCTCCGAGCTTTCAGGCGCGACCGATTTCTCCCAGCCGCTGCGCCTCTTCCACGCTGCTGCGCTGCAGGCGGGCGAGAATCTGCGGTCATCAGGAACCTTCGCGCAACAGGCGAGCGAGCCGGAGGGTGTTGGACAAAATCCGGGCGACTGCGTATCTCTTGCCGACAGCTTCCAGGTTGGAGGCCTCATGCTGCGTGCCGCGGTCGAGAGAAACTCGGCTTCTGAGGACGACTTCGTGCTGATGCACAGAAAGATGCACTCCCACTACGCCTACGATTGCTGGGCCGATCTGCAAGGTGGTTACGGCCAATTTTCGACCGATGACAAGCTTGGCCGCTCGCGGATCAACGGCGCCGGCGTCGAGGACCCGGACTGCCTGTACGTCAAGATGAGCTTCAGATTTTGAGCCGGTGATTGGCCCTTGGGGGCGGAGTGCGGGAGAAGCAGGGTGCTGCATCGCGCCAATACTTCTGAGATTTCATTATGGTGGTTTCACACTGGACTATGACCCGGGCGCGCGCTAACTCGCGTGGTGCTGCGTCAGGCCAAACCCGCTGCTGAAACTTGGTTAAAGATCCCGACGATTGGCCATTTCAGGGGGACTGCCTCACATCCAGCGGACGGTTGATTCAGGGACGGGGGAAGCAGGAGATCAGGGACGCAGTGGAATACGTCCCTACCGGCAGGGACGCGTTCCACCGCATCCGATTGAACGGTGATGTCTTCAAGCTTCGACAACAACTCACCCTTTCCGCACGACCGTATCGCGTTGGGCCCATTCCGGATTTGGGTTGGGATAATCCAGATTGAAATGGAGTCCGCGGCTTTCCGGACGGTGCAACGCGCTGGTAACGATAAGCTCGGCCACGGTGGCGATGTTGCGCAGCTCCAGGAGGTCGCTGGTTACGATGAAATCCCAGTAATACTGTTGAATCTCTTCCTGCAAGTTGGTGATGCGTTTGTGGGCGCGTTGCAACCGTTTGTTGGTGCGAACGATGCCCACGTAATCCCACATCGCGCGGCGGATTTCCTCCCAATTGTGCGACACGACGACCATTTCGTCTGGGTTGTGGGCAATACCGGGGTGCCAGGGCGGGATGTCCAAACCGATAGGTTCGGGTTTGCCGGCGGCGGCGGCCAACGCGGCGCGATGGGCGCAGACCAGGGCCTCGAGCAGGGAATTGCTTGCCAGCCGGTTGGCCCCGTGCAGGCCGGTGCAGGCCGCCTCGCCTACCGCGTAAAGGCCGCTGATGTTCGTGTGGCCTGGCAGGTTGGTCAGCACGCCGCCGCATTGGTAATGCGCCGCGGGCACCACCGGAATTGGCTCCTTGGTGATATCAATGCCATAACGCAGGCAGGTCTGATATATGTTGGGAAACCGCTCGATAATGAACCTGGCGCTCTTGTGGGTGATATCGAGCAGCACGTGGTCGGCGCCGCTTCTCTTCATTTCACTGTCAATGGCGCGGGCCACAACGTCGCGCGGCGCCAGCGACTTGAGCGGGTGGTATTGGTCCATGAACTCTGCGCCCTCAAGGGTCCTAAGCACCCCGCCTTCGCCTCGCACCGCTTCGCTGATGAGGAAAGATTTGGCCTTGGGATGATAGAGGCAGGTGGGATGAAACTGTACAAACTCCATGTTCGCCACGACCGCGCCCGCGCGATACGCCATCGCCACGCCGTCGCCGGTGGCGATGTCCGGATTGGTCGTGTAAAGATAAACTTTGCCGCAACCGCCGGTGGCCAGCAGTGTCACCGGCGCGGCGAACGTAGCGACCTGGCCGGTGGCTTTGTCGAGCACATAGACCCCCAGACAGCGGTCATCACCGACGTAGCCAAGCTCCTTGCTGGTGATCAAATCAATGGCGAAATGATTCTCGAAAATCTCGATATTCGCCTGCGCGGCGACTGCCGCCAGCAATGCCCGTTCGATCTCGCGTCCGGTCACGTCTTGAGCGTGGAGAATCCGCCGCTTGGAATGGCCGCCTTCCTTTCCCAGGTCCAGTTCGCGCGCGCCGCGCGAGCGGGGTATCTCGCGTTCGGAGAAGTGCATGCCCAATTCAATCAGCTCGGCGATCCGCGCGGGGCCTTCCTCGATGATGGCGCGAACGACAGGCTCTTTGCACAGGCCGGCGCCGGCTTCGAGCGTGTCGCGCACGTGGAGCTCGAAGGAATCTTCCTTGCTGGTCACCGCGGCGATGCCGCCCTGGGCATAGTTGGTATTCGACTCGGCCCGATCCTTCTTGGTGATAATGGCTACGCGCCCGGTTGGCGCAACTTTCAAGGCGAAACAAAGTCCCGCGATGCCGCTGCCTAAGACCAAAAAATCAAAATTACGCGCGCTCACAAGGGTCCGGGAAGGAATGGTTGGTGACGCCTTTTTCTCATTTCACAAAGGCGCATTATCGATCAACCGCGTCTTGCCGATAAAGACAGCCAGCGCCAGGCGCGCGGCGCGTGTGACCTTGGACAACGGCGCCAAGGTGTCGGGATCAAAAAACTCGACGTAATCAAGGCGCGCTGCCGGTTCGTTCTTAACGAGCTTCCGCAATTGGGCTCTCAGGCGCGCCGCAGGAATTGCCTTGGGCGATTTCCGCGCCGCCGCCCTGGCCATTTGAATGGCGCGCCAAAGCACCACGGCCTGCGTACGCTGATCGCCCTTGAGGTACCGGTTGCGCGAGCTCATCGCCAAACCGTCCGGCTCACGGAAAATTGGCGCGACGACAATTTTGATTGGGAAATTCAGGTCCCGCCCCATCCGTTTGACGACGGCAGCTTGTTGATAGTCCTTCGCGCCAAAGACGGCGACGTCTGGCCGCACGAGATTGAACAATTTCGCCACCACCGTCGTCACACCGCGAAAATGTGTCGGGCGCGACCTGCCTTCCATTCCGCGGGTGAGGTCTTGCTCGACGACGAACGTGCTGAAAGCTCCGCCGCCGTTTGGCGGGTACATCTGGTCGTCGCGCGGAGCAAACACCACGTCCACACCTTCGGCGCGGCACCGCTGGATGTCCCGTTTGAGGTTGCGCGGGTAGCGCCTGAAGTCTTCTTTGGGTCCGAACTGAGCCGGATTGACGTAGATGCTCACGACGACGATTCCATGGTTGCCCACCAGTCGTCGCGCCAGCCGGACCAGGCTCAGGTGGCCGCCGTGCAAGTAACCCATCGTGGGGACAAGACCAACACGCACGCCCGTCTTTTGCCGGCGGCTGGCCTGCTGCTGCATCGCCTGAACCGACCTCACGATTCGCACCGCGAAAAAGTGGTGCAGCTCTTCTGAACTATCAATAGGAAAACAAAATGCGAAGGCAGTCAGGCTCTGACCTTCGCGTTGCTGCTCTTGGCTATTTGTTTGCTCGCAATTGTTTGGAGATCCGCCGACATCAATCGACGCAATTGTGTATCGTGAGTCGGATCAGCGACGGCTGACGTCACGGCTCCGTCAGCGCGGGTCAATCCATGCGGCTACCTAAAAACAGTTACATTCACTCAGTGCCGGAACTGGAGCGGGGCCGCCTGCGGCATTTCATTGGCGCAGGGTTGGTTGGTCGGCGCATCGGCGGGGCGCTCGGTCGCCTGCACTAGATGGTTGGCCAGCAAGTAAGCCTCCACTTCCTCACCGCTGACGTCGGCCAGCATCTGGCCGTTGATTGCAACGCACGGGCTGAGCATCTGCCCGCTTTTCTCGATCATCTCCTGGCGCTGGGCCGGGTCATTGATAATGTCGCGGTCTTCGAAAGGCAAGTTATACTTGCCCATGATGGCGCGCACGCCCTGGCTCCAACCGCACGTAGGTTTCAAATAAGCAACAATCTTGGGTGTATTCATATTCATAGTTCACAATTCTGCCCTTAAAGTGCCACAGCCTCAGGGAAACTCAAAGCTAAAGTTTTGGCCCCAAGGTGCGTTTGAGAAAGCCCGGAAACCGGGGCGGGTGGCCGGCGATAACTAAATTCTTGAATGACAAGATCATTCATGTTGGGTCTGCCGACAACCTCCAAGTCGCAGACATCGCAGGGCCCTGGCGTGCCGTGCCCTGCTACATTGAGGTTTATGATTCTGTCCTGCCATGATTCTGTTGGCTGCATCGAAAATTGGCAATCGGTTGCGCCGCTGATTAACTGCGCCGATCGAGATGGTTGGACAGGCTTCGTCGCAATACCGCGCCCGCCAATGTGTTTGCGCCCCTCTCCCCGGCCCTCCCCGCGCTCCGCTGGCGGGGAGACGGAGAGGTCTATAGCGGCAGTATCACGAAGATGCGCCCCGCCGCGAATAGACAAATGCATATGAACCTGACACCAGACGAAGATGGATTATCGTCACATGAAGAAAGTCGTCCCCAAGGAAGTTCCGTTGCCACAAAACCCCAGTCACCAATTACCGCTCACCAGTCAATCCACATCCCATGGCGGCCTGGCGCAGAGAATTCATCGAGTCTTGTTCGGACTTTTCCTGGCTCAGTTTGCACTGGTGTGGGTGAACTTGTGGCTGCCCGTGCCAGGCTTGGGCAGCGCCCGTTGGCCTGACGGATTGTTGCTGGTGCTGGCCACGGCGACGACCCTGGCGTCGCTCGCGCGGCAGTTGCCCGGCCAGAATGTTATGCTGGCCTCGATGCTCATCGCCATAATCGGGGGCGCGGTGCCGAGTGTCGGAGCAATAGTCGCCATTCCGGTTGGGCCGTCGGTTTATGGCGGCAGGCTCGGGCCGCAGCTTTTTTGTCCGCTGCGCTGGGCCGCAGCGATGCTTTGGCTGGTTGCCATACTGACCTCGCGAGGCGTCGCCGGGCTGATTCTGGGCCGGTGGCGCGCAAGGCGGGACTATGGCCTTCGGGTCATTGGGCTGAGCGTCATGCTCGCCGGCGTGTTCGAATTGGGCCTGGAACCGTTTGCGACAGAGGTGAAACGCTACTGGTTGTGGCATCCGGCCCAAGCGAGATTGGAGTGGTACGGCACGCCGTGGATTAGCTTCCTTGGGTCGGCGGCCGCGGCGATGCTGATCCTGGTGGCGGTAACGCCCGCACTCATCAACAAGAAACCGGTCGAGCAGACGCCGCAGTGTCACCCGCTGATGGTGTGGGTGCTGATGAACTTGCTGTTCGCGACAGGCGCAGCGGCGCGTCGGCTTTGGCAAGCTGCAGTGCTGGCTTTGCTGGCGAGTCTCGTTGTGGCAGCGTTCGCGACGAGAGCCAGGGGTCGAGCAAGGCAGATGGGTTAAACAGGTTAACTCATTGAACTATTTAACCTTCTGACCCTGCAGCGCGTTCGTTTGCGAAGTCGAAATGCCGGTCTGCTGCACCGCTGGCTTGGCCAGGATCAAGCGCCCCACCCGCGTCCCTTCCATTTCCAACACGCGCAGTTCATAGGGGCCGATCATCAAGACATCGCCGGCTTTGGGAAAGCCGCCCAACCGATGAGTGACCCAGCCGCTGACGGTGGTGATTCCTTCCTCCTGGAGCGGCTCGCCGACCAGTTCTTCCAATTCATGCAGAGGCAGGGCGCCCAGCGCTTCCCAGGCGTTTTCACCCGTCCGCAACAGCAGCGGCTTTTCCTGATCGAACTCGTCTTGAATCTGGCCGACCAATTCTTCCAAGATGTTCTCCAGAGTGACCATACCCAGGGTGCCGCCATATTCATCCACGACGATCGCCAGATGCAGTCTGCGTTCGAGAAACAACTGGAGCAATTTTTCAAGCCGGGCGGTTTCCGGGACATAGATTAGTTTGCGCGCAACCGGCAGCAGGTCGGCGCCACTGCGTGCCTTGAGCCGCATGGCGTACAGGTCTTTGATGTGAACTACGCCCAAGGTTTTGTCGAGGTCGCCGCGTTCGCATAGCGGAAAGCGGGAGTAGCGCGTCTTTTCCGCGAGCTCCAGGCATTGGGCGATGGCGGCTTGGGTGTCCAACGCGGTGATTTCCTGGCGTGGCCGCATGACCTCGCGGGCGACGCGCCGGCGCAAGTCCAGCGCATTGAGAACGATGTCGCGGCCCAGAGTTGAGGCGCCGGCGCGCTTCTGCGAAGCGGCCACCAGCAGGCGCAATTCTTCTTCGGAATGGACGCGTTCGGCATCGCTGACCGG
>WNGL01031803.1_pt1 | contig 10836 bp, 11 predicted proteins | sample 5400591 | NCBI WGS metagenome assembly WNGL01 (sample SAMN13153377, study PRJNA577476) | soil metagenome | isolation source: 80 cm soil or saprolite under Garry oak tree replicate 1 | place: USA:California | collected 2016-06-15
TGTAGATCCCGATCAGGACCGGGACGGCGGCGAGCAGCCAGAGCAGCTCGGGCCACAGGAAAGTCATGCGCGCGTCGGCTCCAGGTGACTCGGGAGACCTGCGCCACCCGCGAGCTGGCTGCGCCGTTTGCGCAGGTCGGCGAAGCGCAGGACCGTATCGACCAGATCGTCGTCCGTCGACAGCTCGAGCGCATCCACACCGGCCTGCCGGAACGCGGACCGCAGCGCCTTTTCGCGCTGTTCCGCAATGAACGCGAAGCGCTTGCGGAAGCGGCGGTCGTGCGTATCGACGAGGACCTGCTCGCCGGTCTCGGCATCCTGCACGGTGACCATGCCGAGGTCGGGCAGCTCCATCTCCAGCGGGTCGTAGAGCCGCACCGCGGTGAGCTCGTGCCGCAGCGACAGGCGCGCCAGCGGGTCCTCCCACCCGGGCGCGCTCACGAAGTCGGACACGACGAAGACGAGTGAGCGCCGCTTCATCAGTCCGAACGCAGTCTGCAGCAGGACCTTGAGGTCGGTCGCCGCGGAGAGTTTCACCTCCGGACGCGTCAGCATCGCGTGCAGGATGTGCAGTACGTGGCGGCGCCCGCTCTTGGCGGGAATCACGGTGTCGACGCGGTCGCCGTAGAACAGCGCGCCGATGCGGTTGCCGTGGCGACTGAGGAGTCGCGCGAGCACGGTGACGAACTCGCTCGACACGCTGCGCTTTTTCATCTCGCGCGAGCCGAAGTCGATCGACGGGCTCAGGTCGAGCAGGAACCAGGCGGTGACGTCGCGATCCTCGTGGTATTCACGCACATAAGGCGTGTCGAGTCGGGCGGTGACGTTCCAGTCGATGTGCCGCACGTCGTCGTGATACTGGTACTCGCGCAGATCGGCGAGATCGAGCCCGAAGCCGCGAAACAGCGTCCGGTAGTCGCCGTGCAGCAGGCCGTCGAGGCGGCGGATGACCGTCCACTCCAGCCGCTTGAGGATCAGCTCAGGATTGCGCGACGGCTCTGAACTGGACATGGGTGTCGAGCGGCTTGTCCGGCGCGCGCACGCGGCGCATGACTTCGGTGATCAGATCGTCGGGCGTCTTCCCGTCCGCGAACGCCTCGTAGGTCAACACCAGCCGATGCCGCAACACATCGGCGGCGAGATCGGTGACGTCCTCGGGCAGCACGTAGTCGCGGCCGCGGAGGAAGGCGAGCGCGCGTGCGGCTTCGATCAGGTGGATCGATCCGCGCGGACTCGCGCCGAACGCAATGTAGCGCGAGAGGCCGCTCGCACCGTAGCGGTCCGGGTGGCGGGTCGCCGACGCGAGTCGCACCGCGTACTGGATGAGCGCCGGGTCGACGAATCCGCTGCGGCACTGGCGCTGCAGCAGCGATAATTCGTCGGTGGTGCAGACCGCCGCCACGTCCGCAGCGACGCCGGTGACCCGCTCGACGATCACGAACTCCTCTTCTTCCTTCGGGTATCCGACCAGCACCTTCATCATGAAGCGGTCGACTTGCGCCTCCGGCAGCGGATACGTCCCTTCGGTCTCGATCGGATTCTGGGTGGCCATGACCAGGAACGGCTCGGGCACAAGATGCGTCTCTCCTGCGATCGTCACCTGATATTCCTGCATGACCTCGAGCAGCGCGCTCTGCACCTTCGCCGGGGCACGATTGATTTCATCCGCGAGAAGCAGGTTGGCGAAGACCGGGCCCAGCGACGTCGTGAATTCACCCGTCTTCTGATTGTAAATGCGCGTCCCGACCAGATCGGCCGGGACGAGATCGGGCGTGAACTGGATCCGACGGAACGATCCGCGGATCGTCCGGGCGAGGGTTTTGACCGTGAGCGTCTTGGCGAGCCCCGGCACGCCTTCGACGAGCAGGTGTCCCTGGGCGAGGATCGCGACCAGCACGCGCTCGAGAAAGTGGTCCTGCCCGACGACGATCTTCTTGACCTCGTAGAGGATGCGCTCCATCTGCGCGGATATGCCGGCGCTGCCGGGCTCTCTGGCGTCCATGGATTCCCTTCTGGAGTTAGAACGGCGAGATGCCGACCGCCGAGGCCGCGTTCTCGATGGGTACCGCAAAACCGATGCCGATGAACACGTGCTGCTCGGTCGGGTTGAGGATCGCCGTGACGATGCCGACGACCGCGCCGTCCGCCGTCACCAGCGGGCCGCCGGAGCTTCCCGGATTGGCCGCCGCATCGAACTGGATCAGATTGACCATGTCGTGGGTGCCGTCGCGCGAACGGTGGACTCGCCTCAAGCCCGAAACCACGCCCGAGGTTATCGTCGGGCCGATGCCGAACGGGTAGCCGACGGCGATGACCTCGTCGCCAGGGGCGAGATCGGCCGTTCCCCGCAGGGTCGCCGGCACGAGATCGTCCGGCACGGTCTTCGCCTGGATCACGGCGAGATCGTTCTCCGGCTGCACGCCGACGACGGTGGCCTCGGACTCGGTGCCGTCGGCGAACACCACGCCAAGCCTGTCCCCGCCCGCGACGACGTGGAGATTGGTGAGGATAATCCCCTTGTCGACGATCACCACGCCCGTGCCGACGCTCTTCTCTATGTCGCGATCGCCCTCCTTGGGCGCGTCGCCGAGCTGCCGCACCCGCACGACCGACGGCCGGATGGCATCGTAGGCGTGCGCCGCGGTGGACGGCAGCGTCTTGGTCTCGAGCGTGTGCAACACGGCGGCGTCGATGTCGGCCTGCGTGTACGCATGCGGCGCGGGCTTCTGCGCCGAGTAGACGGCAAACGCGCCCAGCGCGACCAACACGCCGCCCAGGATCAACAGCGACTTCTCGAACCGTCTGACCGCCGTGATCCAGCCGTGACGTGGGCGGCGGTCTTGCGTGTCCGCCGTCCCCTTCGGCTCCGCCGGCCCGGAAGCCGGACTCGGAGGCGTTAGCACCGCCCGGCGATCGACCGGGTGCGACCGCCTCGAGCTGCTGTACAAGGTGACTCGTGCCATCTTCGCTTCCTGCTGCTTGCATCACCGGAGCCGAGAGCCCCCGGGGCCAATACGTGATCGCTCGGGCTTGCCTAATCGACCGCCCGGTGCGATTAACGTTCCGCCGCGATCATTCTCGCACAGCCCGATACCCTTGGTCAGGCCTCGATACTCACGATATGGGCGCGGATCCTGCCCTCGACCGCCCCGCCCCCGAACCGCCGCGCGATCACCTTCACCGCAACATCGGTCGCCGCCTCGAGGCGGGACGCGTCCCGCGCTTCGATCTCGTTGCGCAGCGGTGTGCCCTGGCAGAAAGCGACGGCTGGAATGCGCGGCGATTCGGCGCGGCTCACCGCCGCGACGGTGACGACATCAGGCGTCGCAGCGAACCCGCCCTGCGTGAGATCCCGGGCGATCGCGGCCTTGTCGTGATAACCGTGCGGCGTGCGCGCGAGGAAACGCGGCGGATCGTCGGGAAAAACCGTTTCCAGCGCGGTCGTGACCGCATGAGCAAACTCGTTCTCCTCGATCCGATCCCAGACGTTGAACAAGAAGAAGCCGCCCGGACGAAGGACCCGGCGCGCTTCCGCAAATGCCCTGGCCTTGTCGGGAAAGAACATGGCGCCGAACTGGCAAACGACCGCATCGAACTCTGCGTCGGCAAACGGAAGCTGCATCGCATCGGCCTGACGCCATTCCACCGGACGAGAGGTTCCGAGCGCGATCGCCTGATCGAGCATCGCCGGGTTGAGATCCGTCGCGACGATCGCGACGCCATCGGGTAGCGCGGAGGCGAGATCGCGACGCCATCGGGTAGCGCGGAGGCGAGTGCGCGCGTTACGACACCGGTTCCGGCTGCGATCTCGAGCACCCGTTGCGGCGGCCGCGACGCCATTCGGCGGGCCAGGTCATCCGCATATGGCTGGAAGATCAAAGGCACGAGGTGCGTTTCGTAGATCTTCGGGATCGATCCGGCGAAGAGCTTGTCGGTCGAGGGGGAGGTCATCTCGGTCGGGAATTTCCTGGCAAGGAACGCTGGCCTGATGGACCGACCGTACTTGCGTCATCGCTCGCTGACGGCCAGCCGGAAGCCGAGGGCCACGAAGAGCGTACCGGCCGCCTGCGACAAGCGGGTGTACGCCCCGGGGTGGCCCTCGAAGAAGCGGCGAACCGTGGCAGCGGCGATCGCCAGGAACAGGCACCAGGTCGTGCCGGTGGCGATGAACGTCAGGCCCAGGGCAATGAACGCCGCGACTTTCGTCGGGCTCGCCGGATCGATGAACTGCGGCAGGAAGGCGAGGAAGAACAACGCCACCTTGGGATTGAGGACATTGGTCACGACGCCCTGCCGGAATGCCTTCCACGCCTGCCTGGGCGCCTCGTGCGCCGAGATGCATGCGGATTGATCGCGCGCCAGGATGAAACGAATGCCCAGGTAGATGAGGTACCCCGCACCCACCAGTTTGACGATGATAAATGCCGTCGCGGACGTCGCGAGTATCGCCGACAGACCGGCTGCGGCGGCAAGCGTATGCACGACACAGCCGCTGCAGATACCGAGCGCGGAGGCCACGCCCACGCGGCGGCCCTGGGCGATGCTGGAGCCGAGGATGTAGAACGTGTCCTGTCCGGGGGTCAGATTGAGCAGCACTCCGGCGAGAACGAACAGCCAGTAGTCGTGGATGCCGAGCATGCCGATCAACCCCGTCGCTTACGGACCTCCCGACCGGGTTAGCGCTTGCGCTTCTTCGGGGCGCTCTTGCGCGCCACGGGCTTGCCCTTCGTCCGCTTGACCGCGCGTTTTTTCGCGCCGCCGCGCTTGGCGGAGCTCTTCTTGGCCGCCTTCTTGGCGGCCTTCTTGGCCACCTTCTTAGGCGGTCCGAACTTCACGAGCGATTCGCCCGAGATCGGGTCGGTGACACCGAGGTCGCCGCCGAGATCTTCGAGGAACCCGCGCACCTGGTCCAGCATCGAGGTCATCTGCGGACGAGAGTTGACGATGCTCTGGAAGTTCCGCCATTCGCCAACCATGCAGAACGTCTGGTCACCGGTCCTCACCAGGCTTCCGCTGATGAAGCCCTTGAGCGTGGGCCGCATGTTGCGATGCGCCTCGATGAACGCTTCCGCGTTGCCCGGTTTCACCCTGAAACGAACCACGTTGAATGCCGTCATTGGAGCCTCCTTCAATCAGCACTTCGATGTCGAATGATAATACTATTGCGCCCGCGTTCGTTACTCGAGCCGTAGCCGTACGAGCCGTAGCCCGGCGGTGAGCCCTTCGTCAGGCTCAGGGCAGGCTTTCGCGAACTAGATGGACGATCCCTGGTGCCCCGGGGTTCGCTGCCGCTCACCCCGGGCTACGCTCGCCCCGGCTATGGCCTAAGGCGGAGCCTCTCGGCGAGGTAACGGGGGAGCGCGTCGGACGGGAGCTGCGTCCCGCACAGTCCGACGTGACCGTCCGGACGCAGCAGATAGAAGGATGGGCGCGGAATCCGCGCGCGCGCCAGCTCCGCGTCGTTGCCACGATCGTCGGCAACTGCGTAGACGCGCAGCAGGTCGCCGAGGCCGAGCGCGCCTTCCGAAGGAGCCCGCTGCCCGATCACGATCAGATTGAAGCACTTATCGTCCAGCTTATCGAACAGATCCTCGACGGCGCCGTTCGCGCTCAGCTTGAGCTTGAGCCACGGAAAGCGGTCGCCCGCCTGCGGCTCGCTGGCCGGCGGGCCGTCGAGCGACTGCGACAGCAGACTCGAGCGGTAGTGAATGCCCGTCTGCGAGATGATGCGAAAGGCGATGCGCTGTACCCAATTGCGGCGCATCCCGAAGGCGATGATCCGGGCCAGGATCTGAGTGCGGAAGATGCCGGCGAACGGACTGTCGGACACGACCAGCCGGAAGCCGCGATCGGTGGTGTCGAGCAGGCGGCGCGCGATCGGCACCCGCTCCGCCTCGTACGAGTCGAGGAGCGCGGCGTCGGCGCGCCCCTGGGTGACGAGCGCGAGCTTCCATCCCAGGTTGTACGCGTCCTGCAATCCCGTGTTCATCCCTTGGGCACCGACCGGACTGTGGATGTGCGCGGCGTCGCCGAGGACGAAGCAGCGCCGATCCCGGAAGTGCTCGGCGCTGCGGTGATGGATGCGGTAGGTGGAGAACCACAGGCAGCGCTTGAACGACAATCCGCTGCCCGCTTCTTGGGCGAGCGATGGAATCACGGCATTGAAGTCGACGTCCTTCTTGCCACGCAACTCTTTGGGAAGAATTCCGACCAGCCGCCAGTGATCCTTGCCTCGCATCGGAAAAAAGAGGTGGAAGCCGTCGCGCCAGAGGTACACGTTGACCTGGTCCGGGACCATGCTTCCCGTCATCTCGGTGTCGGCGACGAAGAAGACATGCTCGTACGGCGCGCCGGGAAAGGTGATGCCACAGCCCTCGCGTACGGTGCTGTGCGCGCCGTCGCAGCCTGCGACCCAAGCCGCGGTGATCGTACGGCTGGTGCCGTCGGGCTGTTTGAGCGTCGCCACCACGTGATCGGCGTGCTGCTGGAGGGCGGTGAGCTCGGTGTTCCATTGCACCGACATCCCGAGCTCACGCAGTCGCTCGCCCATGATGAGCTCGTTGTCGTCCTGGCCGAGGACCAGGATGTACGGATACGGGGTCACGCCGCCCCCCGCATCGTTCAGCGGCACGTGCGCCATCCACCGTCCCTGCGACCAGATGTTGGCCCCCGATCCGCGCTTGCCGAGCTCGAGCGCGCGACCGACGATCCCGAGGTGCGCGTAGATTTCCAGCGTGCGGGCCTGCACGCCGAGCGCCCGCGTTTCGCGCGCCGGGCCGGCGTGCCGGTCGATGATCTGCGCCCGCACGCCGCGTCGCGCGAGCTGATTGGCGAGCATCAGCCCGGTCGGGCCGGCGCCGACGATCAAGACATCGGTGTCCATTCAGGAGCCCTGCCTTCGGAACCGGTCGCCGGCTAGCGCAGGGTCGCGTCGCCTCCCTCGACAATGACGTTCTCGACGATTCCGGAGCCGGCGCGACGGAACGCGGCGGCTTCGCGATAGGCATCCGACTCGAAGCAGCCGATCGCGGCTTCCATGGTCGGAAACTCGATCACGATGAAGCGATGAAAAGTCTCCGGCCCCTCCATGATCCTGTACCGTCCGCCGCGCGCGAGCACCTTGCCGCCATGCCGCGCGATGATGGCGGGAACGCGGTCGGTGTATTTCTTGTATTCGACCGGGTCGTTGATCTTCGCGCGAGCGATCCAGTAGGCGGGCATGATGGGCTCCAGCAAAGGTTTTCAAATATGATCGCTCTGAGTCACCCGATCGTCGACAGGTGCTCGTGCGGCCATATTGCTCCGGAGGCACTGACTGTTGCAATGCAGAGCCTGGGCATAAGGGTAGTCCGCGTGCACAATGTTCGGACCGCGAAATCAGGAGGACGCCATGGGATACCGGGAAACCCTGCCGCGCAAGGGTATATCGCGCAAGGAAATGCTGAAGCGCGTCGCCCGTTTCAAGCAGTTGAAGGGTTCCGACGGCGGTTTGCCCGACAGCAAGATGCCGGGCTGCGAGCGCACCCTGTACAACGTCATCGGATTTCAGCCGCCCAGGATCGAACGCGGCGGCAAGCAGTCCCCAGTGGGACTGGACGCCGCTCGCATGGCAGCGGTCAAGATCTCCGAAGGCTTCAACCTCGCCTACTGTCGCGCCAAGCCTGGTAAGGGTCCGATGCTCCACAACCATGACACCAACGAGACCTTCATTTCCATGACCGGTACATGGCGCGCGAGCTGGCTGAACGGCAAAGGCAAGCTCGAGCATGTGGACCTGAAGCCCCTCGATCTGATCTCGTTTCCTCCCGGGGTCATACGCCGCTTCCAGAATGTGACCAAGGGACCCAAGAACAAGGACTCGATCTTGATGGTCGTGATCGCGGGTGACACGCCAAGTTCCGAGTTCACGGTCGAATCCATGAGCGAGATCGAGCGAGCGGGCGTGATGCCGGAGCGGCATCGGGCGTGAGGTCGGCGACGTTTGCTTGGGCATCGACGCCATCAAGCGCTCGAAAGGGGTTGCAAGCTGGGGGAAACACCCCAGATTCGGCTATACTTACCTGTTTCGGATCAACCCCTTCGCGCCGTTCAAGGGAGTCACCCAATGCCGATTTACGAATATCGCTGCTCGGCCTGCGGGCATGAGTTGGAAGTGCTGCAGAAGCTCTCCGACCCGCTGCTCTCAGGCTGTCCGCAATGCGGCAAGCCCACCCTGAAAAAGCTTCTCTCCGCCGTGGGGTTCCAGCTCAAGGGGAGCGGCTGGTACGCCACCGATTTCAAGGGCTCCGGCTCCAAGCCGGCGGCCAAGTCCACCGGCGACAAGGATGGCGAGTCGAAGCCGGCGACCAAGTCCACCGGCGACAACGACGGCGGGTCGAAGTCGGCGGAATCCAAGACGGAGTCCAAGACTGAGTCCAAGAGCTCGGCAACGGAGACGTCGAGCACCCCGACCGCCGGGTCCGGTGGCAACGCCACCTGCCATTGATAGGGCGCCTGTCGGCGTGACCGTAACCCTGAGACGCTACCTCATCGCAGGCCTCCTGGTCTGGGTGCCGCTCGGCATCACGATCTGGGTGCTCGCGTTCCTGATCAACACGCTCGACCAGACTCTGCTGTTGCTTCCGGAAAGCGCGCGTCCGGAAGCCGTGTTCGGCTTCCGCATTCCCGGGCTCGGTGTCGTCCTGAGCGCAGCGATCCTGCTCCTGACGGGCGCGATCGCCGCCAACTTCTTCGGCGCGCGCTTGATCGGCATCTGGGAATCGGTCCTTGGGCGCATCCCGTTCGTCAAGTCGATCTACTCCAGCGTCAAGCAGGTCAGCGACACGCTGCTCTCCGAGAAGGGCAACGCCTTCCGCAAGGCGCTGCTGGTCGAGTACCCCGCGCCCGGCAGCTGGACGATCGCCTTTCTCACCGGCACGCCTGCGCCCGAGGTCGCAGAATATCTCCCGGGCGATCACGTGAGCGTCTACGTGCCGACGACGCCCAATCCGACGTCGGGCTATTTCCTGATGCTGCCGCGCTCGCACGTGCACGAGCTCGACATGACGGTGGACGAAGCGCTGAAGTACATCATCTCGATGGGCGTCGTGGCGCCGAAGCCGCGTCACCTGCTGCCGCCGCGCGCGGCGGCAACGGCTGCGCTGCAGCCGGAAGCCGAAATCCGAAATTGACAGGGCCGCAGGAGGTCGCCCGCCGCACACGTAGCGGCGTGCCGTGCCCTGCCGCCCGTCCAAGAAAAGCTACAAGCGCGAAAGTTCGCCGGAGAAGCCCTTGAAACGCACCGACTACTGCGGCCGCATCGACCGCAAACGCCTTGGCCAGACCGTCACCGTTTGCGGCTGGGTGCACCGCCGTCGCGATCACGGCGGCGTCATCTTCGTCGACCTGCGCGACCGTGAAGGGCTGGTGCAGATCGTCTGCGATCCCGATCGCGTCGCAACTTTCGCCATCGCCGAGAAGCTGCGCCACGAGTTCGTCATCGCCGTGACCGGGCTGGTGCGCCCACGTCCGGAAGGCACGGTGAACCCGGACCTCGCGAGCGGCGAGATCGAGATCCTGGCGCACGAGATCGAGATCCTGAACCCATCGGTGACGCCGCCGTTCCAGCTCGACGACGAAAACCTGTCGGAGACGGTGCGGCTCACGCATCGGGTGCTCGATCTGCGTCGGCCGGTGATGCAGAGGAACCTGATGCTGCGCCATCGCGCAACGATGGCGGCCCGACGCTATCTCGATGCCAACGGCTTCGTCGACATCGAAACCCCGGTGCTCTACAAGTCGACCCCGGAAGGCGCGCGCGAATTCCTGGTGCCGTCGCGCATCAATCACGGCCAGTTCTACGCCCTGCCGCAGTCGCCGCAGCTGTTCAAGCAGTTACTGATGATGGCCGGCTTCGACCGCTATTACCAGATCGTCAAATGCTTCCGCGACGAGGACTTGCGCGCCGATCGTCAGCTAGAGTTCACGCAGATCGACGTCGAGACCTCGTTCCTCGATGAGATGGAAATCCGGCAGCTCATGGAGGGCCTGATCGTGGCGCTGTTCAAGGAAGCGCTGGGTGTCGATCTGCCGCAACCGTTTCCGATCATGACCTACGCCGACGCGATGCGCGACTACGGCTCCGACAAGCCGGACTTGCGCGTACCGCTGAAGCTCACCGAATTGACCGATCTCATGCGGGCGGTCGATTTCAAGGTCTTCCGCACCGCGGCGGACCTGCCGAACGGGCGCGTCGCGGCGCTATGCGTGCCGGGCGGGGGCAGCCTCACCCGCAAGGAGATCGACGATCTGCCCGCGTTCGTCGCGATCTATGGCGCCAAGGGGCTGGCGTACATCAAGGTCAACGACGCGAGCAAACCGAACGAAGAAGGATTGCAGTCACCCATCGTCAAGTTTCTCTCCGGCGATGTGCTGCGCGAGATCATCGTCCGCACTGGCGCCTCGAGCGGTGATCTCATCTTCTTCTGCGCCGACCGCGAGAAGATCGTCTGCGATGCGCTGGGAGCGCTGCGCGCGAAGCTCGGCCACGATCGCGGCCTGGCGCAAGGCGGGTGGCACCCGCTGTGGGTGGTCGATTTTCCGATGTTCGAATACAGCGACGAGACGACGAGCTGGGGCGCCCGCCACCATCCGTTCACCGCGCCGAAGGAAGGACACGAGAACCTGTTCGAATCCGATCCAGGTGCCGCGCTCGCCAAGGCTTACGACGTCGTGCTGAACGGCTGGGAGATCGGCGGCGGATCGGTGCGCATCCACCGCCAGGAAGTGCAGGCCAAGGTTTTCGGCGCGCTCAAGATCTCGCCCGAGGATCAGCGCCGGAAGTTCGGTTTCCTGCTC
>WNGL01010237.1_pt1 | contig 10835 bp, 10 predicted proteins | sample 5400591 | NCBI WGS metagenome assembly WNGL01 (sample SAMN13153377, study PRJNA577476) | soil metagenome | isolation source: 80 cm soil or saprolite under Garry oak tree replicate 1 | place: USA:California | collected 2016-06-15
CGGGTCGTTCCCGCGATTGTCGCCACCCTGGCCGGCTATACCGGGCTCGCCCTCGCGGCCGGGAACTTCCTGCGCCAGCACTACATGACACCGCTGCTCACGAGCAACCTGAACGTGCCCGGTTCCGCATGGATCACCAGCCAGTGGTGGACCAAGGGCGGCAGGTTCGCGTTCGCCGACCGGCCCCCCGACAGTCTCCTCCAGCAGCTGTGCTCTTCCTCTCCGGCGGGGCCCCTTGGCAAACCGTTGCATGAAACCTTCTTCCAGTGCCTCTCCCAGCACGGCTACACAACATGGACCAGCTATCAGCCGATCAGCCGGTTCTGGCCCTTCCAGTGGATCGAGGGCGGCTGGCTGCTCGCGCTATCAGTGCTGCTCATCGCCGCGACCGTCTGGCTGGCCCGCCGCCGGGCCGCGTGACCGCCCAGTGACCACGGCGCCGATCACCGCGATCATGAGAGGGGATGGGTGTTCCGTCCCGCCGGGAAATGCCAGGCACCGGCCGGGTCGGCTGCACGACGGACCGGTTCTGGTGCAGCTCCCCGAGCCCGGCGGTTCAGGCCGGCCGCGCGGAGGCCGCCCGGCAGACACCGCTCAGCGGTATATCGCGGTCGGGAAGCCCGAAGCTGGCGTGACCGGCGGGATCACCATCCGGAACGTAAGGAGCACGCCATGATCAAGTCTCCCGCGGCTGTCCCGCGGCGCCGGCGGCTGCGACTGCCGGCCGCGGACGCCGCCACGCCAGCCGCATCTCCGTCAGCATATGCTGACGAAACCTATGTATCAGCATATGCTGACGGCATGGAACCGGCTCTCCAGATCGCAGAAGGCGCCGCCAGCGACGACCCCGACGTCGGGCTGCGCGCGGTCGCCGCGCTTCGCGCGCTGGCCGAACGGCTGGAACTACTCCAGGTCCAGCGGGCACGAGAGCTCGGCTGGTCCTGGCAGGACATAGCCAGCCGTCTCGGCGTCACCAAGCAGACCGTCCACCGCAAGTACGGCCGCCGGACCGGGGGGCGGTAATGTTCGAGCGCTTCACCGACACCGCTCGCCACCTCGTCGTCCAGGCCCAGGAAGATGCCCGCCGGCTCGGGCATTACTACATCGGCTGCGAGCACCTGCTGCCGGCCGCAGCCGCGGCCGACGAACCGGCCAGCGCGGTCCTTCGCGACCAGGGCGTCACGCCCGAACGTGTCGAGGCGGAAATACTGCGCGCCGTCGGGCGAGGTCAGGCGGCCGACCCGCTGGGCGGCCTCGACCGCCAGGCGCTGGCTTTCATCGGCATCGACCTCGACGTCGTCCGCGCCCGGATCGAAGCAGTCTTCGGCCCGGACGCCCTCACCCGGGACCTCCCCGCCGCCCGCCAGAGCAGGCGGCCCGCCTGGGGGAAGGGCCCGCTGGCCGGGCTGACGCGCCGCCGGCGTCGCCGCCGGGCCCGTCGCAACGCCGCCCTGCCCGCGGGCCCGGGCGGCAACGCCCCGCTTCTGCCGGGCCCGGCTCCCCGCGGCCATATCCCGTTCACGCCGCGCGCAAAGAAGACCCTGCAGCTCGCGCTGCGCGAGGCGCAGGCGCTGCACGACAACAACATTGGCGTCCAGCACCTCACCCTGGCCCTGCTCGCCCTGCAGGACGGCACGGTACCGGTGATCCTGTCCGCCCTCGGCACGCCGGCCACATCGCTGCGCGCCGCCATCCTCGCCCGCTACCGCAAGGCGAGCTGATCCGCGCCAACCCGGACGCCCATTGCCCGCGAGCCCTCAAGAGGGGACCTGATCGCCGTGGGCAACCATCGGCGCACCTTCAACATCACGAGCTGACCCTGCTCACCGTCGGCGCGGTCCGCCGTCAGCTCACCCCCTTGGCAGCGGTCAACGTCCCCGGTCGGGTTCTGCGCTGGTCACGCCGACGCACGCGGCGCCACGCACAAGCCCGCCGCTACCAAGGCCGCCTATGAGGCCACCCACCGCCGTAAGGGTGGACCGTCTGCCGCCAGCCCATTGTGCGCCGCGACGGCGAGCGCCGGACCCCCACGTTTTGGCGAGCTTCTACTCCGAGCTGCTCGGCTGGCCCATCGGGCACCACGAACCAGGAACAGCCGCCGTCGCAGAGGCGGTCGCCCTGGGAGCCACGGTGGCACAACCCAACCCCAGGAGAACGTCCGAGTACTCCTCGATCCAGCCGGCCACCCCTTCTGCCCGTGTCACGACGAGGGCTAATCACGCGAGCGCCAATCGGCAGATCCGGTCGCCCCGGGGGCGCATAGCGACCTGCTATGCAGGGCTCGGTTGCGAAAAGTCAACCGTGAACGAGCGTCCATATCGGCGGGTACGGGCGCGGGTTGTCACAGCGACTTGACCACGCACCGTAATCGATATCGGCCTGATGGACCGACGCCGCGAACGTCTATGATGCCCTGTCTCGCGGCTCGGGCGTTCGCGTCCTCAAGCGGGGCCCGCCTGCCAACACACGGTGATCCGACATACCTCATCGCGGCATGTGCGAACGGTGCCGGTGTCGGCAGGTATGCATATTCATACAGTTAGCAAGCCATCTGCGGCGCGCAGAACAGGCTGCTCTGTCCGTCCGCTTAGGATGCCGACCCGCCGGGCCGTTGGCGAGGCCGTATGATGCGCTACGTTCATGATGCCCTCACCACGGCGCAGACGACGAATCCCGTGCGGCCAGGCTTCACCGATCATCCCCTGCCAGGCTCAGGACTCCTGACATAGTGCGGGCCCGCCGAGAGGTCTGAACCTCGCTGACCTGCACGCTTACTGGAATAGCTTGCGGCCCCGCCGACCGGAAGCCGTGAAAATAAATGCAAGGTAATTATGTAAAGCTGCTGCACACTCAAGCCTGTGAACTGGTAAAACGTGACGGACGAGCCTCGTCTTGGGCTCTTCGAGCCCGCATACCTCACACGTATTTTCACTCCATGTCAGGAGTCCTGAGGCTTCCCGTAGAGCTTGAAGACATCCTGGACTTGCTGAGCCCAGAAAATATAGGGTTCGCGAAACTGATACCCGAGAGATCGGGCCATATCATAAAATCCTGAGCCTGGCTCTTTATCGCCGTACTTGTGAGTCACGATAGACGTCAACGCTGGCCGCCCGGCTTCATGTTCATCCTCAAACACGCCACCAAGCAAATGATTCATGAGCGCTGAATAGGGATCCAGAGGAACTGCCGAGACCTTGCCGGGAACCTCCCCGTACCATGTCATACGCCTGTCGTGTGCCGCCTCAAGAATGGCATCGCGAACTTCAGACTTGGCTATATCCCATTGCTCGTCGCTCAAGCCAAACTGCGCGCCCGATCGTCTCACCGCGCCTACCTCCCTACTTGGCGATACCACACGGGGATCGAGCTTAGTCGCTCAGTAGCGGTCGGACTTGGTGATGTGCAAGTGTGTGTTCGTGTGTTCGTGCCCGGCATCGCCAGCAGTCCGCCGCAGCGGGGCAGGACGCGGCTATTGGGACATCGAGGCCTTGCCGCGCCGCGGATTTGATGTGCTTGTTCTGGGCATGCACATGCCAAGCGGTTATCTGCTCTCGGAGTTCTGGGTCTAGCGGTACCCGGCCTGGCTGGCGGGCCGTCCGGGAGCGGAACCCTCCCCGGCCGTCGGCGCGTCAGTCGGGACGACGGTCACGGCGGTGCCGTAAGCGGCGACCTCGGACATGATGTCGCCTATCTCGTTGCAGTCGAAGCGCATCGCGACCACGGCGTTGGCGCCTAGGGCGCGTGCCTCGCGCCACATGCGTTCCCTGGCCTGGTTGCGGCTGTCGGTGAGCAGTTTGGTGTACCCGGCGACCTCCCCGCCTGCCAGGGTCCGCAGCTGCGCGCCTACGTTGCTGAAGTAATTACGTGCCCGAACTATCAGCCCGAAGACATCCCCGTGCACCCGGGTAATCCGGTATCCGGGTATTTCGTTGGTAGTCACGATCAGGATTGGTTGCGTGTCCCGGGCCGGTTCAGGCGGCGGCTGCCTGTGCACGAGTTGCAGGTTGTGCCGGGCCATATCGGCTGCCAGGTCACCTAGCGTCGCGGTGGCAGGGTCGTTCCGGTTCGTGTAGCCGCGGTTGGCGGCCTTGCACCAGACGCAGTACCAGGGCTCGTGGCGTTGCTGCATGGTGGTGACGTGACTGACCACGCCGCACGCTGAGCAGCGCCGCAAATTGTACGAGTATCCGCACGGACAGTCCCACCGCGATGCCTGCCGTTCAGTCGGCTTGCTGATGGTCAGGCACTGAGGGCACTGGACTTCCAGGGTTTCGAAGCTCATTCCTTGCTCCATATTAGTGTCGAAAGACGCGCTTCTAGGCAGACCTGCTCGGATTTCCTTTGCGTTATGTGATCCTCTTTGGTGAAGCGGATATATGGAACGTCTGCACCAGCTGAGCCGTCAGGCGGTGTCGGACCAAAGGATCTGCCATGTCCGGTATCCGGTGTGCCGCAATCCGAAGGCGATCCAGTTCGCACCGGGATCGGTCGAAGGGACGGCGCACAGCCGGTCGGGGCTGGGGTTGACCTGCGCGGGTCCGCCGGGGTCGATCAGGGCTCCGAGCGGGGCGGGCATGGTGAAGTAATCGTTCAAGCCGTAGCATCTGGGCGTCGCGGCGAGCGCGGATGGGTGGGAGCGGAGCAGGCTGGCGGTTTCGGCGCCCATGCCGGGTGCAGCCAGCTGGTCCGCTGCCGATTGATCGCCGCGGCGCAGATCATCCAGGAACCTGTTCATGGTCTGCCGTTCGGTGGTACCGACCAGGTTGAATGCGACGATCTTGTGGCCGGACAGGCGCAGGGTCGCGGAATAGTCCAGCGAGGAAGTTGCCGCGGCGTCGCCTTCGTCCTGTGTGGACCATTCAATGTCCACGCCGCCATCGTGATAGGTGATCCGGCGGGCGAAGGCGTTCTCCTGTGGCTGGATGCCGGGAAGGTTGAAGTCGGTCAGGTCGGCCCAGCCGAGCAGGGCGGGTCCGTGCGAGTAGAAGGCGATGACTTGCGGCCATGCCACGCCGCCGGCGTTGCAGTTCAGCAGGGTGGCTGCGTCTCCTGTGCCGTCTCCGTTGAGGTCGCCGAACGCGGTGAAGGCCGATTCCGCTTTTGTTCCGCCGTGGAGCCATGCAAGCTGCATGCTGCCCTGGTTCGCGGGGATTCCTGGCTGGATTCCATCGACCAGATGGCCGGCTGCGTGCCTGCAGACGGCGGGCACCGGCGCTGACAGCAGTTCGCTGGCGGTGACCGGGCCGCGGGACTTGATGTCGTCGGCTACCGCGCCGAGTGCTTCTGTCGTTAGCTCGAGTCCGCGCATGAGGTCGGTGTGAAGGCATGCGCTGGTAAAGGCTTTCAGTGGCTGCTGGGCTACCTGGCTCGGGGTGACCTGCCCGACCAGCAGGCCGAGCCGGTCGGTTACTCCGCGCACTGGGTTCAGCTGGTAGTCGCAGGTCGCGTTCTTGGTACTGGTGGCGCCTGCCAGTGCGGAGCCTTGTGTCACGATCATGTCACCGACATCGACGGATCGGGTTGACCATGGCAGGTAGAACCAGCCAGCGCTGGGGAATTCGAATGTCATGTTGCCGGCTAGCGCATCCAGGTGGATGGATCTCGGCCATGGTGGTAGCGCGGCCAATTGCGGCGAGCCGGCCTGCAGCGCCACCCCGGCGGTCGACTCGAACGCACGGATCGGAGCCCACAGTTTGTCACACAGCGTCCCGGTCTTGATTTCATTGCTGGCCAGGGTTCCGCACGCCGACAGTACCAGCCGGATGACGGCAAGCTTATCGCTGGTTGAGGCGCTGATGTCGATGCCTGTCTCGGCGAGCAGTGCGGCGACCGACCCGGTTTCCGGTGTACCGAAAGTCACGGCCGTGCTGATCTCGCCTGCCCGGTTACGGCCAGAAACACCGGGATGCGTCGCGGCATAGCGGGCGATAAGACCACCCATCGAATGCGCGACGATGATGACTTTCTGTCCGCTGGCCCGGTAGAGGCAGTCGATCACCGCGCCCAGCGCGGGCCCAAGGTGCGAGTCGTCGACCCACCGGGCGGAGTACGGATGATAGTCGAAGGTAAATACGGCCGCGCCGGGAAGGCCCTGGAATTGCCCGATCAGGGACCGGGTGATATCCGGCACGAAGCCGGGGTTGTCGCTGAGGTCGATGATGTGCGAGAACGCCCCGGTGCGCGCATCGGTGTTGGTGTCCTGGCTGGTCCAGCCGTGCACCATGATCACCGGTACCCACTTGCCGTCGCTGCCGGGGCGGGGGACGATGTGGCCGCCGGCGGGAGTCCTGTCCGACGACAAGACAGGAGCGAACTGGACGGTGTCCTTCCCGAGCCCGAGCGCCTGGACACTGCAGCGCGAGGCCCACGTCGCTGGCACCGGAGAGCCCGGCGCGGATGCTGCATCCGGCGTTACACTGCCCAGCACGCCCAGCGCCGCCAGGCAGGCGGCCGCGATGACAGCGATAAGCCGCAGGCGGTCTCCCCGCCTCATGACGAGCTTTCCGAAGATCCCGGAGCGGAGCCGGGCAACGGGAAGGTGGCAAGCACCTTCCACTGGCCGTCTTGCTGGACCATCACCGCGTAATAGCTCACCGCCGCATGTCCGGGTGTGGTCACGGTCACCAGCATCGTTCCCCCTCCCATGCCGTCCGGTGACCACGACCTCGTATCAGGCACGACCTTTGAGCCCGGCGGTACCGCTTGACGCGCCCGCCCCTCTACCTGCGATTTCGCACCGTTTGCCACGAGCGCCTGTGGATCTGCAGTCAGCCTCCTCAACGCCGCAGCAACCTGATCAGCTTGCCCAGGCGGAGCCTGGATCTGCGCCGAACTTCCGGCCGAGGCACTTTGCCTCCCCGAAGACCACGAGATTCCCAACCACACAGCGGCAATCACCAGCGCCGCAACAATAAACACTCCCATGCCCGCAAATAGAACTAGCCGCCGCCTGGCCATCATAATCCCCCCACCAAAACGAAATAAGACTCGAAGAGCACCTTACCTACGATCAGGGATCATCCGCTGGGATAGGTGTCCGGGTCACGACTCCCATCCCGGCGCGCTCCTCCCAGGGAACCGCCATGTCATATCGACGCAAATACCTGGCGCGCGGTTCACGCTCCAACGCCCACGACTTCCCCCGGAGGGCCACGAACAGGCCGGCATTTAGGGACTGCACCCCGTCCGGCCCGGGTCGCTAGCTTGACCACATCAGATGAAGCAGCGACGGGTGTCCATTCGGGGTCTTTGTGCGACACGCTGGTGTTGCCGGGTGCTTGAACCTTTAGTGCAGGTTGAGCAAGCTTGGGGTTCGTGCCTGAGGAGCCCGGCCCTGATGTGATCGCGGGGCAGCGTGAGCTGCTGTCGCGGTTGCGGGCTGTGGTGGAGGCGAAGGACGCGGAGAACGCGGTGCTGCGGCGGGAGCTGGATGCCGAGCGGGAGCTGAGGCGGCGGCTGGAGCTGCGGCTGGCGGAGCTGGAGCGGCGGCTGTCGATGGACAGCACGGACTCAGGGACGCCTTTGTCGAAGGAGCGGATCGGGGCGAAGGAGGCACGGCGGGCGCGGCAGCAGTCTGAACGCGAGCGCAGCAGGGACCGGAAGCGAGGCGGGCAGCCCGGTCACCAGGGGAAAGGACTTGAGCGGGATCCGGACCCGGGCGAGAGGAAGACCGCGGATCCGCCCGCGGAGTGCCGTAGCTGCAAGGCCGGCCTGGACGGAGCGGAGGCTGCGGGCTCGCGGTGGGCGCAGGTCATCGACGCGGAGATCACCCGGATGGTGACCGAGTGGGCGCTGCCGGGGCTTTTGTGCCCGTGCTGCGGGACGGTCACGTTCACGGAGCCGCCGGCGGGGCGCATCAGGGCTCGGTGTCCTACGGGCCGCTGCTGAACACGGCCGCGGTGCTGCTGTCGTGTTACGGGAACGTGCCGCCGGAGCGCGCCGCGCAGGTCATGGGCATGCTGCTCGGGGTGCCGGTCTCGGCCGGCTGGGTGGATAAGGCCGCGGCCCGGGTGGCGGCGCAGCTCGGGAAGGCCGGATTCGATGAGGCGATGCTCGCGGCGCTGGCGGCCGAGGACGTGCTGGCCGCCGACGAGACCCCGGTGAACGTGCTGGACAAGACCGTGCCGGCCCCGGTGCCATCCGGGGAAGAGCCACAGCCGGACAAGGACCCGGAGGGGAAGGACGGCACGGCGGCGGCCGGCGCGCCGCACGTGCTGATCACCCGGACGCCGGACGGGCGGCTGACGTTCCTGCGGGCCATCGGCTCCCGCCGCAAGGACGCCATCGCCGCCGGCCTCCCGGCCCTGTTCACCGGGTACCTGATCACCGACGGCTATACCGGATACCAGCACCTGCTGTCCCGGCTGGCCGGCATCCAGCAGTGCGCAGCCCATTACGCCGACACCGTCGTTATGCCGATACCGGGACGCTGGCGCTGGCGGGCGGGGGTGCCCGGGCTGGCGGTATCGGCATAATCCGGTGCGCGGCGTGAGGCTGTTCTCTCCGACGAGTGGAGAGGACGCGATCATGGTTGTCGTGCATGGGGTCCGCGTGACGGGTCCGCTTGCGCCGTATGCGGAAGGATTGGCCGGCGAGCTGGCCCGGCTGGGCTTCAAGCCTTCGTCCGCACGCCTGCAGATGCAGGTGGCTGCGCATTTGAGCAGGTGGCTGGCCCAGGCGGGTCTGGGAGCGGCAGCGCTGGACGGCCCGGTGACGGACCGGTATCTGGCCGCACGCCGCGCCGCCGGGTATACCGCGTACCTGACGCTGCGGGCGCTGGGCCCGCTGCTGGGCTACTTGCGGCGCCTGGGTGTGGCGCCGGAGCCGGTGCGGCCTGGGCCGGCGACTGCGGCGGAGGTGCTGCAGGAGGAGTACCGGGCCTGGCTGCTGGGCGAGCGCGGCGTGCAGCCGGCGGTGGCCCGCGGTTACCTGGACCTGGTCCGCCCGTTCGCCGAGCGGCACGCCGCCGATGGCGGCGCGGGCCTGGGCGCGCTGGCGGCCGGCGATGTCACGGCGTTCCTGACCGCCCAGTCGCGGCGGCTGGCGCCGAAGACCGCGCAGCGGCTGGCGACCGCGCTGCGCTCACTGCTGCGGTTCTGGCACCTGCAGGGCCTGACCAGCGGCCCGCTGGACCGGGCGGTTCCCAGGGTCGCGAACCGGCGGCCGGGCCTTCCCCGGCCACTGGAGCCGACCCAGGTTCAGGCGATGCTGGATTCCTGTGACCGCGCGACCGCCGCGGGCCGCCGGGACCTGGCGATGCTCACGCTCATGGCCCGGATGGGGCTGCGCGCCGGGGAGGTCGCCGGGCTGCGCCTGGACGACATCAGCTGGCGGGCCGGGGAGATCACGGTCCGCGGCAAGGGGAACCGCCGCGATCAGCTCCCGCTGCCGCCCGATGCCGGCGGGGCGATGGCGGCTTGGCTGCGGGACGGCCGGCCCGCCACGGCGCTGGACCGCAGCGTGTTCACCCGCATCAAGGCGCCGCACCAGGGCCTGACCACGGGCGGGATCACTATGGCGGTGTTCGCGGCCGGGCAGCGGGCCGGGCTGGGCACCGTGCATGCCCACAGGCTGCGGCACAGCGCGGCCACCGCGATGCTCTCCCAGGGCGGGTCCCTGACCGAGATCGGCCAGGTCCTGCGGCACCGGCGTCCGATGACCACCGCGATCTATGCCAAGGCAGACATCGCGGCACTGCGCGCCCTCGCTCGTCCGTGGCCGGGTGTCTCATGACCGGGCTGCGCGAGGCGCTGGCCGGCTACCTGGATCTGCGCCGCGGCCTGGGGTTCAAGCTGGCCCGGGACGAGAAGCTGCTGGAGCAGTTCATCGGCTGGCTGGAAGATCGCGGGACGACGACGGTCACGGTGGCGGACGCGCTGGCCTGGGCGACGCTGCCGGCCGGCGCGAGCCCGGGCTGGCTGCGGATGCGGATTACCGTGGTCCGCGGCTTCGCCACCTACCTGGCCACCCTCGACCCGTCTGCCGAGGTGCCGCCGGCCAGCCTGCTGCCCGGCGGCAGCCGCCGCGCGGTGCCCTACCTGTATTCCGCCGCGGACATCACCGCGCTGATGGCCCAGGCGGCGCGGCTGCGGACGCCGCTGCGTCCCGCGACGCTGCAGACCCTGATCGGATTGCTGGCCGTGACCGGGATGCGCATCGGAGAGGTGATTGCCCTCGACGACAGCGACTTCGACCCCGGGCAGGGCATGCTGCTGGTCCGGCACGCCAAGCTCGGCAAGCACCGGCTGATCCCGCTGCATCCCAGCACGGTGACCGCCGTGCAGGACTACCAGCGGCTGCGTGACCAGGTGTTTCCGCGCCCGGCCAGCGAGGCGCTGCTGGTGTCTGCCGCAGGCACCCGGCTGCTGAATTACAACGTCAGCCTCACCTTCACCCGGCTGGCCCGCCGCGCGGGACTGGCGGCCCGCCCCGGCGGCAGCCGCCCGAGGCCGCATGATCTGAGACATTCGTTCGCGGTCGCCACGCTGCTGGACTGGTGCCGCGACGGCGGGGAGGTCGCCGCGCGGATGCCGCTGCTGTCGGCCTACCTCGGCCACGCCGACCCGGCCGGCACCTACTGGTACCTGCATGCCGCCCCGGAGTTGCTGGCCGAGGCGGCCCGCCGCCTCGGCGACAGCAAGCCGGGAGACCTCCGGTGACCGCGATCGCCGCCACCATGCAGGCGTTCTTCACCGAGCGGCTGGCCGCCCAGCGGCGGGCCAGCCCGGACACCATCGCCGCCTACCGCGACGCGCTGCGGATGCTGATCGGCTTCGCCGCCGAGCGCACCGGGACCCTTCCCTGCCGGCTCGACGTCGCCGACCTGGACGCCCCGA
>WNGL01010243.1_pt1 | contig 10831 bp, 9 predicted proteins | sample 5400591 | NCBI WGS metagenome assembly WNGL01 (sample SAMN13153377, study PRJNA577476) | soil metagenome | isolation source: 80 cm soil or saprolite under Garry oak tree replicate 1 | place: USA:California | collected 2016-06-15
GCAGGCCAACCTGCGTCCCGAGAGCGACGAACCATCCCAGTCTCGGAATCAAATGGCTTTCCAGAGAGAGAATTGCTTCTCCGAGATTTCGGCTAATCAGCCCATGGCCTGTTCCTGCGAGGAGATAATTCCAATCATCTCGCAGGGACAGCGCATAAAGTACAACCTGAAGACCAAGACCGATTCTTAAGACCGCCAGCCAAGTATCAGACTCAGCCGGAAAAAAGAAATCGATCAGTCGTTCCCGCCATGCCGACAATGTCTTCACGGCGTGCTTTGCTCAGTTGATTTCTCGCTAACGTTGAAGTCGTAGGCATATAGGAATTCGTATGATTCCCTTTTCCCATGCTCGAATTCTGGCGCGCTTGGTAAAACTACCGATCCGAAGATCGCGCGAATCATTGTTGCGTCCGCGTGCTCCCGCCACATCGCATCAGCCAGCAGCTTGACCATCGTTTGACGAAATGCCTCAGAACGAGTGCGCCCAATCTGGTCCAACAAACCGGCAACACGCAGGACGGATGCCGCATTGGACACGCGTGGCAGCTCGTATTCAACGCGCCCGTCTGGAAAACGAAGTTCGAACACGAGCTTGTAACTATTCGGGATATTTGGCGCGAAGAAGCCGTATCCGACCTCGATCCCCGAAAGATCCAGATACCCAGTCAAAATGTGGCGGACCGGGTTCGAAGGCGGCAAGCGTTGTCCTACCGCGATCGATGCGATTTGCTCCGCTCGTTGCCAAAAGTTTTTGGACGACGCTGGGAAAATAGTCTTGCTCTTTGAGAGGAGCCAGAACGTGTCACGCGATGAAACGGTGATTATGAGGAACAGCTGCAGGGTGATGCCTGCCAAGTAAAGGCGCTTTTTGCCTAAGGTCATCCGGTTGCCGTGCTGACCCGTTCTTCAAACCCGGTTTTGCGAAAAATACTGTTACGGATTTATCGTGGAGAGGAACTGCTGTGCCTCGTCAAGAGTGTCAAAAGCAACCCGCTGGACGAGATGAGATGGATCTGCAGGCGCCGGCGTCCCACCGGCCTCAGAACGTACTGCGCTTGTCATGCACAGCCGGCCCTGGCCCTGATGCCAATCCGGGCGATCCGGATGATCGTGGTAATAATCAACGTTACACACTTTCTCGCCGTGTTTTCCGATTAGGTGCTTAAATGCATCTTCAACAGCTTGTGAAGAGGCTTTCACTTTCACCCCGGGTTCGTTCATGCAGATGACTATCGGGGGGTTTCCGGTGGCTGGGGCGGGAGACTTCTCACACGCAGAGACGAGGACGATCAAAGCGGTGACGCTTGCTGCCAGAATTCCGAATTTTAATGCGAATGTTCCAGATGGGGTTTTCATAGCACCTGCTGGTTTGACTCCGTGCGCCCTAATTAGCAAGCCTAAAATTTGAGGGTCCCACCCCCTCGCGTAGAGAGACAGTTCGAAGCGGAACGAAACTCAGCCAGCACGGAAGCGGATGTTGCGAATTCTTTTCGAGGCTGGGCGTTTTCCCCCAATGTCGATTTTAAGCATTGGACGGACTTTCAAGCACTTCAAGGTCCAATGCGACTGCACGGTCGCAAAAGAATTGGCGAGCTCAATAACTTTGGCATCGCCGAGCTTACCTTCAAAGATCGCCATAAAGATTCCGGCGATCATGCATCACCGACTCCTGCTCCTAATCATGCTCGTGCTGGATTCATTTAACCAAATCCGGCGACTGCCGGACGAATGAACCAGCGCGGCTCCGCCGTAACCGAAGATTCTTCCGCAAGTACGCAAAAGAACGCCAAAAGTTCTTCGGCTTCGCAGAGCAGCGCCTAACGACAATTGCGCCTCATGACCCTTGCGCCTTCGTGCGTGCTTCCCGACCGCGGTCAGCCCCGGAAGTTTTCGGGGCCCGTCTAATTTTAATTTTTTCGAGAACTTCGCCCAGCCGCCTCCGGAGAAGGAGGTGAGAAGCGGTCCACTAATCCAATAAATTTCTCCTGGGTAGCCGTAAGCATGGCCCCCAGCAATCAAAAACCAGACAAACAAGAAAGAAAACAAATGATAAGAATAGGTAATATCTGTTTCGCGATTGCCCTTGCATTCAGCATCGGTACTAGCCAGGCAGCAAGACCAGCTAGTAAATACTCTACGCCCATATTGTCGTGCGGAACCTCAGCGGCGAGCTACATTGAAGTCCAGGTGTGTGCAGGTACCACAGGTGCCCCTGCCGGATTTAGCGTTCAATGGGAAACCGCAGCAGATTTTGCGATATATGGTTGGAGTGACTTAACTCCCAGCTATTGCGCCGCAAGTTTCAGCGGTGTCCCAGGAAATAGTCGATATAACCTTGCACCGAACTCCTGCATTACCGTCCAAATTGGAGATAATCTGTTTGACGACGTTGGAGCTTCGAGTTCCTGTGCTGGTGCATCGTTAGCATGCGGCACTCAATATGTGTTTCGTGCCTTTGCGCACGCAACCAGCGGAGTTAATCGCAGCGACTTCACTTCAACGCTGACATGCGAAACCTTGCCGTGTAACCCAAGCGGTGGTTGTACGTTTACCCAGGGATTCTGGAAAACACATGGCCCACTGGGATGCGTAACCGGAAACAACACCAACCTGTGGCCGGTAACTTCGCTTGCCCTCGGCAATACGACGTATGACGACACGCAACTCTGCGCGATCTTCAACACACCGGCAGGAGGAAATGGCCTTATCTCCTTGGCGCATCAGTTGATTGCAGCCAAGTTAAATGTCGCCAACGGCGCCGATGTTACCGCCATCGCTAGTGCAATTAATGATGCAGACGCCTTGATTGGCAGTCTCGTCGTTCCACCAATAGGTTCAGGTTCACTCAACCCAAGTGCAACGAGCACGTTGATCGCAGCGCTAACCTCGTTCAACGAAGGTTTGATTGGCCCTGGTCATTGCCAATAAGTTCACATTTAATCTGCATCGTCTTCGGGCGGTGCAGTCCTATTTGAACAGACTGAAGAGAAGCCACGAGCATGCAATCAGACGACGCAATCGCACGCGAAGCGGCCGATCCCTACAACATGGTCCTAACTGTCCCGGTCCATTGCCCCTACGCAAGAGAAAAGAAATCTTTATCACCATAAAGTAAACAAATAGTAACAGTTAGTAAAAGGCGATTGGTCGACGTACCAGTCGCCTTTCTTATTTGGTTAGGCACCGAATGTTTTTCGAGAACTTCGCCCCGCCATTTCCGGAGAAGGAGGTGAGACATGGAAACTCTAATGCCGGCGAGACTAGCGCTGGGAATTCGATAAGACCTGGGCAGCCACGTACGAGGAGGAATGTGCCCCGTTAGATAAAACCAAATGATAAAACAACTAATAACTACCGTCGCCATTGCTTTAATGATGGCATTCACATCAGCGCACGCTGATCACACTACTGAACAACAGCGAGAAGTGCAGTTTATTGACGAACAGTTTAGTCGAGTGCCGACCGGCACTGCTGTTGGAGTGGCTACGATGTCCGCTGAACAGTTCAGGAGGCAAGGTGCGCGTCTTAGCGAGAGCGCAATGATCCAAGCTAGGGACGATGCTTCGCAATCAATTTCTGGGCAGCATTGGTCGGCACAGGTAAAGACGCTTGCCCATAGACTGAATAACGCTATGAGCCTCCTACCTCAGCTTACAGATGGTATCGTTGTTACACGGCATACTGATGGAGGTCGCGGCCACGAAGCTTCGTCGGTATATGAAGCCACGCTATCCGATGAATACGGAAACGTTGCGTGCGGCCATCGTGAGCATCGTTACTTGCACGAGCCGTTGATTGATTTCCCTTGGACGCCATGGTATCCTTTCTATGTGATATCATTTAAGATTGATTTATGTCATCAGCATTTACATGCGACACCTACTCCGACACCAACACCTACCGCAACTCCGACTGCTACACCTACACCTACACCTACCCCTAGGCCGACGCCGACACCGACTCCGACTGCCACACCTACACCGACGCCTACCCCCACGCCAACACCCACCGCCACACCCACACCCACACCCACACCCACACCCACACCCACCGCCACACCCACACCCACACCCACCGCCACACCTACACCGACGCCAACGCCCACACCTACACCGACGCCAACACCTACACCTACAGCAACACCTACACCAGGCACTCCTTCGATTGCGTGCGATACATCAGCGGCATCGAATATCGGCGTTACTGTGACCGCCGGAGATGGCGGCGCGCCTACAGGATTTACGATTCAGTGGGAAACTCTGGCAGACTACAATAGTTTTGGGTGGAATCCGGGCGGCCCAAGTTTTTGCACGGCAGACTTCCGCGGTCAGATACCGGATTGCAGTATGTATATCCTCGGCGCAGGGCAAAGTGTTACCGTTGTGATTGGAGACGATCATTTATTTGATAACGGTTGCGTTACCAGTCAGTGTGCCGGCACGCCACTGCTTTGTAATACAGCCTACGTGTTTCATGTACGCGCAAACGGAGGAAGCGAATTTAGCGATAGCATTACCTGTTCGACAATTCCATGCGTTTCGCCGCATAACTGCACCTACACACAAGGTTATTGGAAAAATCATCCAGACGCATGGCCGGTGAACAACCTTACCCTTGGAACTGTCAACTACACGGAAGCTCAGCTACTACAAATTCTTAATCAGCCTGCACAAGGCAAGGGCCTCGTTATACTGGCGCACCAGCTTATTGCTGCCAAGCTTAACATATCCAATGGTGCAGACCCGACAGACGCAGACCAGGCCATCGCCGATGCTGATGCCATGATCGGCGGCCTGGTAATACCGCCAATTGGCAGCGGTTATTTGCCAACAAGTCAGACCAGCGACCTGACAGAAACCCTCACGGAATATAACGAGGGAACCATAGGTCCTGGCCACTGCAACGACTAGGTCGTCCAAAACTAACAAATCCGTACTGCAATAAAATAAATAATTAGTAATAAGAAGGCGATTTGTCCGGCAGCTGCCGGATCAGTCGCCTTTCTTATTTATACGCCTATGCGAACGGCAGGCGCACACACTTGTAGGTGAAGTGCCGATTCCATCGACATGAAGAGCCGCAAGGACCCAGTCCCGAAAGTTTTCGGGGGAGGTCTATGTTCCATCGCGGCGTGACATGCCGGCTCATCGGAACATAAGCTTGTAGCCTGTGCGCACCGCACGTTTTGAAACCCGCCGGACAGCAGCGCCGCACGCTGTCGAGGCTAAGCGCACAGACTAGACGTCCATGTTCGAGCGCGGAAATCTATTCCGAAAAAGAGATGAAGCAGGTGGTTCCGCCGGCTTGTCCGGAGTGGTACGCGGACAACGAGTTTAACGTCGGAATTTACCCGATCCGTTGCACTCGTTTTGCACCGTACGTTTTCGCTGGTGGTGGCGCTATCTTCGGCGGCGGCGAGAGAACGGAGCTTGTGGGGTGTGACTGCGAATTCCAAACTCGACAGACCGATTCCGAGACGAGGGCAATCGGCCAGCTCGGGGGCGGCATCGAAGTCCGCATCACTCCGCATATCGGCTGGATCAATGATTTCAGCTGGAACGTGAGGGACGGTCCGGACAACAATTTTGGTATGGTGCGCAGCGGCCTCAATTTCGCCTTCTAAGACTTGCCCTGAGCCGAGTCGAACGAGACTACAACTCGCATTTGCAACGGCGGCACATGGGATTTACCGGATGCTGCCGTCTCGCTTGTACGCCCGGCAGCGCGCATAGGTTAGAGGAGACTGTTGAAGCACTGCCAACGCATCCGCCTGAGGCGGATTTTCTTCCTCTCTCTCCAACGCCAGTTGGCTCTGTTAAAGAGCTGATGAACGCAGCAGTGGTTGAGAGCGCCGTTAGGCGCGGCCTGTCTCTAGCGCCGGGTTAAGAGCCAATCGAAGCTCCGTCGGAGTGGCATGGGAAACCGGTGTGCCGCCCGTTGTAGGCCGCTCCTAACGGAGCTTGGCCCGCCAAGAGATGGATTTTGCTACAAACATGTCGCGCCTAACGGCGCTCACGTGCTTCAGCGCGCAGCTGTTCAACAGAGCTACACCAATCCCTCGAGAACAAGAGTATGAGAGGGCGCACGGGAGTTTTCAACAGTCCCTGGGGTTAAGGTCCGCTGCACGCCGCCTCACAAGGGACGCGGCTACAACGCGATCCAGCACCGAATATCCGGTAGTATCCAGCGGCAAATTACCGGCTTGCCAACAATTGCGCAAATGAGATGATGAGCGGCTGTGAACCCCAATGCGCTTGCTTCCGGCGAAGGCCGGCCCGACCGCTTTAAAACGACGCGGTGGAGCATCGTCTTGTCCTGTGCAGGTTCGGGAGGCGACGAGCAAAAGGCGCGCGCTGCCCTCGCGGAACTTTGCAAAATTTACTGGCGACCGGTTTTCGCTTTCATCTGCCGTCAGGGGAACTCCGTTCCCGACGCCCAGGATCTCACACAGGATTTTTTTGTCATCATGCTTAAAGGTGCTCTCCTCGAGCGCGCCGACCAGAATCGCGGGCGCTTTCGTTCGCTCGTGCTCAAGGCGCTGCAGGATTTCTTGCGCGATGCCGCTGACAAGCGTCGCGCGCGCAAGCGCGGTGGCGACGTGCAAATCGTTTCTTGGGATGAGTGGATGGCTGAGGCGCCATCGCATTTCTCGATCCCGGCTCACGAATCAGAGAGATGGTCGCCGGAGCGGATTTTCGATGTGCGCTGGGCGGCCACTGTGGTCGAGCGCGCCTTGAGCCGCCTGGGCGAGGAATGCGAGAAGCGCGGGCGGAGACGCGTTTTCGACGTGCTGAGTAGTTGTCTGCAGGCAGAGCGGGAAGATGTTTCCTACGCAAAGTTGTCAAAAACGCTCGGGGTGCCGGAGGTCTCGGTAAAACGCCTCGTGCACCAATTGCGGAGACGCTATCGCGCGCTGCTTCGCGATGAAGTCGCCCAAACCGTCGAAAGACCCGAAGAGATCGACGACGAGCTGCGCTATCTGGCCGCGGCGTTAACTGCCGCGGAATAGTTCGCGAGCAGCGCGTCTCACAGAGGCGCGGGCATAGCAAAGCGACATCCAGTATCAAGCGTCCAGTATCCAGCGTCGTGCGCTTAGAGGACGGCCTGTAGCAAACTTTGCCTCACATTTTCGAGAACTTCGCCCTCCAATTCTCGTAGAAACATAAGAGGAGTGGTCTGGGCCGACGGCGGATTAACTCGACTCTGGCCAATCTTGGCCCGCTTCACATCTCTAATTTTGTATCACTTTAAACCCTTTTAACATTCCCATGAACGGCATTCCTGTTTCGTTCCGTCTGCAAAAGGAAGCGGTGGCCTGCCCGCAGTGTGGATCGGGATGGCGTATCAGGCGGGGACTTTGCCTGAGTTGTCTGCTCTCTCAGGGTCTGGGCGCTGACAGCTATGATGGTGAATCGCTCGAGGACGTGCTCGGCGAAATTGATGTTAGTGACGCCGATTGGCGACTCGGCAATTATCAAATTCTGGAAGAAATCGGGCGGGGCGGAATGGGCGCCGTTTATCAAGTGCGGCAACGGCGTTCGCGCCGGATCATGGCGCTGAAACGGATTTTATCCTATCATGCCGATTCGCAGGAGACGCTGGCGCGTTTCCGGCGGGAAGCCGAAGCGGCGGCGAGCCTGGATCATCCAAACATTCTGCCCATTTACGAAGTGAGCGAGAACGAGGAGGGGCTACCGTTTTTCAGCATGAAATTCGCTGGCGGCGGCAGTTTGCTCGAGGCCGCGCCGGCTCTGCGCAGCGAGCCACGCCGTGCGGTGGCGCTGATGGCGAAGATCGCACGCGCGGTGCAATACGCGCATGTCAAAGGCATCCTGCATCGCGATCTCAAGCCGGGGAACGTCATGCTCGATGGGCACGGCGAACCGCTGGTGAGCGATTTTGGTTTGGCCAAGTGGCTGGATGCTACGAGCGACCTCACGCACACCCTCACCATTTTCGGCACGCCCGGATATATTGCGCCCGAGCAGGCGAAAGGAGCGGCTGCGAACATCACGGCGGCGGCCGACGTTTACAGTCTGGGCGCGATCTTGTTCAATCTCTTAACCGGCCGGCCCCCATTTTTGGGCGAGCACGCGCTGGCGGTGATCCACCAAGCCGCCGAGAAGCCTGCGCCGAAACTGCGCACTCTGGCGCCAGCGCTCGATCGCGATCTGGAAACAATTTGTGCAAAATGTCTGGAACGCGAACCAAGCGCGCGTTATCACTCCGCCGGCGATCTGGCCCAAGATCTTGAACTTTGGCTCGAAGGCCGGCCGATTGCGGGGCGTTCCGTATCCGTCCCGGTGCGCGTCCTGCGCTGGTCGCGACGAAATCCAGCCGTTGCGGCGATGGCGGCGCTATTGATGGCCGTAGCAGCGGCGGGGGGCATAATGACTTGGAAAAACGAACAAGTCCAACCCCGCCAAGGCAGCGCGGCAACTGGCATTGCCGTACTGCCTTTTGAAAGTTCGAGTGAAGATAAAGAAGACGAGTTTTTTGCCGATGGCGTTCAGGATGACATTTTAACCAGGCTGGCGAAAATTCGCGATCTCAGGGTGATCAGCCGCAGCAGCGTCATGCAGTATCGCGGCAAGCGGAATATACGCCAGATTGGTGATGCCCTTGGAGTGTCTCACGTGCTGGAGGGCAGCGTGCGCAAAACCGGCGCTCGGCTTTACATGAAGGCCCAGCTAACCGACACCCGCACCGGCGCCCCTGTCTGGGCGGAGGAATACGATCGCGGTTTGAATGACGTGTTCGCAGTCCAAAGCGAGATCGCGCAAGAAGTCGCACAGCAGCTTCGCGCGAACATTTCAACCACTGAGAAACTGGCCATTGAGCAACCACCGACAACCGACCTCACTGCTTTCGATCTCTACACTCGCGCTAAAAATCTTCTTCTGCTGCGCATTAGCAACGCCATGAAAGCGAATTTGCTGCGGGCAGCAGATCTGCTGAACCAGGCAGTTGCACGTGATCCGTCGTTTCTCCAGGCATATTGCGAGCTCGCCTACGCTCATGATCAGCTCTATTTCCTCGGCTTCGACCATACCCCTGCACGCCTGGCGTTAGCGGAAGCAGCCATCCAGCGGGCACTTCGCCTTCGTCCGGATTCAGGTGAAACGCATTTCGCGCATGCCCGAAATATTTATCATGGACATCTCGATTACGATGGCGCTCTGGCTGAGCTGGAAGTTGCCCGCCAGACCTTGCCCAACGACTCCCGGATATTCCGGTTGATCGGTTATATCCAGAGGCGCCAGGGACGCTGGGAAGCGTCCACACGAAACCTGGAGCGCTCGATTGACCTCGACCCGCGCAATATTGAAACGCTCCAGCAGATTGCGCTCGGCTACGGAATTTTCCGGCGCTACGTTGAAGAAACATCCGTGCTGGAGCGCGCGTTGGCTATTGAGCCGAGCGATGTCGATACGAAAGTCGCGCTTGCGTCCGTCCAATTTCATTGGAAAGCCGATACCCGGCCATTGCGTCAAACAATCGATTCCATTGGAGCCGCAAATCCCGCTGCCCTCCTGAGTGCCGCCGATGACTGGCTGAGTTTGGCGTTGGCCGAACGCGACGTTGCTGCGGCAAAAAATGTACTGAACACAATCGGCGACACGCCGCTGACCGATTATACGGTTCACGCAAATCGTCTGGTTATGGAAGGTGTTATCGCTCGTATGACGAATGACGAAGGCAAAGCCCGCGCTGCATTCACGGCAGCACACGTGGAGCAGGAGAAAACGGTTCGAGCCCAACCAGATTACGGCCCGCCGCTGTGTGTGCTTGGTTTGATCGACGCCGGTCTTGGGCGCAAGGAGGAGGCATTGCAAGAAGGCCGGCGCGCAATCGAGCTTCTCCAAGTGGAAAAAGATGCACTGGTTGGTCCAACGATGATCAAGTATCTGGCGATGATCGCTGCGTGGGTTGGCGACAAAGATCTTGCCTGCGAACAGCTCGCCATCGCCACCCGCCCGCCGAGCACGGTCAGCTATGGTCAATTGAAACTGCTGCCGTTTTGGGATCCGCTGTGCGGCGATCCGCGCTTTGAGGAGATCGTCGCCTCGCTCGCTCCGAAATGAAATCGTTAAATTCGTGAATCATTAAATCGTTGAATTGTGAAAAGACTGCATCGTTACAGCGGTGGATACGATCACACTGTGGATGCTTAAAATTTCAGCAAATTAAAATCAATTTTTTCCTTGCAACCTTGTAACGATCATTTAGCCTCAGACCCTTCGATGAGTTCGCCCGGCACTCCTTTTTCAGCTCGTCTGCGAAAGGAACCGGTCACGTGCCCGCAGTGTGGATCGGCATCGCGTGTCAGACGCAGTCTTTGTCTGAGCTGTTTGCTCTCTCAGGGTCTGGACACCGACAGCCACAACGGTGAATCGCTGGATGATGTGCTCGGCGAAATCAAAGTGAGCGATGCCCACTGGCGAGTGGGCAATTATCAAATTCTGGAAGAAATCGGGCGGGGCGGAATGGGCGTGATTTATCGGGCCCGGCAACGGCATTCGCGCCGGATCGTGGCGCTGAAACGGATTTTATCCTATCATGCCGATTCGCAGGAGACGCTGGCGCGTTTCCGACGGGAAGCCGAAGCGGCGGCGAGCCTGGATCATCCAAACATTCTGCCCATTTACGAAGTGAGCGAGAACGAAGAGGGGCTGCCGTTTTTCAGCATGAAATTCGCTGGCGGCGGCAGTTTGCTCGAGGCCGCGCCGGCTCTGCGCAGCGAGCCACGCCGTGCGGTGGCGCTGATGGCGAAGATCGCGCGCGCGGTGCAATACGCGCATGTCAAAGGCATCCTGCATCGCGATCTCAA
>WNGL01016225.1_pt1 | contig 10831 bp, 7 predicted proteins | sample 5400591 | NCBI WGS metagenome assembly WNGL01 (sample SAMN13153377, study PRJNA577476) | soil metagenome | isolation source: 80 cm soil or saprolite under Garry oak tree replicate 1 | place: USA:California | collected 2016-06-15
GTAATCCGCGCAATCCGCGGCTGCATTATTTTTGTCCTTTTCGATAAATTACCATATGGCGGCCGGCATTGATGACGTCGGTAACCATCTCGAGGAATGAGGGTTCGAAGATGGGTTTGGCGGATGACGTGTCTTTTTTGGGCTGTTGGGGGCGTTCTCCCAAATCGGTTTCAAAACGGTTGTCCGTTATGAAAACTCCGTTCTCGACAAGGGACTCTCGAATATTGATTCCTGCCAGGGCCCGCTCGGTTTCATTCAGATATTCCATCGTATTGAAGCAAAAAATGATGTCGTATTTACCGCCATTTTCAAGAGCCAATTTTTCGAGATCAGTCGTGGTCAAATCACCCTGAAAAGGATGAAATCTTTTCACGACAGAGGCCGCAATGGTCAATGTCCGTAAGGTTACAGAATCGGGGTCTAATGTGCGGGGAGCGGGCCGGCGACTCTGTTTTCTAGAGATTTCGGAGGCAACTACTCCTGGAAGGGAGTCTCCAAAGTGAGTTACGTAGCTGATTTCATCTGATAATCGATTTCCCCCTACGACGAGCGTCAAGCGATACGGATTGCCTTGGCTTGCCGACTTGAGAAGACCTTCCCAATGCTGCTCGACTCGAGGGCTGATATCAAACAAATCTATTTTAATGTCTTCAAAATCGGACCTCTTGGATTTCAAGAGAATGTCGGTGATGGCAAAAGGCTCGTAGGATTGTTGAGGGATTTCCTCTCCGAGTTCAGGATTGCTAAAGTCCAGACCAGGCCCAATGATGAGTATCCTTTTTGCTTTTTCGGGCAACAGTTTTCTCGCTGCCTGAAGCGTTGACTTATATTCAGACGGAAAAACAGCGACGTCGGAATTCAAGAATAAATCAACCGTCGTGCCCATGTGAGAATAGGAAGTTGTTCTTAAGCCTCGTTCAACAAAGCCATAGCTGTCGTCATGGTAGTTTTCTGATCCAAGATATTGTTGAACTGTGGGATCGAAGGCCCAAGACTTTTCAAACAGCAACTGAATAAGTTTAAGAGCACCCTCTTTTCTATTGGAAGCAGAGAGATCTTTGATCTGTTTTTCAAGCAATGCCTTCCTTGCGGCATCCGGGTCTGAATCAATCGCTTTGAGAAATAGATCCGCTTGTTCGCTTTCCGAAGAGGCGCCATCCCGGATGATTTGAGGTATTTGTCGATTACGAATCTTATAGCTGAGGAAGTAGCCGGTTTCGATCTTTTGACTTGCCAAGAAATAATCGCCCATCATATCCACGAGACCTTCTTCAATTTTGACCTCGTGATCATGCTGAATACGTTCAAGGTAGCGACAGAACCCAGCTCCATCTGCAGTCGGCAGAGAGTATCTTCTGATGTAAGGAAGTGCGTCGGTCGAAATGTCTTTCAGTTCAAGGTTGGGAAGTTTTCTGACAATGGAAGGACAGGGCAGATCTTCTTTTGAAGATTTTTGGGGTGCAGCATTGAAGTTGCAGCCTGCATCGAGAACTGCACTCATAAGGAGGGCCGCAAGGACACAGGCAGGTGCCATGAACCGAGATCGTGATCTCATAAAATCTTCGCCTGATCCTGCCCAACTCACCCGGAGATAGTACATCTTTTGGAAATGGGGACGTAGCCCTATGTCCCTATTTTCGTCGTTTTCAAGAAAATAGGGACATAGGGCTACGTCCCCATTTCACAGCACTTTAAGCTCGGCCCAGTCCAAGGCATAACCAAGCGCACGCTTGACCTCGGGCTCCCGTCCAGGAGCGATACCGCCAAGCCGCTCGCCTAACAGTAGCTTTGGTACGACATGAATGTTGTCTAGATTTATCACCGATGCACGGGAAAGTCCCTCGCGTTTTCCGACGGGAACTTCCTGGGGAATGCCTCTGATGGTAGAAGTGACTTCAGCAACCACAACCTTGTTGAGATACGTATAGGCAGGAGTGCGGGTCAAGAGAAGAACCGGCCGCCGGCCGATCGGTTCCGGCAGATTCCCCCACAAGATGTCGTACTGTCTCACTGGCGTTTTCGGGTCCGGCGGGGTCTTGGACGCGGTTCCCACCCATCCGGATTCAGGTAAGCATCTTCGGTCGAGTCGGGCTGCCGCCGGTATGCCTCCGCGGTCGCCTGTTCTTCAATCTCCCACAGCGCTCGTCGAATCGCGTTGCGGATAAATTCCGACCGCTGACGCGCCCGACCTGGCGCCACACGTTCCAGCTTCGCAGCCATCTCGTCATCCAGTTCTACTATAAGCGCTTTCATATAGTGAAGTATATAGAGACTCTCACTCTACGCCAAATCGGGCTCGTGCCGCAATTCAGAAAAAATCAGATCAAAAACCACTAGACACCACCTTCTACTCCGTGGTATCTGAACTCAATTTTTCCCGGGCGTACAAGATCAGCAGGTTTCCCTTTGGTTATGAGTTCAATCACCGAAGTGGAGTGGCGCAGCAGTCTCGGCGCCAGTTCAAATCCGATTGGGTGGGAGGTCGGTTCATGGCAATCCGAAATTTCTCTTTGGCGCTGTTGGGTTTCGCGCTTTGTGCCCAACTCGCTTTGGCGCAGGTCAATACAGCCACAATCTCCGGGACGGTGCACGATTCAAGCGGCGCGGTCCTCCCGGGGGCGAATGTGGCGATTCAGAATCAAGATACGGGAATCTCCCGTACGGTCACAACAAACGAAACGGGCCGCTATTCCGCTCCGGCTCTTGGCTTGGGCAACTATCGGGTAACCGCCCAGCTGCAGGGGTTTCAAAGCCAGGTCCGCTCGGGCATTGCCCTGACGGTGGGCCGGGAAGCGGTCCTGGATTTTACGCTCGCGGTGGGAGCGGTGACTCAAACCGTGGAAGTGACGGGAGAGGCGCCCCTGATCGAATTGAGCAACGCCAACCTGGGCGGCCTGGTGGACGACCGGACCATCCGGGAAATGCCGCTGAACAGCAGAAGCTGGGACACGTTGGCTTACACGATCCCCGGTGTCGTCAAATACACAAGCGCCGGCGGAGGCTTTAACAGCGGCTCGGGCGCCAACAAATTCAGCGTTGCCGGCGCGCGCAGCTACTCGAACAGCTTCTTGCTCGACGGGACGGATGTCAATGATTCGTCCAACTCCACGCCGGGCGGGTCGGCGGGAACCAACCTGGGGGTGGATGCGATCAAGGAATTCAAGATCGTCGCCACGACCTTCAGCGCCGAATACGGCCGGGCTTCCGGCGCAGTCGTCTCGGCGGTCACCCGAAGCGGTACCAACGAATTGCACGGGACTCTGTTCGAGTTCCTGCGGAACAGTGCATTCGATTCCCGGACCATCTTCGACCTGGAAGACAGAGATGGTGACGGCAAGGCCGATCTGCCGCCCTTCCGCCGGAACCAATTTGGCGGGGTTCTGGGAGGGCCGATCAAGAAGGACAAGACCTTCTTCTTCGGCGCGTACGAGGGGTTCCGCCAGGCGCGGAGCGAAACTACGATTGCCGTGGTTCCGACTGTTGCAGCCAAACGGGGGATCTTGCCCTGTGTGCCGCCGGCGAACCGGATACAGGGAAGCGAAGGGGCACGGCTTTGCCCCAGCAGCCCCATTAACAGCAGGGGGGCCTATGGAACCTATACTGTCACGCCGAGCTCGAAAATAGTTCCCTTCTTCCAATATTATCCGGACCCCAACGGCCAGATCTTCAAGAACCGCCTCACGGGCGATGACTTGTACATCGCGGAATTTGTTGGGGCGCCGAAAAATGTCATCCGGCAAGATTTCTTCATGGGCCGGCTGGATCACCAGCTCACGACTTCGACCAATATCTTTGGCCGGTACCAATTCGACGATGACACCAACTCCGCTCCACAAGTGGTGGGAAACATCGAGGAGCAAAACCGTGCGCGCCGGCAGTATGTGACGCTGCAAGGGAACACGGTCTACACGCCGACTTTGCTCAATGCCTTCCGGTTCGCCTTTAATCGGTCGGCTCAATTCTCGGACGCAGTGGCAACCAGCGAACTGGCGAGGACGCTCACCTTCGTCCCGGGCAAGATCATGGGAACACTGACCGTCGGGGAGGAGCGCGGAACCCCCACGATTGACGAGGTGGGATCGGACACCACTTTCCCGCGGTTCTGGGTATACAACCTCTGGGAGTACGGGGATGATCTGACCTACGTGAAGGGCCGGCACAACTTCAAATGGGGCGGCGTCGTCCGGCGCATCCAAAATAACAACACCGTCCAGTCGGAATCGAGAGGCCAATACACTTTTCAGAACATCGAGGACCTCATTCTGGCGAAGCCGCAGCTTTTCGGCGGGGTGCCGCTCGGGGAGGAGGGCTACAAGGGCATCCGCCAGACCATGCTCGGGTTCTATATGCAAGATGACTTCAAGACGAGCTCGCGGCTCACCATGAACCTGGGACTGCGCTGGGAAATGACGACCGACCCAACGGAAGCGAACCACCAGGTCTCGAATCTGCTCGATATCCGGGATGCGAAGGAGACGGTCTATCCGGCGATTGACGCGTTTTTCAAGACCCAAGATTTGAATTTCCAGCCTCGGTTTGGCTTTGCCTGGCAGATGAACAGCAAAGCCACGCGGGTCGTGCGCGGCGGGGTCGGCATCTACCACGACCTGATCGTTCCGTTTGCATTCAACCAGCAAACGTCCAAGTATCCACCTTTCTTCCATCGCCTCCGAGCCCGTGACGCAAACACCCTGGCCTCGACTTTCCCGAATGCTGCCCCCTTGCTCACGGTTGCAAACGTCGCCGCGGTTCAGATGGAGCCGATCGCGTCAACCATGCCCGCCGGCACCAAATACAACTACAACCTGGCGATCCAGCAACAGTTGGGCCAGCGAAACATGGTGGAAATCTCCTATGTCGGCTCCCAGGGCCGGCATCTCACGCGATACATCCAGCTCAATTACCCCAACTACGAAATCGTGAACGGGCAGAAGTGGTATCCCGCCAGAGGTACGACGGCCGCCAACTGCTTCGGGCCGAGCCCGGCCGCAGCGTGCAGTTCACTCAACATCACGCGCCGGAACCCGAACTGGGACCGCATCCGGACGAAAACCAACGACAGCAATTCCCACTACGACGGCCTTCAAATGAAGCTGATCCGCCAGGCCGCCTCTGGGGTGCAATTTACCGCCGCCTACACCTTCTCCAAGGTCATGGACCAGCAGGGCGGCCTGAATAACGGCGACAACGGGCAGAGGGACCCATCCACCAGCCTGGATCCGGACGATTCGGCACGGGAATGGGGGCGTGCCGCTCATGACGCCACTCACGTCTTCTCGTCGAGCGTCACCTATCCGTTCCCCTTCCGCTTTACCGGTCGCGCGGCCTCGGCGCTGCTCGGCGGATGGGAGATCTCGGGTACTTCCCTGGTCATGTCCGGACAACCGGTGACACCCCAGTTAATGTTTGATTATTCTCGAACGGGAAACTCCGGCGCCGCCGACCGGCCCGATCTGGTTCCGGGCAGGAGCTTGAACCCGACGCATGGCGTTGGATCAAACGGGATACCGTTAGGAACCGCGGAGCACTGGTACGATCCCTATGCATTCGCGCTTCCGAATCCGTTGGGATTGGCCTCTCCGGTTCCAGGCTTCCTCGGGAATGTGGGGAGAAACACCATCATCGGACCCCAGCTCGTGAATTTCGACTTCGCCCTCTTCAAGCGGTTCAACTTCAAGGAAAATACCAATCTCACGTTCCGGACCGAATTCTTCAACGTCCTCAACCACACCAATCTCGGCCAGCCGAACTTGCAGCCGATCCTTCAAGACGGCTCCTATAACGATGCCGGAGGGAGAATTACAACGACGAGCACCCATAACCGGGAGATTCAATTCGGCCTGAAATTCGTCTTCTAGGCTGTGCGGATGAGAATTGAAAATTGATTAGTTGATTAATGATTAATGCGCTTGGCCAACTTACAATTCTTCAAGGACATTAATCACAAATCAATTTTCAATTCTCATCCGAGGTTCTTTTGCCGGGTCCGTCAATTTTTTCACAGCTTCGGGGGTGGTTGGTTCAAGCCACCGATTATCGGAAGTTGAACGAACCACCCCGGCCGCGCCTCCAAAGGAACGGGACCATTTACTTGATGGCGCGGCCACCCCTCCTTTGCCAAGGAGGGGACTTCGCCTTTCCCGCCGGTTAGCCTAGACGCCCGTGTCCAGCGGACGACTTGTGGGTAATGATCAGCCTTCGCAAGGAGGGGAATACGTTCTTGTTCAACATTCGTCAGTCCTGCTTTTCTTCTAATTCTGCCCACCGCGCATAGAGCAGATCCACGATTCTTTGGGCCTCTTCAACTTCTGCGGAGACGCCGAGCAGGCGGGGGCCGTCACTGGCGATTGCAGGATCCTGTAGGGCAGCGCGTTTGGCTTGAAGAGTCTGCTCGGCTCTGGCGATGCGATCTTCGATGGTTGCGAATTCGCGGGCTTCAATGTAGGACAGCTTCCGTTTGGTGACGGAGGAGCGCGGTGTGCCGGCTGTATTCCGCGCGGGCGCCGTTTCTGTCGCCTTTGCTTCCTGGGATCGCTGCCAGGTTTCGCATTGCGAGTAATCGGCAAACTGTTCCGCATTGCCGAGGCCATCGAGCCCAAGCAGGATTGTGGAAATCCGGTCCATCATATAACGATCGTGCGTAACCAGCACGAGAGCGCCGCTAAATTCCAACAGGCTTTCCTCCAGTACTTCCAACGTCGGGATGTCGAGGTCGTTGGTGGGTTCATCCAACAGCAACACATCGGCAGGTTGCAGCATGAGCTGCGCGATCAAGACTCGGGCGCGCTCGCCGCCGGATAGCCTGCCGATCGGCTGATTGAGAGACTCGCTCGAAAAGAGAAAGCGAGCGGCCCACGAGGCAACATGAATCACGCGGTCCTCATAAACAACCGAATCGGCATCAGGAGCGAGAGCACGCTTGAGAGTGACGTCCGGATCCAGTTCCCGAGTTTGGTCGAAATAGACGATGCGCAATTGATCCGCTCGCCGGATTTTCCCGCGCGTTGGCTGGATATCGCCGCGCAGCAAGCGCAGCAGCGTGGTTTTGCCGCTGCCATTCGGACCGGCGAGGCCTATTCGCATTCCAGGCTTGATCATCAGATGAATGCCTGTGAACAACGGCCGGTCGGCAAATGTGTATTCAACGTCCTCGAGCTCAATCAACCGTTTCGTCCGCCTGTCCGTGGAAGAAAAATCAAAATTGGCGGTGCTAACGCGGCTTCTCGTATCCAGCTCGGCGAGCTCGCCGATCATCTCCTGAGCGTTTTCAATTCGGGCCTTGGCTTTGGTGCCCCGGGCTTTCGGGCCGCGGCGCAGCCATTCGATTTCAGTGTGGACGCGATTGGCGAGCGATTCGTGCCGCTTGCCTTGAGCATGGAGGTAGTCTTCCTTCGCCTGGAGAAAGCTGCTGTAGCTTCCTTTCACACGCAGTAAGCCCTCTTCGTAAATGCGGTTGAGCTCGACTAACTCGCTGGCGACATGTTCGAGCAGGTAACGATCGTGACTCACTGTGACGCAGGCGAACATTCCAGTCTGAAGAACTGTTTCGAGCCATTTGATCCCGGCAAGATCCAGGTGATTTGTAGGTTCATCGAGAAGCAGAATATCCGGCGCCTGGACGAGACCTTCGACGATCGCGAGCCGTTTGCGCCATCCCCCAGACAACGATGTCGCCTGAACCTGGAAGTCCGTGAACCCAGCGCGGCCTAAGGTCTCGGCCATTAGCGATTGGCGGTCCGGTTCAGACACTGCCGCCCGCTCCATCGCGTCCTCAACAATGGATTTCACTGTTTGGCCCGCCGCAAAGTCGGAGTCCTGCGCAACATAGCTAAACCGCGTCCGCTTACGTATGGCGACATCGCCACTATCGGGTTTTACTCGGCCTTCAAGAATCTGGAGCAGTGTGGACTTACCCGCACCGTTGGGACCGATCAAACCAATTCGGTCACCTTCCGACACGGTGAACGAAATCTTTTGAAACAACGGGGCGATCCCGTACGTCTTCGATATCTGTTGCGCGTTAATAATAGGAGGCATTCCTTTAGAGAATACCAGCAGGTCTTGAGCCCCTATCACTTCCTCGATTCCTACCCAGGGCCACGTCAAAGACGCAAAAATAGCCGCGAATTGCGCGAATGACGCGAATGGGCCGCCCGCAATTACTGCAATGTGGGCAATTCTGTGCGGCCCCAGTGGTGTCCAAATTGGCCGAAATGGAGGCGCGTGTCCTTCTCCCTCTGGGAGAAGGTGGCCCGAAGGGCCGGATGAGGGTGCATTTCCTGCCCTCACCCGGCGCTTCGCGCCACCCTCTCCCAAAGGGAGAGGGACATGCCCGAAACAGGTTTCCAAATAGAGAATCCCCGCATCCCGTAATTTGGACAAGAGTGGTGCGGCCCATTCGCGTCATTCGCGCAATTCGCGGCAAAGTCTACCCCATCCAATATTCCTGCTCCGGCTCGGGATCGAGTTCGATTTCGACTTGAACCGTGGTGTCGGCCGTAACTTCCACGGCTTTTTCAAGAGCTCTGTAACCAAGCTTCCAGACAACAAGGTCGTAAGCGCCTTTCGGCAGCTCCACTTTCGCGGATCCCAAGTCGTCGGTAGATCCCCGATACGGCCCCAGTCGCACCTCCACATCACGAACCGGAACGTCCGTCTTCTTTTCAGTCACCTTCACGATTAAGCGGAGTTCCGGCGGCGGGACGGCGATGAAACCGAAGGAAGAGGACGTTCTTTCGTGCGGCGATTCGAGTGTTGACGCCGTAAGCGTGACTTCCCAGCAGTGACTTCCCTCTGCGGCGGGAGGGTCCAGGTCCACTTCGGCCCAATAAAGCGCGCTCGTGCCAGGCCACGGCGTCGGCCCCAACGTTCCGCGTCCTCTTACCTCGGTTCTGTTGTGGATTTCGGCATCCTGGCCTGTCAGTGGACAACCGGCTGAGCACTTGGCCCCAACCTTCATCTTCGCCGAACGGCCCACTACCAGTGGAGATTGGAGGTCCCACACCGCCAAACTAATTTTGTGAGGCGTGACGTCCTCGGCCGGCATGAACTCAGATCTTAGCGAGAGCAGCTTCCCGTCCCGCGACGCGGCCGAAGACACTGACCCGGGGCAATCCATGCAGACCGAAACCGCCAGCGCACTCGCCCGCGCAGTACAACCCGGCAATGACCTGCCCTTTGATGTCAATCACCTCGCACTTCCGATTTATTTTGAGACCGGTGAGCGAGTCGTGGAGGATGGGCGTGGACCATGCCGCATAGAAGGGCGGCTTTTCGATCTTGTACATCGGGGTGGGCTTGTTGAAGTCGGTGTCCTTTCCCGCTGCCACGAAGGAGTTATATCGAGCGACGGTTTCAGTCAGCGCGGCGGAAGGCATCGGTCGATACTGATACGGATTTTTAATTTTCCCGGCCAATTCCGCGAGAGTATCTGCGCTGAAAAACCAACCGTTGAGATCGACGTTTGGCGGTTTGGGATCCCAGCGTTCCCGCGCCACCCCGTCTGCATCGAAAATTGCCCAGATCGGGCCGCCTCCGTTGGCCTTGCCATCCTTCCCTAAATTTCCGTTAGTTCCCATGCAGGCATGGAGAAAATCAAACCCGGCGTCGAGTTCGTTCCAGAATCTCTGACCAAACTGGTTGACCAGAATCACGTCTTGAAAATTGAGTACAGTGAGGCCCGAAGCTCCCGCTTTATCGAAGATCGGACTCTCGGGATTCCACTTTAAATTCGCGTAACCCCACCGGCACCCGATATGCCGTGTCTTTGTAATAGGGGAGCCGGCGCCGGTATTTTGGTTTGCCGTGGCCCACAACGAGGCTCCAATGCCCATGGCAAGGATCTCGCCGTCGGCGTTTTGCCGGCTGTATGGTTCACCGGCCACCTGGTACTCTTCGGTGAGCCTTGGGTCGAAGATTCTGCGAAACTCCACGTTGCTGGTGTGGCCCCCGGTCGCGATGATAACGCCCTTCCTTGCCCGGATGTTCACTTTTCTGTTGTCGATAGTAGCGGTGATTCCGAGAACTTTTCCGCTGGAAGGTGTCTCCCGGATAATCGCCGTCAGCTTGTGCTGCAGAAGGATCTCGACGCCTTTTGCTCTCGCGCTCTTTTCTAGTGATCGAGCAAACCCGGAGCCGCCCGTTCCATTGATCGTTTCTCTCAGTTGATTGGAATACACCTGAGTGCTGAAGAGTCGCGGAACGCTTCCCTGCGGAATCGGATTCGGGGCGCGCCTCAGAGTCCCAGGCGCGCTGTCGAGAAATTTCACGCCGTTCTCGATCAGGAACTCAAACGTTGCGACGTTTTCGTCCGCCCACATGCGAACCAGGTCTCGATCGCTGAATCTGAACTCCTGGTTCTTGTGATCGGTGTGGTCGAGATAGACCCGGTCCGCCGAATCCACGACCCCGTACTTCTTCTGCAAACTCGTCCCTCCGCCAAGTGGGACATTACCTCCGCTCAGCATGGAGTGTCCGCCGACATCGATGTTCTCGTCGATGGCGATGACGGAGACGGCCTGATCACGCGCAGAAATCGCCGCGCACAGTCCAGAGGCGCCGGCCCCGGCAATGACGACGTCGGCTTCCCGATCCCATCGCGCCGGGATCTGAGCGTTCGCTTCCTGCAGGCTGAATCCGGCCATTGCCGTGGCGCCGAGGCCAGTGGCAGCGCCTTTCAGAAAACCACGACGATTGAGTGAACTCTTCTTGGGTTTCGCCACGGGTTATCCTCCTTTAATTTGTCTCTCTTTTGATTGCGCCCGAGTGTGCAGTCACATAATGAGGCGGCCCGTTTCAAACAAAAACGGCCTGGTTAAACCGTCAAGGTATG
>WNGL01015167.1_pt1 | contig 10830 bp, 11 predicted proteins | sample 5400591 | NCBI WGS metagenome assembly WNGL01 (sample SAMN13153377, study PRJNA577476) | soil metagenome | isolation source: 80 cm soil or saprolite under Garry oak tree replicate 1 | place: USA:California | collected 2016-06-15
AACTCGCGCCGCATATTCTTCCCTTCCTCAAGGACCGGCCGGCTATCCTGCAACGTTACCCGCGCGGCATTAATGCGCCGATGTTTTTTCAGCAGGATTTGGAGAGCGCGCCGCCATTCATCAAAACTGTGCGCCTAACGAATCAAGAGGGCCGCGAGTTGAACTATGCGGTTTACACGACGGTCGGTTCGCTGCTGCATTTTGTAAATCTGGGAACGATCGAACAACATCCCTGGCACTCTACAGTCAGGCATCTCGACCGCCCGGATTACCTGATGCTCGATCTCGATCCCAAAGAAGCGCCATGGAAAAATGTTCTGGAGGTGGCGCTGGTCTGCAAGGAAGTTTTTGATGAGGTTGGCTTGTCGGCGTTTCCGAAGACATCGGGTTCGTCGGGCATCCATGTCTATTTGCCGCTGAAACCGAAACACGATTACCGAAACATTGCAGCCGTGGCCGAAGCGCTCGCGAGCGAAGTCGCACAGCGGGCTTCCAAAATCGCGACGATTCAACGTTCACTCGCCAAGCGCCAGAAGCAACAGGTCTACGTCGACGCAATGCAGAATGCGCGTGGCAAAACGATCGCCGCCGCATTTAGCGCGCGCGCCAAGCCTGGCGCAACCGTGTCCATGCCGCTGACCTGGAAGCAGATCGAGAAGGGCGTAAAGATTTCGGATTTCACGATCAGAAATGTCGCAGGATTGGTAAAAAAGAATAGAGACGCGTGGGCGAAATTCTTCGACAGCCGGCAGGAGCTGAAGTTATCGTAATCTAGTCCTTGCGAGGTGTTATTCGACACTTATGATTAGATATTTAGTGGTTCAACTCTTTGATGTTGGCCCTACATTCGAACTGCTATAGACTGTCCTTCGTGAGGTTATGAACTCTATGCTGAATACAGTTTGGGGTGTCGTCCATGCGGGCAGAATCGAGACTCTCGATAAGATAGAAGCGCCGGAAGGAACGCGGGCTTTAGTGACGTTGCTCGTTGAAGACGAAGCCGACTTTTGGCAAGCGGCTAGCTCCGCTTCGCTTGACGAAGTCTGGGGTAACGCTGAGGACGACGTTTATGCCGAGTTACTCGAAGCCTGAAGTCGTGCTTGTGCGCTACCCATTTTCTGATTTAACAAGTTCAAAAGTCAGACCCGCCGTGGTAGTCAATGCGGCGCACGTTTCGCAGGATTTGTTTGTGGTTGCCCTGACAAGTCGCACGAGCGGGTTGTTGGCGGGCGAGTTTGTTCTGGCTGAATGGGAAGCCGCCGGCTTGAACGTGGAGACGGCAGTCAAGCGTGGTATTTACACGATAAAACAAACGCTGGTGAGACAACGCCTCGGGAAACTGGCGGACGCGGATGCAGAACAACTTGAGAAGTCGTTGGGTGATTGGCTCGATTTACGATAACTAACCCAAGCCGAAGGTCGTTGAGCCGGCGTTAGGCGGACGATATTTCATGGCGGATCCAAGAAAAACGGTTCAGCTTCTCAATCAGCTTGTGGCGATTGGCTTCATAAACGAAGCATTTCAACGACTGCATCATATGGGACGGCGCGTCACTATCGCCGTACACCGCGCGTACTGTGAGAAGAAGATTTCGTCGTTCAAAAAAGATAGTACTAACGCGCGGGTCGAACGCCGACTGGAGTTCGTGTTCCAGAAATATCGTGCAGGTGCGTTTGAGTCGGATCGAGTCGAGATCTTCAACCAACTTGCCGACGAGGCGGTCGCTGAGATCCCGTTCAATGGCGGTAAGAGCGTACCGTTCGAGACGACACTCGGCCCTCGTGTCACACCGCCGAATGTCTTGGATCGCAGCGCGTCCTTTAACTTGTCTGATGCGACGCGTGCCATCGGACCCAAAGATTTTCAAAGCCGTATCGTCGCCACGTTTCGTGCTGCGGCGAGCATTAGCCGTGCCGAAGTTTTTGGGATTAAGGACGACAAATGGCCCGCCTTCCATTTATAGGCTATGTTGGGCCGGATTTCCGCCCGGGCGGTTTTGTGCTGATGGCTATCAATCCCGGGGGTGGCAATTTTGATCGTAGAACCGCTGAAGACAATCGCCTCTGTCCCGCACTGCATCGGCTTCAGAATGCTTCGACACAAGAGACGCGCGGAGCATTTGCAGACCTGGTTCAGGTCTATCTTGACGTCGTTCCGACTTGGAACTTGTGGCGGATTTTTAGCCCTTCCGTTTCGGACCAAGGGCGATGCGTCGCCGCCGGTTCGTGCGCAGCGCGCCTCTTGGCGAAAGATCGTGTCTCCAGTACTGGCTGTACTGGCCCCATCGCAAATCATCGCGCTAGGGAAGAAGGCGGGGAGCGTAATAGATCGCTTTGGATCAATTGACCGAGTGGTAACCGTTCCAAGGACCAACGGCGATACGTATGTTTCTCAACAAGCGCGCGTCATTCTCGTTGGGCTTGCGAGCATTGGGTTGCATCGCAATTCTGTTTGAGAGCTAACAGAGATCAATCGCCACCACCTCCACGCATCGAGGTTTGCTTCTTTCTGGGAGAGGAAGAAAATCACGTTGCGTGGTTCAATCGCAGGCCACCCAACGTATTCGTCGGACCGAAGCGCGAATTCAGCGGGCTCTTCATCGACAAATTGCGTGGTCATTACGCTACGTGCGCGCCCTATTAACTGACCTTCCGCAAGCGCTCTAAGCGCAATCGGAGGTTAACATTATGAATCCTACAATAAGATTTAAAACGTGGGGCAAAGGGTTTTCAAGTTGTGATGGCGGGAATCTCCACGGATCGGTTTGGTTCTGTGGAATTGAGTGGGGCGCTGGAAAAGAACATGGTTTGGAACAGGAACTGAACGACTCAGTTTCCGATCCGCCGCAGACATGATCGTGTCATCCACGAAATGCCTTTCCCTTTTCATCGGCGCTCGGATTTCTTCAAGTTGAACCTGTACCCGGTTGCGTTTAGAAAGGTCGACGCCCAATTGTGGGTAGACAAGTACAAGAACGCGACGGGGCTCTCAACGCGAGAGGAATATCTGGACTGGTGCAGAAGGAATCGCTATCCCGAAATGCGATTGTGGATGGAGCGTGGTCAGCCGAAACTCATCGTCGGTATCGGTACTACATTCAAGAACGATTTCTTCGACGCATTTGGCTCCATCGGTCCTGTACGCCAAGATCGCATCAGCGATGTAAACCTTATGTGGTCGAAAACCAATGGTAGAAATACTCGCGTCGCCGTAATACCATTTTTGAGCTACACAAAAGGATCTCTGAATAGTGACCGCCTGCTACAAGCGTTTGGTAAACGCCTCAGTGAGATTCACGATGGTTGCTGAACGCGGGCTGAACAAACTATTCCGCCTCAGAAATTCAGTTTCAATCCAAACTGAAATTGCCGCGGATCGAACGACGCTGTGGACCGGCTGAAATAACGACCGTTGCTGGCCCTTTGACGGAAGGCATTGACGTCGTCGAAGAATGGCGAAGCGGCAGCCTCGTTGAAGCGATTGAATAGATTGAAGCCTTCGGCGATGACATCGAGGCGCACGCGCTCGCCGAGTCTAATCACGCGCGTCAGCCGCATGTCCAGAGCTTTAAACCCGTGCGTGATGCCCATATTGCGCCCCAGATCACCGGTCGAAAAGACGCCGTTGGTAATCAGCGGTGTGCAACCCGTCGTGCCCGGTACACAAAGCGTGCCATTGGGAAGGACCGAAGGACGGTCAGTCTGGTTTGACTGATCGTTGTTCGTGTCCTGGTTGCTCAAAATATTGAACGGACGGCCTGATGACATTTCAAAGATGGGCGCCAGGCTGAAGTCTGCGAGAAACTTGTGCACGCCATCGCCGGACCGCCATCCTTGAGGCGATACAAAAACCGCGCTAAAGACGAACCGATGTCGCTGATCGAAGAGCGAGTTGGCCCGCTCAGCGGCAAAGTTCCGGTTGTCCTGTGGCAGCAGCAGCGTCTGCAAATCAGATGAGTCGTCGATCGAATGCGACCAGGTGTAAGAAGCGAGGAACTGGAAGTTCATCGAAAAGCGCTTCTTTAGATCGACATTCAGTGCGTTGTACTTTGAATTGCCGTCAGAAGATTGTGCATTCACGGAACTAAACGGAGTAATCACACCCGAAGTGCGCAGCGTTCCCGGGAGCTGCGAGTTCAAGACCGCTGGTGTTACGGCGCCGCCCGTCAGTGCCTGCGCCAGGAAATAGTTGGGCGCATTTGGCCGGAAGAAGTTTGCGACGGCGGCATTGATGACTCTGCTGCCGAGATTGGTTAGCGGCGCGGCAATCATGCCTGGAATAATTAGGGCGAATGTCTGACCAGCCGTTGTATAGGTTGGCGCACCTGGGGGGGTCGCCTGCGTGAAACATAGCAGAGGCACGCCGCCAGGACAGGGGGTGCCGGTCGACGGGATCGAAAACGCCAGTGGTTCCGTGGTAGTAACCGGGTTGCGACCAGACCAGCGAGCAAAGTTCTGAATCTGAAGATCCGTTCGCGGTGCATTCACGTCGAGGGGATGTGGCAAATGATGCGCGCCGACAAAGAGATAGCCGGCAGAAATTGACATATCCTTGGTCAACTGACGCTCGATTGTGAGATTAGCCTGGTTAGCGTAGGCGAATTCAAATGCCTTATTGACCGGTACCGTGAATGGCAACGCCGTCCCAAATCCTGGAAAAGTTTGGTCGTTGAATCGCTGACGGCCAAACTGGTATTGGGCGCTTGGCGCGACACCCGGCGTCAACTGAAGGGGCGATCCCGGTACGATGCCAACAGGGCAAATTGGGTTCTGCAACGCTCCGGCGCAAACAGTGCCCTGAAAGACCTGCGCAGCGTTAAGCAAGGCCGTCGGGCTCGGACTGCCGGCGCTGACGATTCCCTGTTGCTGTTGGGCGGCATCGGCGATGTCTGAGTTAAAGGCGATCGCCAACAATGGATGATCGTAGAACATTCCCGCGGCTGCACGAACTACAGTCTTCGCATCGCCCTTTATGTCCCAAGCGATACCTAGCCGCGGCGCAAAGTTATTCCTATCGGGCGGAAATCCCTGCTGCACATTGACTGCATCCTGTGCCGCAAGCACATCTGCAGCCGAGAGATTGATGCCTGACAACGGATCGCGGACGCCCACAGGAGGAACCTGCGCCGGTTTTTCATAGTCGTAACGCACGCCATAATTAAAGGTCAAGTTCCGCCTGATCTTCCACGAGTCCTGCGCGAACCAGGCCATCGGTTTGTTGTCGATTCTGCTGACCGGATTGCCGAAACCCTGAATGAAGTTAATCGGGAAGCCCAGTCCGTACTGCTGCACCGGAGTGAAATCCGGCGGAGTCGGTAAGCCTGGTGTTGAGCAGAGCTGTATTACCAGGTTGCATGCCCCAAGACCACCGAAATTGAACAGCCCCGCGAAGTTCAACTCGAACACCGCCGATGGAATGTTGACGGCAGCATAGTCACCTCCGAACTTGAAGGTGTGATTCCCGACCAGAATATTTATGTTATCGGTCCATTCGTAACGAGTCTCAGTGCGAATTACCGGCGAGAATAATTCGCGGCCGATGAATGCGGTTCCTGAGATATTGAAAGCCACCGCATCACCGTTCTGCGATTTGAACAGGGCGCGTCGCTCGCCAAAGTTGAACCGCAATTCGTTGACCATCTTGCTGGAGAGCGTTGAAGCAAGCGTGACAACGGCCGAATAATCCTTCAGCTTTTGAATTCCCGTGCGCGAAAAGTCGTTCTGGCCGAGAGATTGGTTTTGCGATTCAACCTGAATGCCGGTGATCGTGCTCGGGTTATATCCAAAGCGAAACGAGAGGTGATGTTCTTTCGTGATCAAATGATCCAAACGAAACGAATTGAAAGTAGTTTTGTCAGTAACAGGAAAAACTGTTTGCAGCGATTGCAAGGGCCGAAACGCGATCAATTGGCCTTGGCTGTTGGCCGTGGTCAAAGGAATCGGAGCGCCGCTAAGGAAGAAACGGCTCCCAATCACTGTACCGGGCGTAAATGGCGCGCCGGTGGCTAGTAAAGGATTGAAGCCGGTCAAGGCAGTGTTTCCGCCGCCGGAAGCAAGGTACGCATAGGCGATCCCGAGTGGTGCGGTGGCAGCATTAGCCAGCAAACCATTAATGTAGGCTGCCTGCGCTGGGGTGACATTTCTAAGAGTCTGAGTCGGAAAACCGGCGGCGAGTGGTGGGAGTGTCACCGACCCAGTCAAGCCCTGAGCTACGTTGCTCGTGAAAAAACCCGACTCATGGCGCTGACGTTGTTCAAAAGAAACGAAGATAAACGTGCGATCCTTAACCAATGGCCCACCGAGCGTGCCGCCATACTGCGCGCGCGTAAAGGGTGGCTTGGTGATAGGCGCGAATGGATTGCGCGCCTGAAAACTCTTGTGACGCAGAAAGCCGAAGAGGTTGCCGCGCCAATCATTCGTGCCGCTCTTGGTAACCACATTCACGACTCCGCCCGATGAGCGTCCGAATTCAGGCGCAAAGGAGTTAGTGACCACCTGAAACTCCTGCACCGCTTCCTGGCTGACCGTGGAGCGCGCCGCGTTTACGGAATTATCCGTGTAGTCGGCGCCATCAACCTGAATCAAATTGGAACGACCTCGCTGGCCGCCGAAATTCAAGCCTGACGTGGGCGCCGGTCCGATCGGTCTGCCGTTGTCGCGACCGACCATCGATGAAGTTAAGGCGAACGAAAGATAGTTCCGTTCGTTGATCGGGAGATTCTCGATTCGCTGTCGATCGATCGTTGACGACACTGCGGTGTTCGTAGTTTCGACGACGTTCGGCGCGGCAGTAGTCACCGTCACTCTGGCGGTAACGTCACCTACTTCCAAAGAGATATCCTGATTCGCGGTTTGGCCCACAGTGAGATGAACTGCTTGAATCACAGCCGTCTTGTAACCGCTGACGCTAACCGTGATTTCGTATTCGCCCGGCGTGAGATTGACGATCTTGTAAAAGCCATCGTCATTTGTGGTCGCCTCGCGCGAGACATTAGTCGCCGTATTTCGCGTCGTGACAGTCGCCTTGGTTACTACCGCACCGTTTGGGTCATGCACGACACCCTGCAAATCAGCCGCGCTTGACTGGGCCTGCGACATCGCCGCGCTGACAAACGTGAATATCGCTAAGCCAATTAACAGAATGCGTGCGGACATCTTGAGCCACTGGTTGGGCGAAAACACCATCGTCGTATCTCCTCTCGGAATTAGCTTTGGAAATTCTGAACGCTTTCGAATCTCCGGCGCGACCCGCGCGCGGTGAATTTGGGAAGACATGAATGCTGCCAGGTGCCGGCTTTCATCGTTGCCAGCCTAATCAATCAAAACGGAATCCTGCGATATGCGAGATTCAAACGCACGCCGTTTTTACAGGAAAAGTCGCCGCTTGGCAAGGATTTCTTGAGGGGACGAGTGCCCGTCGCAATCCCAGCGATGTGTTCGATGGCGGTTCTACATTATCTTTCAATTACCAGCGTGTTTGACTCAACTTTGCCAAGCCAGAAGTTCATCAACTCGATTGCCGGCCTATCCAGGTTGACTAGTTTTACGCCGCTGCTTCGGACTCGCTTTTTCCATCACGTAGCTCTTCGTTCTCGTTCAGCAGCAAATCACAGGTGCAATGAAGAAACATTAGCTTTGGACGGGCGTCTGGTCCCGCGGGCAATGAAGTGACGAACATGGTAGCTCAGGCCAAACATACTAATCGCGATCGCCGCGATCCCGGGAGTGAAAGCAGCCCGCCGCATTAGCGAGCAGACTCTGAGACGCGAATCAAAACTCTGTTCATAAGCAGCCTTGTAGTTTGCGCTGAGTTCATCGATATCTTTGCTTGCCGATTGGCTCAAATGGTCGGAAATGACGTTCGCCGCCAGCTCGCCGCTCTCCAAAGCCATCAGCATTCCGCTGCCGGTGAATGGGTCAATGAATGAAGCAGCATCTCCGATCGTGAGCAATCCCTTTGCCGGCGACAGTCTATGCCGGCCGAATTTCTCGAGGGTGACCGCCAGCCACGGAGTTCGGGCCTTCGCATTTCGCAACGTTTCGGCGGCGCGCTGGTTTTGGCAAACGACTTCGCGCATTACTCGTTCGGCGTCGGCGCCACATGCGCGCACATCTCGCGCCGAAGCGATGAAACACAGATTGCTCAGGCCGTTTTCGATGCTGCTCAATCCGCCGTAACCGCCGCGATAAAAATAGATCTCGCAGGCGCCGGCCGCGACGCTCGTGTCAGCAAGATGCGCTTTGAAGGCGACAAGTGGCGCGCGATGAAGTTTCGTTTCGTTACGTTCTACACGCCGCGCCAGCGCTCGAGTACGTCCCGTTGCGTCGAGCGTTACGGGCGCGTGATAGCGGGATTCGCGGCCGCCTTGCTTCACGACGACCCCATTGACCGCTGCGTCATCGAATAATAAATTGGTGACTTGCGTATCTTCGACGACATGCGCACCGGCTTCGCTTGCACGACGCAACAGACGTTCATCCATCTCAGCGCGACTCAGACCCAACGCGATGCCACTCGGTCCAAACCATGCGCTGGGCACACCGATGCTCTTGCCGCGGCGCGAATAAAAAACTGTTTCGGTCAAGCGGGCCGGCCGCGCGGAAAGGATTTGATCGGCGACCCCGAGTCTCTCAAAGTGAAGCGCGCATTCCGGCGAGATGAATTCACCGCAAAGCTTCGCGCGCGGAAATTTCTTTTGCTCTGCCAACAACACACGCGCGCCGCGTGTCGAGAGGTGAATCGCGGCGCTCGCGCCGGCGGGCCCCCCGCCCGCGATAATTACGTCGTAGTCGAACGAACTAGTCAAGTGGCCGTAAACCCCCAATTGAATTCGGTTTAGGGTCGCGCTACGGCCCGACCAAGGGCGGTAGCCCGCTTTTAAACGTCGTTAAGTTCCCGTGGCGCTCAGAACCAGACGCGAGGGAAAATGTTTTTCGACTTTGACCCTATCAAGACCTGCCTTCCGGCCAATCTCTTCCAGCTCTGCGGGCTTGAAACTTCGCCGAATCGACAGCGCGCCGTCTTCACGTATCAGCCTATTGTGCAAAACCAGATGACCCACCGTCGTATAGAGAAAATATGCGATCGCGTTCCGATGCAGATCGATTACGAAGAGGCCACGTTTGGCCACTCGATCCATTTCGCGCAGAATTCTAACCGCACCTTCATCGTCAAAGTGGTGCAGCGTCAGTGACTGAATCACATAATCAAACGCATCATGTGAAAAAGGAATCGCGAAGCCATCTGCCTGCACTGAAGAGATTTCAGGAAACTCACGAGACTCCTCGATAATGGACTTCGCGGATCGAGTATTCAACTCCAGACCGACCATAGATGCTTTGCGATCCGTTTCCCGAGCCCACTTCGCCGCAACCCGCAACAACTCACCCGATCCGGCGCCCACGTCGAGAACTGAAAACGATTTCAATTCTGCGCGGGCAATCTCTTTCAGCAGCGAATCACGCAGCGCGCTCACGTCGCCGAGCCATTCATTTACGCGTCGCAGCTCTACCAAACAGCCTTCGTACTCTTCGGGCGTGCATGTGCCCTTATCGATGTTCTCAAGTTCATAACTGCGTTGGCGAAACTTTTCCAGCATACTTCAAGGCGCATATGCGCGCACATGGTTTCGTTGTTTCCGATGGTATAATGACATTCGTATGATGTCAGTCAACACTCGAAAAGTAAGGATCTCCAAGCTTCAGGAGCAAGACTACGACGAATATGTTCGATTGGCGACGCCGGCGCAGCGGCTGAAGATGATGTGGCAACTCGCTTTGGATGCTTGGGCCTTCAAGGGAGAGCCGATTGCTGAATCCAGACTTCCGCGACATATTGTCCGCGTTTTGCGAAGAGCAAGTTGATTTCATGCTCGTTGGCGCCTATGCCGTCGCGGCGCATGGCCTGCCGCGAGCGACTGGCGACATCGATCTATGGATTAACAATTCCAACGACAACGCGGAGCGAGTTTGGCGAGCGCTAATTAAGTTTGGAGCCCCGCTCTCAGATCTCACCAAAGAAGATTTAACCAAAAGCGGGACAGTGATTCAGATCGGCGTGACGCCAAGACGAATCGATATTCTTACGCAAATCACGGCAGTCGATTTTGCTGAAGCAAGCGCCGACCGAATCGTCATATCGCTGGAAAACCTTCAAATCCCCGTCATCGGACGTATCCATTTAATTCAAAACAAGAAGGCGGTAGGCAGACCTCAGGACAAAGCTGACGTCGCTCGGCTAGAATCGCTAGCTCGGTAAAGACGAAGATTAGACTCTCCTGATCACCAACGCGCTGTTCTTCGATCCAAAACCGATGCAGTTGCACAATGCCGTGCGCACCGTCGCGTTACGGGCTTCGATGGGAACGTAATCGAGATCGCAATCGGGGTCGGGCTCGTCGAGATTGATCGTTGGAGGAATTACTCCCGTCTGCATTGCGCACAAAGCGGCGGCCAAACCTGCCGCTCCACTTGCACCCTGCGGATGACCGACTTGTGATTTGGTTGCAGACATCGGCACGCGGTGAGAATTGCAGTTGAGCGCGATCTTTAGCGCATTCGTTTCGATGCGGTCGTTGAGAACGGTCGAAGTGCCGTGCAGATTCACGTAATCGATTTCGCTTGGATCGATGCCCGCGTCGTTCATCGCCAGAGTCATTGCGCGCGCCGGTTCGTCGCCGCCTTCTTGTAGGCGCACTCGATGATACGCGTCGCACGTCGAACCGTAACCCATGATCTCCGCATATATTTTGGCGCCGCGCTGCTTTGCGCGTTCAAATTCTTCGAGCACATAAATCCACGAGCCTTCGCCAAGCACCATCCCCGAACGAT
>WNGL01010247.1_pt1 | contig 10829 bp, 10 predicted proteins | sample 5400591 | NCBI WGS metagenome assembly WNGL01 (sample SAMN13153377, study PRJNA577476) | soil metagenome | isolation source: 80 cm soil or saprolite under Garry oak tree replicate 1 | place: USA:California | collected 2016-06-15
TCGACAACGGTTTCATGTACACGTCCGACGGCTGGGGCACCATCTACAAAATAGATGCCCGTGATCCGAACCGCGGCCAACTTGTATGGGTTACCGATCCGGGAGTCAAACACCAGGGTAACTTTCCGCGCACTCGCGGCGTCGCGTTGTGGGAAGACTTGGTGATCGCGAATCTGCCCGACGGCCGCGTGATCGCAATTAAACGCGACACCGGCGAAATCCTGTGGGACAAGATGGTGGCCGCCACGAACGAGTTCGGCACCAAAGAAAGATTTGTTACGGCGCCGATGGCGGTCGAAGACAAAGTCCTTATTGCAAACGGCGCGGGTGATGCTGGAACGCGAGGCTGGGTTACGGCACTCGAAGCAAAAACGGGCAAGGAGCTTTGGCGATGGTACGTGATACCGAAACCCGGCGATCCCGGCAGCGAGACGTGGAAGGACAAGAACAACGCCTGGAAGACCGGCGGCGGCGGAATTTGGCAGACGGGTTCCTACGATCCTGTAACAAGGCTAAGCATCTGGGGTACGGGTAATCCGGTGCCGCAATACGATCCGCAGTCGCGTCCGGGTGACAACCTCTATACGGATTCGGCCGTAGCCATCAACATCGATACCGGCAAACTGGCCTGGCATTTTCAATACACTCCGAACGATTCGTGGGATTACGACGAGGTTGGCGTCCACATGCTCTATGACACGATGATCGGGGGCCAGCTCCGCAAGGTCGTTGCTCACTTCGGCCGCAACGGGTTCTTCTATTCCCTGGATCGTACGAACGGAAAGTTCATCAAAGGGTCTCAGTACGTCAACGATTTGAACTGGACCAAGGGTCTCGATCCGGAGAGCGGCAAACCGGTGGAGTACAATCCGAAGCTGGACGTGCAGGTCTACAACCCAATAGCGCGGGCGCTGCGTGGCGATCCTGAAAAGCGGACTTGCCCAACCTGGCACGGCGGCATCGCCCACCAACCGACCGCCTATAATCCGGTCAAGCACATTGCCTACGGCGTGGGTATCGAAGGCTGCTTCTCACAAAACGGTGCAGCGTATGCTTTCCTCTCGCCGAACGGCGGCCTCGACCCGAAGAACAGTGAGAAACGTACATACAACAGCGACCTCTATTACGGATCGATCACAGCCTTCGACACGAACAACCATAAGGTCATCGCCAAAGCCGTCACGGACATCGAAGTTCGATCCGGTGCTACCGACACCGCGGGCGGCATCCTGTTCACAGCGCTGCAAGATGGTTGGGTGGTCGCTTATAACGACGAGACGCTCGAAGAACTCTGGCGGTTCAATGTGGGCACTCCGCTGAAGGGCGCGCCGGTGACGTATGCGATCGGGGCCAAGCAGTATCTCGCAGTACAAGCCGGTGGGCGTCATCTGCATCCGGTGAAATTCGATAAATATCAGGACGCCAGTTACCTGTTCGTGTTCGCGCTGAATTGAAGGCTGTAATAAACTTTGCTCTAACCGGGAGGCTAACATGGCCATTACTCGACTTATTTTGGCTTTGATTGTCCTTGTCTCGACGTCGATCCCACTCTCCGCACAATGGCTGAACTATCCCACGCCCGGGATTCCGCGAACGCCGGACGGAAAACCGAACCTGTCGGCCCCGGCGCCGAGGACGCCGGACGGAAAGCCGGATTTTTCCGGCATATGGGCCACGAGGAGCAACGCCCGATTCTTTCAAGACCTCAGCGCGGGTGGAGCCGAGATTCCCATGTTGCCGTGGACGAAACAGCTCTATGAGGAACGCAAAGGAAACCTGCAGAAGGGCCATCCCTCCGAGCGATGCCTCGGTCACGGCGTAGCGGATTTCGATACGCATCAGACGCCCCGCAGGATCATCCAGAGTCCTGGGGTAATTGGGATCCTTTTCGAGTCGTATCACCAGTACCGCCAGATTTTGATGGATGGGCGGCCCCTACCCGAGGTTGGCCAGCCTGCCTTTTTTGGTTACTCGGTGGGCAGATGGGAGGGCGACACCCTGGTCGTCGAGACCACCGGCGTGAATGACAAAGGTTGGCTGGATATGAACGGCCATCCCCAAACCGAAAAGACGCACTTCATTGAACGGTTGCGGCGCCCCAACTTCGGCCACATTGACGTGGAGCTCACCATCGACGATCCGTCGGCGTATAGCCGGCCCTGGACAGTCAAACTGGCAGGGTGGGAATTCCTTCCAGACACGGATCTCATCGAAGCGGTCTGCGAAAACGAAAGAGACTTTTCGCACATGATCGGCAAATAACCGCCCCCACGCTCAATGCACGCGCACGCGGCCAACCTTATTGATGCCGCTGTAGGCAAGCAGAAGATCGCCGTTTGGCGCAGTGACCATGTGGCGGACGACTCCGCCTCCGGATGGGATATCCCACTTCTGGAAGGTCTCGGTGTGAGGCTCGAAGCGGACCAGCGTGTTCGGTTCGACTCCGGATTCGCTGTACCAAACGGCGCCGTCGGACGTCGTCGTAATACCGTACGGCCAGGAATGCGCTCCGCCGGGCGACGCATATTCCTTCACCTGTTTCGTCTGCGGATCCAAGCGTCCGAGATAGCCGCGAGTGTAATCCGTGTACCAGATAATGTCATTCGCATCGATTGCAATCCGCCGCGGCCGGGCTTGAGGATTGGGCAGCGGATACTCGGTAATCTGCATTGTCTTTGGATCGATACTTCCAATCTTGTTGGTGGCGAACAGATCGAAGAAAGGAATGCCCTTCGAGTTCACCTTGATCCCGTATGGGAGCGCGCGCGGACTCAGGGGCTTTTGCAGCGTCACGGCCCCGGTTTTCGGGTCGAGCTTGCCGATGAAGTTGCCGCTCTGGACCGTGAACCATAACGTTCCATCCTGCGCAAAGATTGGCGTATGGGGATCGTGCGCGGCGGGGTCGGGCATTTTGTATTCGGCTACCTGGCCGGTCTTGGGATCGAGCTTCGCAATCGCGCCCGCCGCGTTTGCCGTGTACCAGATGTTGCCGTCGCGATCCGCAACCAGGCCGTGCGGACCATGGCCTCGGGGAAGATCGAACTCGCGAAATTGACCGGATGTCATGTCGACGCGCCCGAGCTTGTTCGATCCTTGCCCGCTGTACCACAAGGTATTGCCGGCACCGAATGCCGGGTCGTGAGGAAACGAGTTCGGTGTCGGCACAGTCCAGTCGTCGAACGTTACCTGCACGTTGTGGGTCTGCGCCTGTCCTTGTCCATAAATCGGGACAACGATTGCCACCACGGCTGCCGCGAGCATCAACGAACGCATAGCTCCTCCTCGAAAGATCTCATACTTGTCAAATGTCCAATGTCTGTTGTGCGATCTGAAATGTAGTTGTCAAAGCACCAGATGACCTACTGACCAGACGACCAAATTGTTCGTCCAAACTTTTTCATCAGGTCATTGGGTAAGTGGGTTGTTTGACAAGTTCATTTGAGATCGCACAACAGACATTGGACATTTGACAAGTTTTATACAATCCTTGCACTATCGTACACCACGAACAGCCTCCATGAATCTCTGTACGCGCTGGCCGTCAACCGGATTGGTCGTCACAGCGTCGCGTTTGAGCGCCGTGCCGACGATGAGACCATCGGCGATTTTCAGAATGGCGGCGACGTTCGTCGAATCGACTCCGCTGCCCGCGATAACAGGTACCTCGCGTGCAGCAGATTTGGCGGTCTTCAGGTCTTCAAGTGCGGCGGGAGTGCCAGTGGCCGAGCCCGTAACAATGACGGCGTCCGCGCAGCCGCGCGATACGATCTCCTCAACTTCAACCGTTAAGGGGCGGGCCGCTAAAGGCGCTGAATGTTTCACATCGACGTCGGCGAAAATTCCGGCGTCACAACCCAGCAATTTACGGTAACGGAAAGTTTCGTGCGCTCTTCCCTGGATCAGACCCTGGTCGGTGACTCTTGCGCCGGTGTGGATGTTCACACGGATGAATTGAGCGTCGACGGCGGCGGCGACAGCGAGTGCCGCTCGGGCGTCATTGCGCAGGACGTTGATCCCTAGCGGCAAGTTGAAACGCCGCCGGATCTCGCGGCCCAACGCGGTCATGAAGGCGACCGTGTGTGGCGGCACACGCTGCGGATAAAAAGGAACATCGCCGAAATTTTCGAGAATCATGCCATGGATTTCGCCGCCGGCCAGAGCGTCCGCGTCCGTGAGGACCCAATTCAAAATCGCGTCAAAATCGAGGGTATTTTGTGGCGAGCCGGGCAGCGCCGGAGCGTGGAGCACACCGATCACCGGCTTGTCGGCATGGAAGAGGTCGAGCAGGCGCACCGGCTCGTTCCGGGCTTAGTGACCGCGCCAACTCTCGCCGAAGTAATACTTGACGCCCAACTCCCGGATAATACGTTTCGCATCGTGTTCGCCCTCGCGGCACGGTTCTTCCATCAACTCGAATCCGGGTTGCTTCTGACGCACGAGAGCCCACACGATCGTCCATGGGCGAGTGTAGGCTTTCGGATCCTCGAGCGTGACTTGATAGTGGATCGTGTCCGGATCGAACAGAGTCAGGCGTTCGACGATATGCGCAGCGTCCGTATGGAAGTTCCCGGCGTCATCAAGCCAGTCGTATCCATTGAGGTTGGTGACGTCGATCACCAGCGTGTTTCCATCCCAGTGCCCGCGGGAGTATCCGTTGTACAGTTTGATGGAATCTCCGAGCGGCGGGCGCTGATTCATGTTAATAACGCGCTGCATGTGATGGTCTTCGAAGAGCCACAGGATGTAATCGTCGGTCGGTGGCTGTAGGATCTGATTGGGGTCCTGCTGAACGACACGCGGTACGCCGGCCTGCGCGCACCCTGTGCGCGGGTCGAGGTACTTGTAGTAGTTCTCACCGACTCTGCCGATCGAAGCCGCCCAGGGCTGATATGGAATTTGCCGATCGGGCGGATCGACGATCATCGGCGGCGACAAGCTCCACGGCATGATTTTGGCGCCGAACTGTGGTTCGGATCCCGATACTCCTTCAAACGAATACGACTGCGCCAGCCTGGCGCGGTAATGGCCCTGCAGGTTGGGCTTTCCACTCGGCGTGCGCGGCGGATTGAACGTTTTCGCCTTGTCGAGAGCACACAGATGAAAGGCCAGCGGCTCCGTTGGACAGCCTCCCACGGTGCCCGGCGCTGGTTGTTGGGCGGCTGCCCACGATGATGTAATGATGACGATCAGTGCGATCACCACGAGTACGTATCGATCCTTCATGTGGATCCTCCACTGTCTAATTCGTCTTCTTCCGTTCCCGCTCTGCCTGATCCTGATCGGACAGTAATCCAGGATCGTACTCCAGCAGCTGCACATTCCGCTCCTTGCGACGGTAGAGCGGCATACTCATCTTCCAGGGTCTGGTGAACACCGCCGGGTCTTCAATCGTCACTTCGTAGTTAATGTGATCGGGATCGGCCAGCGTGAAGCGTTCGACCAAGTGTAGTCCTTCGCTGTGAAAATTCCCGGCGCGATCGAACCACGTTTCATCTGTGAAATGGACGACGTCCACAACAAGTGTGTCTCCCTCCCAATGGCCACGCGAGTCTCCCATCCAAAAATTCAGAGGTCCCTTGAGATGTGGAGTTCCGTTCGTATAGATGGTCCGATAGGCGCCGCCGTACTCGAAAGTCATCCCGACGTAATCGGGCGTCTGGAAAATTTGAAACGGAAACGGCATATACATGATGCGCGGCACCCCGAGCAGATACCCTTTCGAATCCGGATCGGCCGTCGCACGGTTCTCGAAATTCTGCCGCTTCTTTGAGAGTGCCTCCGGCCGGTAAGGAAGCTCGTTGCCCTCGACCACGCCCTGGCCTGCAGGCACGCCGAGCCGAGCTGAATGATCCAGAATGTCCCAGGCGGCCGTGTTGAGCACCTGCCAGATACCTTGCAGGTTAGGTTTGCCGTCCGGCGTCCGGGATAAACCCGGCGCCTGTTGGGCCGGCGGTCGCGCCGCGGCCTCTATCGGCACAACGAGGAGAACCGCCGTCGCAAGCGCGAACGCGAAGCCGTGCCGCATATCGTGAACCTCCTTCTTACTTCGGGAATTCTTTGCACGCGTCGGTCTCGGACCCCCAAAACTCGACGCATTTGGCGTGATCCATCTGGCCTTTTCCGACGATCTTCGCCATCAGAAAGTCCACAATCAGGTCGATCTCGCGCTGCTGCAGCGTTGCTGGAGGATCGGGCATGCGTGTCGGGTACGCCTTCAAGTCGGCTTCCTTCTTGCCATAGCATCGCCCGTCGGAATAAGCAAACTTGTCGAAAGCCGGCATTTGGGAATTGAGGCGGCCGCATTTGATCGTCGTCACCAGTCCCGCGCGATTGAGCTTGGTGTCGCGCAAGTTCGCGCCATCCGGCATCTGGCTGTCGGTTTTCCGGCCATCACCCGCCCAGCCATGACACGCCTGGCAATTGCCTTTCTGTTGGTAAAGCCTCATCCCATCGGCAATGTCGGAGGCGCTGGGTGGCTGTGAGTCCTGTCCCTCGGCTGGGAGCGAGACAAAGGCTGAGGCTACAATCGCGACCGCGACTGCGCCGCTCGAAAGGAAACGCCGCAAAATGGATTGCTTGCGTACTCTCACCATGGTTTACGTGCTGCTGCAGCCCTTTTTAGTCTCTTCGAATCCATCGAACAAGCGCGCAGCATTTGTCCCCGCGAGCGTATCCAGGCGATGGGGTTGGCCCTTCTCGACGGTATAATGCGCGACGGTCCCTTTAGCGCGAAGAAACTCGGCTTCCTCTTTCATCTCATCGTGCCACCTGTACTGGTCTAATTCTCCGACATACATGAAGACGCACATCTTCGAGATCGCCTGAAGCTTGGCAGGGCTGGGCTCCCACATGTATCCAGGGAAAGCAGTAACCGATAAGAAATATTCCGGGTTGGCTGCCGCGACGTGAAATGCCGCGATGCCGCCATTGGATGGGCCGGCAATGTGAAACTTGTTCCCTTGGATTTTGTAATCCGCCTGAATCGCCTTCAAAAACTCGGGAAAGATGTGCGCTCCCTCTTCGAAAAACAAATCGTCGTCCGGAGCAGCGGGAGCCACGACGATGTATCCCCGTTTCTCAGCTTCCGGCCGGAAGTTGCGATTCAGGATGTTGTCGACCGTGTTCATTGTCTGCGGTCCGCCACCGAAGGCGAGGATCGCCGGATATGCTTTTGCCGGATCATAACCGTTTGGAAGGACCACCTTATAATGGACCGTGGTTCCGCCTACCTTCTTTGCCTTCTCGACGAGTTCCGCCTGTAGAGGCTGAGTTGCGAACATCACGACAGCCACCATAGAAACGCGCAGCATCCACTTCGATATCGATCGCTTCATCTGAAGTCTCCTTCCTCTCGAGCAAGCTAGCGGAATTTTACAAGGGAATAGCCACAAAAAGGCACAAAAGTCACAAATGGTTCCCATTTATTTCGCCATCTTTGTGCTTTCTTGTGCCTTTTTGTGGCTATAAAATGCTTCGCTCATGAACCGGCAAACGAAACTCTTTATTGTGACTGCGCTTGTGTCGATATTCGTGTTTGGCGAGGCCGCGCGCGCGCAACAGACTCCGTACCCCAAACCGACGGAACTCCCAAATCCGTATCGTCTCGTCGAAGGCTGGCCAAGCCTGCCGAAGACAATGAACGGAGGCAAATGGGGAGAAGTCATCCGCGTCCACGTCGACGAGAAAGGCAACATCTGGGTCTTTCATCGGTGCTTCAACGTGGTGCCGCCGGGCTCGGCAACGTGTATCGGGCGCGGCCCTGCGAATCCGCCGATTTTGGAATTCGATCCGTCAGGCAAACTTCTGAAGAGTTTTGGCGCGGGACTGTTTGCCTATCCCCACGGCTTCACGGTCGACGGAAATGGGAACCTATGGGTAACTGACGTCAACGACCAGGAGACAGTCCTCGGGATGTCTGCCCGAAATGCGGCCGGAGCCGTCATGGGCCAGGAAGTCCTGAAGTTAAGCCCCGACGGCAAGGTGCTGATGATGCTTGGCAAGCAAGGCGTGGCCGGAACCGGTGCGGATGGGTTCGATCGGCCAACCGGCGTGGCGGTGGCAGCCAATGGTGACATCTTCGTGTCCGATGGTCACGATCCGAATAAGTCCGGCGCCGGGCGAGTGGTAAAGTTTTCGAAGGATGGCCACTTCATCAAGGCCTGGGGACGGAAGGGATCCGCGCCCGGAGATTTCGATGAGCCCCACGATATTTTTGTCGGCGGTTCCCGCGGTTGGGTCTACGTCGCCGACCGCAAGAACGATCGGATTCAGGTGTTCGACCAGGACGGGAAGTTCATCGCCGCCTGGAAACAATTCGGCCAGCCAAGCTCGGTTTTTGTCGGCAAGGACGACACAATTTATGTGGGCGCTTCGTTTCGCGATCCATCCGCCAAAAAAGGTGAGTTGCGAGGCATCATCATTGGAAACGCCATCAACGGCTCACTCAAGGCGTTCATTCCCGATCCGGCCGACCTGGACAAAGTGATTCGTGGAACATCCGCGTCGGGCATTGCAGCCGATAGCATGGGCTCCATTTTTGCGGCCGACGTCGGCGCCCAAAACTTGCGAAAGTACGTCAAGGTCCGATAGCGTTTGTCTTCATTTATTTGCTCCATTGCTGCATCCCCCTCGGGCTTGAGCCGCTCGAACAGCCTAACGAGGGAGTCAATTCGAGAGCCAAACTTATCAAATGTCGAATGTCTGTTGTACGATGTGCGATGAACTTGTAAAAGCGACCCATTGCCGAAATGGCCTGATGACTAAATCATTTTCCACTAAGAATTTGGTCGTCTGGTCAGTAGTCATCTGGCACTTTGACAACTACATTACACATCGCACAACAGACATTCGACATTGGACAAGTTTTGGACCCCGTTCATTTTCTTAACAGACTCGCATGAGTCGCGGCTTTCATAGACCGCCGCTACAGGACGAAATTGTCCGATTTCCAGACGAAGCACTATAATCGACGCCACCGGAGGCTGTAATGAAAATGCTGCTGAGCTCGAGAAACGTGTTGCGCTTTGGTTTGATCGTGCTTTCCCTGATATGCTGGCCCGCCGCGGCCCAGTGGGTGAAGATCCCCGCTCGAGCAATCCCGCGAACGTCCGACGGTAAGCCGAATCTCGCAGCGCCTGCGCCGCGGCTGGCGGATGGCCGCCCAGACCTGTCGGGAATCTGGGAACCCAGAGGCAGGTACGTTCAGAATCTCGCGGCGGACCTGAAACCCGAGGAAGTTCCGTTCCAGGCTTGGGCGAAAGCGCTGTTCGATGAGCGCAAAAACGGTTCGTATTCGAGAGAGGACCCTTCTGCGCAGTGTCTTCCCGCAGGTGTGCCCAGGATCAACGCGGCTCCTCCGCCGTGGAAACTCATCCAGACGCCAGGATTCATCGTCATCATCTACGAGGCCTCCACTCTATGGCGGCAGATCTTTCTGGATGGCCGCGAATTAGCAGAGGACTTCACTCCCACATGGCTCGGTTACTCCACAGGGAAATGGGACGGCGACACTTTGGTAGTCGACACCAGAGGTTTCAATGGAAAAGCGTGGTTAGATCAGTCCGGGAAGCCATCCACGGATGCTCTGCACGTCATCGAACGTTTTCGGCGGAAAGACTTCGGGCACATGGATATTCAAATCACAATCGATGATTCCAAGGCTTATACAAAGCCGTGGACCGTCACCGAAGAAGTGCGTCTATCGACTAATACCGAGTTGCTCGAATTCATTTGCAACGAAAACAACCGCGACCTGGAACATCTACCGGGCAAATAGAATTAGACTCCTGATGCCTCTCCCTCTGGGAAAGGCCGGCCGCTGGGAGCGGCCGAAGACCGCGACATAAGAGCGCCGGGTGAGGGTCGCAGGGATTTGTCAAATCTTGAAACCCTCACCCGGCGCGCGTCAGCCCGCTGGCTGTCGTGCGTGGGCCTCTGCCAGAGGGAGAGGCTCTGCCTAACTTATTTCTTCGCAGCTGCAGCCGTTGCCGCCGTTCCGATTTGAATCTCCTCCGCAGAATACATTTTCATTTTTTCATTCATCTGGGCATCGATGACGACGCGCGTGCCGATCTTCAGTTCATCGATGGTCACTGGCTTCTTCGTCTTGAAGTATTTCGTAGCCTTCTCCAGCATCACGACGACGGATTTTCCTTCCTTGTCCTGAATGGTGACGGTGTCCTTGCTTACCGCTGTCACCGTACCCATCAGATGAGTCGCGTTGCCGTGCGCGAGAAGGGCGCCGGCCAAGAACGAGACCGTCAGCAAAAACGTAATAGCCTTTTTCAGCATATGTCTCCTTAATGGTGATGTTTCTGCGTTTCCCCTGAAGGTTCGCTTTCGCCCTCGAGAAATCGCTTGATATCGTCTTCTTCTTGCAGGTCTGCGGGATTCTTCGGGTTCATGTCCTTCATTCGCGCCACTTCCTCGTCCGTCATTTCAGGGAGATGCCGGATGAAGCGAACGAGTTTCCAGCTATCCTCATCCTCCCCGGCGTTGTTCGGACCAAACGCGGGCATACCCGTAAACCGCACGCCATTGTGGATGATGTAGTAAAGCTCGCCGTCGCTGAGATTCTGCGTGTCTCGTTGCCGCATATCCGGGGGCTTCGGATACAGACCCTTTCCAATGGGGGCGTTCCCGCTTCCATCATTACCGTGGCAAATCGCGCAGTGATCCGCGAAGTGCGCCATGGCATCCGCAAGCACTTCCGGGCTGGCGGATACCGGGTTCGCCATCTGACGCGCTCGGCGAGGCACTGCGATGTGACGCAACTGGCGAGCAAGAAATGTCTCGGCCGCATTCGGTTCCTCGCGCGCGCTGAAGCCGCG
>WNGL01010249.1_pt1 | contig 10828 bp, 5 predicted proteins | sample 5400591 | NCBI WGS metagenome assembly WNGL01 (sample SAMN13153377, study PRJNA577476) | soil metagenome | isolation source: 80 cm soil or saprolite under Garry oak tree replicate 1 | place: USA:California | collected 2016-06-15
GTTGGTGACCGTAACGGCAATGGCCTGGGTATCGGTCAAGGTGCCGTCGGAGACCTGGACGGTGACGTCGTAGATGTTGTTGCCGCCGGCATCGGTCGGGGTCTCGTAGTCGGGAGCCGAGACGAACGACAGTGCGCCGGTCGAGGCGTCGACGGTGAATCTGGCGGCATCGGCGCCGCCGACGATGGAGTAGGTGAGCGTCAATCCGGCATCGGCGTCGGTGGCAGTGACGGTCGTGACCGCGGTCGCGTTCTCGGCGATGTTGACCGAAGCGGTAGCGCCGGTGCCATTGGACGTGATCACCGGCGCATTGTTGTTGACATTGGTGACCGTGACCGCAATGGCCTGGGTGTCGGTCAAGGTGCCGTCGGAGACCTGGACGGTGACGTCGTAGACATTGTTGGCACCGGCGTCGGTGGGGGTCTCGTAGTCGGGAGCCGAGACGAACGACAGCGCGCCGGTCGAGGCGTTAATGGTGAAATGCGAGGCATCGGCGCCGCCGACAATCGAGTAGGTGAGCGTCGATCCGGCATCGCGTTCGGGCGCTGTAATGGTGGCGGCTGCGGTCGCGTTCTCGGAAATCGATACCGAGGCCGTCGTTCCGCTGTCGCCGACCTGAAGCTGGAAGCTCTCGCTGACTGTCGCGGAAACTGCGCCATCACCAGTCGAGGAGCTTGACCCTAGTGGTTCTGATGATTGAACCGGCCGGTAAATTTCCTCGGCGCCGTGATGAAGATTTGGGTTGGTGAGATCGTACGCGCTGGCATCATCGCTATCACCATTGCCGCGTCCAAGGATGTTTTCTGGCTTCCGGATCGTCCTGATCTCGGAGCTACCCAGCAACTCCACCAAAACATCATTGTCGGACATCTGACACCTGTACTGCCGTCTCTTCGGTCAACCGACGACGACCTTCGGCGTCCATACAACAACAGACATATTAAATCCTAGCGAAGCGACGTAAGGGAGATCGGAGGTCACCTTTAACCAGTGCTGAACGTATCGATGCCGGTTGCCTGCGAAGACATTCAAGCTGACTTAACGCCACGCTAACGCATCTCGTTAATAATCATCGGGCACTTCAGTTCTGAATAGCGTGCCCGTTGTGTTATTTGAAAAGTTTTCGAGCGGTTTTCCTTTGAGGGAGGGTTGGCGGCGGTTCACGCGACGCGCTGACGGCTCGTATCATGGTAAGCAGGTAAGCTTCCTATCGCTGAGCGATGCTGAATTCGTTCGAGAGCCGTCAGTTCCAATCGCGGTCAAGTTTGCATCCCTCTCCGTAAATCTACTGGCTTTGGCGCTCCCGCTGTCGATCATGCAGGTCTATGATCGGGTCATTCCGAACCATTCGTTGGCGACGCTCGCTTACCTGTTTTTGGGCCTCACATTTGCGATCGGCATTGACTATGTTTTGAAGATTTCACGATCAACACTCTTGTCCTGGCATGCGACGCAGTTCGCCGAGAAGGTGGAGAACGAAGGCGTTTCACGTTTCCTTCGAGCTCCTAACGGCGCATTCGAGCGTGACGCCGCCGCGGTAAACGTCAGCCGCTATGCCGCCGCGGCCGCATTGGCCGACTATCACAGCGGTCAGGCGCGGTTGGTGGCGATTGATCTGCCGTTTGTAGCCATAGCGCTGATCGTGTTGACGATCGTCGGTGGCACGATGGTCCTCGTCCCTGCAATCTTGTTTTTTATCTTTGCCGCGCTTGCCATTGGTCGTGCGCGCAAATTCCGGAAGATACTGGATTCGCGCACCGCGCAAGACAATCGGAAGTACGACTTCATCGCCGAAGTTCTAGGCGGGATACATACGGTCAAGGGTATGGCAATGGAGCCGCAGATGCAGCGACGCTTCGAGCGATTGCAGCAAGCGGTTGCCGAAACGACAATGGCATCCATACTAACCGGTCAAGCCAACCAAACCTCGGCGATGCTCTATGGCAGCATCTCGCAACTCATTGTGGTCGCGATAGGAGGTTCTCAAGTAATAAATGATCATCTGACAATGGGCGCTTTGGCCTGTTGCACGATGTTGTCAGGCCAAATTCTCCAACCTCTTCTGCGCGCAATCTCTCTCTGGACGGAGAGGGAAAACGTAGATCACCGCCGTGCCGAAGTTCGGTTGTTGCTTGACTTACCTTCAGTTGAGCCTGCTCCTGCTCTTGCGGATTTTTCAATCGTCGTCGGTGATATTCAGTTTGAGAACGTCACATTCAAGTATGACACTGCTGTCGATCCCGTCTTGGGAGTTCTCGATCTATCGATCAAAGTGGGAACGATCACGGGTGTCAAAGGTATTGATGGTTCGGGTCGAACCACCCTGTTGAAGCTCATTCGAGGAGACATCGAGCCGACCTCGGGCCGCGTCACCATTGGCGGTGTCTCAACGATGGAGCCGAACTTCCAAGCTATACGGCCCTGTATCGCCTATGTGGGAGCCGCTCCGGTGATGTTTTCCGGCACGATCATGGAGAATCTCACGGTATTCAGCCCGGCAAAGCGCGATTTCGCGCGAAAGATGTCGCAACTGCTCGGCCTGGAAACAACGATCAATCTGCTACCGGACGGATACGAAACGGAGCTTGGCCGGGGAATTGGCGACGACCTGCCAATGTCTATCGCCCAACAGGTCAACATCGTCCGTGCTTTGACGAATAGGCCGCGTGTGCTCGCCTTGGATGAGGCAAACATGGTCCTCGACGGAGTCGCGGAGCCTGCGTTGATACGTGCACTCGAAACGCTGCGCGGTCGTTTGACGGTAATCCTCGTAACACACCGTCCATCCCTGCTGGCCCTTTGCGATCGTCTGATTCTCGTTGAAGACGGTCACGCCACTTGGTCCGTTCCTGCACCAAGCGCGGTCGAGAGAGTAGCGTCATGACGATACACAGAAGTGTCAGCCCCGCTCTCGACGGCATAGGTCCGGGTGCAGGCCCGGTGAAATTGGACAACCCCGTTCACGCAAGCCTCGCCCGAATTGTCGAAGAATTTGCCGGCCCTTCGGATGCCCAACTATCTTCTGGGGAAACGCTCGTCACGGACATTAATGACATCGTCCGACCTCAGACGCCCGCTGAAGCATGTCTTGCCCCCACGCTGGCGTTGTTTGGGTGGGTGGGGGAAGGCCGCCGAATCCGTGAAGCTCTGCCGCACTTTGATCGAGTTGAAAGTATTGAGGCCTTACGTCTTGTTCTTACGCTTCTGGGTTACGGAACGTCACAGCGATCGGCCAGGCAGTCGGAGATAGCCAACGAGGCTATGCCCTGCTTGTTCTCCAGTGACGGCTCTGACGTCATGCTTATCGTCGAACGGCATTCAGATGGCGCGCTGCTGGTATTCGACGGAAGCTCTGCATCCTGGAAAAAGGTAGTCCCGGCAAACCAGCTTGGTTCTGTATTGATCGCCTGGAATCCCGCTGGCAAAGAAGAGCTTATCGAGGACGGAAAGTCCTGGCTGTTTTCTGCCGTAAAGCGATTTAAACCGGCGATTGCTGCCATGCTGGCGTTCAGTTTTCTAGGAAATCTCGCCGCGCTCACGCTGCCGATTTTCGTCATTTTCGTCTACGACATCGGAATTGGCACGAGATCCACGAATACGGTCATCATGCTCGCTCTAGGTGCTGGCATTGTGATTGCCACGAACCTGGCATTGCGAAGCATCCGGGCGCGCACGATGGCCTATTTCGGCGCAAGAATTGATTCATTGATCAGCATGAAGTCATTCGAAGTCATTCTCAACATGCCGGTCTCAATGATAGAATCAGCTCCCATCGGCACTCAGGTTTCTCGCCTCAAACAATACGAAAGCATGCGCGACTTCTTTACAGGAACGTTGGCGTCGTCAATCGTCGACATTCCTTTCATTTTTATCTTCATCGTAGCAATTGCAATTTGGGGCGGCCATGTCGTCTGGGTGCCTATTTCGCTCATCGCGGTTTATGCCGCGCTCGCTGCCGTCACAATTCCTATGACGCGCAGCTACGTGCGTGAAATCAGTACCGCGAAGCAGCGTCGACATCTTTTGCTGCAAGAACTTTTCAGTAAACGCCGCGTCATCCGGGCGCTCAGCGCCGAGGAAATCTGGATCGCACGTCATCAATACCTGTCCCATCTGGTCTCTCGCCTGAGCCATCGCGCGCGCAGATTTAATAACATTCAGCAGTATCTAGGCGAGATGCTGGTCAGTGTAGCCGGCATCGCAGCGCTTGGTCTTGGCGCCCTCCATGTCAGCAACGGTTCGATGACATCAGGTGCGCTGATTGGGACCATGGCATTGATATGGCGAGTGCTTGCGCCTGTGCAATCGACCTATCTTTCGCTGCCTCGAATAGAGCAGGCAATGCAGACGTTCAAACAGATCGACAGGCTTGTGAAGATACGTAGCGAGAGACATGCTCATGCGCAACGATCATTCTTTCGCCATTTCAGGGGGAAGATTTCCACGCAGCATCTCGCGTTTCGCTATGCGCAACGACCGGAAGCGGTCCTGCGCAATATCCAGCTTGAGATCAAGCCCGGCGAAATGGTTGCGATTACGGGTGCCAGCGGCGTCGGAAAGACAACCCTTCTAAGGGTGATGGCAGGGCTATATCCTCCCACTTTCGGGTCCGTGCTGGTGGACGATATGGATTTGCGCCAAATTGATCCAGCCGAATGGCGATCGCAGATAGCATTCCTGCCCGAGACTGCGAATTTCTTCTACGGTAGCCTGGCTCAAAATATCCGCCTTTCGCTGCCGGATGCCAGTGACGCGGATGTAATACGAGCCTTGACCGAGATGGGGCTCGACAGCGAAGAGCGGCTGACGGCTGGGGGGATCGACAAACGACTTACAGCAGCGGATTTCGAGAGTTTTCCGGACGCGTTGAAACAGCGAATAGCTCTTGCGCGTTGTTTTATCAAAGATGCGCCAATCTTTATGTTGGATAACCCCGCCGCGTCCCTCGATACTTCTTCAGAACGACACCTGCTCAAAAAATTTGCGGCGCTCAAGGGCCGTGCAACCATTTTGTTTACGACGTTTCGTCCGAGCCATATGCGCCTGGCCGATAGGGTCATCGTGCTAAAGGATGGACAAATAGCTTTGGATGGGCCGCCCGAGAAAGTGTTGGCGCGAACTTATGCCGCTGCCTGATTGACCTGCCAGCACTAAGAATAAGTCTTCTTCAATCCGAGGTTCACGATGTCGATTTGCGTTCCGCCCGAGGACCTAGATACCTTGTCGCCACCATCTGCCAGGCGAGTGGAAATCGCGCGACGGCTTACCCGACCGCTCGTGCTGGAGGACGGCCGGCCACCTCGTTTACTGGTCGCGACACTGCTGACTGCTTCCGGTTTTGTCATGGCTGCAATTGTCTGGGGTGCCTTGACGCAGGTTCGCGAGGTTACCATCGCACAGGGCCAGATAATCCCGCGCGGCCAGGTTCAGAATGTTCAACATCTTGAAGGCGGCATAGTCGCCGAGATTTTTGTTCATGAGGGCATGATTGTAGCCGCTCAACAACCCCTGATCAGGTTGCGGCCGGAAGCGGCGGTCAGTGACCGCGACCAGTATGAAGCACGCCGTGCGAATCTGAAACTTCAACTTATCCGGATTGAGGCCCAAAGCCGTGACGGGATACCGGACTTCGGCGGTCTGACTAAGGACTTTCCTGACCTGGCCGCGCAACAGGAAAAATTGTACGTTAGCTCCGTTATTCAGCGACGCCACGAGCGCGCAACCCTTGAAGCCAAGGCGGCTCAGAAGCGCAGCGAAATCGCAACGCTGAATTCGGGTCTGGAATCTGCGCGTGCGCAGGTTGAAGTTCAGCAGGAATTGGTTGCGCTGCAAGACGGCCTTCAACGAGCGGGCCTTGGCGCTCGTAAGAGCTGGCTCGAAGCAAAATATGTCTTGCAACGTGCCGAAGGCGAAGTCCCGAATTTTGAAGGTAAGCTCGTTTCGGCGAGGGATGCCGTCATAGAAGCTGAAAGCAGCTTGGCGGAAGCCGACGCCAAGGCCATGCAGAAGCTAAGCGAGGAGCGGGTCAAGGCGGCCTCCGATCTGGCAGAGACCGAACAGCAACTGATCAAACTCGCCGATCGGTTCGAGCGACTTTTGGTGCGCGCTCCCTCGGATGGAATTGTTCAGGAACTAACCCCGAAATCGATCGGGGAGGTCGTCAAGGCTGGTGATCCGGTGGCTCGGATAGTTCCCACGGCCCGTGAGCTGGTAGCCGAGGTACGAATCGATCCCAAGGACTCCGGTCACATTCATTCGGATGCAGACGCGGAGATTCGGCTCCTGACTTTCGACAGCGCGATATTTGGCTCTGTTCGCGGCAAGGTGGAATTCGTGTCGGCGACTACCTTCAATCCGCCGCCGGGACAGGCCACGCCGGGTCAGAATAGTAGCGAGCCATATTACAAAGCCACTGTTCGTCTGCTACAGGACCATGTGAGTTCTGGCGCGACCAATTATCCGATTGCGCCTGGAATGGTCCTGCAAGCCCACATCCAAACCGGTTCAAAATCGATTATTCGGTACATGTTCAAGCCCGTATTCAACTCGTTGGATGTTGCCTTCACCGAGCGGTAGGTGGGGCAGGCTGGGCTTGACCGGGTTCGATGAATAGGGCTCGACTTGCTCGGCGATTTGTAGAGCGTCGTCTACCTCGATCCCACTGTGCTGCGTACTCAATTGGCGTTCTTTTCCGCCGCTTCGATTGCCGCACTCTCTGAGCAGATTGTTGTGCTTTCCTGAGCCATCCATGTACGGGTCTTGCGGACGCTTCTCCGGCGTCATCTCTGCAAGTGAGCTTCATCCCAGGGCCTCGTGCAATGAAACGGCCCCAGCTTGCCATGCCTGCGACTGTTGTCGTCGCTGTGTCGACCGGCCTCGGATATCGGGCAGTTTGCAGGTGGTGAACCAGATCGCACCCACGGATAAGCGCGCCGCCGTGGTATCTAGCTATTTTGTTTGTTGTTTCATCGGCAACGCGCTGCCGGTAATCGGCGTCGGTGTGCTGTCGAGCCTCACCAATACGACCGTCGCCGACATCGCGTTTTCTTGTGTGATCGCAGCCTTCGCTGTGGTCGCGCTGATCTTCGGGCCCGCTCTCGGCCCAGGGCAGCACGGCTAGTGAAGCCAAGAGGAAAGCCTCCTGCAGACATAGTGAAAAAACTCGCTTGCCGAAGGAACAAGAGCTGGGAAATCCAATTTGCTCATTCGTCGGGTTCATTCCCGGGACGCGACAACGCCCGGGCTAACGGCCCTGGTGTCCCGCGCTGGGACCGTCACTTCCAAGGAGCGACACAGTCGGGTTCCTTGGGATGGAACTCTTTTTTCGCTGGCCGGTTCTGCAGTTGTGCCGACGGCTCGGGGAATGTTCGCGCTCTCTGGCAAAAATAGAATGCCCAAAGGGCGATGATCGCTCAGAAGTTGAATCCAAAAAGGGGCGGGACACGAACCGGAGGGACGCATGGCCATAACAGCTACATATGGGACGCTGTCGGCGTCCGAGCACAGCACGCAGCTGCGCAAGGCGGTAATCGCGTCAACGATTGGCACTGCGATCGAATGGTACGACTTCTTCCTTTACGGCACCGCAGCCGGGCTCGTTTTCGGCAAGCTATTCTTTCCCAATTCGGATCCGCTGACGGCGACGCTCGCCGCCTTTGGAACCTACTTCATCGGCTTTGTCGGGCGTCCGATCGGCGCCGCAATCTTCGGCCACTACGGAGACCGCATCGGCCGCAAGGCGACGCTGATTGCAACGCTGTTGTGCATGGGCATCGCCACCTTCCTGATCGCGTTCGTTCCGACCTACGAAACGATCGGCATCTGGGGCGCGGTTATCCTGACGGTGCTGCGGATGATTCAGGGCATCGGCGTCGGCGGCGAATGGGGTGGATCCGTTCTGCTGGCGATGGAATGGTCGCGTCACCACGGCCAGCGCGGCCTGGTGGCGTCCTGGCCGCAATTCGGCGTGCCGTGCGGCCTATTCCTGGCCAATCTCGCGGTGCTCGCCTTCAGCCAGTTGTCGGGCGATCAGTTCGCCATCTGGGGCTGGCGCATTCCCTTCGCGCTGTCGATCGTTCTGGTCGGTGTCGGCCTGTGGATCCGCCTCGGCATTCTCGAGACGCCGGTGTTCCAGGCGCTCCTTAACAATGACAAGATCGAGAAGACGCCGATCATCGAGGTTATCAGAAAGCAGCCGAAGCAGATCATCCTGTCGGCCTTGCTGCGGTTGTCGGAACAAGCGCCGTTCTACATCTTCACTGCCTTCATCTTCGCTTATGCAGTCGGCACCTTGCATATGTCGCGCAACCTGATTCTGAGCGCGGTGCTGGCAGCCTCCGTCGTCTCGTTCGTCACCATCCCGCTATCGGGCCATATCTCCGACGGCATCGGTCGCAAGAAGATGTATCTGATCGGTACGGCGACCACGGGCGTGTTCGGCTTCCTCTATTTCGGCATGGTAGACACCGCGGCTCCCGTGGCGGTGTTCGTCGCGATCGTGCTGTCGCTCGTTCCGCATGACATGCAATATGGGCCGCAGGCGGCGCTGATCGCCGAGGCCTTTACGCCGCGCCTGCGCTACAGCGGCGCTTCCCTGGGATATCAGCTGGCGTCCGTTATCGCCGGCGGACCGGCGCCGCTGATCGCGACCGCCTTGTTCGCGACCTACCATTCGGGCTACGCGATTTCGATCTATATCGCGGCGTGCGCGGTGGTGAGCCTGGTGGCAACAGCGATGATGCCCGACTACACCGGCCAGGACATCTCGATGGAATACGATGATTGACAATCTTGCGGTCGTCTCAACAAGTCGATGAATGTAACGTCAGTGTTTGATCGATTTGGTGGGCGGTATAACGGTGGGGGCCTTTCGGTTTTCACCGATTCTTGGAATCGGCCGATATCCATTTGGCGGTCCGACGGCGCATCAGGGTTTGATCAAAAAGACCAGTTCCAGAATTGCAAGAAGCTCCGCCGCCGCAGTAGGGCCGTCTCAGTTGGCGGCCTCTTTCATTTCAAACCAAACATCCAATGTCGCCTATGGCACGTTCGACGCATCAGGTGATGTCCGTTCCTCCTTCGCTACCGGGGATAAGCGGACATTCGCAGACAACCTTTTCGGTAGCGGATGACCCCTCTCGGACGTCGGGCCTGGCCCTCAGTTGGGACCGTTTCTCTTTCGCCTCTTCGCCACAAAATGCTAGAATTTGAATAGTATCCTCCAAAATTGAAAATGTATCCTGGAGGATTGAATGACCCCGCGCCAGCTCATCGCTTTCGGCGCTTCGGCTTCAACTCGCTGGAATGAAGAAAAGAGCGCAGGCTCTCGCCATAGGCACAAGGGAGGACATCATCATGCTCGACAAGGCCCCGGACGGAAAAGTATCTGATCTTCTCAATGCGCTCGACAAGGCACTGTCCGCTGGCGAGGTGGAACGCGTTGTCGACCTCTTTCAGACAGACTGCTACTGGCGCGACCTCGTGACCTTCACCTGGAACATCAAGACCATGGAGGGCAGGGACCAAGTTCGCGACATGCTCAAGGCGCGGCTCGCCGATACGAAGCCATCGAACTGGAAAATTGCCGATGGTGAGGTCGCGTCTGAAGCGGATGGGGTTGCAGAGAGCTGGATACAATTCGAAACCGGAGTCGCACGCGGCTTTGGCCATCTGCGCTTGAAGGAGGGCCGGATCTGGACGTTGCTGACGACCATGAGCGAACTTAAGGGACACGAAGAGCCAGTGGGCTTCGACCGTCCGATGGGGGCAAAACATGGCGCCGAACGCAATCGAAAGACATGGAAGGAGGAACGCGAGGCGGAAGCCGCCGAACTCGGCTACTCGCGCCAGCCCTATTGCGTCATCGTTGGTGGCGGTCAGGGCGGCATAGCGCTTGGGGCCCGGCTGCGCCAACTCAACGTGCCAACGATCATTATTGAAAAGAATGAACGACCCGGCGACAGCTGGCGCAAGCGTTACAAGTCACTCTGCCTGCATGACCCGGTTTGGTATGATCATCTGCCCTACCTGCCGTTTCCTCGGAACTGGCCGGTCTTCTCGCCGAAGGACAAGATCGGGGACTGGCTCGAAATGTATACAAAGGTGATGGAGCTCAATTACTGGGGCTCAACCGAATGCAAGAAGGCGTCTTACGACGAGAAGAGCCGCGAATGGACCGTTATCGTGCAGCGCGACGGCAAGGAAGTCGTCCTCAAGCCAAAACAGCTCGTACTTGCGACGGGAATGTCAGCCAAGCCCAATATGCCGAAATTCGAAGGCATGGACCTTTTCAAGGGCGATCAGCACCATTCGTCGCAGCATCCGGGGCCGGACAGATACAAGAACAAGAAAGCCGTGGTGATCGGGTCGAACAATTCCGCCCACGATATTTGTGCCGCGCTTTGGGAAGCCGGAGTGGACGTTACCATGGTTCAGCGCTCGACAACCCATGTTGTGAAGTCGGACTCGCTGATGGAGCTCGGATTGGCCTCGCTATACTCCGAGCAGGCGGTCCAATCTGGAATGACGACGGCCAAGGCCGACCTGATCTTTGCTTCGCTGCCTTACAGGATTTTGCACGAGTTCCAGATCCCGGTTTATAACGCGATCAGGGAACGCGATGCCGATTACTACAAACGCCTCGAGAAGGCAGGCTTCCTGCTCGATTATGGAGACGACGATTCCGGATTGTTCATGAAATACCTGCGGCGTGGATCCGGATACTACATCGACGTCGGTGCTTCGGAATTGGTAGCCAATGGCAGCATTAAGCTGAAGAGCGGCGTCGATGTCAAAAAGCTCACGGAACATTCCGTCATCTTGACCGACG
>WNGL01010254.1_pt1 | contig 10825 bp, 7 predicted proteins | sample 5400591 | NCBI WGS metagenome assembly WNGL01 (sample SAMN13153377, study PRJNA577476) | soil metagenome | isolation source: 80 cm soil or saprolite under Garry oak tree replicate 1 | place: USA:California | collected 2016-06-15
ACACGGTCTGGAAGCGGCTGTAGTCGTCCGCGCCGACCGTGCGGATCGTGGTCCAGGTCCCGCCGACGAGTTGTTGCAGGTAGTACCCGGTGACCTCGACGTTGTCCGTGGCGGCGAGCCAGAACACGTTCGCGACGGTGGTGGTGATGCCGCTGGTCAAGGGTGTCGGCGGCGTCGACGGAGGCACTGTGTCGGGACCGGACAGCGTGGTGAACGACAGCGGCGCGGACGGCGGGCTGGCGGTGTAGTTGGAGTCGACCGGCGCCGAGTACACCCGGAACGTGTAGGTGGTTCCGGGCGTGAGGTTCGTCAGCGGCAGGAAGCCCCACCGTCCGCTGGCGTACTGCTGCCACGACCCGTTCACCTCCCGCTGCACGACATCCCCGCCGGTGAGCGGGTCGTCGAACCACGAAAGGTCGGCGGTGGTGTCGGAGACGTGCGCGACCTGAAGGCTGGTCGGCGCGGATAGCAACACGGTGTCGGCGCCGGCGACCGCGGGCGCGAGCGTCAGTGCGCCCAAACACACCAGAGCCACACCGAACAACCGGCGAACGGGAATGGTCATGGCGATATGGTCAGGAGATTCCGCGCGCGACCATGCCAATCCTGGACAGGATTGGACAGCCTCGCGACGGCCTACGGCAGGCTGAGTGCCACGGGTGGGGCGAACCGCCGGGTGAGCAGGGCAACCAGGTCGATGGGATTCGGGTTGTCCTCCAGCAGGGCGATCAGTTCGTCGCGCTGGTCCACGGCCACTGGTTCGACGCCACCGAAGAACCGCGTCGTGTCCTCGCCGACAGGCACGATCCGGGCACAGATCAGCTCGCCGGCGGCAAGGTGGCGACTGGTGGTGCGTTCGGTCACGTCGTGTACGTCGCCGGTGCGCATGTCCCGTGCGGTCAGCCCGGTCCCGGGGCGCACGGCCTGGACTTCGTGTACCGACCGGTCGACCAGTAGCCATCCCTCGGCCAGCAGCCGCTCATCCTCGGGTAGCAGAAACCCCCGGGTGGCGAGGAAATCGGCGAACGCGCCGCCCTCGAACAGGACCGTGTCCATCACCAGCGGGTCGGCGATCGCGTCCATCACCTGGTGCGGGGTGTCGGCGAATCGGGCCCGCTCGCCCGTCACCGCGTCTACCGTGTCCTGCCATGGGCTGTCCATCGTGAACTGGACGGCTTTCTCGTACAGCCAGCCGGACCGCTCGGCCAACGGCGCCCGTTCGCATCCCAGGTGGCATTGCTTGTACTTGCGGCCCGAACCGCACCAGCATGGCTGGTTGCGGCCCAGATCGGACCGCGGCGTCATCTCGAACCGAGCCAACAGTTCCACCAACGGGTCGTCGTTCGGGGCGCCGGCACGGCGCAGCAGCGCCAGACCGCGCGTGGCGTCGCCGCGGTCGCTGGCGTAGTGAGCCAACTCGATCAGCACCAGCGGCCAGTCGGGGTCCAGCGATTCGGCCGCCTGGTAAACGACTTCGGCTTCGGCCGCCTGGCCGAGGCGTTCGAGGGCTTTGCCGTGCAGCCATCGCAGCGCCACCCGCGCCGTCCGGGGTGCCAGTGGCTCCAGGGTCTCGGCGAACAACCCCAGCGCGGCGGCCTGCTCCGGGTCGGTGCCCATGGTCTCGGTCAACACCGCTTCGGCCACAACAGGTTCGGCCAGCCACGCGACTGCCTGCCGCACTGTGCCCGACACGCCCCGAACTCCTACTTCACCGCCGGCTGTGTCGTCCGGCGCGGGCACGGTCGGGCCGTCCAGTGTCGGGCCGTCCAGTTGGGAGAACAACTCGGCCAACGGGGCCGCGTCGTGGTCCCCCTCGGCGGTCCGCGCCGCCGCCAGCAGGTCGGCCACTCGCTCGTACAGCAGCACCGTGGCCAGCACGGCCAGCGCCTCGTCTTCATCCAGGTCATGGCGGCGTGCCAGGTCGGCGAGCCGGTTGCCCGTCTGCCAGCGGGTGAAATCGAACCCGTCGTGAGCCAGCCACTCACCCTGGTGCGCCAACCCCGCCGCCCTGACGGTGTCGCTCAACGGGGGCAGCGGGCGGGCAAACAGTGTCGGGTCCTCGGCACATGCCGCCCATACGGCATCGGCGACCACGACCGGCGCACCGTCGGCGGCGGCCAGGACCGCCCGTAGCCGTTCGGCCACGGCCGTGGCCGGCATCACGGCGGCCTCGTCCACCGGCTCCAACGTCAATCCGGTCGGGGTCACGCGCATGCCGATCAGGTTTCCGGCGGCCATGCCCAGCCGGTTGAGGTATCCGGGCGGCAGCAGCAGTCCGCCGTCCTCGTCCAGCGCGTCGGCGGGGATACCCCGTTCGGCCAGCAGGTCGGCGTCGAACGGGCCGAGCACCTCGGTCACCGGGGCGCCGTCGGCAAGGTGTGCGAACGCGTCGCTCTCGGTCAGTGTCGCGACCGGTTCCAGATCCGGGGTGGTGTCGAGCAGGTCATGGGCGATCTCGCCGGCGGTCAGCCGGTGAGTGAACACCCGCCCCGCCAACAAGGTGGGCAACCACACCCACCGCCCGTCGGCCAGCGGCACGGCAAGCTCCAACTCGTCGGCGTCCAGCGCCGCGGTCAGCACGGCCGCCGGGTCACTGTCCAGAGTGACGCCCGCCGTCTCCAACGCAACCAGCAGTTGATGTTCGTCCAGTGCGCCCCGTTCGTCCAGGATGCCGCGCACCGCCGCCACCACAGCCCGATCCACCATTCGCCGCAACATACCCGCCCCTGAACCCGCCGAGTGGACGGGGCTGTCACACGGATCGCGTCGCCGGCGTCTCGTGTTCGTTCAGTGCGGCAGCACGCAACACCGCGAGTGAGGACGATGTCATGGAGCCCCGTATCGACCTGTTCACCAACGAGATCGGCGCCAAGTTCGCCAAGCGCTTCTACAACGCCAGCCTCGTGATCGACCAATCGCCGTTGCCGAAGGCCACCCAGCAGCTCATGAGCCTGCGCGCCAGCCAGATCAACGGCTGCGGTTGGTGCGTCGACATGCACACCAAGGACGCTGCGGCCGCCGGTGAAACCGCGGTCCGGCTCAACCTGGTCGCCGCCTGGCGCGAGTCGACCGTTTTCACCGAGGCCGAGCAGGCCGCGCTCGCGCTCGCCGAGGAGGGGACCCGGCTCGCCGACGCCCACCACGGCGTGTCCGACGAGACCTGGGCCCAGGTGCGCAAGCACTATGACGACGACCAGGTCGCCGCGCTGGTCTGCCTGGTCGCCCTGATCAACGCGGCCAACCGGCTCGCCGTGATCCTGCACCAGAAGGGGGGTTCCTACGAGCCCGGCATGTTCGCCGCGTTCACTGATCGGTAGCCGAATCCCGGCCCGGCCCAGGATCATTCGATCCGGGCCGGGCGGCGGCTGTGTTCTTCAGTCGTCATTCAGGCTGGAGGTTCACGCTGTTGTCGTGCGTCATCCACGTCGAACCCGAACCGCCCTGATGATCCTCGGCGCCGCCGTGCTGCTGGTGGCGACGGCCTGCACCGGCGGCAGCTCGCCGGGCGCGTCCCCGGCCGCGCAGGACAGCGGCATCCACAAGATCAAGCACGTCATCGTGATCCAGCAGGAGAACCGGTCGTTCGACAGCTACTTCGGCACCTACCCAGGGGCCGACGGCCTCACGGGCACCGCATGCGTGCCCGACCCGCGCAACGGGACGTGCGTCAAGCCGTATCCCGACCATGCGGATGTCAACGGCGGCGGCCCGCACGGCCAGACCAACGCCACCGCCGATGTCGACGGCGGCAAGATGGACGGCTTCGTCGGCCAGGCCCTCGCGGGGAAGCGAGGCTGCACCGATCCGACCAACCCGGCCTGCACCAACTCCGCGGTCCCGGACGTCATGGGATACCACACGCAGAGCGACATTCCGAACTACTGGACCTACGCCCAGGACTTCGTGTTGCAGGACCACATGTTCGAACCCAACGCATCGTGGAGCCTGCCATCGCACCTGTTCCTGGTATCGGAGTGGTCGGCGCACTGCACCCAGCACGACAATCCGTCCAGTTGCGTCAACGCGCTGCAGAACCCCGGCACCCCCACGAAGGCCGGGCTCGTCGGCACGCCACCCTCGACCGCGCCCCCGGCCACCGGTAAGGGCGGGAAGACCAGGAGCCCGAGCCCGATCTACGCCTGGACGGACCTGACCTACCTGCTACACAAGAACAATGTGAGCTGGGGCTACTACGTGGTCGCGGGCACCGAGCCGGACTGCGAGAACGACCAGGCCGTCTCGTGCGCGCCGGTCAAGCAGAACGCCAAGACGCCCGGCATCTGGAACCCGCTGCCGTATTTCGACACCGTCAAGGCGGACGGGCAGGAAGGCGACATCCAGTCCGTGGACGATTTCTATGCCCAAGCGGCGAAGGGCACACTACCGGCGGTGTCCTGGGTGGTGCCCTCCGGCGAGGTCAGCGAGCACCCGCCGGGCCCGGTCAGCTACGGCCAGTCCTACGTCACCAGCCTCATCAACGCCGTCATGCGCGGTCCGGACTGGAACTCCACCGCGATCTTCCTCGCGTGGGACGACTGGGGCGGCTTCTACGACCATGTCCCACCGCCCACAGTGGACTCCGATGGCTACGGCCTGCGGGTGCCCGCCATCGTGATCAGCCCGTACGCCAGGACCGGTTACCTCGACCACCAGACGTTGTCCTTCGACGCCTACGACAAGTTCATCGAGGACGACTTCCTGGGCGGCCAGCGCATCGACCCGCACACCGACGGCCGCCCCGATCCGCGTCCGGACGTGCGTGAGAACGCGACCATCCTGGGCGACCTGGTCAGCGACTTCGATTTCACCCGTGAGCCCCGGCCCCCGGTCATCCTGCCCGTCCATCCACAGACCACCCTGACCGGAACACCTACGCCCGCTCAACTCCCACCATCGACCACCACTGACAACGGGTAGCAAGGGATCAGCTTGAGTGGCCGTCGGAGGGCAGCTCCGTAAATCGCCAGGGATGGCAATCCCTTCGATGGTCCGACGAATCTGCGCGCTGAGCGCGCGGATCGCCTCCCGGTCGTCCGGGTTCAAGCGTGACAACTGATCGAGCCGATCGTCGATCGACGGCGCTGCCGTCATGATCCGCCGGAAGGCGTCCGTCGTCACCCAACACGTACTGCTCAATCATCGCGATACCCTCCGAGGCAGCCGTGCTCGGTAATACGCGCACATCGTGCCCAATTTCAGACGCGGTCGCAGGAGCGGCACCGGTTGAGACTCGTTTCAGTCGAACTCGATGGGAGATCGTGATATGGCCAGGACTCAGCTCGCTCGCATGATCGGGAAGATGTTTGCCGATCGGGACAACGGCAGGCACTCCGAAGCACACCGGGCGACGGTGCGGCAACAGCAGATCAGGCGACGCGAGTTCCTTGCCATGGGGGCCGCCGTCGGTGCCGGCGCGGTGGCGCTGGGGACGGGCGCGGCATTCCCGGCGCCGGCGGTGGCGGCCGAGCCACGTCGGATCGCGATCGTCGGCGCCGGGATCAGTGGGCTGGCGGCGGCACTGAGACTGCGGGACAACGGAATCGCCGCCACGGTGTACGAGGCGAACACGCGGGTCGGTGGCCGGATGTTCTCCTCGAAGCCCGGTTCGTACTGGGCGGCCGGCCAGGTGTCCGAATGGGGTGGCGAACTCATCGACACCGACCACGTCGTGATCCACGACCTGGCGCAACGCTTCGGTTTGGCATTGGACGACCTGCGGGCCGCGATGCCGACCGGCGCCACGGACACCTACTATTTCGACGGCCGCTACTACCCGTTCGAACAGGCGGTCGCCGACTTCGAACCGGTTTTCGCCGCCTTGCAGAAGGACCTGGATTCGTTCAGCTATCCGGTCACTTTCGACGCGGACAACTCTCCGGCCGGTATCGCACTGTCCAACATGACCGTATACGACTGGATCGAGAGCCGGGTACCGGGCGGACACCGAAGCAACTTCGGAAAACTGATGGACGTAGCCTACAACATCGAGTTCGGCGCCGAGACCACGCGGCAGACCGCACTGGGCATGATCGGCCTGATCGGCTTCCAGCCGGATTCCGGTGAATTTGACATCTTCGGCACCAGCGATGAGCGATACCACATTCGCGGTGGAAATCAACAGTTGCCGCGGGCAGTCGCGGCGGCGCTGCCCGATGGCACCGTCCGGTTCGGCTGGCAACTGGTTTCCCTCGCGGTCCAGAACGACCACACTCAGCTACTGACCTTCTCCGGCGACGGCGGCACCAGGACGATCACGGCAGATCATACGATCCTCGCCGTGCCACTGGGTGTCATGAAGCGCATCGACTTCTCCCGGGCGCGTTTCGACGCTCGTAAGAAGGCGACGTATGCGGCCATGCCCATGGGCGTCAACGGCAAGCTGCAACTACAGTTCGATGCCAGGTTATGGAACCGAACCGGCGCCTGGCCGGGCCGTTCCACCGGTCTGTCCTTCGCCGACACCGGCTATCAGAATACCTGGGAAGTGAGTCGGGCGCAGCCGGGAACGCAAGGCATTCTGGTTGACTACATCGGCGGCGACGTGGCGCGCTCGTTCACTCCGGACCGGCCGTTCCGCTCCGCCAATGATCCGAAGACTCGCCAGTACGCGCTCAGATTCCTGAGCCAGATCGAACCGGTATACCCGGGTCTGACCGCGCAATGGAATGGCAAGGCGTTGATGTCGACATGGTACCTGAATCCGTATTCGTTCGGCTCGTACTCGTACTGGCCGACCAACTACACTCAGCACTTCGCCGGTTATGAGGGCGTCCGGCAGGGCAATGTGCACTTCGCCGGTGAGCACTGTTCGGTGAACTTCCAGGGCTACATGGAGGGCGGCGCCGAGGAGGGCCAACGAGCCGCGGACGAGATCGTCGCCGACCTCATCAAGTAGCGACCGGTCCAACCGCGCCTGGGTTGCCGCCTGGTGCCACGGCAGCCATGATGCGCCGGTGCGTACGAACAATTCGCCCCCACAGCAGCCGCCCCCGGTGCTCGACGAGGTCTCGAAGCGGATCATCGAGCAACTTCAGCAGGACGGCCGCCGGTCGTACGGCGCCATCGGCAAGGTGGTCGGGCTGTCCGAGGCCGCGGTGCGCCAGCGGGTGCAGCGGCTGACGCAGAGCGGTCTCATGCAGATCGTCGCGGTGACCGATCCGATGCGGGTGGGACTGTTCCGGCAGGCGATGGTCGGGATCAAGGTCGACGGTCCGCTCGAACCGGTCGCCGAGGTACTCGGTGAGATGGACGAGATCGACTACGTGATCATCTGCGCCGGCCGGTACGACCTGCTGTGCGAAGCGGTGTGCGAGGACGATTCCCATCTGCTGAACCTGCTGTCGCAACGGATCCGGGTGATCCCGGGTGTCCGTGACGTCGAGACGTTGGTCTACCTGAAGCTGCACAAGCAGTCCTATCAGTGGGGAGCCCGTTGACCTGGGCGCCTGCGGGCGACTGATACCGTTGTCGATCATGCTGGCGGACAACTAGATCCAACATCAACAGGCAGTTCCGCCACTATTTTGGTTGCGGAACTGTTGACTTCCGCCCCGGTCGAGCATTCAATGCTCCGATGGCCACCGCGGAACAGCACTCCCTGCGCGCGAACGTGCTCGGCAGGGCCGACACGGCGATGATGGCGGTGGCGGGCAGCGCGCCGGCCTATACGATCGCCGCGACCACGGCGACCCTGGTGGCCGCGGTCGGCTTCGGCAGCCCCGCCGCCCTGCTCTACTGCGGCATCCCGATGTTCGGCATCGCCTGGGCGTTCAGCTACCTCGGCCGCAGAGAGGTCAACGCGGGCGCGACCTACGTCTGGGTCGGCCGCGCGCTGCACCCCTCGCTCGGCTTCCTCAGCGGCTGGGCGCTCACCGTGGCCGCCATCCTGTTCATGGTCGCCGGCTCGCTGCCCGCCGGATCGTTGACCCTGGCCCTGTTCGACCAGGGCCTCACAGCCAATACGGCGTTGGTTACCCTCGTCGGTGCCGGGTGGTTCGCCGTGATGGCGGTCGTCGTGCTGCTCGGAGCGCACGTCACGGTGCGGACGCAGTGGGTGATGTCCGGCATCGAGGTCGCCATTCTCGTCGTGTTCATCGTGATCGGACTGATCCGCGCGCCGCACATCGCGGTGCATGCCTTTTCCTTCTCCTGGCTCGGCTTCACGCATTTCGGGGGCTTGTCCGGGTTCGCGTCGGGCGCACTTGTCGCCGCGTTCTTCTACTGGGGCTGGGACGTCACGGCGAACCTGAACGAGGAGACGAAATCCGCCCGCCGGTCGGCCGGCTTCGGCGGACTGGTCGGCGTGCTGATCGTGTTCGCGTTGTTCCTCGTCTTCACGATCATGGTCAACATGCTGCTGTCGGCGGACACGATCACGTCGAACAGCGGCAACCTGCTCGACGTGCTCGGGCAGGCGATCTGGCCGGGCGTCGGCGGCAAGGTGTTGTCCGTGGCCGCGATGCTGTCCACGGTGGCGACGCTGGAGACCACGCTGGTCCAGGTCACCCGCACCATGTTCGCGATGGGCCGGGACAGGACGCTGGCCGGCGCGTTGGGCCGCACCGGCCGGTGGCGCACGCCGTGGGTGGCCACGCTGGTGGTCGCCGGGATCGCCATCACGCTGTTCGTACTGTCCAATCTCCTCGGCTCGGTCGGCACCATCATGACCGACGCGATCACCGCGATCGGCCTGCAGATCGCGTTCTATTACGGCCTCGCCGGGATCGCGGTCGTCGTCAGCTACCGGCACGAGGTGTTCCGTTCGGTCCGCAACCTGATCTTCATCGGGCTGTGGCCGCTGCTGGGTGCCGCGTTCCTGCTGTGGGTTCTCGTCGAGTCGCTCGCCACCAACACGGCCCTGGTGAACGCGATCGGCCTCGGCACGCTGGCGCTCGGGGTGATCCCGATGGCGATCGCGTGGCGCCGTCGATCGCCGTATTTCCGGCGGCGGGCCAACATCGGCACCGAGCCGGCCGTGCTCGCGGACCTTCAGGAAGGATGATCATGACTTCTACCGCCCAACCCGCCGTCGACGCGGCAGCGCTGTCCGCGACGGCCCGCGAGCACCTGTGGCTGCACTTCGCCCGGATGTCGGCCTTCGAGTCCGAACCGGTGCCGGTGATCGTCCGCGGCGAAGGCGCCTACCTCTACGACGCCGCGGGACACAGGTACCTGGACGGACTGGCCGGCCTGTTCGCCGTGCAGGTCGGGCACGGCCGCACCGAACTCGCCGAAGCCGCCGCCCGGCAGGCGGCCCAACTCGGGTACTTCCCGCTGTGGTCGAACGCCCACCCGGCCGGGATCGAACTCGCCGAGCGGCTGGCCACCGCCGCCCCCGGCGACCTGAACAAGGTGTTCTTCACGGTGAGCGGCGGGGAAGCCGTTGAAACCGCGTGGAAACTGGCCAAGCAGTACTTCAAGGTGACCGGCAGACCGACCAAGCACAAGGTGATCAGCCGCAGCCTCGCCTACCACGGCACATCCCAGGGCGCGCTGTCCATCACCGGACTGCCCGCCGCCAAACAGGATTTCGAGCCGCTGGTGCCCGGCGCGATCAAGGTGCCGAACACCAACTTCTACCGGGCCCCCGTGCACGCCGACGACTATCTCGCCTACGGCCGCTGGGCCGCCGACCAGATCGCCCAGGCGATCGAGTTCGAAGGAGCGGACACCGTCGCGGCGGTGTTCCTCGAGCCGCTGCAGAACACCGGCGGCTGCTTCCCACCGCCCCCCGGCTATTTCGAGCGGGTCCGCGAGATCTGCGACGAGAACGACGTTCTGCTCGTGTCCGACGAGGTGATCTGCGCGTTCGGCCGGCTCGGCCACGACTTCGGCGCACGGCGCTACGGCTACCAGCCCGACATCCTCACCACCGCGAAGGGCCTGACCTCGGGCTACGCCCCGCTCGGCGCGGTGTTGATCAGTGACCGCATCGCCGAGCCGTTCCGGCACGGCACGACGACGTTCATGCACGGCTCGACCTACGGCGGTCACCCGGTCTCCTGCGCCGTGGCCATGGCCAACCTGGACATCATCGAGCGGGAGGGTCTCTACCAGCATGTGCTGGCCAACGAGGATGCCTTCCAGAACACCCTGGGCAAGCTGCTGGACCTGCCCATCGTCGGGGACGTGCGCGGTGCCGGCTACTTCTACGGCGTCGAACTGGTCAAGGACAAGGTGACCAAGCAGACGTTCACGCTCGATGAGTCCGAGCGGGTGCTGCGCGGGTACGTGTCCAAGGCGCTGTGGCAGGCCGGGTTGTACTGCCGCGCCGACGATCGCGGTGAGCCGGTCATCCAGTTGTCCCCACCGCTGATCTGCGAGCAGGCCCACTTCGACGAAATGGAGCGGATCCTGCGTGACGTGCTCACGACCGCCTGGACGCGGCTGTAGCGTTGTCCACCATCGCCAGCGAGAACTGAACAACGGCAAGGAGACACCCATGCGCACCGTCCGGAACTTCATCGACGGCAAGGCCGTCGACGCGATCGACGGGCGGCGTGCCGAGCTGATCGACCCGGTGACGGGCGAGGTGTTCGGATCCACCCCGGTATCGAACAACTCCGATGTGGACACTGCCTACCGGGCAGCCGCGGTCGCGTTCGAGACCTGGCGGGACGCGACGCCCAGCGACCGGCAGCGCGCCCTGCTGCGCATCGCGGACGCCCTCGAAGCGCGGGCCGAAGAACTCATCGCGGCCGAATGCGAGAACACCGGCAAGCCGATCGGACTGACCCGCGACGAGGAGATACCGCCGGCACTGGACCAACTCCGCTTCTTCGCCGGCGCCGCACGGCTGCTCGAAGGCCGCGCCGCCGGCGAATAC
>WNGL01020324.1_pt1 | contig 10824 bp, 9 predicted proteins | sample 5400591 | NCBI WGS metagenome assembly WNGL01 (sample SAMN13153377, study PRJNA577476) | soil metagenome | isolation source: 80 cm soil or saprolite under Garry oak tree replicate 1 | place: USA:California | collected 2016-06-15
CCGCCGACGGCGGTATCCGCAATCCGCAAGGCGTCATCGCGCAGGGTGGCATGGTTGTGGCGCAAGAGGCGCTCGCCGCCCGGATCGGCGCCGATGTTCTCGCAAAGGGCGGCAATGCCGTGGACGCCGCGGTCGCCGTCGGATTTGCGCTCGCCGTCAGCTATCCGCGTGCCGGCAATATCGGCGGCGGCGGCTTCATGGTCATTCACCTCGCCAACGGCCAAGACACGACGATCGATTATCGCGAGATCGCGCCGCGCGGCATCAACGCCAAAAGCTTTTTGGATGATTCGGGCAATGCCGATCCGCACAAGTCGCGCGAATCCGCGCTTGCCATCGGCGTGCCGGGCACCGTCGCGGGCTTGACCTTGGCCGAACAAAGATATGGCTCGGGAAAATTCAACCTCGCCGAACTGATCGCGCCGGCGATCGCGCTGGCGCGAGACGGCATCGCGGTTAGCGATGACACCGCGGATTCGCTGCCTAATGTGCTGGCGCGGCTGTCGCGCTGGCCGGCATCGGCCAAGATTTTCCTCAAAGCGGACGGCAGCGTGCTCGGCCCCGGCGATCGCCTAGTGCAGCAGGACCTTGCCGATTCGCTGCAAGCAATTGCGCGTGATGGCCCGCGCGCGTTCTACGAGGGACCGATCGCGGCAAAAATTGCCGTCGCCGTCGAGAGCGCCGGCGGGGTCATGACGGCCGACGACTTGAAAGACTATCGAGCGATCGAGCGCATCCCGGTGCGCGGCGCCTATCGTGGATACGAAATTGTCTCCATGGCGCCGCCGTCCGCCGGCGGCGTCGCGCTGATCGAGATGCTCAACATCCTTGAAGGCTACGATCTGGCGAATATCGCCCGCGCCGACGAACCGCAGGCCCTGCATTTGCTGATCGAAGCGATGAAGCGCGCTTATGCCGATCGCGCCTTGTTTCTCGGCGATCCGGACCGCGTGCAGAACCCGGTCGCGCTCTTGACCTCTAAAGATTACGCGGCCGGCTGGCGCGCTGGCATCGATCCGGTTCACGCGACCGCAGCGGCGGACATCCGCGCCGGCGGCACGGTGCAGTCCGAAGGCCGAAACACGACGCATTTTTCAGTGATCGACCGTTTCGGCAACGCCGTCGCCAACACCTATACGCTCAATTTCAGCTATGGCCTCGGCTTGGTCGCCGAGGGTACCGGCATTCTGCTCAACAACGAGCTCGACGATTTTGCCGCCAAACCGTTTACACCGAACGCCTTTGGTCTGCTCGGCGCCGAAGCCAACGAGCCCGGCCCCGGCAAGCGGCCGCTGTCGTCGATGACGCCGACCATTGTGCTCAAGGACGGCAAGCCGTTTCTGATCACGGGCTCGCCGGGCGGCAGTCGGATCACCACGGCGGTGCTGCAAATCGTCGTCAACGTCATCGATCGCGGCATGGATATTGCGCGGGCGGTTGCGGCGCCGCGCGTGCATGACCAATGGATGCCGGATCAGATCTATGCCGAGCCGGGCTTTGCCGAGGAGGTGATCGCCGCGTTGCAGGCGCGTGGCGACAAAGTCGTTATGCAGCGGCCGTTCACGTCGGCCAATTCAATCATGGTCACGCCCGAAGGCTTTGTCGGCGGCGCCGATCCGCGCACACGCGGCGCGCTCGCGGTTGGATTTTGATCTAGCCCGCTCATTCCCGCGAACGCGGGAATCCAGAATTTCGCTTTACGTGGCGTTCGCCGGATGGTCGGGGTGGTTGGCGGTCGAGGCCAGTGCAATGACCAGGAGCGCGCAGAGCGCCACCGGCACAAATCCGGCGATCGGCGTGTGGGTAAAATCCCACAGCCAGCCGGCGGCGACCGACAGCACCATGGCGATGCTGTAGCTGATCGTGAACATGCCGGCCGAGGTGCGATGAACGTCGTCGGGCGCGCTGAGCACCGAGGGGAGCGCGAGCACCAAGACCAGAATGGCCGTGGTGACAAAGCCCAACACGCCGGCCCAGACCACGATCCATCCACCACTGGCGGTCATGATTCCTACGAGACTGACGAACGACAACGCGCCGGCGGCCACATAGGCCAACGGCTGTTTGACCAGCCGGCCCGCGAGCCCCAGCATCAGCAGCGAGGCAGGGAGCTGGCAAAAGTTCAGAACGGTTAGTGCGCTCGAGATCAGGTCGGGACGGCCTGCGGCAGTGAGAAAGTCCGGCAGGAAGGCGTTGGTGACGAAATACATCGAATTGACGCTGCCGAGGATCGCGCCCAGCCGCCAGATCAGCGGCCGCCGCCAATCAGGCCACCACTGACGCCCCGCTGCGGCTATGCCATTGACGCCGCGCGGGCGCGGTGCGCAGGCGATTACCAGTAATGCCGTGGCAAAGACCGGAATCGACCAGACGACAAAATTCAGCCGCCAGCTGTTGTCGACAAGCGGCAGCACGAGCGGGATGGTCAGCGCCACGGCAATTGTTTCGCCGGCGAGAAGTCCGTTGGTGTAGACCGCGGTGGCGAAACCGATCCGCCGCGGAAACCAGGCGCGCACCAACGGCGGCAACGATGGCTGCATAATCGACACGCCGGCCGCCATGACCATCGTCGAGGCGTAAAGCACGGCCGCATTGGGCAACGCCGCGCGCGCGGTCGATCCGACCGCGTTGATTAGAAGGCCGATCACCAGCGCCGGAACGATGCCGAAGCGTGCGATCAAAACCGCGCCTGGAATCGCGGCCAAGGCGAATAGCATCGGCGGCAGGCTCGATAGCCAGCCAATGTCCGTTTCGGACAGATGCAGGTCGGCATGCAGCAGCGGCACCACTGGTGGTATCGCCAACACGGTGATGCGCAGGCACACGCCGCACAGCCAAAGCAGCAGAAAGGCGAATGCATCCCGCCCGGCCGATGAAGGGCGGCTTTCGTTTGCGGTGCTGACAGTCACGGCATCCATCCCGCCCGACACCGCGGCCATCCGGCACGCGACGTGGTGACGGGGAGGCTCGGTTCATATTAGGGATTCTGGAGCGGGCGAAGGGATTCGAACCCTCGACCCCAACCTTGGCAAGGTTGTGCTCTACCCCTGAGCTACACCCGCATCCGAGAGGGTAAGGCGGTCATCTATATTACCCGGGCATCACCTAGGCATGACCGGCACTGCGGCCAAGCTATGCCAAAGAGCGCAATCCTTTGCAACCGCGCCTTTGCAACCGCGGCGGTCCGGCATTATCAAGCGAGCCAATGCCCGCCACGCCAGACGAACTCTTTACCTATCTGGACACGCTGGGCATCGCCCACAAGACGGTCAAACATCCCGCGGTGTTCACGGTCGAGGAAGCCCGCGAATTGCGCGGCGCGATCGCCGGCGGGCACACCAAGAATTTGTTCCTGCGCGACAAGAAAGGCGCGCTCTATCTGGTCGTCGCGGCCGAAGATGCGGCAATCGAGCTTCGATCGCTGCACCGCGTGCTCGGCGCGTCGGGCCGCTTCTCGTTCGGCTCGGCCGAGCTGATGCAGGAAACTCTCGGCGTCGCGCCGGGCTCGGTCACTCCCTTTGCCGTGATCAATGACAAGGAAGCGCGCGTGACGCTTGTCATCGACGCCGCGCTGATGACCCAAGACATGTTGAATTTTCATCCACTGGTGAATACCGCGACGACGAGCATCTCGCGCGAGGGGCTACTGAAGTTCTTGGCGACCACCGGTCATGCGCCCCGGATAGAGCCGCTTTCCGGCGCGATGGAGTGAAAAACCCGATTGCATTCAGGGGTTTTCTTCCCATCTAATCGGGCAACAGGATCATTTGCGCGCCCGTCGCGAAACGTGGGGTAACTTGCGCAAAACAAGACTTGGGCAGAACAGAAAAGCTTGGCGGAATAAGACATGTTGCAATCAGCCGGAACGACGACTGCGGAAGCGTTGGTCAGGGACACGACCACGCAAGCCTTTGTCAAAGACGTCATTGAAGAATCGAAGCACCAGCCGGTCCTGGTCGATTTTTGGGCGGAGTGGTGCGGACCCTGCAAGCAGCTGACGCCTGTTCTGGAAAAGGCGGTGAAGGCGGCCAAAGGCAAGGTCAAGCTCGTCAAGATGGACATCGATAAGCACCCGGCGATCCCGGGGCAGATGGGCATCCAGTCGATCCCGGCGGTGATTGCCTTCGTCAACGGTCAGCCGGCCGATGGCTTCATGGGCGCGCTGCCGGAGAGCCAGGTCGTCGCTTTCCTGGAACGGTTAACCAAAGACCGCATCGGCGGCGAAGCGAAGGATTTGATCGATGCGGCCGACGCCGCGCTCGCTGCCGGTGACGCCGCCGGCGCGGCGGACATCTATGCGCAAATCCTTGCCGAGGACAGTTCCAACGTGACGGCTCTTGCCGGTCTGGTGCGCTGCTACGTCCAGACCGGCGCGCTCGACAAAGCGCGGCAAACCTTGGCGATGATTCCGAACGGCAAGCAAAGCGATGCCGCAGTGGCGGCGGCGCGCGCCGCGCTCGAACTCGCCGAACAGGCCAAGACGGTGGGACCGATCGGCGAGCTTGAACAGAAGGTCGCCGCCAATCCGCTCGACCATCAGGCCCGGTTCGATCTTGCGCTCGCACTCAACGGCAAAGGCCGCCGGCTTGACGCGCTCGAACATTTGCTCGCGATCGTAAAACGTGATCGCAAATGGAACGATGACGCTGCGCGCAAGCAGCTCGTGCAGTTTTTCGACGCATGGGGCCCGATCGATGAAGCGACCATCGAAGGACGCAAGCGGCTGTCGTCGGTCCTGTTCGCCTAAAGCATGACGGGTCTCGTATGATTTCCGAGACCGATCATACTCAGATTGTTGGCGTCCACGCCGTGAAGTTCGGTGCCGTCGCAGGGTGGAGTGCGACATGCCGATGAACACGATCTACGAAGGGCCGAACGCGCTTCCCGAGGTCATTCCGGTTTTTCCGCTCGCCGGCGCGTTGTTGCTGCCGCGGGGACAAATGCCGCTCAACATTTTCGAGCCGCGCTATCTGGCGATGATCGAGGATGCCTTGCGCTCTCCGCATCGCCTGATCGGCATGATCCAGCCCGATGCGGCGCATCCGGGCCCCGATCAGGCCAAGCCGAATTTATTTCGGGTCGGCTGTGTCGGCCGCATCACCCAATTCGCCGAGAGCGGCGACGGCCGCTATCTGATCCAGCTCACCGGCATCGCCCGGTTTCGGGTCGAGCAGGAATTGCCGGTGAGCACGCTGTATCGGCAATGCCGCGTGACCTATCAGCCATTCGTCGATGATTTCATCGCGCGCAAAGGTGAGGATCAGGTGGACCGCAAGGCGCTCTTGCGCGCGCTCACCGAGTTCCTCAAAGCCAATGATCTGAAGGCGGATTGGGAAGGCATCGAGAATGCGCCCAATGAGGCTTTAGTGAATGCATTGGCAATGATGTCGCCTTACGATGTCGCCGAGAAACAAGCCCTGCTGGAGGCGCCTGATCTCAAAACGCGCGCCGAAATCCTGATCGCGGTCACCGAGATCGCGCTTGCCAAAAGCAAAACGCCGGGCGAAACATCGTTGCAATAACTCGGTTCGCCCGTAACAAGCGCGCGACGAAATTTTCGTGAACAGACCGGAGCCCCTCAATGTCCAGCCCTTCCTCTGACCGGCCGGCCGACAGTGTCGATCCCAAATTGCTGGAAATTCTGGTGTGCCCGCTGACCAAGACGCCGCTCGAATACGACGCGCAGAAACAAGAATTGATCTCGCGCGCGGCCAAGCTCGCTTATCCCATTCGCGACGGCATTCCGATCATGCTGCCCGAGGAGGCGCGGCGGATCGATTGACAATCGACATCCAACGCTTCTCCATCGTCACCCGCGAGCTTGACCCGCGGGTCCATACTGACTCGCGGCGTGTGCGGTGTGGCCGCGTAGATTGCCGGGTCATAGGCGAGCGAAGCGACGCCGTCCTTCGGACGGCTATGCCCGGCAATGACGGGTTGTCTTTTCTGAATTGGGGAGAACGCCGTGATCAAAATCTGGGGCCGCAACACCTCTTCCAATGTGCAGAAGGTTATGTGGGCGATCGGCGAGATCGGTTTGCCGCATCAGCGCATCGATGTTGGCGGGCCATTCGGCAAAAACCGCGAGCCGGCCTATCTCGCTATGAATCCGAACGGCCTCGTGCCGACGCTCGAGGAGGAGGATGGCTTCCTGTTATGGGAATCCAACACCATCGTTCGCTATCTCGCCGCCAAACACAAGGCAGGAGGCCTGGAGCCGGCGGATTTGCGCATGCGCGCCTTGGCCAGCAAGTGGATGGATTGGCAGCTCGCGGTTGCCGGTCCGGCGATCTTCGCGTGTTTCTGGGGCCTCATTCGCACGCCGGCGGACAAACGCGATCATGCGGCAATCGAAGAATCAAAAAAGAAGACCACGGCGGCGATGACCATCATGGACCAGCAGCTGGCCAAGACGCGCTATCTCGCCGGTGATGATTTCTCGTACGGCGATATTCCAGTCGGCATCATCGCCTATCGTTATCACCAGCTGGTCCCGGAGCGCCCAGCGCTCGCCAATTTCGAACGCTGGTACGCAGCGATCTCGTCGCGGCAGGCCTTCAAAGATCAGATCGCCACGGTGCCGCTCACCTAGCTCCGTCACTCCGCGGCGGCGCGAGCGCCGCCGGAATGCGCGGCGACGATGTAATCCATCGCCGCCTGCACGCCGCCCTTTTTGTGCGGAATGCCGGCGAGGCCGAGCGCCATTTCGGTCGAGGCCAATGCGCCGACCTGCCAGCCGTCGTTGACATCGCCGAGATGACCGATTCGGAAATAGCGCTTGGCATACGGGCCGAAGCTCGCGCCGTACGAAATATTGAACGCATCGAGCGCCAGATTGCGAAACGCATCGGCGTCATGGCCATCGGGCAACAGCACCGCGGTGACCGTGGGCGAGTAGTATTTCGGATCGCGGCAGAGGATTTCGAGGCCCCAGGCGCGCACCGCGCGGCGGGTTGCTTCTGCCAGCCGCGCATGGCGCGCGAACACGTTATCGAGCCCTTCCTCGTGCAGCATCTCGATCGAAACGGCGAGGCCTTGCAGCATTTGCGTCGCCGGCGTGTAGGGAAAAAAGCCGATCTTGTTCATGGTCAGCATTTCGTCCCAGGCCCAGAACGATTTCGGCAACTTCGAGGACTTCGCGGCCGCGAGCGCCTTGTCGCTGATCGCATTGAACGACATGCCGGGCGGCAACATCAGGCCTTTCTGTGCGCCGCCGATCGTGACATCGACGCCCCACTCGTCGTGCCGATAATCGGTGGAGGCGAGCGACGATATGGTGTCGACCATGAGCAGCGCGGGATGACCTGCGGCATCGATCGCTTTGCGGATCGGCTCCTTGCGCAGATAGTCCTCGATCTTCGCCGCGTCGGCGCCGGTGCGCCAATCGCCAGAAATGAACTCTGGTCGCAGCCCAAGTTTCTGCGCCATCACTTTCCATAACGTCGCGAACTGACCGGTCTCGACCATCAACACGCGATCGCCCGCGGAAAGCGTATTGACCAGCGCGGCTTCCCAGGCGCCGGTGCCGGTCGCGGTGTAAATGATCACCGGGTTGCTGGTCTTGAAGATCGTTTTGATGCCATCGAGACAGCGCTTGGCCAGTTTGGCGAATTCCGGCCCGCGGTGATCGATAATCGGCGTATCCATGGCCCGCAGCACGCGGTCGGGCAGCGGGGTCGGCCCCGGAATTTGCAAAAAGTGACGCCCCACGGCGCGCGACGAATTCTGCGGCATTTTCCGTACTCCTTCGGACGGGTAGACCGAGCCCGGGGGCGCGCGTCCGTGGCGCTCGCGGCTTGTCGCGTTGAATAACGAATGCGACATTCCGGTCAAGCCCGAACCTCTGTGATGCATGCCGCGCTGATGCGCGCGGGCAATCGCCCGAGGAATTCAAGGAGGCATTCTTGCCGGCACGACTATTGCCCGCACTCGAAAAAACGCTCGAACGGCGGCTCAAGGCGGAGCAAGCCGGTGACGTTCACTTCGACGCTTTCACCCGCGGCCGCTATGCGACCGACGCCTCGCATTATCAGATCATGCCGGTCGGCGTGGTCGCCCCGCGCTCGATTGCGGACGCCGAACACGCGCTCGCGATTTGCCGTGCGGAGGGCGTCGCCGTAACGGCGCGCGGCGGCGGCACGTCGCAGGCCGGCCAGACCGTCAACCATTCCCTGATCCTGGATTGTTCGCAATATCTCAACCGGATCGTCGAAATCGATGCCGCCAGCCGGCGCTGCGTGGTCGAGCCGGGCATCGTTCTCGACGAGCTCAACCGCACGCTCAAGCCGTACGGCTTGTGGTTTCCGGTCGACATTTCCACGGCGTCGCGCGCCACGATCGGCGGGATGGTCGGCAACAATTCCTGCGGCGCGCGCTCGCTACGCTATGGCAACACGCGCGAAAACGTTGTCTCGATCGACGCCGTCCTCGCCGACGGCACCCGGGCGCATTTTGGCCGCATGGGCGACAGCGGCGTTAATGTGCCGCCCGCGCTCCTCCGCGATCTTGTTGCGATTGCCAGCCGCGAAGCCGCCGAAATCGAACGGCGCTTTCCAAAGGTGCAGCGCCGTGTCGGCGGCTACAATCTCGACGCCGTCGTTCCCGGCCGCAACGACATCAATCTGGCGCATCTTCTGGTCGGTTCGGAAGGCACGCTCGCATTTTCGACCGGCGTGGAATTGAAGCTTTCGCCGCTCCTTGGCCGCCGGGCGGTCGGCGCCTGCCATTTCGGCAGCTTCCATGAGGCGATGGCCGCGGCGCAGCATATCGTCAAACTCGGGCCGATCGCCGTGGAGTTGATCGACCGCACCATGCTTGGCCTTGCCCGCGACATCGCCATGTTCAAACCGACGATCGACGCATTCCTGCGCGGCGATCCGGAGGCAATTCTTTTTGTTGAATTCGCCGAGGACGACAATGAAAACGCGCGCCGCCTGAAAGCGCTCGGTGCGCTGATCGGCGACCTCGGCCTGGCATGGGACAAAACCGGCGCCAAATGGGGCGGCGTCGTTGAAGTGCTCGATCCAAAACTGCAGGCTGCAATCGGCGAGGTACGCACCGCGGGCTTGAACATCATGATGTCGATGAAGGAGGAGGGCAAACCGATCTCTTTCGTCGAGGACTGCGCCGTGCCGCTCGAACATCTCCCCGACTACACGGCTCGGCTGACTGAGATCTTCGAGAAAAACGGCACGCGCGGGACCTGGTATGCCCACGCTGCGGTCGGCTGCCTGCACGTGCGGCCGGTTCTCAACCTGCGGCTCGACAGAGACTTGCGCGCCATGCGCGCGATTGCCGAAGAGGCCTTCGCCATGGTGCGCGAGTACAAGGGCTCGCATTCCGGCGAGCACGGCGACGGCATCGTCCGCTCGGAATTAACTTGTTCAATCCGGGGAAGGTCGTCCGGGCGCCGAAATTCGACGATCGCAGCTATTTCCGTTACGGCCCCGGTTATCGCGGCGAGGTGGCCGAGACCGCGCTCGACTGGTCGGCTTATCCGGGTGCCGGCGGCGGATTCCAGGGCGCGGTTGAAATGTGCAACAACAACGGCGCATGCCGCGCGCTGGCTGGCGGCGTGATGTGCCCGAGTTACCGCGTCACCCGCGACGAGCGCGACGTGACGCGCGGGCGCGCCAACACCCTTCGCCTCGCCATTACTGGCCAGCTCGGACCCGACGCCGTGACCTCGGAACAAATGGCGGAGACGCTGAAGCTTTGCGTGTCCTGCAAAGCGTGCCGGCGCGAATGTCCGACCGGCGTCGATATGGCGCGGATGAAGATCGAAGTGCTGCGGGCGCGGGCGCAAAGGTTTGGTTTGTCGCTACATGACCGGTTGGTCGGTTATCTGCCGCGCTATGCGCCCTACGCGGCGCGGCTGCCGTGGCTTTTCAATCTGCGCGACCGCGTTCCCGGCGCGGCGACGCTGTCTGAGACGATTGCGCAGTTCAGTGCCCGCCGTCCGCTGCCGAAGTGGCGGAGCGATTATTTCCGTGAGGACAAACTTCCCTCCGCCTCAACCGGGGAGCGCACGGCTAGAGAAGTGGTCGTATTCGCCGACACCTTCAATCGTTACTTCGAACCCGAAAACATCGATGCGGCGATCGCGGTGCTCGCAGCTGGCGGCTATAAGATCCATTTCGCGGCGCCGAAGGACGGCGCAAGGCCGCTGTGTTGCGGCCGCACATTTTTGGCGGTCGGCAAAACCGATGAAGCAGGGCGGGAGGCGGAACGCACGCTGGCGGCGCTGGCGCCGTACGTCGCGCGCGGATTGCCGGTGATCGGGCTTGAGCCCAGCTGCATGTTCACATTCCGTGACGAAATCCCGGCACTGCTTAGAGGCGACGCGGCAAAGCAAGCCGCAAGCCAGGCCGTGCTGCTCGAGGAGTTCCTGGTCAGCGAAGCCGCCGCAGGAAAACTCGATATCAAGTTCTCATCCGCCAAGCGGCGCGTCTTGCTACACGGTCACTGTCACCAGAAATCATTTGGCGCAATGAATGCCGTCGAGGCCGCCCTTCGTCTCGTTCCCGAGCTTGATCTGGCAACAATCGAATCGAGCTGCTGCGGCATGGCCGGGGCGTTCGGCTATGATGCCGAGACGATCGAGATTTCGCGGGCGATGGGAGAACTGTCGCTACTACCGGCGGTCCGTGCGGCGGCTGGCGACGCCATTATCGTCGCCGACGGAACCTCGTGCCGGCATCAAATTCGGGACTGGACCGGCCGCCACGCGATACATGTCGCACGCGTGCTCGCTGGCGCTCTCGCATGAAGAATCTAATTTAGGAACTTACGGACTCGAAAAAGATCATGCTCAAGCACAAAGCT
>WNGL01022803.1_pt1 | contig 10824 bp, 6 predicted proteins | sample 5400591 | NCBI WGS metagenome assembly WNGL01 (sample SAMN13153377, study PRJNA577476) | soil metagenome | isolation source: 80 cm soil or saprolite under Garry oak tree replicate 1 | place: USA:California | collected 2016-06-15
CCTCGAGAACGCGATTGCAAACCAGAAGAATCTGGAGGCAACGATCACTGCACAGGAAGCGGCCATCAAAACCAACGAAGCCAACCTAGAGCGGTTGAAGGCCGCCGGCGTTTATAGCCAAGCGAATACGCGGCGCATTCTGGACCTGGCGGACCAAGGCGTTTTCTCGAAAGATCAAGCCGATCAGGCGCAGTCCGGCCTGGATCAATCGCACGCCCAGGTGCGCGCTGCCGAGGCACAATTGAACCAGTCCATCGCCCAGTTGGCCGAGACGCGCGCTCAGGTGGAGCAGGCGAAAGCCCAAATCAAGACGATGCAGGGCGCGCTGGAGTTGGCGGAGGCGAATCTCCGCTACTGCACGATTGTCTCGCCGATTGACGGCACCGTCGTGGCCAAAAACGTGACGGTGGGCCAGTCCGTGGCGGCATCGCTACAGGCGCCGATCGTCTTCAGCATCGCGCAAGATCTCACGCGGATGCAGGTGTCGGCGGCAACGGACGAGTCGGATACCGGGAATATCAAAATCGGGACGGAGGCCACTTTTCAGGTGGATGCCTTTCCGAGCGAGACTTTTCGCGGGCGCGTGAGCGCCATACGGCTGAACGCCACCACCATTCAAAACGTGGTCACCTACAGTACGATTATCATCTTTGACAATCCCGATGGGAGACTCCTTCCGGGCGAGACGGCCTACGCCACGATTCCTACCGGCGACGTTTCCGACACCATCAGGATTCCCAATGCGGCGCTGCGCTTCACGCCTTCGTTTCCCGTCGCCGTGCTTCGGCAGATGTATGAGCAGAATCACATCCCGGCGGCGGCGACCACCTCGCACGTGGGAGGATGGCGCATGGTGTGGAAGCCGGAATCGGGCGGAAGCATTCGTCCGCTGGCGGTGCGGACCGGCATTACGGATTACACTTTTACGCAGCTTATTTCCGGCGAGGTGAAGGCCGGCGATCTGCTCGCGACTGGGGAGCAATCGCCCGGCAATTCCACGGGAGCAAATCCGGCCTCTCCGCCGAGATTTGGCGCGCCGCGATAGGCCGATAAGCTGAACATGGCCGAACAGGTCCTACAATCGCCGGTACAGCTCAGGGCCGCGCCTGAGCCGCGGCTGACCATTGCCGTTGAAAATCTGCATAAGGTTTATCAGCTCGGGGAGATTCGCGTGCCTGCTCTGCGCGGAATTTCGCTCGAGGTGCGCTCCGGGGAGTTCGTGGCCATCATGGGCGCTTCCGGTTCCGGCAAGTCGACCTTCATGAATTTGATCGGCTGCCTGGACCGGCCCACGCGCGGCCTATATCGCCTGGATGGGCAGGACGTCTCGCAATTTTCCAAACACGAGCTGGCGCGCATTCGCAACCAGAAAATCGGATTTGTCTTTCAGGGATTCAATCTGCTGGCCCGCACGTCTGCTCACGAAAATGTCGAATTGCCCTTGGTCTATGCGGGCGTGAAGCGCGAGGAGCGCTCCCGGCGGGCCGTCGAGGCGCTTCGCCTGCTGGGCCTGGAAGAACGCGCCGATCACCACCCCGCGCAGCTTTCCGGCGGACAGCAACAGCGCGTGGCCATAGCCCGCGCGCTGATCAACAATCCTTCGATCCTGCTGGCTGATGAGCCGACCGGCAATCTGGACACGCGGACCAGTGTGGAGATTCTGGACACGTTTCAGCGGCTCAACGAGGAGCGCGGGCTGACCATTCTCCTGGTGACACATGAGCCTGACGTCGCGCGCTTTGCCCGGCGCACCGTGTTTTTTCGCGACGGCCAGATTCTGCGCGATGTTCCCGTTCGGGAGCGCGCCTGCGCCGCGGAAATTTTGCCGACATTATCTTCGGCTGCTTCCGAAGAGGCCGAAGCATCGGATAAGGAGAGCTGACCCATGGATTTCATGAGCATCTTGCGGTTAGCCATGCGGGCTCTGGCGCGCAACAAAATGCGCAGCATCCTGACCATGCTGGGAATCATTATCGGCGTCGGCGCCGTGATTGCCAGCGTGGCCGTAGGCGAAGGCGCGTCCGAACAGATCCAGCAGCAAATCAGCAATCTCGGCGACAACATGATTTGGGTCGAAGCGGGGGGCCGCGCCGTCAATGGTGTGCGCACGGGCACGCGAGGAACCAAGACCCTGGTTATCGGGGATATAAAAGCGATGCAACAGCAGGTTCCGCTGGTGTACAACTGCGCGGGCCACGTGGATGGACCGGTGCAGATCGTCTACGGGAACCAGAACTGGTATGCCCAGGCGCGCGGCATTTCGCCGGAATTTCTTTTTGTGCGCCGCTGGGACATTGCGCGGGGATCTTCTTTTTCGCAAGACGATATCGACCACGCAGCGGATGTGTGTCTGCTGGGTCAGACGATTGTGGAAAACCTGTTTGGCTCCGCCGATCCCTTAGGACAGACAATTCGCATTCAGAATTTACCGGTACGCGTCATCGGCATACTGAGCCCGAAAGGACAATCGCCCACCGGGCAGGACCAGGATGACACGCTGATGATGCCGCTGACGACCATGCAGAAAAAGATCAAGGGGATCGACTGGCTGGACGACATCATGTGCTCGGGCGTTTCTCCGGCGGCAATTAAGCCGGCAGAACAGCAGATTACGTCGTTGCTGCGAGAGCGGCACCATCTGAGAAGCGATGAAGAGGAGGATTTCAATCTGCGGCACCCGGCGGGCGAGCATCGCCTCGGTGTCGCTGGTGGTCGGGGGGATAGGGATTATGAACATCATGCTCGTTTCCGTTACCGAGCGCACCCGCGAAATCGGCCTGCGACTGGCCATTGGCGCGAACGAAGGCGACGTGCGCATGCAGTTCCTGGGCGAGGCCACCTTGCTGAGCCTGCTGGGCGGGGCGATCGGAGTCATCATCGGCGTAGTAGGTTCGCTGGCCATTTCCAGCACGTTACGATGGCCGACTCGAATTCCGATACAGGCGCTTCTCGTCGCGGTGATTTTCTCTGCCGCCGTGGGGGTCTTCTTCGGCTTCTATCCTGCTTACAAGGCCTCTCATCTGGATCCGATCGAGGCGCTTCGGTATGAGTAGAATTTCAGGGACGCGCACGCGCAGAGCGGGAGAAGGCGGCCTGCGGCTCGTCCTTCTGGTATTTCTCGTATTTGGAATTTTCCTGAGCTGCGGGTCATCCTTGGGTACACAATCGGGGCTGGCAGCGCAATCAGGCAAGGCGGCGGCCAATACAAACAGTTCCGAGGAGTTTTTCATTATTTCCTCGGTGGATATTGAAAAAAGGCAACTGCTTCTGAAGCTGCCCACGGAGATCACCGAACTTCTCCAGGTGAATGATAAGACCGGCTATACGGATAAAAACGGCAAGGCCATGCAATTCGCCGACTTGCGTGCGGGCGATACCGTCTATATCAGGTCGGCCGCTACAAGGGCAGGCAAGCTGGCCGTGAGTGTCCGCAAAGGGCCCATGACCGTGGAAGAGCTGCATCGGCGCTATTTGAAGTAATTGCTTCAGAAAACGGGCCTCCTGCCGGGCGTCGGGGAGCTAACCCCGGGAAAATCGATTCGGCCAATCGAAATTCTGAATTGTACAAATTTGGCACGGTAAGGTATTTACTCGCAATGGCTTGTATTGTGGCAACCGCCCTCCGACTTACGGCGCTCGCACCCTCGGCGTAGCGCTTACCACGCAGGTCTAGCCGCTATGCTGGGGTCGCTTTACAAGGTCGGTTTGCCATGATATTCAGGATGAACAGTACAATGGGTAAATACTATCCATCCTATTCTCCATCGGGCTCTCCATCGGGGGGTTTACCCCCTGCTCAGGGGCTCTATGACCCGATGCATGAGCACGATGCCTGCGGCATCGGCTTTGTGGCGGATATGTCCGGGCACAAGTCCCACGACATTGTGCTCAAGGGCGTGCAGATCCTGATCAACCTGACGCACCGGGGAGCGTGCGGCTGCGATCCGCAGACCGGCGACGGGGCGGGAATTCTGATTCAGATTCCGCATGCTTTCTTCCAGCGCGAGTGCTCGCGGATTGGTTTTGAACTTCCCGCGCCGGGCCAGTATGGCGTCGGAATGGCTTTTCTGCCGGTGGACCCGCATGAGCGGATCCTCTGCGAAGGAATACTGGAGCGCATCGCCGGTGAAGAAGGCCTAACGGTGCTCGGCTGGCGGGATACTCCCCTAAACGGAAACGCGATTGGACGGCTGGCCCGGGCGACGCAGCCCTATATCGAACAGATTTTTATCCAGCGCGGCCCGGAGATGGATCAGGACGCGCTCGAGCGCAAGCTGTACGTGGTGCGCAAGCGCGCGGAATCCGTCGTGGCGGCGTCGGATTTCAAGGAGAAGGGCTTCTTCTATCTTCCTTCGCTCTCTTCTCGAACCATTATTTATAAAGGCTTGCTGCTGGCGCCGCAGATTACGGATTTCTACAAGGAACTGCTGGATGCGGAAGTGACCAGCGCGTTGTGCCTGGTGCACCAGCGCTTTTCCACAAACACGTTCCCGAGCTGGCAGCTCGCGCATCCTTATCGCTACATCTGCCACAACGGCGAGATCAACACGCTGCGGGGCAATATCAACTGGATGCACGCGCGGCAGTCCGTGCTTGCGTCTCCGCTTTTCGGTAACGACATCAAGAAGCTCTTTCCCATCATCACGCCGGGCGGCAGCGACTCCGCGATGATCGACAACGCGGTGGAACTGCTTACGCTCGCGGGCCGCAGCCTGCCGCACGTGATGGCCATGCTCATACCGGAAGCATGGGAACACGATTCGACCATGCCCGAGGACGTGAAGGCCTTCTACGAATACCACGCTTCGCTGATGGAGCCGTGGGATGGGCCGGCGGACGTGGCGTTCACCGACGGGCGCGTAATCGGCGCCAAGCTCGACCGCAACGGCCTGCGCCCCGGGCGTTATCTGGTGACCCATGGCGGGCTGGTGATCATGGCCTCGGAAGCGGGCGTGCTTCCGGTGAAACCGGAAGAAGTGCGCATGAAGGGAAGGCTGGCGCCCGGCCGCATGCTGCTGGTGGATACCGAGCAGCACCGCTTGATTTCCGACGAAGAAGTAAAGAAAGAGTTGGCGGCGCGGCGCCCCTACCGGCAATGGCTGAAGGAAAATCAGATCACGCTGGACGATCTGCCGAGCCCTAAGCGCGTGCAGCCGACCGATCATGAAACCATCCTCATGCGCCAGCGCGCCTTCGGCTACACGGACGAAGATCTGAGGACCGTGCTTTTGCCCTGCGCGTTGCAGGCGGAAGAACCTGTAGGCTCGATGGGCATTGATACGCCTCTGGCGTGCCTCTCCGACCAGCCACAACTGCTATTCAGTTACTTCAAGCAGACTTTCGCGCAAGTCACTAATCCGGCCATCGATTCGATCCGCGAAGGTTTGGTGATGTCGCTCAATACCTATATCGGCTCGGAAGGAAACATCCTCGAAGAGACGCCCAGGAATTGCCACACGCTCAAGCTGCGGCATCCGATCATTTCCAACTGGCGCCTCGAGAAACTGCGGCGCGTGAGTTGGGGTGATTTTCTGGCCACGACTCTGCCCATGCTTTTCCGGGTTGAAGGCGGCGAAAAGCAGCTGGAGCAGGCCATCGAGACGCTCTGCCGTTCGGCTTCGCTGGCCATCAAATCGGGCTACACGCTGCTGATTTTGTCGGATCGCGGCGTGGACCAAGACCATGCGCCCATACCCAGCCTGCTGGCGCTCTCCGCTGTCCACAATCATTTGATTCGAGAGAAGACGCGCAATCAAGTGGCGCTGATCGTGGAATCCGGGGAGCCGCGCGAAGTGATGCACTTTGCGCTGCTGCTCGGCTATGGCGCAAGCGCGGTGAATCCGTACCTGGCCATCGAGACGCTGGAAGACCTTCACCGCGACGGCGCTTTCCCGCCCGACTACACCTGGGACAAGGCTTTCAAGAGTTATATGAAGTCGATCGACAAAGGCTTGCTGAAGACTTTCTCGAAGATGGGGATTTCCACCCTGCAGAGTTATCAGGGCGCGCAAATTTTCGAGACCATCGGCCTGCAGAAGTCTCTGGTCGAGCGCTACCTGACGGGCACCGCTTCGCGCATTGAGGGCGTGACCATGGAGGTGCTGGCCCGCGAGGCGCTCCTGAAGCATCAGTTTGCGATGCAGCCGCCCAGCGAATCCGATACGGAACTGCGCGTCGGAGGCGAATACCAATATCGCGTGCGCGGCGAGCGTCACCTGCTGAATCCGATTACCGTCAGCAAATTGCAGCACGCGGTGAGGCAAGCGAAATTCGAGACCTTCCAGGAATTTGCCGGCATCATCAACCAGCAGAATCGCGATTTGCAAATGCTGCGCGGCATGTTTGACTTCAAGCCGGCGGGGAAACCGGTGCCGCTCGAGGAAGTGGAGCCCGCGGCTGAAATCGTCAAGCGGTTCGCAACCGGCGCCATGTCCTTCGGCTCGATCAGCAAAGAGGCCCACGAGACCCTGGCGATAGCGATGAATCGCATCGGCGGCAAGTCCAATACCGGCGAAGGCGGCGAGGACGAGGCGCGCTTCAAGCCCGATGCCAATGGCGATCGGCGCCGCAGCGCCATCAAGCAAGTGGCCTCGGCGCGTTTTGGCGTAACCACGAATTACCTGGTCAACGCGGATGATTTGCAGATCAAGATCGCGCAAGGCGCGAAGCCCGGCGAAGGCGGCCAGTTGCCGGGCCACAAGGTGGACGAATTCATCGCCCGCGTGCGGCATTCGATTCCAGGCGTGGGGCTGATTTCGCCTCCGCCGCACCACGACATCTATTCCATCGAAGACCTGGCGCAGCTCATCTACGACCTGAAGAACGCCAATCCGCGGGCGCGCATTTCGGTGAAGCTCGTCGCCGAAGTAGGCGTGGGGACCGTGGCTGCGGGAGTGGCCAAGGCCCATGCCGACGTGATTCTGATCAGCGGTTACGATGGCGGGACCGGCGCGTCGCCGATCAGCTCCATACGTCACGCAGGCATCCCCTGGGAACTGGGGCTTGCCGAAACGCAGCAGGTGCTGGTGATGAACGATCTGCGCAGCCGTGTGCGCGTGCAAGTGGATGGGAAACTGCAAACCGGCCGGGACGTGGCCATTGCCGCGATGCTGGGAGCGGAAGAGTTCGGATTTTCCACGGCTCCGCTGATCTCCATGGGCTGCATCATGATGCGCAAATGCCATCTGAACACCTGCCCGGTGGGAGTGGCGACGCAGGATCCGGAATTACGCAAGAAATTCCAGGGCCAGCCCGAGCACGTCATCAACTTTTTCTTTTTCGTGGCTGAGGATTTGCGCAGGATCATGGCGGAACTGGGCTTCCGCAAGCTCGACGATATGGTCGGCCGGGTGGATTGCCTGGCGCAGCGGACCGACGTTCAGCACTGGAAGGCCAAGGGCATCGATCTGTCATCGATTCTCTACAATCCGCCGGTACCGCATCACGTGGGGCGGCGGCAGATGCAGCCGCAGGATCACGGTCTGGAAGCGGCCCTCGACCGGCACCTCATCAAGCAATGCCAGCAGGCTCTGGAGAAGCAAATCCCGGTTTCGGTCAGCCTGCCGATACGCAACGTTCATCGCACCGTTGGCGCGATGCTGAGCGGCGAGATCGCGCGCCGTTATGGTTCGGCGGGCTTGCCGGAAGATACCATTCGCATTCAGTTGACCGGCTGCGCCGGCCAGAGCTTCGGAGCTTTTCTGGCGAAGGGCGTAAGGCTGACCCTGGAAGGCGATGCCAATGATTACGTCGGCAAAGGGCTCTCCGGCGGCAGGCTGATCATTTACCCGCCGCGGCATTCTGAATTCGTGCCAGAAGAAAATATCCTGATCGGCAACGTCTGCCTCTACGGCGCGACCAGCGGCGAAGCCTACTTCAATGGCATGGCCGGCGAACGCTTTGCGGTGCGCAATTCCGGAGCTACGGCGGTCGTCGAAGGCGTGGGCGATCACGGCTGCGAGTACATGACCAACGGCCTGGTGATCGTGCTGGGCCGCGCGGGACGCAATTTTGCCGCCGGGATGACCGGAGGCATCGCCTACGTGCTCGATCAGGCCGGCGATTTCGGAGCGACGTATTGCAATCGCGGCGAGGTTGATCTCGAGCCCGTCACCGAATCCGCGGACATTCTCCTGCTGCACCGCCTGATCAGCCGGCACGGCGAATTTACCGATAGTCCTCAGGCCAAGTGGATTTTGCAGAATTGGGAGGCCACGCTTCCGAAGTTCGTCAAAGTGTTCCCACACGAATACAAGCGCGTCTTGGGCATTCCACGGGTCCCCGCCGGTGTGCTGATGGCGCAGGCCGGAACACACGGGCGTGGGCGCGAGGCTCGTGGGTAAGGCTCGTGGGTAAAGTCACCGGTTTCAAAGAATTCACGCGCGAGATGCCCGTACGCCGCCCCGTCGAAGAGCGCGTCAACGACTACTTCGAGGTCTACTACCAGTTTCCCGAGGAAAAAGTCCGCACGCAGGCCGCGCGCTGCATGGATTGCGGCATTCCCTTCTGCCATACGGGATGCCCCGTCAATAACATCATTCCCGACTGGAATGACCTGGTCTATCGCGATCATTGGAAGGAAGCCATGCGCGTCCTGCATTCGACGAATAATTTTCCCGAATTTACGGGCCGCATTTGCCCCGCTCCTTGCGAAGCCGCCTGCGTGCTGGGAATCAACGAGCCGCCGGTCACGATCAAGGTGATCGAAAAGAACATTGTCGAGCGCGCCTGGCAGGAAGGCTGGATTCAGCCGGAGCCGCCCGAGACGCGCACGGGCAAGCGCGTGGCCGTGGTCGGCTCCGGCCCTTCGGGACTTGCCGCGGCACAGCAACTCAATCGCGCCGGGCACTTGGTCACGCTATTTGAAAAGAATGACCGCCTCGGCGGATTGATGCGCTACGGCATTCCGGATTTCAAGATGGAGAAGCACGTTGTGGATCGCCGCATCGAACAAATGAACGCGGAAGGCGTGCGCTTCGAGACGCGGGCTCACATCGGCGGCAATGTGCCGGCCGAGGATTTGCGCAAGGAGTTCGACGCCATCCTGCTCTGCGGCGGCGCGGAGAGTCCGCGGGATTTGAATGTTCCGGGACGCGAACTGAAGGGCATCCATTTCGCCATGGAGTTTCTGCCGCAGCAGAATAAACGCAATGCCGGCGATGAAGTGCCCGACCAGATCCTGGCCACCGGGAAGCACGTGGTGATTATCGGCGGGGGAGATACGGGCGCGGATTGCCTGGGCACCACCCATCGTCAAAAGGCGAGATCCGTGCACCAGTTCGAGATCATGCCCATGCCGCCGGAAGCACGCGCGCCCAGCACGCCCTGGCCGCTTTGGCCGCTGCAATTGCGCGCCCAGCACGCCCTGGCCGCTTTGGCCGCTGCAATTGCGTTCGGAGAGCTCGCACGAGGAGGGCGGCTTGCGGGACTGGTCGATCGGTACGACGCACTTCACGGGCGACGAAAACGGAAATGTACAGCAGCTCCACGCCATCCGCGTAGGACCGCCTCCGAAGTTCGAGCCGATTCCAGGAACTGAATTTATCCTGGATGCGGAGCTGGTGCTGCTTGCGCTCGGTTTCACGGGGCCGGTGAAACAAGGCATGATCGAACAGTTTGGCGTCAATCTCGACGCGCGCAGCAATATCGCCACGGACGCGAACTATATGAGCTCGGTGCCGGGGATTTTTGCCGCGGGCGATATGCGGCGCGGGCAGTCGCTGGTGGTGTGGGCCATTTCCGAAGGACGCAAGGCCGCCGCCGGCGTGGACAAATTCCTCATGGGCAGCACCCGCCTGAAGTAAACCCGCAGCTCGAATTTATAGCTTCCAGAAGCGAGGCCCGGGCGGTAGAACGCTCGCCTTTGCTAGAATCCACACAACATGCTTGGATCGAATCATAGAAAGTGGCGGTTTTGAATTCGATGTCGAGGTCGCCAAACTGTCCCGCCGTCATGCAGCAGGGAAGCCTGTGCGGCCGACCTCTTCACGAGGGGGTAATCGTAAATGGCCGACAGGTCTGCTTAATGCATTCCGAGGACTTCGGCAAAGATAAGCTGGAGTTTTCAAAAGAGGTTGAACGCATTCTGCGTGACGCGGGAAACGAAATGGCCGATTTTACGGGGTTCGTTTTCCCATCCGTGCAGTTCGCTCAAAAGGAGCTGATTGCAAAGTGTGTTTTTTTCCAAGCCCGGTTCATAGGGAAGGCGAACTTCAGGGGGGCAACATTCAGTCAGGGCGCCCATTTTGCTATGTCTTACTTCGAGGACGATGCTGATTTTAATGAAGTCAATTTCAATCAAGCAGCGGATTTTACTTGCGCTTGGTTCAAAAAATGCGCCGACTTTGCAAACAGCAATTTCGGGCATTCTGCCATTTTTGATGGGGCAGTTTTGGGCAATGCCTCTTTTTCTGGCGTGACATTCGCTGAAGGAGGAGACTTTCTTAACGCCCACTTTGATCATAGCGCTTATTTTCTAAGGGCGCTGTTCCTCAAAGAGGCAAATTTCGCTGGTGCCAGATTCAATGAGAAGGCAGTCTTCGTTAACGGATCGTTCCATGGAAACACTCAGTTTCGAAACGCAATCTTCGGACAAACTGCGAGTTTTGATGAGGCTAAATTCGACGCCTTGCTTGACTTCACTTATGCGAGATTTACCGGCCAAGCCGATTTTCGTGAAACCAGGTTTCGACGGGATGAGAAAGCCCTTCCCGGTCCGGTTTTCTCGCTTTCCGAGTTCTGTCTCCCGGAAGAAGTCGTGTTCTATAAGACGTATTTAGGCCAAGCTGTCTTTCATAATCGTGACGTCTCTAGAGTAACTTTTTC
>WNGL01025037.1_pt1 | contig 10824 bp, 7 predicted proteins | sample 5400591 | NCBI WGS metagenome assembly WNGL01 (sample SAMN13153377, study PRJNA577476) | soil metagenome | isolation source: 80 cm soil or saprolite under Garry oak tree replicate 1 | place: USA:California | collected 2016-06-15
CTCAGCACAAGGCACCTTCGCGCCCGAGATCTGCAGCCACGTCATCCAGCGCGCGCTCAAGTCGTGCGCTGACGTCTTCGATCTCGGCGGCTTCGATCACCAGCGGCGGAGCGAACACCAAACGGTCGCCCACCACGCGCAGCAGCAGCCCGTGCCGCTTCGCCGCGGCTTCGACTCGCGCACCGACGCCGAGCGCGGCGTCGAAGGGAATGCGCCCTTCGCCGTCGCGCATGAGCTCCATGCCGAGGATGAGGCCTACCCCTTGCACGTCGCCGACTAGCGGATGCGCCTTGAGCCGGCCGAGCGCCGCCTGCAGCACGGCGCCGAGGCGCTTGGCGCGACCGACGATGTCGATCTCCGCATAGATCTTCTGCACCTCGAGCGCGACCGCGGCCGCGACCGGGTGGCCGGCATAGGTGTAGCCGTGCGCGAAGTTGCCGAACTTGTCGGACTGCGAGAGCATTGCCGCGTGGATGCGATCGCTGATGAGGACAGCCGAGATCGGTTGCATGGCGGCGGAAAGCGCCTTGGCCGAGGTCAGCATGTCGGGCCGAATGCCGAAAGTTTGGCAGCCCCACATTTCGCCGGTGCGGGCAAAGCCGCAAATCACCTCGTCGGCGACGAACAGGATGTCGTATTTGCGCAGGACCGCCTGCACCTTCTCGAAATAGCCTTGCGGCGGGAGGATCGCCCCGCCGGCGCCCATGACGGGCTCGGCAAAAAACGCGGCGATCGTGTCCGGCCCTTCCGCTTGGATGAGCGCCTCGAGCGCCTCGGCCATGCGGACGGAAAATTCCACCTCGGTCTCGCCGGGCTCGTGGCGGCGGTAGTAATGGGGAAACTCGGTATGCTTGAAGGGCGCGAAGGGCAGGCCGAATCCCGCGTGCATGTCGGGCTTTCCCGACAGGCTGACGGCGGCGCAGGTGCTGCCGTGGTAGGCCATCCGGCGCGCGATGATCTTCGTCCGCTGCGGCTCCCCGACGGCATTCCAGTAGTACCAGGCGAGCTTGACGGCGGTGTCGTTCGCCTCCGAGCCCGAGCACTGGAAGACCACGCGGGCCATGGGCACGGGCGCAAGCTTGAGCAGCATCTCGGCAAGCGCAATGGCCGGCTCGTTCGAGCGGTGGCGATAAAGATGGTAGTAGCCGAGGTTTCGCATCTGCTCGTAAGCGACTTTGGCGAGCCGCTCGGAGCCGAAGCCGAGCGAAGCGCACCACAGCCCCGCGACCGTGTCGATGTAGTCGCGGCCCGAATCGTCGAAGACGCGACAGCCCTCCCCGCGCACGATGACGTGCGGGCCTTCCTGCTGGTGCCGGCGCAGGTTGGTCTGCATGTGCACCAGGCTTGCGACGTCGCGCGCCTCGATCGAGTTCGGAATATAGGTCACTCTCAATCCTCCGATTGGGCGGCTTTGTGCAACGCCGGTGGATCCACGATGCCGTAATCGCGTTGCGCCGCCGCGACGCTCACGTAGCCATCGAGAAGGTCGCGACCGATGGCCGCCCGATCCCGCGCAGCCACCGGACCAAAGCCACCCGAGCCGGGCGTGATCATTTCGATGACGGAGTCCGCCGGCGCGCTGAATGCGCCCTTGCCCGGCAAATGACGCGTCGCACCGTCCGGCGTCGTGAGCTTGACGGCGGCCGCCGCTCCGACTTTGCCCCCGAGCAGCCCGAAGGGCGGTGACGTCATCCGCTCCATGCACAAAGCGCCGGTCGCGTCCGCTCCTTCCAGCAGGCGCCAAACGCGTATGGCGCCGCAGCCGCCACGATAGCGCCCGGCGCCGCCGGAGTCCGGGTTGACCTCGTAGCGCTCGACGCGCACCGGAAAGGCCATCTCCATGATTTCCACCGGCGTGTTCATCGTGTTGGAGATGCCGCTGGCGATGCAGTTGATACCATCCTTGTTCGGTCGTGCCCCATACCCGCCCTTGACCGTCTCATAGGACACATAGGGCCGGCCGGTGCGGGGATCGACGCCGCCGAGCGTGAGGATGGCCGAGGTCCCTTGGCTGCAGGCCATTACCTGATCCGGCATGAAGCGTGCGAGTGCGCCCATCACCATGTCGGCCACGCGATGGGATATCTCGTGGTTGGCATAGACGACCGGGGCAGGAAACGTGGCGTTCACGACACAGCCCTTGGGCGCCCTGATCTCGATGGTGCGCCAGCAGCCGGAGTTGGGTGGAATGAGATTGTTCGGGTCGACGGCGGTCTTGAGGCCGCAATAGATGCCCGATGCGGTGACCGAGAGCGGCGCATTCATCGGTCCCTTCACCTGCGCCGCGGTGCCGGCAAAGTCGACGATCAGCCGGTCTGCCGTCTTCTTGACGGACAGGCGAATCCGAAACGGCGCATCCTTGCCAAGCTCGTCGTCCGCAATGCCGTCGCCGTCGCAGAAATCCTCGAACACGCCTTCCCCATCCGGCAGGTCCTTGAGCGTCGCGCGCATCAGCCGCTCCGAATAATCCATGACCTGCGCCATGTAGCCGACGAGCTGTTCAGCGCCATAGCGCCGGGCGAGCGTTTTGAGGCGTTCGGTTGCGCGCAGCGTCGCGGCGAGCTGGGCGCCAAGATCGCCCTTGCGCTCGTCGGGCGTGCGGACGTTCGCCAGGATCACGTTTTCAAGGTCGGCGTTGACCGCCCCGCGGCTGATGAGCCGAAGCGGCGGCAAGCGCAGCCCCTCGCCGAAGATTTCCGTGACCGCGCCGTAGCTGCCGGGCGTGGCGGAGCCGACGTCCGGCCAGTGCGCGCGCAGACAGGCGTAGCCGAGCAATCGGCCCTCGTAGAAGGCGGGCCGCACCACATTCACGTCGGGCAGGTGGCTGCCGCCGAAATAAGGATCGTTGTGGAGAAAAACATCGCCGTCGTGCACATCGGCCGCGAACGCGGCGACGATGGCGCGAACCGCATCGGGCATCGAGCCGAGATGGATCGGCAGGTCAGGCCCTTGCGCCACCATCTCGCCGCGCGCGTCGAACAGGCCGCAGGAATAGTCGCCGGCCGACTTCAATAACGGCGAGTAGGCGGTCTTCGCCAGGACGACCCGCATCTCCTCGGCGATCTTGTAAAGACCGTTTTTGACGATCTCGAAGGTGGCGGGATCGCCCCTCGGCGCCGCGTCTTTCATTTTTGTCCGGCTCCTCGTTGCAGATGCGTGAGCAGCACGAAGCCATCCGCATTCATCTTGGCCTGCCATCCGGGTGGGACGAGAATGGTGGACTCGAGCGACTCAATCACAACCGGACCCGCGACCTCCAGTCCCGCGGGCATCCGCCTGCGGTCGTAGATCGTGGCGTCGATCACGCCGGTTTCACGAAACCATAGCTGGCGCTTGCCCTTGACCGCGTCCGTTCCGGACGGCGCCACGGCATCGCGGATCAGGAGCGGCGCGGTCGCGCCGATGGCGGTGACGCGAATGCTGACGATCTGTACCGGCTCGCTGCGATTGTCGTGGCCATAGGTGTGCAAGTGACGATCGTGGAAGGCGGCTGCGATCTCGGCCAGCGCGGCCGCGTCAACCGAGCGAGGTGGAACCGGTATCATGAGTTCATGGGATTGACGCGGATAGCGCGCATCGACGGCGCGCTCGAACCGCCGCCGCGCGGGCGCAACGCCGGCCCGATCGAGCATGGCCGCACCCCTGCTCTCGAGGGCGACGAAGGCAGCCTCCACGGCTTTGGGATCGGCCGCGGTGGCCGTTGTGTACAACGTTCGCACGTAATCGCGTTTCAAGTCGGTCCCGACGAGCCCGAGCGCGGAAAAGGCTCCCGGAATCGGCGGGCAGATCACCTCGGCAATGCCGAGTTCGCTTGCCAGCGCGGCGGCATGCAGCGGTCCCGCCCCGCCGAAGGCGGCAAGCGCGAAATCACGGGGATCATGGCCGCGTTGAATCGACACGATCTTCAAGACTTCCGCCATCGCATGATTGACGACATCGATGACGGCAGCCGCTGCGGTGCGCGTATCGACCGCAAGCGGCTGGGCGAGCCGTTGGCGCACGGCAGCCACGGCCGCGTCATGATCGATCGGGAGGTCGCCATCGAGCAGGGATGCCTTGTCCAGGTAGCCGAGCAGGAGGTTGCAGTCCGTGACCGTCGGCTCCATGCCGCCGCGGGCGTAGCACACGGGCCCGGGATCGGCGCCGGCGCTCTTCGGGCCGACGCGCAGGCCTCCGGCGCGGTCCACCCATGCAATCGATCCGCCCCCGGCGGATACCTCGGCCAGATCGATCACCGGCACGCGGATCGGATGACCGGTTCCGTTCATCCAGCGGCTCATGCTTGAGCCGCCGCCGACCTCGTAGTCCGGCGTCGTTTCATAGTGGCCGCCGCGGATCAGGCTCGCCTTCGCGGTGGTGCCGCCCATGTCGAACGAGAGCAGATCGAGGCGACCGGTTTGGCGCGCCACCAGCGCGGCCGCCACCACGCCGGCTGCCGGCCCCGACTCCACGGCCATCGCCGGCATGGACATGGCCTCGGCCGCCTCGAGGACGCCTCCGTTCGATCCCATCATGTAGAGCGGCGGCAGCGCGCGACTGCGCGTGACGTGGTCGAGCCGCTGGAGATAGGACGTAAGAATTGGCCCAGTATAGGCGCACACGGCGGTCGTGCTGGTGCGCTCGAACTCCTTGATCTCGGGCATCCGGCAGCGCTGCCCGCAACCGCGCGCCGAGCCGCTGCTCATGCTCCGGGTTGAGGAAGCTGAACAGAAGCGAGATCGCGACGGCATCGACCCGTGCGGCCTCCAGCGCTGCGACCAATCCATCGATCTCGTTTTCGGCGAGCGGCGTCACGATGGCGCCGTCGGCACCGATGCGCTCCGTAATCTCGAAGCGCCGGCGGCGCGGGATGAGAGTGGCCGGCGCGTCCTGGAACAGGTCATAAAGGTCGGCGCGCGCCGAGCGGCGGAGTTCCAGCACGTCGCGGAAGCCGCGCGTCGTGATCAGCGCCGCGCGCGCGCCAGCTTCTTCGAGGATGGCGTTGGTCACGACGGTCGTCGCGTGCGACAGCAGCTCGACTTCGGCGGGGACCACCTGGTAACGACGCATCGCCATGTCGAGGGCGCAGAGCACCCCTTCGGTGAGGTCGCTGGGCGTGGTCGGCACCTTGGCCACGCCAATATGCCCGCTCGCATCGTCGACGAGCGCCACGTCCGTGAAAGTCCCGCCGATATCGACCCCGATCCGCCAGGCCATGCCGCGTTTGCCCCTTTGGGTGGAGGATTTATTGTAGACTGGCTGTTCGATATTGCTGAGGGACTTTCAGCGATTTGGACGGCGTCTTCAGGCAGGTCAAGAACAACCGGTTGCGCGCATGACTCATATCCTCCACCGCCAGACCGGTCATTCCTACCCCGTTGCCGCGAGCGGCCAGGGCGTCACCATCCGCGACGCCGCGGGCAAGGACTACATCGACGCCTCGAGCGGCGCGGCGGTGTCCTCTCTCGGTCATTCGCATCCGGATGTGTTGGCAGCGATGCGCGAGCAGCTCGACAGGCTTGCATATGCGCATACGAGCTTCTTCACGACGGAGGTTGCGGAGGCATTGGCCGACGATCTTGTCGCTCACGCCCCGCAGGGCATCGGCCACGTCTTTTTCGTCAGCGGCGGCTCGGAGGCGATCGAGGCCGCGCTCAAACTCGCGCGCCAATATTTCGTCGAACGCGGCGAGCCGCAGCGGCGATACATCATTGCGCGACGCCAAAGCTATCACGGCATCACGCTCGGTGCGCTCGCGATCGGGGGCCGAGAGTGGCAGCGCAAGCAATTCGCTCCGCTTCTGATCGAAACGCATCATGTGTCGCCGGTTTACGAATATCGCGAGCGCCGCGCGGACGAGAGCCCGCAAGCCTACGGCGAGCGGCTGGCGCAAGAGCTCGAACTCAAGATTGACGAGCTCGGCAGTGCGAACGTCATCGCCTTTGTCGCCGAGACGGTCGTCGGCGCCACCTTAGGCGCGGTCCCCGCGGTGCCGGGTTATTTTCAGCGCGTGCGCGACATCTGCCACCGCCACGGCGTGCTGCTCATTCTCGACGAGGTGATGTGTGGCATGGGCCGCACGGGCACGCTGCATGCCTGCGAGGAGGAGGGGGTGAGCCCGGATCTGATGGCGCTCGCGAAGGGCCTCGGTGGCGGCTACGCGCCGATCGGCGCTCTCATGATGCAGAACGAAATTTTCGACACCATCGCCGAGGGCTCGGGCGCGTTCCAGCACAGTCACACCTATATGGGTCACCCGCTCGCCTGCGCCACGGCCTTGGCGGTCCAGCGGGTGATACGCCGCGACAACCTGCTGGCCAACGTACGCTCGCAGGGGGCACACCTCGCGCGCCGGCTCAAGGAACGGTTCGGCAATCATCCCTTCGTCGGCGACGTGCGCGGACGCGGCCTGTTCCAGGGGGTCGAGCTCGTCGCCGATCGCGGCAGCAAGGAACCATTCGACCCGAAACTGAAGATGCACGCACGCGTCAAGCGCGAAGCGATGGCGCGCGGGCTGATGGTCTATCCCATGGGCGGCACGGCGGACGGGGTGCGCGGCGATCACATTTTGATTGCGCCGCCGTTCATCATCGGTGCTGGCGCCATCGATACGATCGTGGAACGTCTCGGCGAGGCAATCGACGCGGCGACGGCCCGAACCCAATGAGCCGTTGGTCGCAAAACATGCGCGACCAACGGTGGAGGAGGAGCGTCATGAAGACTGCAATCGGGATCATCGTAACGGCCGGTTTGCTCGCCGGCCTATCCACACCGGTCAGGGCGCAAAGCCTGGAAGGCACACTGAAAAAGGTGAAGGAGACCGGCACCATCACCATCGGTCACCGCGACAGCTCGATCCCGTTGTCATACCTTGACGACAAGTTGCAGCCGATCGGCTTCTCGATCGAGCTGTGCAAGCATGTCGTTGAGGCGGTGAAGGCGAAACTCGCCATGCCGAACCTGAGCGTGAAGTACAACCCGGTGACGTCGGCCACCCGCCTCCCCCTCGTCGCCAACGGCACGGTCGACATCGAATGCGGCTCGACGGCCAATATGACCAGCCGACAGGCGCAGGTCGGTTTTTCCTACACATTCTTCGTGCCGCAATTCAAATGGATTACGCGCACCAACACCGGCATCAAGAGCGCCGACGATTTGCGCGGCAAGACCGTCGCCGTGACGGCCGGCACCAACACCGCGCTGTTCGTCAACAAGATGAACAATGAAGGCAAGCTCGGCATGACCATCATGCAAGGCAAGGATCACGCCGAGTCCTTTCTGCTGGTCGAGACCGGCCGCGCCAGCGCGTGGATGGAAGATGACATTTTGATTGCGGGGTTCCGGGCGAATGCGAAAAGTCCCGCCGACTTCAAGCTGCTCGACCAGTCTTATCCCTCCGACCCTTATGCGCTGATGATTCGAAAGGACGATCTGCAATTCAAGGCATTGGTGGATGAAACGCTTGCCAAGCTGATGCGCTCGGGCGAGTTCGAGAAACTCTATGCGCAGTGGTTCGAGAAGCCGATCCCGCCGCGCGCCATCAACATCCAGTTGCCGATGTCGGACGCCCTCAAGCGCGCCATAAAGGAGCCGAACGACAAGCCAAATTCGTGATCGTCGTTTCCGCGCTGCGCCCGCGGTAGGAATTTGAGTTCAATATCCGGCGCTATGGACCGGTCTTTGATCTCGACCCATAAGCCACATCGCGTTATCTTGGGAAACTCCTTTCTTAGATTCCCGCAAGCGCGTTCCAAGGAGGAGTCCATGTCCGCCGTTGCCCTGCAATCCGCTACGCGAGCGCCCGAGGGCGGATCGCAGACCGCGATCGACCTCGAGAAGCTGCCGCTCGACAAGGTCCTTGCCCAACTCGCCGTCAAGCCCGATCAGGGACTGAGCAGCGCCGAGGCGCAGCAGCGGCTTAACAAGTACGGACCCAATGCCCTCATCGAAAAAGAGATCAGTCTGGCCCGCAAAATTGTAGGGCTCTTTACCGGCCAATCGCCTACATGATCGAGGCTGCCGCGATCGTCTCGGCCGTGATCGGCCATTGGAGCGATTTCGCCATCATAACCGGGCTACTGTTTTTCAATGCTGCGCTCGAATTCTGGCAGGACCGCAAGGCGTCCGATGCGTTGGCCGCGCTGAAAAAAGGCCTAGCCCCCGAAGCGGCGGCCATGCGTGACGGCAAGTGGCAGACGCTACAAGCCGCGATGCTCGTGCCTGGTGACATCGTGAAGATCAGGCTCGGCGTCATCGTGCCCGCCGATCTTCGACTTGTCGGCGGCGATTACGCCTCCATCGATCAGTCCGCTTTGACAGGCGAATCCGTGCCCGTCGCAAAGAAGGTCGGCGACGCGGCCTATTCGGGCAGTATCGTCAAGCAGGGCGAGATGCAAGGCGTCGTCATCGCTACCGGGGCCAATACTTTTTTTGGTCGAACGGCCAAGCTCGTGGCTGGAGCCGGCGCCATCAGCCACGCACAAAAGGCGATGTTTCAGATCGGGAACTTTCTGATCGTTGTCGCTGTCACGCTGGCGCTGATCATGGTCGCCGTCAGGGTTTATCATGACATCGTCATCGCCGACGATTGGCGATGGGAAGACGTACTTGGCATTTTGCAGTTCGTCCTTGTTCTGCTCGTCGCGTCGATCCCGGTGGCAATGCCAGCGGTGTTTTCCGTCACCATGGCATTGGGTGCGCTTGCGCTGTCGAAACAAAGGGCGATCGTGTCCAAGCTGTCGGCCATCGAGGAAATGGCCGGTGTCGACATTCTGTGTTCGGACAAGACCGGAACCCTGACCAAGAACCAGCTTACTCTCGGCGATCCAATCCTGTTTTCCTCCAAGAGCGCTCAGGATTGCATCTTGGCCGCTGCGCTGGCCTCGAAAATCGAAGATCGTGACGCCATCGACACCGCGGTGATCGCGGCACTGAAGGATCAGGCGACGCTGAAGACCTACAAGCAGGTGAAATTCGTGCCCTTCGATCCGGTGAGCAAGCGCACCGCGGCGACGGTCACCGACGCTCAGGGCAAAAGCGTGGTGGTCAGCAAGGGGGCGCCGCAGGTCATCGTCGATCTCGCCAAGCCGCCAGCCGATGTCGCACAGCGGGTTAAGAAAACCGTCGATGAGCTTGCAGCCAAAGGCTCGCGCGCGCTGGGCGTCGCTCGCTCCGAGGACGCGGGGCATACCTGGTCGCTGCTCGGCATATTGCCGATGTTCGATCCGCCACGCGACGATTCCAAGGCCACGATCGAGATGGCGAACGAAAAGGGCGTGAGGGTCAAGATGGTGACCGGCGACGACACCGCGATCGCGATCGAGACCGCGCGCCGGCTCGGCATGGGCACGCACATCATCCCGGCCGCCGAAGCCTTTCCCAAGGACATGGATCCCAACAACGTCCCGCCCGGGATCGCCGACGCCATCGAGCGGGCGGACGGTTTCGCCCGCGTCTTCCCTGAGCATAAATACGCCATCGTCAAGGCGCTGCAGGGGCGCGGCCATCTGGTCGCGATGACCGGAGACGGCGTGAACGACGCGCCGGCGTTGAAACAGGCGGACTGCGGCACCGCCGTGTCCGGCGCCACCGATGCGGCCCGCGGTGCGGCGGCGTTGATTCTGACCGCGCCCGGTCTGTCGGTAATCGACAAGGCAATCGACGAAGCGCGGCGAATCTTCGGGCGGATCACCAGCTATACGATCTACCGCGTGGCGCTGACGATGGACATCATGTTCCTCGTTGTGTTGTCTAGCATCTTTCTCAATTTGGTACCGCTGACCGCAGTGATGATCGTCGTCATGTCGCTGCTCGATGACGTCCCGATCATGACCATCGCCTATGACAACACCCCCGTGAGCGAGAAGCCGATCCGCTGGCAAATGCCGTCGCTGCTGGGCGTCTCGCTTGTGCTCGGGCTGTTCTCGATCGTCGAATCGTTTGGTCTTCTGTTGATCGGCATCCGGGTGCTGTCGCATCCGCACTTGCAGGAATATTTCGGGCTGGCGAGCGAGGATCAGCTGCAAACGGTGATGTTCCTACAGTTGGTTGCCGGTGGCCATCTGTTGCTGTTCATCACCCGGACAGAACGCTGGTTCTTCCTGCCGCCATTCCCGGCGGCCGCGCTATTCACCGCAATCCTCCTCACCCAGATCCTGGCAGTGCTGATGTGCGGCTTCGGCTGGCTCGTACCGTCGATCCCCTGGAGCCTGATCGGATGGGTGTGGGTCTACAACATCGCCTGGATGTTCGTGCTCGGCGGCGTTCGACTGCTCACCGAGCGCTTCGCCGCCTATCGCACCGCGCGGCAGACGAGGAGCGTGCACCTGGTGAGCCAATCGCTCCAGCCGCATATGGCGTCATAGGAGAAGCAGCATGGACTATCGGAAGAATTTCATGGTCGAACTCGGTGCGAAGGTTCGGCTGTCGAAAATCGATGCGTCCTACACCGGCAAGAACGAAACCCATGAGAAGGCTCTGCCTAAGATCCAAGCCCATATCGAACGCATGGACAAGCTGCAGTACCTGCTTTACGCGGACGGCAGCCAATCCCTGCTCGTCGTGCTGCAGGCGCTCGACGCCGCCGGCAAGGACGGCGTCATTCGGCACGTGTTCAGCGGGATGAATCCGCAAGGGACGTTCGTCTTCGGATTCAAGCAGCCGAGCAAAGAAGAGGTCGCTCACGATTTCCTCTGGCGCATCCACACGCGGGCACCGGGCAAAGGCGAAGTGGTGATCTTCAATCGATCGCATTACGAGGATGTGCTCGTGGTGCGCGTGCACAAGCTCGTGCCACGTTCGGTGTGGTCGAAACGCTACGACCTGATCAACGACTTCGAAACGATG
>WNGL01027051.1_pt1 | contig 10824 bp, 9 predicted proteins | sample 5400591 | NCBI WGS metagenome assembly WNGL01 (sample SAMN13153377, study PRJNA577476) | soil metagenome | isolation source: 80 cm soil or saprolite under Garry oak tree replicate 1 | place: USA:California | collected 2016-06-15
CAGCTACCAGCCGACGGTGACTTGCCGGACCGAACAGACATTCGGGGCGGGGCCCTGAGCATGCGTGGCAAGGTCAACGTTCAAGGGAAGCCGGCGATGTCCGCCAGGAGGCGGCGGCATGGCTGTCCAGCCTGGCCCACGCCGTGACCGCGCCGGGCGGCGCTGGTGAGGTTGATGTCGCCGGCCACGGGCCCTGCAGCCACCTGATCCGTTCCCCGGTACGGTGCTGGGCTTCAGCCACGTGCCCGGGACCCAGGAACAGGCCAGCGTCCGGGGAGGCGGCCGCCGCCGTTGCGTCAGCCGATGACCCTGACGTTCTCCGCCTGGGGTCCCTTCTGGCCTTGCGTGATGTCGAACTCGACCTTCTGCCCTTCCTCCAGGCTGCGGTAGCCGCCCCTGGTGATCGCGCTGAAGTCGGGTCGCCCGGGGGAATTTCACCCCCGGAGGCTAATTCATAAGCTATTGGTTTTCCCATTCTGGGACACGCATTCACGCTGCTCTCAAGCCCGTCCTTCGTCCACATTTCCACAGATTGCCTGTGAATTTCCTCGTTCCGGCGTGTCGCGCTGTATGAGAACGGTTCCTGCCATGGAATCTCGTGTCGCCAAAACACCGGGATTTCCATGGAGGAACCGTTGCGGTACGAGACTCTCACAGGGCTGAGCCGCGGGCAACTGGCCGAGCTGTCCGCGCGCGTGCGGGCCGTCATCACCGACGTGGCCCGGCCAGGCGGCCGTCCCGCCGCGGCCGGGCTGTTCAGGTCGGTGGCGATGGTGGTCATGCTGATGCGCACGAACATCACTCAGGAGCTGGCCGGAGCGATCGTCGGCTGCTCCCAGCCGACAGTGTCCCGGCGCTGGGACCTGATCCGCCCGGTCATCGGCCAGGTCCTCGCCGGCTTGGTGCCCGGCCCGCGCGAGATCGCCGGGAAGGGCGCGACTGTCCTGGTCGACGGCACCATCGCCCCCACCTGGGACTGGGAAGCCATCCCGGACCTGTACCCGGGCAAGGCCGGCTACCCCGGCATGAACATCCAGATCGCCGCCACCATGAGCGGGGCCATTGCCGCGATCGGCCCTGTCCCGGTGCACGGCGCCCGCCACGACGCGCACGCCTACGCCGCCTCGGGCCTGAAGGACCTGCTCGCCGGGTGGCACACCGCCGCCGACCTCGGCTACACCGGCGCGGGCGGGATCACGATCGTCCCGTTCCGCACCCCGCCCGGCGGGAACCTGCACGAATCGCAGACCGCATTCAACTCCGGCCTCAGCGCGATCCGCGCCGCCGTCGAGCGCGCCGTCGCTCACCTCAAAACCTGGCGCATGCTGTCCGAGGAAGGCGGCCGCTACCGGCCCCCGATCGGAAAGTACGGCGAGATGCTCGCCGCCGTCATCGGCCTATTCTTCTTCAGCAATTACTTTGAGGCTTATGAATAAGCCTCCAGGGCCGTGCACCGCTGACGGCGGCTGCCGTCGGCGCCGCAGTATGGCCCGACCGGCAGGTGCGGTCGCCTTCACGCACTACCAGAGCGTCGATATCCATGCTCACGGTCCCTCCGGGCGGAATCTGTGCGAGCATCCAGGAATGGCGGCCTGGAGAATCTCGGTTCGACCGGCCGAGGACGGCGACCGCCGTTCGCTCGCGCTACTGCTGGCCGCAGTGGCAGAGGAACGTGGATCGACGTTGAGAGGTTGGCGACGAGCTGGACAATCGATGCCACGGTGGTCGCGGTTGCCGAAGGCGTCATCGTCGGAGAGGTTCACGTCGATCCGAGCTGGATGGGTTTCGGCGAAATCGGGATGATGGTCGCGGCCGACTGGCGTGGTCGTGGAGTGGGAACGGCATTGGTAGCTGCTGCGGTCGAGTGGGCGCGAGCGCGTGGCCTGCACAAGCTGGCGCTTAGCGTTTTCCCCCATAACGACGTCGCGATCGCCCTGTACCGGAAGTTCGGCTTCGTGGAAGAGGGACGGCTCGTGCAACACGTCCGGCGCGCCGATGGTGAGCTCTGGGACCTGATCGAGATGGGGCTGCTGCTCTGACGACTCAGCAGGGTTCCGCCGTCGCTCGAGTTACGGCGGCTACCCACAGGCTCGGCCCCAGAGATGGCCCTACGCTGAGCAGGAACTGGCCGGACCTGTTTACATATTTGATAACGCACCGCGGCGCGGGCTCGTGAAAGTCAGCCGGATCGGGCGGGTGGATGATGATGTCCGGACTTCCACTGGAACCATGCGGCCGGCTTCGATCGAGAAGCCCAGATAGAAGTCAGTGACCGGGCCATTGGGTCCGCGGTGTCCCCGTGGACACGAGCTAAACGTGAAACCTACGTCGCCGCCGGGCAATGGATTTCCGTGGTTCGACCCGAAGCCGTCCAGGAAACGGAAGTACGGCCTGGCCACGGCGGCAGCCTTCATGACCGCCGTGGACCCGTCCGTGACTTCCACGATCATCACGCTGTCTCGGAGTCTGCCGTACCGGGCGATGGTGCGCCGAGCGCCTTGGGAACTGTTGCCGTGCACGTAAACAGGCGATCGCCGACGAACCACAATGGGCCCGCCCTGAGACTCAGGGCTCGCCAGTTCGGTGGGAGCCGGCCCCAGTTCGCGGACTCGCAAGTGAGCAGGACGGTACCGGGAGCGGCGGTCGGTATCTGAGGAACATGGCGGCCGCCGCCAGTGGTCGCGATCAGTGTCGCTGCGGCGGCGATCAGGCCCGCCGTCGCAGCCACAACGAACCAGCGCGGGGAGGGCAACCGGAAATCCCTCTTCGGACCGATGTTGATCTCGTCCAACCGTCACACCTGGCTATCTTCAGTCCAATTGAAGCCGAGCATATTCGACGGTCAGCGCCCAGCTCCATGTCCAGCGAGGCTCCGCCTCAGACCGCCGAGGCGCAGGGTTCCCTGCGTGACCCCGTTTCCGGGCAAGCTCACGCAGGGACCCGCGGTCAAGATCGGCCGACCGCCGCCAGCCCGCTGCGCCTAGTCCGACCGGTCCCAATTGTGGAGCGGGCAGTAAGCAACGCTACCTCCACTCAAAACTCAGGACAAGTGTCAAAGTCTCCGGGACAAAGGAGCCCTGACCGGAAACTTACTGGGACGGGCGCGCAAGGCTCAGCCACCTGGGGCGGTTTGCTGCCAGGCACGACGGGTGAGCTGCGGGATTACGGGTTGTGGCGGGAAGCTGCTGGGTGTGAGCGCGCGGTCAGGCCGCGGGGGTGAGGGTGACGTTCATGCCGGGGTTGAGCCGTTCCAGCTCGCGGATCTTGTTGCGGGTCTGGCGGCCGGCGTCGAGCCGGGCGTAGTAGTCGGGGCCGAGCTCGCTGAACCGGACGGCGGGGTCGGTGATGATCATCCAGGCGATCTCGCAGATGGTGCGGGAGACCGCGACGATGGCTTTTTGCTTGCCGCGGCGGCGGGCGATGCGGCGGTAGCGTTCGCCGAGGTAGGTGTCGGTCTTGGCGGCGGCCATGGCGGCGCGGCCGAGCACGGCGCGCAGGTAGGGGTTGCCCTTGCCGGCGCGGCCGTTTTTCGAGGTGGCGCCGGACTGGATGGTGCGGCTGGTGAGCTTCGCCCAGGCGGCGGCGTGGCCGGGGGTGGGGAAGGTGGTCTTGTCGGTGCCCAGCTCGGCCACGATGACCTGGGCGGCGGCGATGCCGATGCCGGTGAGCTCATCGAGCCGCTCGATCACTGGCAGCACCGGGGTGCCGGCCCGCGGGCAGGCCGGGGCGTGGCCGCCGCCGATCTCCCCGCAGCCGGCGCAGGCCGGGGCGATGCCGGGCAGCCGGGCCAGCCGGGCGGTGATCTCGGCGTCCAGCCGGGCGATCTTGGCGTTCATGTCGTCGATCAGCTCGCACAGCATGCCGGTCTCCAGCGCGTGGATGTCGCGGAACCGGCCGGTCAGCGCCGCCTCCAGCTCCGCGGCGGAGGCCTTGAGCCGCCGGTCGCCAAGGGCGGCCAGCTTCGCCGGGTCGCGTTCCCCGGCGACCAGGGCGGCCAGGAACCGCCGCCCGGATGTCCCCATCAGGTCGGAGATCACCGCGGAGATCTTCAGCAGCGCGTCCTCGAGGATCTTCTCGATCCGGCTCTGGTGGCGGGCCTGGTCTTGCGCCAGCCGCGAGCGCAGCCGGGTCAGCGCCCGCAGGTCCCGGATCGCCTCCGGCGGCACGAACGAGCGGCGCAGCATGCCCCGCTCGTTCAGCTTGCACAGCCACACGCAGTCGAGTTTGTCTGTTTTGGGGCGGCCGGGCAGGTGCCTGGCGTCTTTGGCATTGACCAGCCACACCTCCAGCCCGGCGGCCTCGGCCAGGTAGTACCAGATACGCCAGTAGTCGGAGGTACTCTCCAGCACCAGCCGCTGGATGCCCATCGCCGCCAGCTCGTCCATCAGCGCCGCGATGCCGGCGTAGCGGGCGCTCACCTGCCAGACCCGCTGGATCCGCCGGTGCGGCTTGTCCGGATGCGGCACCCGGGTGCATACCATCCCCGAGTCCTTGGCCACGTCGATCGCCGCCGCCCGGGCGATCACCTCGGCCGGCTCGTCGCTCAGCTCGACCGGTTCGCCGGTCAGCTGCTCCGGGCTGGCCTGCCTGCTCTTCCTCCTGCCGGCCATCGCTGGTCCCGCCTTTCCTCGCCGTGCCGATACGGTGAGGCTGCCCGGGGGACGACACAGGGGAAAGCCGAATCTGATCGGCGCGCACGCAGCAGCAATACCCAGCCCCGCACGGCCGTCCCCGGCGCCAGACTAGCTACCGGGCACGCAGACCCAAGGAAGAAACGGCGACACGGGCAGCACACACCATCCAGCCTGGCCCGCCCCCGCGCCTGGCGGCGGGCAAACCCGCGAACCCCGCCGCTGGACAACCGGCCCGCCGGCCTGGCACCCTGTAGGCCGCGCCGCGGCCCCGGCGACGCGGGCAGCACACTCGCCAAGCCGGACCGCGGCGCCTGGCCCACTCGCCGCCAGCGGCAGCGGCACGCCGCCAGCCTGTTTCGTGGCCACCTCACGCCACCATGACCCGAGGACTAGCTAGGAACCCGGCGAACAACGCGACGCTCCGATATCCAGCGGCCTCTCCGGGCGCCCCGACACGGCCCGTGAGCAACCTCCATACGAGCCGAGAACTCAAGCTGTCCGGCATTGCCAGCACATCGACGGCAGGCAAGTTGCCCGTTCCGGCTGTAGAACGTCCGGAAGAGGACCTACCGTAGAGCCTGTGACCGCAAGTTTTACCCGCGGGAACGGCCCGGCGAGCACCACACCAGGGGAGGACTCGCCTGATGGCGCGTCAGCTGATGACGGTGGAGCAGATCCTTTCCATCCTGCGCGATACGCCTGATCACCTCAGCGGCTTGCCCGGAGATCTGACTGAGGTCAAGCTGCACGCCGCGCCCGAGCCTGGCGAGTGGGTCGGTCACCGAGATTGCCGCTCATCTCCGGTCGTGTGCCGACGTGTGGGGTGCCGCTATCGAGACGATCGCCGCGACCGAGCACCCGACCATACGAGCCGTCAGCCCGACCACCTGGATTGAGAGCACGGACTATCGGGAATCGGGAGCTAGTGTTCGCTTCGTCGTTGCAGGCGTTCAGGAAGCAGCGCGATCAGCTGCTCGCTCTGCTCGGGCAGCTGCCAGACCAGGGCTGGCACCGGAGGGGTCGTCGATCTCGATCCCCAGGGACTGATAGTGGGCCGGGAACTCACCGAAGTTCTGGACCGTGAAGGTGTCATCGAGACGCTGGCCGAATGGCAGCCGCGGGGGCGCGGCGATGACCAGCGGCACGATGGTGCCGCCCAGGCCGCCGTGACCTGCGGACTGCTCCAAGGTGGCCTGCGTGAGCGCGGTGCGGTTCGCAAGCACCGCCGTCGGCTACCTGTACGGCCGGCGCTGCTCATGACCAGCGATGGCGGGCGTACCTGGCGCAAGCAGCCGGGCCCGCAGGTGGAGACGCTCACCATCGCCGGCGGCCAGGTCTACCGCGTCGCCTACGACCACACCGGGTGCCCCGGCCCCTGCCGGCCGACCCTGCAGCGGGCGGCGATCGGCTCCTCGGTGTGGGTGCCGCTGATCGGCCAGCTCGCCGCTCCGGGCCGCAGCGGTGCCGCCCAGATTGTCGCCTCCGGCTCAGCCCTGCTGCTCGCCCTGTTGGGCAGTCAGGCCGGGCCGGTGTCCGCCCAGGCGGTCGTCTACCGCTCGGCCGGCGGCGGAGGCACGTGGCAGCGCAGAACCGACCCGTGCTCCGGCCGGGGATCCGGCGGGCGGAGTGAGGAGGAGGACCTGACAGACCTGGCCAGCGCACCCGGAGGCTTCTTCGCCGGGCTATGCAGCCCGCACACCGGATCCGGCACCTTCGTCGTCACGTCCTCCGACGGCGGCCAGTCCTGGCAGACAGCCGGCGCCCTGCCTGGCAGGCGAGGCCTGGCTCTGCTGGCGGCAGCCAGCCACACCACGCTCGCCGTGTCCACCAGCGCCACGGGCGGCAGCGGAGCGTTCACGGCACGGCTGCTGGTCACGACCGACGCGGGCCGGCACTGGAACACGGCCGCCACCGAAACCCAGCAGATCCTCCAGGTCGGCGTCCCCGCCTGGCTGGGATTCGCGACCCCACGGATCGGCAGGTGGATCAGCGCCCTGCACAGCATCTGGACCACCAAGGACAGCGGGTTGCACTGGACCCGAACCCGATTCCCCCGACGCAACCCAAGCCCGTGAGCTCGCCGAACAGCGACTGGCACCGGGTCGGCTCGCCGTTGCGGCACTCGCTCACATTGTCCCGTCCGGGCGCCGCTCGAACAGCCAGGCAGCCGACCGGGTTTGCCGCCCAGAACGGACGGATATCACGTCCGGCGCTCCTGCGATGGCCCATCACGCAGCGCGATCACGGCCCTGTCTGTTGACGATGGCCGGAGCGCGCATAACGCCGAATAGGTACACCGATCAAGATGGCTGAGCGGTATCGACGCTTTGACAGAACGACCTGTTCGGGGGCGGCAAATACCGCCACGGGGACCGCCTGGTTGCCATTCAGATCGGCGGTTCCGGTTCCGGTTCCGGAGGCCTGAGTCAGGCCGGGTCTTCTATTTGGCGAGGGCGACCCCGCTGCCGCGACAGGCCGGTTGTTTCGGCGCCTGCAGGCTAGACGACGTGATCAAGGCGCTGGCTCGGTTCCGGGGTGCGGCAGCCATGTCGGCGTTGCCTGGTTATTCTCGGCAGGTGTCAACGCTTGCTGTGGTGGGCGCCGGCCCGAAGGGTATCGCGGTCGCCGCGAAGGCCCGCGCACTCGCCGCGGCCGGGTTGCCGGCGCCGCGTGTGGTGCTGGTCGACCCTGGAGAGGTCGCGGGTAATTGGGCCGGGCGGCAGGGGTACACCAGCGGCCTGCTGCCGCTGGGGACGCCGCCGGAGAAAGACGTCGGCTATCCGTATGCTGCGAGCTGGGGCGATGCATCAGCGGATGTGGTCGCGGCGATGGCGGGGTACAGCTGGCAGCGCCATCTGATCACGCGCGGCGTCTACGGCGACTGGGTCGATCGCGGCCGGATGAGGCCGACGCACCGCGAGTGGGGCGTGTACCTGCGCGCAGTCGCGGAAGCGGCGGAGGCGGAAATTGTCTGCGGTGCCGTGGCCGGCCTGGAGATTGCCGACGGCGATCGCTGGGAGGTGACGCTGGAGGCCGGCGATGCGATAGCTGCCGACGGCGTGGTCATCACCGGCGCCGGGCCGGCCATCACGGTGCCCGGCCAGCCGCATGATCACCCGCGGGTCCTGGACGGGCGGACCTACTGGCTCGCGGCGCACGAGCTCAGACGCGGCCGCGCGCTGACGGTCTGCGTCGTCGGCAGTGGCGAGACTGCCGCGTCGGTGGTCATCGATCTGGTGAAGCGTTGCCACAAGCGGTCCACGATTGACGTGCTGACCGCTCGCGGTGTGCTGTACTCGCGCGGTGAGAGCTACGAAGAGAACCGATTTTACTCCGACCCTGGAGAGTGGCCGCGCCTGGCCGAGGCGCACCGGCGTGAGTTCCTTGAGCGCACCGATCGTGGCGTCTTCTCGCTGCAGGCTGAGGCGGCGCTCAACCAGGTGCGCGGCTTCCGCACTCTCGCCGGCCGGGCGGCCGAGATCGAGGCGCGCGAGCACGACGTGATCGTGACCATCGCATACGGCGATGAGCGCGAGCGCGTCGCCTATGACGCTGTTGTCGTTGCCATCGGCTTCGACGGGCGGTGGTTCGAGGCCCTGCTGGGTGAGAACGCGGGCGGCCGGTACCGGGACGCGCTTGGCGGCGGCGAGCTGGCGCGTGTGATCGACGTCGACCTGTCCGTGTCCGGCCTGGCGCCGCCGCTGCACCTGCCGGTCATGGCAGGGCTAGCGCAGGGGCCGGGGTTTCCGAACCTCAGCTGCCTCGGCCTCCTGAGCGACCGTGTCCTTCGCCGCTATGTCGCGGTCAACGACACCGGAGAGCTGGTGCCGGAGGGGAGGGAACGTGCCTGAATCGGGTGACCAGGGCTGGGAGCGCGACGATACCGTGCACCGCACGGTCGCGCTTCCGAGTGACCTTGCCGGGAGGCTCGCGGCCGAGGCCGGCCGCCGCGGCATCTCGCTGAGCGATCTGCTGACGGAATACGCCGAACTAGGGCTCCGCCAGGCCCGATAGCGCCGCACGCATGTCACCGGGGCTGCCCCACCGCCAGCCATCCCGTCAGCTCGGTCGGCGCGCCGGAGCCTTGCCTAGCACCTCGGAGATGATCTTGGCCATGTCCTTAAAAGCCAGATCCTTGGGACCGAGCAGCGGAACATCGCTGACGCCGCACCAGCCTTCGTCGAGCAGCAGGCGCGACGCCGCGGCAGCAATGTCGCGGGTGGCGACGGCCGGGAGCTTGCGGCCACCGTCGAGGGTGAGCATTCTGCCAGCCAATTCCAATTGGTGAAAATTATTGTGGATTCTCGTTGAAGGCGCCGAGCTATTAGAGGTAGCTCTAGCGAATATAGCGTCTGAAAAGCGCATCAGATTAGCCATGCACCGTAATCTGCAAACCCTCGGTGTGTCGTCTGCCGGCAGCCGCCGAGATTCTGGCACGAGATATAGAGTGCCGGTCGGCTAGGGGTTCCCGCTCGACAGCCGGACGTCGCCGCGCCCGTGCTGCGAACCCGGGACCCCGCGGGGGAGATGGTGGCATGGATGCCGAGCCGCGACGGGAGGATCCGCGGCCGCGCAGGCCGCTCGCCAGAGCAGCGGCATGGTGCCTGGCAGCCGGCCTCGTCCTGGCTGCCGCCGCCGTGGCGTGCCTGGCCCTGGGCGCGATCAACCCGAGGCAGGCCATAGCACTGGCGATCCCGAGCATCTTGCTCACGGCCGGCGGGGTGATCGTCGTGGCGCTGCCCGATCCCATGACCGCCCGGCGACAGGGATTCCGGGCCGGACTGCGAGTCGGCTCGCTGGCGCGACGATGGCGATCCATTTTCCGCCGCTGAGCGGCGAACACCGCTTCGCCGAGCTACTCGCGGCCATCCAGCGGCCCCTGACATCCATCGCGCCCACCCCAGAAGTTCGTCGTCCCGGCCTGGAAGACAATCCCGTCCTGGGCAGTGATCGGCATCGCCGACCACGCCCATCCCGCCCGCCGAACTGCTCGCGATGGCCCGGCAAGCATTGACCCTCAGCTGAAGGTCAATGCTCAAGGCCACGAGGCCGGAGTCTTTCCCCGGCTAGCAGGAGTAGCCAGGCTCCAGCGGGACCGGCGGTCAGGCCAGTGACTTTAGCGTCGCACGGGCGCCGCGCTTTCGCAGCGATGCCAAAGCCGACTGATATTCGGCCACGAACCGCTCATTCCTGGCTAGGTCGCCGAATAGCAGTTCCTGCGAGATGAACGCATTCGGCTCGTAGCGCGCGCGCCTGGCATACTCGGCGAGCGCCGGCGCCATCCGGTCGACCACATTGATCGGCTCGCCCTGCTCATCCACGCCCACGGCGTACCTGGTCCAGCTGGCCACGACGGCGGCCGACCGCCGGATCTCGCCGCCCGCGGCGAGCTGGTCACGGACCACCGGCAGCAGCCACTTGGGGATGCGGTCCGAGCTCTGCGCGCACAGCCGGGCGATGGTGTCACGGATTTGCGGGTTGGAAAATCGCTCGATGAGGGTGCTCTTATAGTCATCCAGATCGACGCCGGGCACCGGCGGCAAGGTCGGGGTCGCCTCTGCGTCCATGTAGCCCCGCAGGAAGCGGCGGAACAGCTCGTCCTGGACAGCCTCATGCACCAGCCGGTAGCCGGCCAGGTAACCGAAGTAGGCCATGGCCTGATGGCTCGCGTTCAGCAGCCGGAGCTTCATCAGCTCGTACGGTTCAACATCACCGACCAACTGGACTCCAGCCTGCCCGTAGGCCGGGCGCCCGGCAGTGAACGCGTCTTGCAGCACCCATTGCGTGAACGGCTCGCAGACTACCGGCCAGCGATCCTCGATGCCGAAGCGTTCGCGCAGTCCGGTCCGGTCCGCGTCCGTGGTCTCCGGCGTGATCCGGTCCACCATCGCGTTCGGGAAGGCCGCCTCCGCGTCGATCCAGCTAGCAAGGTCAGGGTCCCGCAACCTGGCGAACGCCGTCAGCGCGCTCCTCGTCAGGTCACCGTTACCGGGCAGGTTGTCGCAGGACATCACCGTGAAAGGCACCAGCCCCCGTTCCCGGCGCCGCCGCAAGGCCTCAGTGATCAGCCCGAACGCGGTTCTGGGAATGGCGCCCGGCGTGGTGTCGTGCTGCACGTCCGGGTTGTCCGCGTCGAACTCCGCAGTGGCATCACTTATGTTGTAACCGCCCTCAGTGACGGTCAGCGACA
>WNGL01031258.1_pt1 | contig 10824 bp, 14 predicted proteins | sample 5400591 | NCBI WGS metagenome assembly WNGL01 (sample SAMN13153377, study PRJNA577476) | soil metagenome | isolation source: 80 cm soil or saprolite under Garry oak tree replicate 1 | place: USA:California | collected 2016-06-15
TTGCAGGCAAGACTGACTGCAAAATCTTTATGCGGGGATGTGGCGATGCCGACTCTCGGCGGGTCATCAATATTATGACTCGCAAGGGAAGTCCTATTGAACCGACCTACCTCGCCTTCGACGACGTGACCCAGACATCAACCCTCGGTCAGACTCTTGCAGAGGAATGTGTTGAGTCAAAAAAGGCTGGTGTCTCCGTCAACGCTTCAGAGTTACGGAGTCGCTGCCTCAGCGTTGTCGCGGGTAACCTCGGCATCTCTAAGACTCAAGCCTGTGAGAAAGTCGGTGGACGCAAAGAAGCGGCGCTCAAGATGTTTGGCGCTCTCATTCAAGACGGGGAAATCCTGCCGCGTCTTGGCGGGGAGACGGGGACGGCGCATCTACTTTACGTCAAAGGGGCTGCGCCCGAAACGCAGGGGCTTGAAACGCAGGGGCTTGAAACGCCTGAAACGTCTGACGTCCAGTCACCGCAAAAGCCGCCCCAGTCCCCAGAGTCATCAAGAACAGACCTTCTCCAAGCACAGGAAGACCTAAAACTCGCGGAAGCAACGCGCGCAAACAATAAAGCCCCGTGGGTAGAGCAATGGCTTCAGCGGGCACAAGTCAAAGTCGCTGAACTCAAAGTCGCTGAACTCAATTCAATAGATTCGCAGATAGAAGGGACAATCCAATGACACAAACAGACCTAGCCAAGTTGAAAAGCCTCTGGGAGAACGCTCTAGGCGAACCCCCAACGATACAACAGTTCGTCATCTGGGCTGAACTCCATCCAGCAGTCATCATCAGACGAGCCATCATTAAGACGGCAATGAAGAACCAGAGTCTCAAAGGTGCGATGGATTTAGACCACAGGCTGCGATATGCCAGCCGAGTAATGTTGACGCTTACTGCTCAACGCGAGGAGAACGCTGCGAACCATGAGAAATTGCGCCAATGGGGCAGTTTCGCCCAGAAAGAAACGATTTGAAGGAGACTATATGACAAATACGAAACACAAACCAGAATTCAAGACCCCGAAAGACTTGACCCTTGCTGATGCCTTTGCATCAACAGATTTCACAGATTCACAAAGCACCCGAGAATATCTCGCGGCTGCTTTGTTGGACGGGTTCTATCAGTCTCTCGAACACGGACATAAACTAACGAGCGAGAATGAAGCCGCTTTTTGGAAACACGTAGAGGCTCTTCTGCGAAAAGAAGTTGCTGAGAAAGCAGCCGATGGGGTGACAGTTGCATGAGAAACCCCAGACCCCACGAATCGGATGCACCCGCTCTCTCATTCCCGACCGTGAACCCTCTGCTAGTTTCGCGAAACCACGATATGACGGGCTGCCCAAATACCAACTCCTGAGCAGGGTCATCCGAACGACGTTGTTCTCCTGCGGCAGATTTCCAAACGCTCTCAAGCAGGGTGACTTCTTAAAGAATTTGATTGAGGAAGGCGTCGGTCTCGGTTTGGCGCTGCTCTCCGAAGATGATTCCGAAATCATCTCTGGCGCAAAATCAATCGCCAGAAAGTTAATTCATCGGGAGAAATATGAAAAACGATGGACTGAAACTGTAAAGGGGAGGCAAGTTCGTAAGAGCAAGAGTACGATGCGCCTTGCTCACCCCATCTTCAGACCAGACGACTCGCGGGCAGGGGGTGAATGGGTTGACCCGACATCAGAATTGAGCGTTGATTCCTCGGGGCGTCTCATTGGAGTCACTGCTGAGAACTATAACGAAGTGGAAGCCCGAATGGTCGCGCACCTTGACGAACTCATTCTCCAGTCAAACGTCATCGCTACAATCGGCACCGAAGACTGGCAATGGTGTTTGGCTTATACGGAACGGAAACACAGCGGCACTCCAACGACCCCGAGTGACTTGACGGCGGACTGTAACGCTGGTGCTTGGGGCTGTGACGCCAGTAAAGCCTGTAACGCTCAAGTACTTCAAGTACTGAGATTCTATCCATAGATTGAAATCGCTTCGTGGGCTTGGTCTCTCACGAATCGCTAGGGGCGGTTCCTAAACCCAGCCGCCCTGCTCCTTTATTTCAGAGGAGACAGCAGGGCTGGAGGGCTGATGGAACTTGGAGACACGTATTTTCAGTTGCTCAAAATGAGTGAGAGATGGAGTTCCACTCTCGCTTTTCAGCATGTCCCGACTAGAGTGCTGTGCAGGACACCAGACCACGGACTTCAGAAGATAATTTTCTATTTTCCTCTCGCGAAGGAAGTCAGTTTGAGTTGCGGATGCCGGAGATTGCTCAACGACCCCGCAGTCATTGCAGAATACACGAGGGAGAAGAAATCCAGAGCCAGCAATAAACGACTCGCGAGTGACCGCAACAATCCTTACCGTCGCACTTATGAAACCCCGGAGCCAGCGTGATAGGGAAGATTCATGCTGACCAAGTTGAAATTGATACCCCTGCTTTTGCTGCATATCTTGTGTATCACAGGTATAACGTCATGAAGTGTACATCAGGGGCAACCACAGTCTGGACGTTTCTGGTTCCGAGTTGCGACTTAGAGATTATGAGGGGCGAAGTTGCCGACAAAGAGGCAACTATTTTCGTCAAGCCTTTTATGAGTGCTTTCACTACTGTCCTCAACTTTCAGGAGTTGGCGCGCCGGTCATACGGTGAGCATACCTCCCAAGCGTGGAGAGACGTGATTCAACAACGAAGAGAGAGAATATGAAAGTTTGCAGGCAGCAGTTAATCGCGAACAGACCGACAGAGATGAAGTCATATCAAACAATCAGAGACACGATTGAACTTCAGCGGGCTATCGTGCTTGATGGCTTTGACCCAGATGACCCGTACTTTGCCCATCTTTTCACGGAGGACAAATGAGTTCCGTCCGAGAACGTGCAGAATGGAAAGCCAGTGAAACCGAAGACAAGATTGTCAAATTAGACCCACGTCGCAGCATGAATATGACGCATGAGGTCACCTTCAACAGAAGTTTGAGGGATGCAGCGGCTCGGGCAGAGTATCTTCGCCAAGAACAAGCCAGCCCAGCGACTGCGAAATCTGAAAATGCAAAGAGATGGTTAGAGATGAATGCCCGCTGGGACGCCGAGAGAAAGGCTGACGAAGCAGAGCAGATTCGCACGGGGAAATTGATAATTTTAGGATAGGAGGAGAAATGATTAGAACCCGTAAGAAAAGAAAATTGACGTTGGCTGACTGGGGTAGAATCCCCGTCGCACAACCCAAGACTACAGAAAACTATGAGACGAAGGCTGAGTGGTTTGCTCGTGAAGCCCGAGAGGAACAAGAACGGCTTGAAGCAGCGAGGATTGAAGCAGACCGCCCTAGACGGGAACTGGAAGCGGAGTTCAACAAGAACTTCGTAGCCCTCGCGAAATTCAGAGCCTCAACAGTTTTAACTGAGTCCGATGCGGAACTCGTCTCTCGCTGCACGAAGCCAGAAAAAACACTTTACAAAACGCAAGAGGATCTCAACGCGGCGATACTGTCAGCCGCAAGAGAAGCCTTCGCAGGGCGGACGATTGACGAAGGGGTGAAGTCAAAACTCATACAGACACTGCGGGCGAACCCGAACATTGACCCGACAGTACCCGCAAACTGGACAGCCGTCTACGGATATTTGACTGAGTTGGGCGTCATAGAGCCAGACCAGCAGCCCCAGCCCGTACAGCCGACTGTGGAACCTCAGCCCGTACAGCCGACGCACCAAACTTGCAAACGCATTCAACCGTTTGATGAAATTTTAAACAGCCATAGCGTGGAATCACGTAGCGGCGAGAGGATTGTCAAAGAAGCCCTCAATCAGGAAGTCCGTAAGGATTATCAATCCGCAATTTACAAGTTTCTAGACGAAGTCAAAACATTGTTTTCTGACGATTTGACTGATGATGAGCGGCAAGCCGTCGCCAGAATTGTCAACTCGCGAAACCTGGATGCCAACAGTGTAAAAGGTTGGCACCAAGCCCGCGTAAGTGCTGTTCGCGCCCGCTATGTCCGAGAGAAGTTTCTCACGCCTGACGAAGCCCTCGCGTGGTCTCTGGACAGAGATGAGATATCTCTTGATAGTTTTTCCGACCGACAGGCGTTCTCTAGAAGAGTAAGCGAACTCCATAAAGGAATCCCGCTGCTTAGTTAGAATTTCTAGTCTGCACATAAGCAGACTGCGGGGCAGTTCCATTGAGGCTGTCCCCGCCCTCCAAATTCAAGGGAAAATATCATGATTCAAAGGAAATATCATGCCAGCAGTTACCAGTATTCCCAAACAGAGCAAACAAGATTAAAGGACAAACAATATGATACCCAACGACCCAACCCAGACAAGCCCGACTGACACACAGCAGCCACAGGCTCCCGCTGTCAACGATGTTGCGCCTCAACCTCAGAATCCCAACATCTCACCAGTGGCACCTGTCACACCTACATTGGCACCTCAGGCATCTCCCACACCCCCGCATCACAATCCGCTCGGCGGGATTATGGATTCTATTCTCAAGCGAAGCACGGGTGGAGATGTTTACGTCACTAACCCTGATGGAACGCGTACGCTTGCTCCTCAGTCACGTGGAACTTTGGGTCGGACTCTCATTGCCGCAACTCTCGCGGGACTTTTGTCTAAAGACGAGTACCGCCAGACGCCTTACGGGGATGTTCGGAACTTCGCTGGCAGCGCTGCGAATGCGGCAGAAGCATCTCAGAACGTCGTCGGTCAGATGAGAGCGAAACCCCAACAGGTATCTGACAATCAAGAGGCTGCCAAAACTCGCCAATTGATGACGCTTCAGGCGAATGCGAATTTGCATAAGACAATGATTGCGTCTGCGATGCAAGACCATAAGGCACTCGTTGACCTGATTGAATCCAGCAAGCCTTTGCTCAACGACGTCAATGAGTACGAGACGAACCGAACGTCTGGACAAGATACTGCACGGTTAGGTCAGCATTTGAGTCTGAAAGATGCACAGGCGAAACTCACAGGGGCTTATCTGAAGTGGACTGCTCTGCCTGATGGAACGGAGAGCGTTCTCAATCCAGTGACAGGTAAGGTTGAAGACAACCCGACGTACACGGTCGTCAACCCGAATGCAAAAGTTAAATTATCTTCAGAGGCAGCGGACGTTTTCGCATTGACCAACCCAGCGTATGACAATTTACACGGTGTCGTCGGTGGGGATGTCACTGTTCCTCTCAGTCTCGCCATCATAGCGAAAGAGTTCGGTATCAACCCGACTGACGTCATGGCAAAAGTCAAGGCGAATAGACAACTCCTTCCTGCGATTGACCAGACACGAGACCAAATCGCATCAGGAAACTCGCTGTGGCGAACGTTGGATGCCGCTAGAAGTGCGAAAAATGGCATGGACTTCCTGAATGTAATCGGGGTCAGCCGTGAGCAGGCACAACAGTACATAGAGAAGAAACATAACGAAGAAGTGGCAGCGGCGAAACTTGCTGCGGAGAGCGCAGACCCAAAGAAGCGACCCGCTGACGCTGGTTATTATGACCAGTTAGTCGCTAATGCCGCTGGGATGCACATTGACCCAGTGATGGCAAAAGCAATTATAGGTGGATTGCCGAAGAAAGACGCATCACAGGCTGAGGTTGAAGCGGTCAATGAGAAACTGCGAGAACAACGGAACACAGACACGGCGAATCAAATCGCCCGCCAGAAAGAAACTGATAAAAAAAGCCGCGAATACTGATGACATATTGACGACTCCTGATGCTCTTGGCTACACCCCGCACAACTACGGCGGAAGTTTGAAGGAATACAACAAGCGGCAATCTGCGCTGAAGAAAAACACCGATGATACATCAAAGATGGAAGGAACGTATCAGCAATTCCAGTCCGTTCTCAATGATATCGCAGCGGGGAAAGAGTTAACGGGTGCTGCGTCCGTAGTCGCACTGTTCAACGCTATCGGCATCTCAGCAACCCCACTCGCAGGAAAGGGGTTCCGCATCAACAACAACACCGTTGAGGAACATGCGAACTCCATCAGCATGCCAGACAACCTCGTCAAAAAGGCTGTCTCAACGTTCAAGAATGGCGAGGTCGTCACCCCTCAGCAGATTAAAGATTATGCCCAGATTGCAGCGGACACGAGAACGAATCAATATGTGAATCTTGTCAATCAGGCACACGGTCAAGGTCTCAATGCGGACTTCATTCTGCCATCTGGCAACGGGGCGAAGATGGACGCAAACACTGCGAAGATTTTCCTCAAATTGACGGGTGGGAATGTAGAAGCCGCGAAGAAAGCAGCAACGGCGAAAGGCTGGAACTAATGAGCACTCAAGCGACTCCCCAGCCCCAAGCGAATGACGCATGGGGACAAGCACAGGCTGAAATGAACCAGACTGCCCAGCCTCAGACTGCCCAGCCCCAAGCGAATGCTCAACAGCCCAAAGCGACTCAACAGCCCCAAGCAAATGATGTATGGGGTCAAGCACAAGCAGAACTGAACGGTCAGACTTCACAACCGCAAGAGACAGGGATTACTCGCAATGAAGACGGTAGTTTTGTAATCACTCCGAAAGAGGGTGAGAGTTTTGCGGACACGATGAGGCGTGCTGCGAACGCGGGTAAAACCGTGACACCTGAAATGATTCAATCTCAGACTAAGAAGGGGTTGAAGGAAGCACCCGCTGTGCTTGCCGCTGCCCCTGTCATCGGTGCCGCGATTCCTGCCACTGAAGCAGGCATTGCAGAACTGCCTGAAGGGGCGAAAATTATCAGAGAGATGGCGAAGGCACATCCTGAAGCCGCTAAGTTTATCAAGAAAGTTCTGACGGGTGCGATAGCAGGGCACTCAATGGGACACACGGCTGTCGGTGCGGGTCTCGGTGCCTTGTGGGACTTGCTCTAACCAGAGCCAAAGCAATCGCCACAGAAGGCAGATGAGCAGGAAAGTCATTGGCTCCTCCAATGCGACAAAACACGGCGGACAAACTGTGAAGCGCAGTCCGCATTCGGAAAAATCAAGAACGGGAGTGCGGTCAAGACGACCCTGCCCTCATTGTCTGTTGCAACGGAGGGGCTCATGAGGTCGTCTCTGCGGACTGCTAGTCGGCTTTCAAATTCTCTGTTGCGTCTGTGGTAAGCACTCATGGAGTAATCATACAATGTAATCACTGCGATTACAATAAAATGTTTAGTAACCACCAGTGGTTAGAGTGACACAAACTGTCACGTTGTGATATGCTCGAATCATGGCAAAAACTAAGCAGTCCGCGAACGACCGAGAACCTGAATCCGTAGGAGTCTCGGTAAGGCTCCCCGCAACGCTGCTGGCAGAGATTGACAGGCTGGCAGAGCAAGAGCGTCGAACGAGGGGCAACGTCATCCGTATCGCGTTGGAGGATTGGCTGGTAATGCGGGAGAGTCGCAAGAAGCAGTCCTAGAGATAAAATCCTCCAAGGTTGTTAGCCCTTGGAGGAACACCGCTATCGGTTACCTGTTAGGCAGGCAACCACTACGGTCACAGTGCCGCCGATTGTGACGGCGAACACTCGACGTTTACACAACATCACATCATCCTTTCTCTCCTCCTATTTTTTGGTGTCCATCTTTGGAGAGTGTTCACAGCCCACTGAAGGGACTCGTGAACTCGGACATTCCGATGATATGCGGAGAGAAGGATATTGCGTATGGCTCGAAAGTAACCGTGACAACAATCCATTCGTGGATGCGAAAGGGGAAGCATGATTAGAACATTTGCAGAGCAACACAGGTTGAAGACAAGTCGGGAAGACTGCGGTGATTTCGTAGACCTCTTGGTCACAGGCAAGCAAGGGCAGATTTACGAATGCAGCGATACGGAACTCGGGGTGATGTTCGTCACCGATGGCAAGAAACCACCACGGACTGGTCTGTGGAACAGGTTCAAAGCCGCCTGTCTCGGAGTTGGAATGACGCTCCGACAGGTGGGTGACGCTGAGGGTTCATTCACATTCAATCCAGCCGACCCCAAGCAGGCAAAGGTCGCCATTAAGGGCATTCGGGCGAGGGTCAAGCGTCAAATGACTCCTGAGTCGTTGGCACGGCTGGCTTCGACGAGTTTTAAGGCTAAAACTCCCGCTGTAGAAGCCCTAATTTCGGTCTAGAAACGACTGCCAAGTCGCCATTGAGGAATTTTAGCCAAGATTCCTCGAACAGCCAGAAAAGCCCCTTCTGAAACGCCCAGTAAAGGAACCCCTTTGAGTATCCAAATTTTGCAGCGCGCACATGCAGTCGTCACATCCTCGGGCGGGACTGTTTCATTCCCTCAACAGACAACGGCGGGCTCAGTAGTCGTCTGGATGATTTGCTGGGGTGGATTTACGGGAAGTTTTTTCCCCTCATCAGACTCTGGAGGAAATAACGTCACTGGACGCAGTGCTGGGAGTTCAACCATTGATTTTCCTGCCACTGTCGGTTCTGAATCATGGTTTGGGATTCTGAAGAACGGGTCTTCGTGTTTTGCCGCACCGACCCAGACAATCACACTGACTGGGGCAAACAACGGGAACGTGAGTTTGTGGGCATGGGAGCTCGCAGGGATGAAATTCTTTAATCCCTCATTCGGAGCCGACGCTGAATATTTCACTCAGCAGTACGCAGGGAATGGTTGGAACGACTTAAACGGCTCCGCACAGAATCCCATGAATTCTTCCGCTGGGACTTCTTACGGAGGAACGGCTGACCCGTTCTCCCATTCGTATCGCCCGAGTGACCCGACGATTGAGTACTTCATCGTATCGTGTATCGCTCCTACGACACAGGCAGGAGGGTCTGCTGCAATCTCCGCTGTCGCTGGCTTCACTCTTGAACCCGTCCAACAGGGGTTCGGGTGTGCATCAAAGATTACGACAGGGTATGACCCTGTCGTAGACCGCGCAGTCTTCACAAATGGTGGAGCAGCCTTTTACAGTGCGATGTGGATTGCACTGGCGGGGACAGCGGCGACTCCTCCACTATCAGCCAGCCCTACATCACTCGCATACATTTCGCACGAGTGGGGCTTCAGCCCAGCGATAGGGGACGGCGTCGGTGACGACGGAACTGACCAAGCCCAGCAGATTTCCATCACTGCTAGTGGGGCGTGGACATTGACTGCTGACCAGCCGTGGGTGTTGTTCAATAACAAGGCGACATTGAGCGGGTCGGGAAATGCGTCAGTGAGCATTACGATTCGCGACAAAATAATCAGCACGGGTGAGAGTTTATTTCCAGATTCTCCGTTCCCACAGTTCGCATTCCAGAATGGGACGTACACCGCAAACATTTCTGTCACTGGCAGTACGACGGTCACAGTCCCCATCGTGTACAAAATCGGCTTGGTTTAACTGGAGGCAGCATGAGCGAATTGCAGAAGAGATTTGGGCTAGAGCCTAAGAAGAGATTCCGAAAACGGAGCATTGCTATTCAACTTCAACAGGCGTTGGATGACGCTGCGGCTTCAATGACCGCCGACGTCTCTGTCCAAAAACTTGCCCAGACTCGCATAGACGCGCTGGTCAAGATGCAGGCGAGGGAACAGAATCAAAAACTAGAGCGTGCTCTATCAGAAGTGAAACGGCTCACCGCTGAGAATGAGAAGTTGTCGGCAGAACTCGCAGCATTGAAGCCAACGGCACCAGAACTTGTGTCCGAGAAAGTCGCAGCGATGTTGGCGAGGGCGAAAGTCACGACAGGCTTTGACGGCTTGACGGAATCGAAGACTGTCAAACCAGCCCCCGCACTCCCTCACTCCGCGCCAGCGTCGGTCGTGAGACCACCTGCACCCGTGACCGAGCAGGATAAAAAATGGGCAGAGGAGGCAGCACATCGGGCAGAGATGCAGTCCGTCATCGAACAATTGGATAAACGAATGATGAGAGGGCTGTGATAATCGCTCTCATAATCGCAGCCGTCGTGTGGTCGCTGCTCGTCGCAACACAAGATTGATGTTTTCAGTGTCTGGGCTGTCGCAGGTCTTGAAGGAACAGAGTGGAGGCAGTCCTGAACGATTCCATCGTGGCTGGGTTTGCGAAGAGTTTGTTCACGGCAATGTGTTTGATTTGTTGCAGCAGTTCCTCTATCTCGCTGACAGCATCCCCGAATATTTCCTGTTGTTCGTCTGGGGTTGCCATTTGTTGTTCCTCCTCATGGCATTGTACTCATCAGAGATTCTCGAAAACTGTTCGACAGTTTCACTGACAGCAGCGATGTCCGCACACTCAATGAGCCACGCTCGGAAGTCCCCTACATCGGCTTCTGTGAGCGGTACTCAGCCTTTGTCATCGGAACATCGTTGACGATTAGGAATTCCTGGTCGCAGTTTGGACACGTCCGCCAAGCCATGAAAATCGTGTCCATCGGAGAACCTACAAGTAGGGTGAGTTTGCAGTACGGACAGACCATATCCCGTTCGTGGAATTCGCCTGCGTTCATTTCATGCTTTAGATGCAAATCGTGATAATATTTTGCCCCATGAACTTCCAAAACATCATCGCTAATCTTGAACAGGAACGGGAGCGCATCTCAAGCGCAATTGCGGCTCTGGAATCACTAGACGGTACACAGCGTACAGGCGAGTCTGCGCCAGTTAAACGCACGGTTTCTCTTGCGGCACGACGACGAATGGCACGGGCGCAAAGAGCACGATGGGCGAAAGTAAAATCCGCTCCCAAGCCGACGCCAATCAAGCGCACGATGTCAGCATCAGCCCGCAGAAAGATCGCAGCCGCACAACGTGCGAGATGGGCGAAGGTGAGAGCAGGGCGTTAGCATGGAGGGTGAACACATGGGAATCAGTGATACGCTGGGTTCTTTGAGTGCATCTATCACTTGTCCAGCCAAACTTGCCTTTATTGGGTAT
>WNGL01011580.1_pt1 | contig 10821 bp, 8 predicted proteins | sample 5400591 | NCBI WGS metagenome assembly WNGL01 (sample SAMN13153377, study PRJNA577476) | soil metagenome | isolation source: 80 cm soil or saprolite under Garry oak tree replicate 1 | place: USA:California | collected 2016-06-15
GCGGTGGCGTTGATTTCAAGTACTTCTTCATGCGCTACGTCGGCGTGGGGATTGAAGGGTGGGCGGTTGATGCAAACCAGAAACGCGAAGATATCTTCGTCGATTTCAGTGACGGAATTTTTCAGCGCAGTTTCCACAGTGAGCGCAACGCGATCGGTGCCGTGTTGGGTACTCTCACTCTCCGCTATCCGATTCCTTGCACGCGCTTTGCGCCTTATATTTTTGGCGGCGCCGGCGGGATCTTTGGTGGCGGTCAGAGGCCAATCAATAAGGCATTTACTGAACCGGGAGAAGGCTTCGACATTGTGCAGACTGTCGGTCATACTGACGCCGAGGCGCGGGCGATCGGTCAGGTTGGCGGCGGAATGGAAATTCGGTTCACCCCGCACATTGGCTGGATCAGTGACTTCAGCTGGAACTTTGTGGACGGACCCCATAACAACTTCGGCATGGTCCGCACAGGTGTGAATTTCGCCTTCTAGTCCTCGGCAACAGCATTTACTAAGCGGCGTCGGCAGCGGAGCGATTGAAGAGAACATTGGAGTGCGTATCAACCGGCGCTTCAATCCCGAAAGCTTTCGGGACAGCTGGAGTTCAAACGGCGCCGAACACTTGGCCCAACTGAGCGAAGAATACTCGCGCGCTGCAAGAGCCGAATGATGTCAGCTCTGGCGCGCGCTTCCAGAGAAACAAGTGCAGCGCGGGCGATTTGAGACTTTTTAAGCCGGCGCGGGTTGAAGTAGGAGTGAGGCCCTGGCTGGGACTATCGATCTTTTTCTGCGCAGCCATTTCGTTGCGCGCAGAAACCTCTGTTGAAATCGATCTGCAGGAGCAAATGGCCTATCTGCTTCGCGACGGACGCCCCGTATTAGCGTCGCCGATTTCAAGCGGACGTTACGGACACCTTACAGAGACTGGTTCATTCAAAGTTCTGGAGAAAGAACGTAACCACAATTCGAGCATGTACGGGAAAATTGTGGATGCGCGCGGGAATACAGTTGTCGCCGACGCCGATGCGGACATGCCAGTCCCGCGTGGCGGTAAATTTATTCCCGCTCCGATGCATTACTTCATGCGTTTTACCGGCGCTGATGGAATGCACGCCGGATATTTGCCAGGATATCCCGCTTCCCACGGGTGTGTTCGGATGCCGGAACAGTTGGCAGTTGCGTTCTTCAATTCCGTCGATGTTGGTACTCCTGTCACCGTGTTCGGAAGGACGCCAACTGGAAGCTACGCACGGCAAAGGCAATCCCCATTCATGCGAGGCGGCAATAGATTTGCAGATCCGCGCTTTGCGCCACGCTTTATGCCGCCGCCGCCGCCGTTTCCTTGGTGGCGGTAACACCGCGGCCCTGGCTGGCTGTAGTGTGGGCTGTCCTCAGCGCATCGGGTGTTGGAATCGGAAACAGAACTCCGCTGAGGACAGCGGACGCTACAGAGGTTTTATTGCGGACTCGTTGGCGCCTGATGGTTAGCGCTGGCGGTCTTCGGGCCGCGCGAAAGATCAACCAGATCAGTCAGGATGTTAAGTGTCTCGTCGCGCTCGGGATCAATGGTCGGTTCTTTGCCGTCTCCTTGCGTGTCACCGCCGCTGATCAAATCCGAATCTGCATCGGAGGCAGCAGCCTCGGAGTCAACTTTTGGCGTAACGCCATTCTTCTTCGCCTCGGCCAATTTCCCGGGATACATGATCAATTGAAGATTCGGTTTATCAACCGTGTCGAGTGTTACCCGGTAAATTCGCGGCTCCTCTTGATTCCGTGCCAGACGTTCCTTGGAGCGAGTTTCTTTGCGCAGTTTATCGTCCTGAAGCTCTTTTTTGCGCTGATCTTCGTTTACCGAAATTCGATTCTCATCGATCTTGTGGCGCAACCGATCGATATCCTCCATCACGTAATGAAATTCGGGATCGCCCTTAGCGCGCTCTTCCGAACGCCGGCGCAGTTGATCGACAAACAGTGAATGTGAATCGGACCATTTCGTGTATTTCGCCTTGGCCACTTCGTCATAGGGCAGCGCGTTCTTTAGCGCGCCTTCGCCGAACTCCGGGAGATCACTCAAACTCGGCAGGACAATGTCGGAGGCGACGCCATGCAGTTGTGTCGAGCCGCCCGCCACGCGATAGAATTTTTGGATCGTTAGTTTCAAGGCGCCATCCTCATCGGAATGGCTCCCCAACAACGAAGCAAACCGACCGATCGGCAGAATCGTCTGCACTGTGCCTTTGCCAAATGTGTTCTTGTCACCGACGATCACTGCGCGACCGTAATCCTGCAGTGCAGCTGCGAAAATTTCGCTGGCTGACGCGCTTTGCCGGCTCGTTAAAACAATAAGCGGCCCGGAGTACGCGATGCCCGGATCGGGATCGGACGAAATCCTGGTGTTTCCGTTATAGTCTTTGGTCTGAACGATCGGTCCGGATTTTAAGAACAATCCAGTGAGCGCGAGCGCCTCTTCCAGTGAGCCGCCGCCATTTCGCCGCAGATCGACAACCAGTCCGGCAATGTTTTCTTTCTTCAGCCGTTTGAGCAACGCGAGCACATCACGCGTGGTGCTCTTCTGGTGTTTGTCCATGTCGGCATAGAACGAAGGAAGCGTCAGCCACCCGAGTTTTATCGGTTCACCATTCTCGTCTTTTTTAATGATGATATCGGCGCGGGCTTCCTGATCTTTCAGTTTAATTTCATCCCGCACCAGCTCGACATTTTTCCGGCGCGATGGGTCTGTTGCATCCGCGGGAATCGCGAGCAATCGCACGCGGGTACCTTTTTTCCCGCGAATCATCTCGACAACTTTGTCCAGTCGCATCTCGCGGACATCGACGTAATCGGCCGGGCCTTGTGCCACAGCAGTGATCCGGTCGCCGACTTTGAGTCGTCCATCGACTTGCGCTGGACCGCCGGGTACCAGGCTTTCAATTTTCGCATAGCCATCTTCCGAACGGAGCATGGCGCCGATGCCTACGAGTGAAAGGCCCATGTTGATGCTAAAATTCTTCATATCGGCCTTGCTCAAGTATTCCGAATGCGGGTCGTATGCCTGGGCAAGCGCATCGAGAAAAAGTTTGATTTGCTCGTCCTTATCTTGCTCGTGCACATTGCGGGCGAGGCGATCATAACGGCGAGCAACCAGTTGCGGGGCGGGCTCAATCGGATGCTCGCTCAGATGCTCCTGCAACAGCTCGTTTGTAATACGGCCGCGCCAGAGCTGGTCGGCTTCTGCTTCATCTTTTGGCCATGACGATTTTTGGCGGCTCAACTCGACCGTGGCATTGCTCTTGAAGTCGATCGGCTGCTTCAACAGTTCCTTGATTTTCGCGACCCGGTCGTCAACCCGTTTCGTATAGAGAGCGTAGATGTCGTAAGCCGGCTTCAGCGTGCCAAGAAGAACGTCCGTGGCCATCGAGCTGCTGTATTTTGCATTGAGTGCGTCAACGTCTTCTTGCGTAAAGAAGAGGTGACTGAAATCGAGCAACTCCAGGTACGTCTGCAGAAATTTTTTCGAAACGTCCTCGTTTAGCTTTTGACGTGTGTAGTGGCCTTCCTCTAACAGGCGGCCTACGGACATTGCGATCGTTTCCCGCGAGGTGGCTATCGCGGGCGGCACGGCGACTGCGGCTGCCAACACGATCGCGCACAACGCCAAACTTCGCTGGAAACGTGATTTCATCAGTAATTACGCGGTTTCCCACCTTGGCAGATTTTATGGTCAAACGCAAGATGATGAAACAAGACGACCATATGAGTAGGAATCAGACAATCGAAACGAGTGAACATTCAATTAATTCGTAAAAGCTCTCGCCTTCAGCCGTAGTCGCGCTTGGATACAGTAAATCACAATGAATTACGAGAGCTTTTGCGGCGGCATTTTCGAAACGAATTGCTATTTATTGGACGCGCCAGAGGGATCGATTCTCTTCGATGCGCCGCAGGGGGCCTGTGAATGGCTGCGCTCCATTGATGCGCGTCCGAAACTTTTGCTTCTAACACACGGCCACATCGATCACGTCCAGGACGTTGCCAGGATCAAGCGCCAGTTTGGTTGTCCACTTGGTTGCCATCCGCTGACTGCGCCGATGATTTCCGATCGCGAATTTTTTCGCAACTTCGGTTTCGAACTCGAAATCGAACCGGCTGAACCTGATTTCCTGATCGAAGAAACATCAAACCGGAATTTTCTCGGTGCGGATCTTGAAGTTCTGGAAATTCCCGGCCATTGCCCGGGAAGTCTTTGTTTCTTTTCACGCAAGGACAAATTGCTGATCGGCGGCGATGTGCTGTTCGCCGGCAGCATCGGCCGTGGTGATTTACCCGGCGGAGATATCGATCTGCTGATAGATGGGATCAGAAAAAAATTGTTTCCTCTCGGCGACGACGTGACCGTGCTGCCCGGTCACGGACCACCGACAAAAATCGGAACCGAGCGCACAACCAACCCGTTTGTCGGGTAACTTCAGCCGTAAACTCGCCGCTGCTGATTCCAACTTCAGCGCCGCTGCTAAATTTTTCTGCGTAAGAAGGGAGTTTTCTAGGACACGATTACCTAAGAATATCCCTAAGAAAGAATTTACCTTGACAACGATAAGTGATCCCTGAGAGTTCGCGGCCTCCGAACAAAAAACTATCAACGAAAAAACCGAGAATCCAAAAAATGAGAAGAAGAACAACAATCAGTCTAACAATTGCAGCGTTACTGTCCCTCTCAGGAATGGTTTACGCGGCCAACCATGTGCTCTTTAGCTTCATCGTCGGGACCTTCAACGCCGGGCCCATAGGCGTGGCCGGTTCACCCGATGCCCTGTTCGCAACCCAATTCTGCGACCCGCAGCTCCTATCGATCGACTGCGTTACGGGGCTTCCCTCGCCGGTGACGACGATTCCGGGCTTCCCCTCTGGGCAGTGCTTGGAAAGATATATGACTGTGGCTCCACTCGTGTCTGCGAATGCCGGCTTCACCCCGCGAGACGTTTTCATTACACAAGGCAATGAGATCTTTAAGTTCACGCCACCCGCCGGTCCCCTCGTGTCGTTTACGACCCTCCCGGCCTGTGGAGACGATCACACCGGGATTACGTTCGACCACGTGGGCACATTTGGGAACGACATGATTTTATCGTGTAAGAACGGCACCATCTGGAAGGTTGACAACTTGCCGGGGGGCCCACATACCTTTGTCGTGGCGACCCTGCCCATCAACATCGAAAATGAAGGCCCAGCTGTAGCACCTCTAAGCTTCGGGCCCTTTGCCGGCCAGATTCTGACAACCAACGACAACGATGCCGTCGACGCAATCCGGAATGACGGCTTCGTTACTCTAAATGCCTTCGTTATCGGGGCGGGGACGGGTCCGGAAAGCGTCCAAGTCATCCCGCAGACCCTGTGCACCTTCTGCTCGAACGGAGCCTTCTTTCAGTCGGTAGAAGCGGGTAGCTTTGGTTCGTTTCCGGGGCTGTATGAATATTTTCCGCTCGACTTCTCGGCGTTCGGTGGCGACATCCTTGTTCCGTGCGAAGGAAATTCACAGATTGTTCGGATACACTGGAATGGCAGTAGCTACGATATGTTTTTCTTCGATGCCATCGTCGGCGGCCTTCTCGAGGGCTCCGGTTTCATTGACTGCAACGTTCCCTCGCCTACGCCTACGCCGACAGCGACATTCACGCCGACAGCCACAGCGACATTCACGCCGACAGCCACAGCGACATTTACGCCGACACCTACAGCTACAGCGACGGCTACGTCGACGCCTACGCCTACTCCAACCCCGACGTCTACGCCGACTCAGGTGAGTCAGATCACGCCGACGGGGACGACGTGTAGAGATTTTTCTCGCGGGACAGCCGATACCCTGAGCAGCGTGGGGTACAGCGTCAAGAACGGGCAGATCAACCAAGTCAACCCCGGTGTGTTCTTCTACTGGGTGAGAGTGACGGTGCCAGCCGGCAACAACAGCTTTACGATCACTCAGACCATCACCACGGGCAACTTCAACGGCTTATTCGACACCGCGAGCGGGAGCAATGTGTTTGACTCCAACTGCAATAGTACTGGGCCGACGATAACGCAAAACCCCACGACCGGAAGCGTGACCGTGCAGTGGAACGCACCGACTGCGGGCACTTACTTCATCTCGATCAAGTACAGCGCGTCGAGCGTTAAGGGTGACCCGGCTCCCAGCCCGGGAACAACCGTTCACTATGACTTCATGACGACGGGCGTGCCTGGTTCAACCAGTGGGCTCGATCTGATCAAGAACTAGCAATCAAATCAGAACGTAACAGCGCGCGCGTGGAAGGACGCGCGCGCGCTGAAGCGCAAAAGTTCCAAGGCACGCGTTTTTCTCTTCCCCAGGCCGAGCGCCGCGGTGTCGCGACCTCTTGCTGTCGATGTTCCGTGAAAAGCCGCTGGATGATAACAAAGCCGCCTCCAAAATAGCAGTCACCTCTTCCTTACGTTCGTTTCCTTCTGTTCCTTATCTCTCGCGTCTGATCTGCTCGCCTGAGGCGAAACGGATTCGTCCCGCGCGATCTGCTCATAAACGGGATCAGCAAAAAATTATTTCCCCTCGGCGACGACGTCACTGCCCTCCCAGGCGCGCGCCGCCGACAAAAATCGGAACCGAACGCAGAACCAATCCGTTCGTCTGTAACTGCGGCCGTCGATTCAAGCTTCAGCGCCGCCGTGGCGGCGGCAAGATTTTCTGCATAAGAAAGTAGTAGCGGATATTATCTAAGACAAGACCAAGATTTGACCTAAGAAAAAATCCCTTGACTTTCGCGACGCGCTTCAGAAAATGCGTGCGTACGTCAAGCAATACCCCCCAGCCGCGCAGCGCGGGAACCTCGGACCGTGGGAACGCCCGCCACGCAGAAGCTCTGCGGAGGCCGGCCGGAGCATCGCTGCGCGGCAACACTTCGCCGGTAAAAGATCGCGCGACAGTTTGCGCGGGCGGACAACCATGTCGCGTCATGGTGGTCGGAGACACCTGCGTATGCGAGTCCGGCCTGGCCGCGATTGTCGGGCGCGATAAGCGGTATCAAATCTGCGGCAGCGCGCATGGTTTCTTTGAGGCAGGCCAACTCATCCGACAACATCGCCCCGATATTCTGCTGATCGAACCATTTCTGGAAGACCGTGACGGCATCCTCTGGATCAAAGAGCTCGCCAGGGAATACTCGCACACTCGGATTCTGATTGTGTCGCGTCAATCTGAACACGTTTATGCCGAACGCGCATTACATGCAGGTGCGACTGGTTACTGGATGAAGAACGGATCGCCCGAAGAACTGATGCGCGCGGTCGAGACAGTCATGGCGGGAGAAATTTATACGAGTCCATCGATTACTGCGTTGGCGATCCGGAGATTCGCTCATCGCGCGGATTTGCCCAAGGGACTCGATGCGCTGAGCGATCGCCAACTGGCCGTCTTCTCGATAATTGCTGCGGGTCGCCGTTCGGGTGAGATCGCAAAGGAACTAGGCATCAGCCGCAAGACCGTCACTACACACTTCGAGCACATCAAGCACAAGATGGGCTACGCGAACGCAGAAGAACTCAAGCATGGTGCGCGCGAATTGCTCGGATCAGGGGAAGTCCACGCGCGCGTCCCACACAACGGTGACGTGAGGCCAAGCCGCGTACCTTAAGCGACGGCCAAAGTAGGCAGGCCGTGTCAGCCGCGCAGGCATTGCCCGATAGTCGCATCGGGGATTTACCGATTCTAAAAATGGAGCCATCTGCCCGATAGACGAGATTCTTGGGTTCCGTTACAATCCGCCTCCTTAGACAACCCTAAGTTGTTTTACTTAAGAATTACAATCAGCGAAACGGAGAATTCCAAAAATGAAAACAAATACCCCCAGAACAAAAGTCACTCTGACAATTGCAGGATTGTTAGCGCTCACAGGAATCTTTTACGCCGCCAGTCCAACCCAGTTTGGCTCAGTCCCCGAGCCTATAGGCGTGGCCGCTGCGCCGAGTCAACTCATCGTGAGCGAGTACTGCAGCCAAAACCTCGATAAGATCGACTGCCTGGGGAATGTCTCGGTTTTGGCGACGATTCCGGGCCCCATTGGTCCGTGCTTGGAGAGATACATCACTATCGCTCCATCCCAGTCCGCGTTGGCCGGTTTCACCCCCCGCGACGTCTTCGTCACACAAGGCACCGCGGTGTATAAGGTGTTGGGGGCGAGCGGGACGCTGTTTGCGACGATCACAGGCTGCCAAGAAGACCACACCGGGATTACGTTCGACCATGCGGGCACGTTTGGTTACAACATGATCGTGACGTGTGAGGGCGGCGGCGTCTGGCAGGTTGACTCGACCGGAACTCCCACGCACATCGCGGAAACGAACACCGCGATTGAAGGCCCAGCTGTACCGCCGTTAAGCTTCGGGCCCTTGGGCGGTCAAATTCTGGTGGCCGACGAGTACAATGGTCAGGTCCATGCGATCGCGAACGATGGCACCGTTACTCTTGACGTCTTCGATTGGTACGGTGCGGAAAGCGTCCAAGTCATCCCGTCGGCGCAATGCACTCACTGCGGGGGCGGCGCCTTCTTTCAGGCGATAGAAAACTTTAACGCAATTTACCAATATCCGCCGACTGACTTCACAGGATTGGGTGGCAACATTCTCGTTCCGAGCGAGTACAGCGCAGGTACCGCTCTCATAACTTGGAATGGCAGTAACTATAGTTCCACTTTCTTCGGTAACATTCCCGGTGCGACATTTGAGGGCAGCGCTTTCGCTGACTGTGACGTTCCACCAACAACCCTGGGGGGTACCCCGAGTCCTACACCCACGGCTACGGCAATAGCTACCGCCACACCAGCAGCTACTGCTACGCCAGCGGCAACAGCAACACCTAGCGCTACTGCCACCGCTGCGTCAACGGCTACGGCTACACCAACGCCTGCCCCCACCATCTCGCCGACAACCCTGACGGTGGCTCCAGCCTCCGGCGTTTATGGTGGAACCGTTAACCTGTCTGCTACATTGACCTCCAGCGGCTCCCCGCTCAGCGGCAAGACCATCAACTTCACTCTGAACGGCAATCCGGTGGGGAGCGCAATCACCAATGGCAGCGGCGTAGCTACCAAAACTAGCGTCAGCCTGTCGGGAATCTACCCGGGGTTCTATCCATCGGGTGTTGGAGCCAGCTTCGCAGGCGACAGCTCGTATGCCCCAAGCAGCGGAACAGCATCCTTGAGAGTTACGTATGGCACCTGCACTGGGTCCGACCCGGGAGGCGTCATTTTACCGCCGATCAACGCCGGCGGTACCAGCGTCTTCCAGCACGGCAGCACCGTTCCGGTTAAGTTCAAAGTGTGCGATGCCAACGGCAATTCAATCTCTGACCCGAATGCGGTGTTTGCAAGCGGCAGCGGCTCGGTAACTATGATAACCAACTTGCGGGGTACCGTGGATAACATAAACGAAGCCACCTACAACGATATTCCGGACTCGGCGTTCCACTTTGGTTCGGGTTCGGGGGTGTGGATCTTCAACCTGGTTACGAGCAACCTGTCGAGGGGCAGCACTTATTATTTCCAGATCAACCTGAGGGACGGAAGTGCGATCCAGTTCCAGTTCGGTGCGAAGTAATACCAGAAACAGTAGCGCCCCCCAGAAGAAAATAGCGCCGGGAGCGTAAATGCCCGCGGGCGCAGGCACCGCTCTGATAACCACTCGAGAGCACTGGCTACGATGCCACTTTCTTCGATGACAAGGTCAACGAGTTTGAGCGTCTCGCGATCAGACCTCGGCGAGAAGAGAGGTGAGTGGCTGTAGATTGTCGATTTGTGCTACAACAGTGCGCAAAGATCGTAGGGCGTTGGGAATGTGTCGCAGGAAATGTTCATGGCCCTTCCCGAGGCCGAGGAACGCATAAGCACCGAGTGCTTGCATCAGGCGTTGCATCGCGCAAAGCCGCAACTTGAAATCGAAATCGCCGTCAATACTGATTCCGTTTTCCGGCTGCCCGCGATAGTATGCGATCAAATCAGCGCGCTCCGTGTCGGTAAGCTCGACATACGGATCGTATAGCAACGACGCGAGATCGTAATGGGGAAGACCAGGCCGCATTCCTGGAAATCGATCAGTTGAGCTTGCCCGCTTCGAATGATGATGTTTTGCGATTGAAAATCGCGGTGCACCAAAACCCTGGGCAGGCTCGCAAGATGTTTTGCGATTTCGCGCAAACCAGGAAGCGCTGCCAACTCCTTGCGTTTTGATTCGCTGATGCTGAAATATCGGCCGAGGCAATTGTCGAAAAAGTATTTCTGTTCCCAGCGGTAAAGGGTGGCGTTAAATTCTGCCGGTAAGTGCTCCTTCATTTCTACGCACACCGACTCTGGCAGACTGTGAAGCTTGATAATTTCGTCGAGCGCTGACTCGTAGAATGCGCGGCGAACAAGCCAGCCTTCGCGCTGATAACTGCAGAGATCGCGCTCACCCAAGTCTTCAATCCAGATCAGCCCCTCGGCTGGATCGTGAAAATAAATCTTAGGCACGCGAATTCCGTGGGAATCGAGGAATTTCGCGATCTGGACGTAATGCCGATTTTCTTCGCGCTCCAGATTGTACTTAACAAGAATCAACCTCTGATCCGCAGCGCTATGGATTCGATAAAATTTCCGGTCTGACCCTCCTTTTTCAATTGGCATTATTTTTATCTGACCGACATCGAGGCGCGGAAAATGCATTCGCGTTTGTCGAAGAAGCAGCGCGGTTCTCATGGGTTGGAATTAGATGTCGATGTTGCGATGGATGCCGCTGGCCCTTTTTTGGGAGCGGACAATACAACCCTGAAGCTGGC
>WNGL01010258.1_pt1 | contig 10820 bp, 4 predicted proteins | sample 5400591 | NCBI WGS metagenome assembly WNGL01 (sample SAMN13153377, study PRJNA577476) | soil metagenome | isolation source: 80 cm soil or saprolite under Garry oak tree replicate 1 | place: USA:California | collected 2016-06-15
ACACGGATCAGAGCGTGGGCGACATCGATTTTGCGATGTACGCGCACAACAGCGGCTCGTTGTACGTGTACGAATCTGGAGTGAACCGGGGGACGTTCGGGCCCTACGTCACGGGGGACCGGCTCCGGGTGTCGGTGGAGTCCGGGGTGGTGAAGTAATACCGGAACGGGGCGTTGCTCTACGTGAGCGGTGCGGCGCCGCGGTATCCGCTGCTGGTGGACACGTCGCTGGGGACGCCGGGTTCGGCGCTGCGGGACGTGGTGATCTCGGGCTCCCTGGAACCGGTAGTCGTGGCGGCACCGCAGTTCAGCGTGCCGCCGGGAACGTACACGGCACCGCAGCAGGTGGCGGTGACGGTGTCGACGCCGGGGGCGGTGATCCACTACACGATCGGCGGCCAGGACCCCACCCTGACGGATCCGGTCGTGGTCTCCGGAGCCACTGTCCTGGTCGATCACAGCCTGGTCCTGAAGGCAAGGGCCTGGGCCGACGGTCGCCTGCCGAGCACCGTGACGACGGCGACCTACGTCATCAACGAAACGCCCGGCGCCCCGACGTTCAACCCGCCGGGAGGGGACTTCGCCAAGGGCATCCAGGTGAGGATCGATTGTGCGCCCGGCGCTCCTCCGGGAGCATCGGTTCGTTATCGCACCGACGGCGCGGAACCGACCGAGTCCGACTCGGCCGTCGCGTGCGGAGGGACGGTGAGTGTCGCCCGGACCTTGCGGCTGGCCGCGAGGGTCTTCGTCGGGGGCACTCCCAGCGACACGACGTTTGGAGACTACTCGATCACCCCGAGAGTCGCGGCGGGGTCGGGCCACCTCGTCGTATTGCGCATCGACGGGACTCTCTGGGCCTGGGGAGCCAATGACGCAGGCCAGCTCGGAAACGGCACGCACGAGTCCGCGACCGACCCCGTTCAGATCTCGCTCGCCGCTGTCAAGGCGGTGGCCGCAGGTGGCCGCCACACGCTGGCCCTGAAGGAGGATGGGACGGTCTGGGCCTGGGGCGCCAACGAGGCCGGCCAGCTTGGCAACACGACCAACCCCGAAGAGACGCTGCCGGTTCAGGTCAGCGGTCTCACCGGCGTCGTGGAGATCGCGGCGGGTGAGTCTTACAGCCTGGCCCGCCTGGCCAGCGGCACCGTCCTGGCCTGGGGTGACAACTCCGTCGGTCAGCTTGGCACCGGCACCTATACGAGCTCGCCCGCGCCGGTAGCAGTCGCGAACCTGACGAACGTGGTCCAGATCGCGGCGGGAGCCCGCCACAACCTCGCCCGGCGCTCCGATGGCAGCGTGTGGGCCTGGGGCGACAACTCGTCCGGCCAGCTCGGCTACGGATCGTCGGCTTCGAGCAACCAAGCCTTCCAGGTCTCCGGCCTCCCGATCATGAAGCTCATCGCGGCCGGGGATGCGCACTCTCTCGCCATCGCGGCTGACGGTGCGCTCTGGGGCTGGGGGAACGGGACCTCCGGCCAGTTGGGTTGGGGCATGGAGGATCCGATCAATGCGCCCGCGCCGGTCCGTGAGCTGTCGTGCGAAGAGTCCAACCCGCTGGTGATCACCGCACGCCTCGCGGATGGCGGCCTTCACCATACGGTGGGCTGGCTTGACATGGGAGGCGGGTCTTCGGGGCTCGCGTCCTGGGGACGCGAGGAATCGCCGGTTCCCTGTCAGATCGATGAGGCGGCGCTTTCCCTGGTGACCGAGAACCTCGTCCGGATGTCCGTTAGTGGCAACCACAACCTCGCCGTCGGCGAGTCCGGAACGGTCTGGTACTGGGAACAGACTCCCGCCGGTCCAGCCTCCCCGGTGCAACTGACGGCTCCGGGTGGCGAGCTCCGCGTCTTCCCTCCCGTCTTCAGCCTGCCCTCGGGGGTCTATCGCTCCGAGCAGACAATGACGATCACCGCGCTCACTCCGGGGTCGGTCATCCACTACACGATCGACCGCAGTGTCCCCGACCAGACCTCGGCCACCATCGCGTCGGGCGGCTCGGTCCAGATCACGCGCAGCACCCAACTGCTCGCGGTGGCCCTCAAGGAAGGACGGCCACCGAGCGACGTCCGCAAAGCGGATTACACGCTCAAGGTTGCGGATCCCGTTCTCGCACCGCCTCCGGGGGCCTTTGATGGCCCGGTCGAGGTGACGGTGACGGTGGCGACTCCCGGGGCCACACTGCACTACAGCATGCAGGGGAACGCGTCCGAGAGGGACCCGCTTGTTCCTCCAGACGGGCGGATCACGGTCACGCCCCCGGCTCAGCTCTCTGTGACGGCGTATCGAGACGGATGGCAGCCGAGCGGGACGGACGGGATGTACAGAACCGGCGTGGTGACACCCGTCCTCACGCCTCCCGGCGGGAGCTTCACCAAGCCGCTGTCGGTGACGGTCACGACCACCACACCCGGGGCCATCCTCTTCTACACGACGGACGGATCCCTTCCCGTGCTTGGCTCGCCGGCCATCGTGTCCGGAGGCACGATCCGCGCGGACCACGGCATGACCCTGACCGTCTGGGGCTGGCGCGAGGACATCGGAGGGAGCGACTACGTCACCGGAATCTACCGCTTCGCCCTGCCCCCGCCGACCCTCCTCGTAGAGCGCGTGGGGAGCCCTTCCGGGGCCTTCTACCTCACGGGCGCCACGTCTGTCGCGGGCGCGACCGTGCGCTGCACGATGGACGGTACGGAGCCGACCGTGCTGTCGCGGATCTGCACTCGTCCGATCCCCGTGGACCAGACGACGACGGTGAAGGCAAAGACCTTCTCGGCGGGTTGGGACCCGAGCGGCGCGACGCAGCGCACCCTGAGCGTGACAGATCCAGTGGTGGCCACGCCCGTCCTGAGCCTGGAGACGGGGCGCTATCCGAGCCGGCGCACGGTCCGAATCACGGCCTCCACCGCAGGGTCGGTGATTCACTACACGACGAATGGTGCAGACCCCACCGAGACCGACCCGATTGTCCCTCCAGATGGGGCCGTGGTGATCGATCACTCCCTCAGTCTGAAGGCTCGTGCCTGGCAGTCGTCGGCGGAGAGCCTCGTGGCGCGCGGGGACTACCTCCTGAGCGGGGCCGTCACCGTGGGCGACACGGTGGTCGCGCTCAAGACGGACGGGACCGTGTGGGCCTGGGGCGAGAACCACTATGGCCAGGTCGGCAACGGAGCGACGAGCTTGCCGGTCACAAGCCCCACGCAGGCATACATCGATTCGGTGGTCGCCATCGCGAGCGGAACGGCCCACACGGTCGCCCTCCGCAGCGATGGAACAGCCTGGACCTGGGGTGCGAATACCGACGGCCAGTTGGGCATCGGCGACACCGGGGCCAGCTTCCATGAACCCGCCTCGGTGGGGCTGAGTGACGTCGTGGCGGTCGCGGCCGGGAGCGATCTCTCGGTCGCGCTCAAGGCGGACGGCACCGTCTGGGGGTGGGGCCAGGCCTACTGGGCGCCTCCCGACCAGTGGGAAGCGGCCTTTTCGCCCCGCCAGCTCGCCACCGATCTTCGTTGCGCCCGCATTTTCGTGGGGGGGGGTGCCATCGCCTGTGTGAGCACGAGTGGTCAAACCTGGACGGGCGGCCTCTATTGGAACTTCGCCCCGTGGCCTGGGCAGCTTGGCCTCGCCGGCTTCACCGGCGACGGGTCCCTGAGCCTCGTGACGGACGGCGGGCTGAAGGGCATCACCCTCTTGGGCGACATGACTCTCGACCTCCCCTTGGCCTCAGTTGTCGCTGCCGACGTACTCCTGGCGAAGCAGGCGGTCCCGTGGTTAACCCAGGATTCGTTCCCGTACGACAGCCGCTGGGCCGCCACCAGCAGCCGCGCGGTCGCTTCCGAGGCATCGCCTGCCGTCGCCATCGCGAACTCGACGATCGTGAGAGCCGACGGGACACTCTGGCGGTGGGGTCGCAACACCACGGGGCAGCTCGGTGACGGAACCACTCAAGACCGTCGAGATCCCCAGCCGGTGCCGGGCTTCCAGATGTTCACCGACCCCTGGCTGCTCGAAGACAGCGACGGGGATGGCCTCACGAACGTCGTGGAGCTGGACCTCGGCACCGATCCCTACCTGGCCGACACCAACGGGGACGGCGTCCCCGACGGCGTCTCCGTCGGGATCGGACGCGATCCGGTCAGCGCGGACCTGGACGGCGACGGCCTCTCCAACCGGGACGAGATCCGGCTCGGTACCGATCCTCTCAAGGCGGACACGGACGGGGATGGCGTCATCGACGGCCTCGACGCCTTCCCTCTCGACCCGTCTCGCTGGAATCCCGGAACTCCGCAGGCCGGGGACACCACTCCTCCCGACATCCACCTGGTGGAACCGAGCGACGCCGTGCTCGTTTCCTCCGTCCCTTGAGGGCGCGATGATCTCGAAGCCGGTGCGACCCGTCCCTGCCTTGAAGTCGCGACTTGCCGCCTCCCTGCTGGTCGTGGCCGTCGGAGCGGCCTGGCCGCGGACCGTTCACGCCCTGCCGGACGATCCACCGATCCTGTCTGGGTCGGTCAGCGCGGACATCTCGAAGCCCCCGGTAGGTCTCTACCCCAACCGAGACCACCCCACCTACGATGACCACCCGACCGCGTATTCCGTGGAGCTTCTCTACAAGGACTGGCAATACCCCTTGGGCGATCCCGTCCCCGAGGTCGGGCTGAGCAGCTTCCAGGGAAATACCGGGACGACGGGGGGGCCCACGCGTTTCTCAGTGATGTTCAGGGTCCCTGGCATGAAGCTCTTGTACGGCAACCCCGCTGGCTTCTGGATCTCCGAGCCGTATTTCCGGGCGAACCAGGAGATCACCTGTGGGGATGCAACCTGTTCCCCCGACCTGAACGTCACCGCCTACGCCAAGTGGGGCAATGTCAAAGGAAAAGTCACCTTGGCGAACGGCGTCCAACTCCCCCCTACGCCTAACCCCTTCCGTGTGGTGGCTGACCCCGCGGATCCCGTTCCTCCCGGTGCCGGCAGCCTCTTCAATCCCAGGACGACCTTCGTCGACCAGAACGGCAACTATACATTCGCCGCCAGCGTGCTCGTGCCGGACCCTCCCTGCACATACCCGTACCAGTGCTTCTCCATCCCTTACGATGTGAACAACGCCTGGGGCCTGCCCGTCCTGGGCGACGGCGGGGTGGACGGGAGCGAGAGCAAGCTCCTGTACTCGAACTCATGGCCGGGCTTTCAGTGGAAGATCAGCCTATCATCGACGAAATCGCAGACGGTCTCTGTGTTGGGCAGCTTGAACGCCATCGTGGACTTTTCGCTCAGCCTGGATGAGTTCTTTACCGCCTACGACGAGCAGCAGGAGAATCGTCCCGAGGACTCTTGCGCGGTGGGCGACCACCCCGTCAGCCTGATCACGGGCAACGTCTTCCTCGACCAGACGGACGTCACCCTCCCGGGCCTTCGGCAGGATCTCGTCTTCACGCGCAGCTACAACAGCATGAGCGGCCCGGTGGGGAGCATGGGGAACGGCTGGAACCACGTCTTCGAGACTCACCTCGAGGTGCTTTCTCCCTACATCTTTCGGCTTTGGCGCGGTAACGGCGGACCCCGCTACTTCACGGACCGCGACGGGAATGGGGTGTTCAAGCCCTTCTTCCAGGACGACGCCCCGGACACGATCACGCGGACGGCCAGCGGTTTCGTGCGTGCCTTCCTCTCGGGAGAGTCCGAAGAGTACGGCTCGGACGGCCGCCTCCTCAGGCTCTTGGACCGAACGGGCCGAGCCACCGTGCTCACGTATAACGGACTGGGGCAGGTGGTGGAGGTTCTCTCGCCCGACGGAAGGAAGCTTCAGCTCCAGTATGACTTTGGGGCGCTCGGTCGTCTCGTAGGTCCGGAGGGCCTGATCGCCGAGTACACCTATCGCGTGCGGAGCAACCCGCTTCAGCAGCTCCGTCTGCTCGAGCAGGTCCGTTACGCGGACGGCACCGGATACCGATTCGCCTACAACGACCACAACCAGCTCTCGACCGTGAGCGATCTTGCCGGGGTCGTGTTCGACCGCCACGGTTACTCGGGGGAACTGGCGGCCTGGAGCGAGCTGAATGGTGGCCGCGAGCGGCATACCTACAGGTTCGAGGAAGGCAAGACGACGGTCACCGACGCGCGAAATGCGGTTTCGGTCTACGAGTGGACCAAGAAGCCGGCCGGCAAGTTCATCTCGAAGATCACGGGATGCACTCTGTGCGGAAGCTCTCAGGCGGGGACCCAGACCTTCGAGCGCGACGATCAGGGCCGGCTCATTCGCTACGTGGACGCGGAAAACCACGCCACGAGCTATGCCTACAACGGGCCCAATCTGACAAGAGTCAGAAACGCCCTGGACCGTGAGACCTCCTACGGCGACCACGACAGCTTCGGCCGTCCCGGAACCATCAGCGAGCCGGTCTGGGGCACGACCACCCTGACCTGGGCACCCGAGGGCATCCAGAGCGTCCAGCTCCCCGGTGGCCAGACGACCGTCTACACATACCAGAACGGCCGCCTGGCCACGGTTGTCACCGGAGCGGGGACGACCTACGCGTACAATGTCAGTGCACTCGGAGAGCTCAACTCGTTCACGGACGGGCGTGGCAAGACCACAACGTTTGCGCACGATTCCATGGGTCGATTGAAGACCATCACCCGGCCGGACCAGGTGACGACGACCCTGATCTACGATGTTCGCGGACGCCTCACCGCGATTCTGCGGCCGGATGGCAAGCAGGCCAAGCTCGATTACGATGCGTCCGGGAGGCTCTCGGGCATCACGGACGAGGCTGGTCGCACACGACATTACTCCTACGACGACTACGACAGACCCGAAGCGCTGCTGGACGCCATGGCAGGGACAACACGCGTTGGCTATGACCTGATGTCGAGCCCCAAGTCCCTGACCGATGCCAATGGCCAGACGACGCAGTTCGAGTACGACGAGTTCGGACGCCTAGCGAGGATGATCTCTCCCATGGGAGGCATCGAAGCTTACGAATACTACCCGAGCGGCCGCCTCAAGAAGCGAACGGATCGGCGGGGGATCCAGACGACCTACGCCTACGACGCCATCGGCCGGCTCACCTCGAAGACGTACACCGACGGCACGCCAGCCATGACCCTCGCCTACGACGACGACGCGCGGACGGTGACCATGGCGAACGGTACCGACACCCTCACCTTGGCCTTCGATCCTTCCGGTCGCCTGATCACGGAGTCGAGCGCCCTCAACAGCAGTACCGTCACCTACAGCTACAATGGAGACCACCAACGCGAGACCTTGCGTTTGAACGGAACCTTGGTGGCACAGTACGGTTACGTGGACGGCTACCTCGACTCCATCGCGTTCGGCGGTCGGCAGTTCCAACTCGCATATGACGACGTCGGCCGCCGGCAGCGGCTGACGCATCCGAACGGTATCCAGACGACCTACACCTACCACCCTACCCTTCCCTGGCTCGAGGAGGTTCAAAGCACGCTCGGTCCGGCGGTCGTATCGGGGGCGGCCTACACTCACGATCTCGTCGGCAACGCGTTGACCAAGGCATTGCCAGACATGACGGAGAACTACCTCTACGATGCAAGCGATCGCCTGGCGAAGGTGGATCGTCCCGGCGCTACGCCTCGCAGCTGGCGCTTTGGGTATGACGCGGTCGGGAACCGGACGTCGGAGCAGGCTGGGGGGATTTCGCGGACGTTCACCTACGACGCCCGGAACCGACTCCTGGGCATTCAGGGCGGAGGACAGCTGGCGATCTCCGGCACCACAAGCGAGCCGTCGGTGGTGACGGTACAGGGCCAGCCTGCGCGAATGCGTCCAGGGAACGTGTTCCAGGCGGAGGTCCAAGCAAGCGGCGGGCCGACGACCTTTACGATCGACGCGCGTGACGCCAGCGGTAACGTGCGAGCGAACACCTACCAGGTTGGATCGCCAGCAACACCTGCGACCTTCGCGTACGATCCGAACGGAAACCTCACCGCAAAGGCTGATTCTACGGGCAGTTGGACGTACGAGTGGAACGCCGAGAATCAGCTCACCAGGGTCACCAAGGACGCAGTCGAGATCGCGCGATTCCGCTATGATCTGTTAGGGAGAAGGGTCGAGCAAACAGCCGGCGGCGTCACCCACAGCTATTCCTACGACGGCTTGGACATCCTGAGAGAAACCATCAATGATGGCTCGACCACAACGACCTACCGCTACATCCATGGCCCGGGCATCGACGAGCCGCTGGCGCGGGAGAACCTCTCAACCGGCGCCCTGCAGTACTACCACGCCGATGGATTGGGCTCGATCGTAAAGATCACAGACGGAGCGGGCGCCATCACGCTGAGTCACCAGTACGACGCCTGGGGCAACCTCGAGCTCGCCGCCGACCAACCCGGCTACGCATTCACGGGCAGGGAGTGGGATCCCGAGACCGGGCTCTACTACTACAGAGCTAGATACTACGACCCCAAGGTGGGACGTTTCATCAGCGAGGACCCGATCGGGTTCTTCGGCGGAGTGAACTTCTATAGCTACGCGGGTGGCGGCCCGACCAACTTCCGCGATCCATTCGGTCTGACGATCACCGTCACTGGGTACGTTTCGTCGGACCAGGCGACGGTGGTTTCGCTAATCAACACACTTGCTACAACCACTGAGTTCGGCCGGCAGAGCCTGGCACCTCTGATCGCGGACCCGAACAGGAACCTCACGGTCACGCTCGGTGCCCGGACTCGATACGACCCGGTCACCGACACGGTTTACTTCAACCCGAACGCTCTCATTCCTCTTGAAACAGGAGATGGCTGGCAGTTTGGTGCGCCGATAACGAATCTGGCTCACGAGCTGAGTCACGCGACTGCTCCGCAGTGCTCTACCTACTCCGAGCAGCGAGCTGTCGCTGTCGAGAACACAGTGCGTGGAGAGTTTGGATTCCCGTATCGGATCTCGTACCCGGTCAGGGGCACCAACTGGACGCCCAATACGCCTCCGCCCGCATGGGCGGTCGAGTGGTCAAAGACGGCGGTGGCGCGATGAGGCTCGTTCTCATACTCGTGCTCCTGGCTGCGGGTTGTGGCGCCCGAAAGGAGGAAGCAGAAGTCCGCGGGAGTGTGGCGGCGGCGGATGGAAAGACAGGTGTGACTTGCTACGTCGAAATCAATTCGATGGCAGCGTTCCTTATTCCTGAGTCAGTGGAGGTCAAGACCGGTGCTGGATTCAAGCGTGCAATGACGACCTCTGGTGTGATGCGGAACATGTATGCGGCCGTGCGCTGCGAAGGGTACGCCACTCGTCTGAGTCCCATGTTTGAGCTCGAGGCCGGCAAGAAGGTCGACCTGGGTAAGCTTGTCGTGAGCCGCGAATAATTGTCCTCGAAGTCCTTGTCGCGGCGCGGCCTGGCTCGCGGGCGTTGTCCCCCGCACCGCGCACACCTCTTTGAGGGCGCGCGGTGCTGTGGCGGCGGATGATTCTCTGGTGTGGGTGACCTGCCTCCATTTCAGTCGCACTCACAACGTGAGTTCCGGGCCGTTTTGGCCGCCGGCCGTGCTAACCTCAAGCCCCGATGAAGACCGCGCGGGGGGTGGTGATCCTCGGGCTCCTCTTCGCCACCGGCTGCGGTGAGCGCGCGTGCGGCGGCCGGGGCGGCCTTCCCCCTTCGCCGCTTCCCATGGTGAAGGACCCCGACGGCCGCATGTACTACCTGCTGGACCGCGGCGAGTACAGGGGCTACTACGGCGGCGATGGGCAGATCGCCCGCGTGGAATACGACAGCAACAAGGACGGCCGCGCCGACTACATCGCCCACTACGGGCCGAACCGGCAGATCCGCCTCATCGAGGTGGACGAGGACTACGACGCCTGGATCGATCGCTGGGAGTACTACGACGCGAACGGCAAGCTCGAGAAGGTCGGCCGGTGGCGCCGCACGAAGGGCAAGCCCGACATCTGGCGCTTCCCCGGCCCCGATGGGATCCCGGTGCGCATCGAGTACGACGAGGACGGCGACGGGCGGCCCGACCGGACCGAGATCCTGGAGGACGGGCGCACGGTCCGGATCGAGATCGACGCCGACCGCGACGGGCGCGTGGACCGCTGGCAGGTCTGGCAGAAGGGCCGGCTGGCCAGCGAGGAGCTGGACACGAAGGGCACGGGGAAGCCCGATCGCCGCCTCGTCTACGGCGCGGCCGGCAACGTCCTGAGGGTCGAGCGCGTCACGCCATGAACGGGGCGAGCCTGCCCGACCGCGTCGCCCCGGTCCTTCGCTTCCTCGCCCTGGCGCTCCTGGCCGCGTCGCCCCTGGCCTTCGGCTCCGTCCACGAGGCGGCCTTCATCCCGCTGCTCGTCCTCTCGTCCCTGGCGGGCCTGGTCTCCTGGGCCAAGGGCCACTGGGCGCGCGTGCAGGGGTCTCTCGTCCCGAAGCTCCCCGGACGGCGCGCCCTTCTTGCCCTGCACCTGCTGGTGCTCACCCAGCTCCTTCCCCTGCCCCCGTGGCTGCTGAAGGCGATCAGCCCGGGCTCCTTCTCGTTCTACAACGACCACCTGCTGGTCCCCCTGACTTCCTGGCGGCCGGTCAGCGTGAGCCCTGCCGACACCCTGCGCGGCCTGGCCTTCTTCTGCGGCTTCACGCTGCTCTACGGGGCGGTCTTCCGCGAGTTCGCCGACGGGCGCGGGCGTCGCCGGCTCGCGGGCACGGTGGTGGCGGTGGGCCTGGTCATGACCGTGGTGGGCCTCGTCCAGGCCCGGTCGGGGCGTCCCGAGATCTACGGCCTCTGGCGGCCCACTTTCGACTGGGCGGTCTACGGCCCCTACGTGAACCGGAACCACTTCGCGGGGTACATGGTCATGGC
>WNGL01034288.1_pt1 | contig 10818 bp, 10 predicted proteins | sample 5400591 | NCBI WGS metagenome assembly WNGL01 (sample SAMN13153377, study PRJNA577476) | soil metagenome | isolation source: 80 cm soil or saprolite under Garry oak tree replicate 1 | place: USA:California | collected 2016-06-15
AAGAACGGAGCGCTCCCGCTCGAAATTCTCGAGGAACAAGTGAACGACTATATTCGCCAAAAGAAAAGCGCGTAGACAAGACTCGTAAGAAGTGAACCGCAGATTGCGCGGATGTCAGAGATTAGGAAAAGCAGTTCGGGATCCTTCAAGCAGGATTCAGATCGACGTGGCATTTTTTATCTGCGATATCAGCCTTATCCGCCGTTAACGAGAGTTACTATGCGAAGAATCCTCTTTACGCTTGCGATTCTTATTCTCTTCGTCATCGGGTTGTCGGCGCTGTGGATTTTCCGCGGACGCCAAGTCTCATTGTTCATCGATCGGTTCCGGACGATCGAAATTTCTTCGGCGCAGATCAGCGCAATCGCCTACGAAGGCAGTGGGAGCGGCGGCGTTCTTATTGCTAATGACCTCAGATTGAGTTTGAATGACCCGACTCCAAACTTCTCTCCGAGCATCGGCACGACAAAAGATAATCAGTTTGCCTTGGCGAGTGATGGGAAGGTTTTTGCTTTTGGCCCCTTGACTTCCGCGGGTGAAAATGCTGGCGATCGCCTCGCAACTGCACCGCCCGCAGGCGACGATGCTTCCATTGTAGTTCGTCGAAGCGTTCTCAGTTGGCCGACGCCGTTTGATTTCAATTTCATGACCGGTCAGTCGCCTTCATGGAAACGGCACATTTATTACCAGCTGCATTGGAAAAAGTCTTCCGGACCGAAACTGGAAATGCTTTGGCGTTACGAGCAGTACTTCTATCCGGGTAATGGCTGGGCAAGCGGCTTCATGACGCGTGAAGGTTCGACCGGCCTGATTCGCGTCGAAATCCAGCCCTGAACTGGCGCAAAGAAAAGCGTTGTAAAGATAACGTCGAACTCCACTTCTTTTCTCTACCGGTTACGAAAGTCAATCGTACCGGTTGAGCGAACACCTTGCCTACCTAAAGGGCGGCTTTTATCAGCGCCTGCGAGGTGGCCTTATAGGATTCCATCCCTGGATATCGACTCGACGATCTGATACTTTTCGAAACCGAACAAGAACTTTTTTGCGCTCTTATTCAATTCTGCTACGAGAGACCTCCGCGGTCACCGCAGACGGCTACAACGAACCGGTCATCGAGAACGATGCCGTAAATCTTTTCTCGACGCGCTCGACGATCGCGCCCTATCATTTGGAGCAGGCTTCGTCCGTTGCTTCAGAAGAAATTCAGCAAGCGGCAAATCTCGCGGATAAGTGATTTTGAAATTGAAGAACAACTTTGCGACCGAGTTCCTCGACCGCAGAAACTTCGTCGGTCACAGAAACATTTTCTGCATAGACAGCGCGATAAGCTTGTTCGAGTAACGCACGCTCGAAAATCTGCGGCGTTTGCATCGCATAAAGTTGATGCCGATCTACTGAGCCGGTAACCAGAAGATCGGCGCCGGCGCGTTTGATGGTATCTTTGACTGGCTCAGCCAAGGCGGCGGCGCCATGAGTCTGGCATTGTTCGAAGACACGCTCGATTTGGTCTGCTGTAATCAGCGGACGCGCCGCGTCATGCGCGGCGACATATTTTGCGTCGGTACTGAGGCGACTCAGACCAGCGCGAACGGAATCTTGTCGATGTTCGCCGCCAGCGATGATTGAGCGGACCTTTTCGAAATTTTCATCGCGGACGATCTCTTTGACCTCACCATGTCGATCTTCGCGAGCGACGACAATGATTTCGCTGACGGAAGCAGTGCGCTCGAATGCATCGATTGAATGCGCGATCACCGGTTTGCCGGCGATCTTCGCAAATAATTTATCGAAACCCATGCGGCGGCTGCCGCCGGCCGCGACGATGATGGCGCTAAGCATAGTTAAAAGGTTAAAACGTTTACAAAAGTTACAAAGTTAAAGCGAAAACTTTGGTGCCATGACCATTTTTTAACCTTTGTAACCTTGTAACTCTTTTAACTACTTAACTGTTTTTGCACTTCCGCGCTCAGAGTCTTGCCATCGGCGCGACCGGCCACTTTCGCTTGCAACGCTTTCATAACCGCCCCCATCTGCGCCTTTGTCGCGCCGACTTCGGCAATTGTCTCACGCACAACTTTTGTCAGCTCATCGCCGCTCATCGCTTGCGGTAAATACGCGTTCAAGATCGACAATTCCTCTTTCTCCTTGTTCGCCAATTCAGCGCGGCCGCCTTTTTCGAAACTCTCGATTGAATCCTGGCGTTGCTTGACTTGCTTGCGAATGACCTGAGCGGCTTCGGCATCACTTAGTTCGGCTTCCGCCCCCGATTTTGCGATCGCGGCATATTTCAAGGCCGATTTGAGCATGCGCAAGACGCCGAGTTTCGTCGCGTCCCTGGCACGCATTGCATCCTTCAGATCAGAATCGATGCGCTTTTGAATGCTCATACCGACAAACTATGGCAGCGCGAACAAGACCGGCAACCTTGTTCTAGTGCGGTTCACCACGTCTGACGTCGGCGTTACCAAAGAACGCCGAGAGAGCGCGCGTGCCGAGCGCTTTCCAGATTTTGATCACCTCGTAGACAATCACGGTGGTGAAGCTCACCGCCATCCAGACGCAGGGCGCTTCGATGGGTAAGTCGGACCACGCACCGATCTTCAGGCCGATCATCGCCTCGTCGCGATATCGCCACCAGCCGTAGGGCAGAGCAAGCGTCACTTCCCAGAGCAGGCTGATCAGGAGCAGGAGAAAGAAGGTGAAACTGAATGCGCGCCAATTGATGAGGCCCCGAGCGGTTTTGAAAAATCCGGCCGAGGGAATAAGCGAAACACACGTAAGATAGATGAAGTACCAGGGGAACCCCGCAGGCGCGCCGGCGAACAATTTTCGATAAACGACTGCGCCCGCGATTAAGACGAGGCCGAGGATCACGGAGGCGAAATGAAAATGCACCATGCGCGGCATCCCTTTGGTCGCAGCTTCATAATCCGGCACGTTGTAAGCCGCCATCCAGTATTCGTCGCACCAGATATAACTCAGGAGCACGAGCATGAAACCGGTGAGATAGAAGACGAACTCTTCTATCGGTATCGAGCCGCCGCGCGCGGGGATGTCAATGCCGAGAGTGGCGGGCTTGTTTGGGAAGACGAAGAAAGCGTTACCGAAGAGCACATCGAGGACAAAGCCGAGCGGCGCCAGGATGGCTATCGTACGCCAAAAGGCCGCGCGCGGAAACTTTAGATCGGGTCGGCAGGTAAACCACCACGCCAGCGCTGCGATCGGAATGGTGAAGAGGAGCAGACTCCAGGTGTAACCGAGCGGTGTCGGATTGGCGGAGCTCGGCTGTAAGACGACGGGATGCGCCACGGCGCGTAGCGTCAATATTGCCGCGATGATCAGGAGCGCCGCGATTGCGAAGACCACCTGAGCTGGCTGTCGCGATTCACGGGTGTCCATCGGAAGAACGGCTAACGAGTCGAGATTACGCGCAAGGAAAGAAATGCGGAACTCGAAAGTTCAGCGCGATTGCCTTCGGATCCTGCAGCGAAACTCCGGGCGAGTGCGCCGCACAACCGATCCCCTAGCCGGCGCGCAGTTTCTCAGCGCAGGCTCGCACAGATGCGGAATCGCTGACGCTCATCACGTCCGCGCCATTGCGTGTTCGTCGCAACAAACCAGCAAGCACGGCGCCCGGCCCTAACTCCATGAAAAAATCGCAGCCAAGCTCGGCAAGTCGCTCCATGCAGTCGAGCCAACGCACTGTGCCCGTGACCTGATCTTGCAGAGTGCGGCGAATTTCCTCAGGCGTCGTCACTTCGTCGCCGGTGACATTGCTGATTACCGCAAAGCGCGGTGTTTTCATCGGTACTTCGGCGAGGACTTCGCCTAGCTTCCGATAAGCCATTTCCATTAAGCGCGAATGATATGCACCAGCGACGTTGAGTAACGTCGCTCGACGAATCCCATGCTCCTTCGCCATGCCAATGGCAGTTTCGACTTTGGCGCGCTCACCGGAAATTACGATCTGGCCGGGGGCGTTGATATTTGCAACATCTACATCGGCGTCGGCGGCCAGGGCGCGGACCGCATTTTCATCCGCGCCGATCATCGCCGCCATCGCGCCTGACGTGGCGGCGCAGGCTTCATCCATCAATTGCCCACGTTTCTGCACAAGTTGTAGTCCTGTCGCAAAATCGAATGTGCCCGCCGCCGCATGCGCGGTCATTTCGCCTAACGACAGGCCCGCCGCTCCTTCGACCGGAAGATCGCCCGCCAATTCACGTAATGCCACGAGACAGGCAAGTCCATGAACATAAAGGGCAGGCTGGCAGTTTGAAGTTTTGGTCAACTCTTCAATCGGGCCGCTCCACGCAATTTCGCTTAGGTTCTGTCCAAGAATTTCATCCGCCTGCCGAAACAAATCCGCTGCAACAGGGAATTGCTCCGCCAAATCGCGTCCCATCCCGATGCTTTGCGCACCTTGCCCGGCAAAGAGCAGCGCGATTTTTTTCATTCGATTTTCATCTTCGTTGCCCAGTTCGCGCGATTCAAACGCGAAACGGTAGGGACGGATCGCTGAGCCGTCCGTCTTCGGCGCGTCCGGCGGTCGCGCCCTACCACCTTACACTCTCTGCGCTCCCAGATGACGCGTGCGCCGAAATTGCTTGCGCGCGCTGGTTCACGCGCCAGCGTAAATGTGGTTGTTAATCGTATGCCATTTACAACGCGCGAGATTGAATCACCCGATCCGGTGACGCGGGTCGCTGCGGCGGACGCGAAGCTGCACCACGCCGATGACGACATCGGCGAGAAGATGGTATTGAACATGGGGCCGTCGCATCCTGCCACGCATGGCGTGTTGCGGCTCGTGCTCGAACTCGACGGCGAAATTATTACCAAAGCGACGCCAGACATCGGCTTTTTGCATCGCGGTGACGAAAAAATCGCGGAGAACATGCAATACAACCAATTCGTGCCGTACACCGATCGGCTCGATTACCTCGCCCCGCTTTCAAACAACGTCGCATATGCCCTCGCCGTCGAAAAGCTTATGAGCTGGGAAATCCCGCCGCGCGGGAAAGCGCTTCGAACGATTTGCTGCGAGACCTCCCGTATCTCGTCACATTTGATGGGCATCGGTGCAATGGCGCTCGATTTGGGCGCGATGACAGTCTTCCTCTACACGTTCACTGAGCGTGAGAAACTTTATAATCTTTTCGAATTATTGACGGGTGCGCGTTTCACCACCTCCTACACACGTGTGGGCGGACAGATTCGCGATCTTCCCGAGAATTTCATCCCGCAGTTAAGAAAGTTTCTCGACGAATTTATTCCGAGCCTCGATGAATGCGATCAATTGCTCACGCGCAATCGCATCTTTGTCGATCGAACGAAGGACATCGCCGTCATTACAAAAAACCGTGCGATTGCCTACGCGCTTTCCGGACCGAATTTGCGGGGCAGTGGGATCGAACACGATTTGCGCCGCAAACATCCGTATCTCGATTACGAAAATTACGATTTCGACGTCGTGATTGGCAGCGCGGGAGATTGTTACGATCGCTATTTGGTGCGGATCGAGGAAATGCGGCAGAGCGTGCGGATCTTGCGCCAGGTGATTGATCAATTGCCGAGCGGACCGATCAACGTGGTGGATTGGAAAAACATGACGCCACCAAAATCGCGGGTCATGACGAAGATGGAAGAGCTTCTGCCCGGTTGCATGGTAAGCGACGTGCCCGCCGTGTTGGGCAGTCTGGACTTCGTCATGGGCGAATGCGACAGATGAATATGTCGCCGAACCTTGTGAAACAAGGCAGCTCCTTCAAACCAAACCAACGAATGCCCCAAAATTACAAACAGAAGGAGCTGGGCGACCCAGCTGATTGCTTCAATCGGCTGCCTCTGGCGCAAAGCGGGTCGATCTTTAAATCAGTGCCGCGAATCGCGGTCGCACTGCTGCTAGCAGTGAGTCTGGTCGGTTTGAGCGCGTGCACTTCGGGCAAACGAATCACCAAGGCGAACGTCGATGAAGTGACCGAGGGGATGTCGAAAAAACAGGTCGAATCGATCCTGGGTCCCCCAACTTCCATCAACAACGAGGATTTCATTATCATGAAAAAAACGACGTACGTTTACCAGCAGGGCAAAGACACGGTAACGATCGTTTTTAAGGACGACAAAGTGCAGTCGAAGGACAGCACGCTGTCCTATTAATACCGCCACTTCCCGTGGACTCGACGAGCGCACAGGTTCCCGCCGAGTTGCAGCGGAAAATGGATGAAGCGATCGCGCGTTATCCAGAGGATCACCGGCGAAGCGCGGCGATGTCACTGCTGCATTTGTGGCAGGAACACTTCGGATTCATCACCGACGAAGGAGTGAAATGGATAGCGACAAAACTCGGGCTGCAGCCGATTAACATCCTCGAGCTGGTCACGTTTTATCCGATGTTTCGCCAGAAGCCCGCGGGCAAAACGCATATCCGTGTCTGCCGCACACTCAGTTGCGCGATGGCAGGCAGTTATCAGTTAATGAAAAATTTATGTGTGGCGACTGGAATTGAACGCCGGCGCCCCAGCCATGGAATGCACAATCCCATCTCGGTGAGTGCCGATGGAAATTACAGCATCGAGTTTGTCGAATGTCTGGCGAGCTGCGGCACCGCGCCAGTGTGCATGATCAGCGAAGAGCTGCGCGAAAACATCGATCCAAATTCTGTAGCCGACCTTGTCCGCAATCGGCAATCCGCGATCGGCAATCCGCGATTGCATCCACCTCATCCGCTCGAACATCGCCTCATTTTTAAAAATATCGGACGCGAAGACTGGACGACAGATATCGATTGTTACGTGCGTGATGGCGGTTACGAACAACTGAAACAAGCGCTGACGATGTCGCGCAGCGAAATTGTCGATAGAGTCAAGAACTCCGGGCTGCGGGGTCGCGGGGGCGCCGGGTTCCCTTGCGGCGTGAAGTGGAGCTTCATCAAGCCCGATGAGAAAAAGCCGGTCTATTTGATCTGCAACGCGGATGAATCCGAGCCAGGCACGTTCAAGGACCGCTACATCATCCACGAGGACCCGCATCAACTGCTCGAAGGAATCCTGATCTCGTGTTTCGCACTGAATGCGAGGACCGCCTATATTTATATAAGAGGCGAATTTCCGGAGGGCGCGAAGATCCTCGAACGCGCCATCGAAGAAGCACGCGAACATAATTTCCTTGGGCGTAACATCCTCGGCTCCGGATTCAATGTAGAGGTTTACATCCATCGCGGCGCGGGTGCTTATATTTGTGGCGAAGAAACCGGCCTGATCGAATCACTGGAGGGCAAACGGGGTTATCCCCGGATCAAACCACCGTATTTCCCGGCCGTTCTTGGTCTCTACATGTGCCCGACAATCGTGAATAACGTCGAGACGCTTTGCCACGTGAAACACATTATCGCCATGGGTGGCGCTAAGTATGCGCGACTGGGACGGCCGAACAACACCGGGACCCGAATTGTCTGCGTGAGCGGCGACGTGCAGCGACCGGCCTATTTTGAAATCGAAGTAGGCGCAGTGACTATGGGTCAGCTGATCTACGAGATGGCCGGCGGGTTGAAACCTGGGCGAAAACTGAAGGCGGTTATTCCGGGCGGAAGCTCCGCCAAAGTTTTACGAGCGGATGAGCGGTTTAAGATCAAGCAAAAGCAATTCGACGGGTCGATCATCGAAAGCGAGATGTCGCTCGATGAAATCCCGATGGATTTTGATTCCCTGGCCGCGGCGGGTTCGATGGCTGGTTCCGGCGGGGTAATCGTGCTCGACGATTCTCGCGACATGGTTTGGACGCTCAATAACATCAACGAGTTCTATGCGCACGAGAGCTGTGGCCAATGCACGCCCTGCCGGGAAGGCTCACTGTGGATGCAAAAAATTACAGACCGCATGTTACTCGGCGGTGGGGTAACGGAAGATCCAAAAACGCTCAAAAGTATCGGAGACAATATTGCCGGCCGCACAATTTGCGCGTTTGGGGAAGCATGCGCATGGCCAACGCAGAGTTTCGTCCAAAAATTTCCCGAAGAATTCGCCGCGCGCGCGCAGAAGCCTGTTCCACCGCCGCTTCCACCTGAATACACGCCGGAAGAATTAATCGAGGAGGAGTTGATCCTGACAATTCCAATGGCGCACGATCCCGGCTGGGAAAAAGCCGGCGCGAAAGGAACGATCTAAACATGAATCTGGAAGCCAGGAGACCAGGAATAAAATTAGGAAATACGGAGCTGACAGATCGCATCATTGCGGCGGCAATCCGCGTTCATAAAGAACTAGGGCTGGGCTTTCTCGAAATTATGTATGCGGAGGCGCTGGCAATCGAACTCGCAAGCACACGCATATCTTTCGAGCGACAAAAGCTCTTACCGATTTTTTACCGTGAGCATCTCATTGGAGAACATCGTCTCGATCTCGTTGTTGAAGGAACAGTTATCATTGAACTGAAAGCAATCTCGGCGTTGGAGGATATTCACTACGCAATTGTTCGCTCGTACCTAAAAGCAGCGGATCTCAGTGATGGCTTGTTGCTAAATTTCGCAAGTGCTCGCCTGACGGTAAAACGCGTCGGACGTGAGTATCATCCCAAACTCCAAAACGAAGACATGCATCTTTAGTTTCCTGGCTTCCTGGTTTCCAGATTTATTTATGCCCAACGATGCTCAAGCTCCAATGTTCAACGTCCAGATTGATGGCGTATGGCATCAGTTCCCGAAAGGCACGCGCGTCATCGAGGCGTGTGAGCAGGCCGGCAGCTATGTGCCGCGTTACTGTTATCACAAGAAACTGAGCTCGCCGGGAAATTGCCGAATGTGCTTGATCGAAATGGGACTGCCAAAACTCGGTCCGGATCGCAAACCGGAACTCGGTGCCGATGGCAAACCAGCGATCAACTGGATGGCACGCCCGCAAATTTCCTGTGCTCAGGACGTCGCCGAAGGAATGGGCGTGCGCACGAATTCTACGCTGGTCAAGGAATGCCAGCAAGGCGTGATGGAATTTCTTCTCATTAATCACCCGCTGGATTGCCCGATTTGCGACCAGGCTGGCGAATGCCGTTTACAGGAATTCAGCGTCGATTACGGCACCAGCCAGTCGCGGTTCCTCGAGAACAAAGTAAAGAAACCGAAGAACGTCGTGCTGGGACCGCGCGTTACGCTCGATGACGAACGCTGCATTCTCTGTTCGCGCTGCATTCGTTTCTGCCAGGAAATCGCGAAGGACGATGTGCTCGGCTTCGTCGACCGCGGCAGTTACACAGTCTTGACGGCGCATCCAGGCAAGCGGCTGGAAAATAACTATTCCCTTAATACGGTCGATATTTGTCCGGTCGGCGCGCTCACTTCGACCGATTTTCGTTTTAAGATGCGCGTCTGGTTTTTGAAGGAAACCAAAAGTATCTGCACAAGCTGCGCGACCGGCTGCAACACAATCATTGGCACACGCGAAGATGTCATCTATCGGCAGACGCCGCGCGAGAATGACGCGGTCAACTCCTGCTGGATGTGCGATTATGGCCGACTCAATTTCGATTATCTGCAATCGGAGCGCCGATTACTCGAACCGCAGATACTCTCTGGTGAAAAACTTGTCGCAGCCGATTGGCAAACCGCGATCGCACAGGCAGCGCTCGAGTTAAAACAGTTTTCCGGCTCTGAAATTGCAATTATCGCTTCTGGCCGGATGACCAATGAAGAACTTTGGCTGACGCTGCAACTTGCCAAAACACTCAATGTTCCGTCGATCGAAATCGTGCCGCGCACAGGCCCCGGCGACGACATTCTCCTAAGCGAAGATCGCAATCCCAACATGAACGGCGCCCGATTGCTTGGCGTAACTTCGGAGCCAGGCGCGAAACTGCCGGCGATCGCGGATGGCGTGAAATCCGGGCGCGTGAAAGGATTGATCACCCTCGGCGAAAATCCAATGCGTTTGGGAATTTCGGCCGAACAGCTCGAAACTCTCTCGACTTTTGTCGTGATGGATATCCTGTCAAACGCTGCGACCGAATATGCAACGGTCGTGCTACCTTCGTTTGCCTTCGCCGAAAAACGCGGCTCGATGGTCAATGGCGAAGGCCGTTTGCAACGCCTCAACCGAGCAGTCCGAGCACCGGGTGCGGCGCGTGACGATTGGAAAATCTTGCGCGACCTGACCCAGGCATGTTCCGGTCAGAACAGCAGTTATTCGATTGAAGATGTTTTCCGGCAGATGGCCGAAGCTGTTCCGCGATTAACGGGACTGAGTCTTAGCAAAATCGGCGACCTAGGCGTGCAAGTTATGGAAGCGCACGAATCCCCTGCGCCGCCGGTCGACCTCGCAGCCAAAAACATCGAGGAAGCAGAATCTCAAAGACCTCCGGGCCGTTAGCGCCGGAAGTTCGACATGGCTTATTTCATCGTTACGTCCCTGCTCAAAATCGTGGGGATTCTTTTTCTCGTGATTCTGCCGATGGTTTCCTACAGCGTTTACGCGGAGCGCCGCGTCAGCGCGTTCATTCAGGATCGACGGGGGCCGAATCGCGTCGGACCCGCAGGTCTTTTTCAACCAATCGCCGACATCTTCAAATTGCTGTTGAAAGAAGATTTCACTCCGCGGACCGTAAACACATTCTATTACTGGCTCGCGCCGTGTCTCGCGATGATGCCGGCGATTATCACCATCGCCGTTGTTCCTTTTGGTAGCACACTTTTTGGCGTCCCGATGGTGATCGCAGATATCAATGTCGGAATCTTATATGTGTTCGCCATCGCTTCACTGGCCGTTTACGGGATCGTCCTCGCCGGGTGGGCCTCCAATTCCAAATATCCGTTCCTGGGCGGCGTGCGTTCCA
>WNGL01010264.1_pt1 | contig 10817 bp, 9 predicted proteins | sample 5400591 | NCBI WGS metagenome assembly WNGL01 (sample SAMN13153377, study PRJNA577476) | soil metagenome | isolation source: 80 cm soil or saprolite under Garry oak tree replicate 1 | place: USA:California | collected 2016-06-15
TCCTCGCCCGAAGCTCTCGCCCGCCCATCTGCGCAGCGCCCATCCGCCTCGGTGCGGAAAAACCAGCGGGCTTCGCGTCGGGCTCCGGTTCCGCTCCGCGCCCTCTTGGACACTCCTCCCGGCGACGAGATCTCACTCGTCGGTTTATCTGACTAACCAGGAGTTGTCACAGATGGTTCTCCATTGGCGTCTAATGAGATTGGTGAGACTATTCGACCGGAGGGCGGAGGAGGCGTGAATGAAATATAGAGTTGCTGGATGGGCCGCTGCCGGACTACTCGCTGCTGCTTGGGGAATTTATTTCGCCAGAGCAAACAAGGAGATTCCCATCGACCCGATTGCCTCTTTCCTCGCCCGTTTGACTTGTCCAATTGGGATTCTTGGTTCGCATTTCGCTATTAGTTTGTATTGGGTTCTTGTCGCAAACCTCGCCACGTACGCACTCGTCGGTGTGGCAGTGGAGATGCTGTGGCGGCGGTTCAATCACCCGAGCTAGCTCAAGGTAAACCAATAGAGAATTACGCGCTGAACCCATCCAGGTACTATGAGCCACCTTTCCGGCTAGGCGACTAATCGGGAGTTGCGGCCTGACCGGAGGCTACTTCTGCCGCCGGTTTGCTCCTTATCGGTTTGGTTCTTTTTGCTTTCCTGGCGTAGAAAACTACTCGACGGGTTGGATTGTTGAGGGCCCCAGCTTTCTGATTTCCCTACAAATGAAATCTTCAATCTCGATGTCCGAGAGGTGATCGAACCAAACCCCCCTCAGATATCCAACAGCCGATGCATGATCTTTCAATGTGATTTGGCCTTTTTCGTAGAGCTTCCTGATATCGATTCTGGCCCGTGCTTCGAGTCTTGCTTGTTTTTCGTCCGCCATAGAAGTTCCTTTGAGCGACTGATTGCCCACCGTAGTACCAACCTACGCTTTTCGACTAACAGGAAGCAAGTTAGTCACGGACCACTCATGAATTCGTCTCCAGCAAACTCGTGCAGAACAACCCGGTAAGGCGACTAACCAGGAGTAATTCCTGGGGCGCTCATACTCGCTTCTCTTCAATCCGCAATTTCAAAGCCGCAATCTCCTGCTTGGTCATGCCTTGCAGAGCCATCGCGGTGGCCAGATACAAAGCGGGAACATGTTTCATTTTGTTGCCGTGTTCTACCTTGCGACGGAGTTTCTGAACTTCCGGGTCAGCGCCCACTTTCAAAAACACTTCATACGCATCGGGGATGGACAGAGTTTTTTCAATCAGGCCATGCTTAACAAGAATGCGATGATACGAAGGTACAGCCAACGCAGATGAATGAGTCTGCGGAGGGCGCTGGTTTTGTTTTGGGTGTTTCATTGCACTATGCTGACACGTTTTCTCAGTCCGGTCATTTATTTGGTGTTCTTAAGGACCGGATTGTTCAATTGTAGACAGACAGATGCTCCCGACGAGTGGTATGCTTGGTGTGTTTGCAATCTGTTTGGCGGGATTTGACGAAATCCTGACTTTGCAATGGGGCGCCTCTCGACGGGGCGCCCTTTCAATTTAGTAGACTTTCGACCCCATGGAAGAGCGCTCCCAGATCCAATTTCTCGTTCAAATCCACACTCCTATGAGGCTGATGTTGGGTCAGCTGCCTGGTAAACGACTAATCGGGCACAACGACACGGACCATTGTAGCTCCAAGACTTAACCACGAATGATTAAGTTAAAGAAGTATGTCTCGATTTAGCTTGACAAGATTAGGTTAATTCCCTTAAACTCAATAAGTCCGAATAGAGGCAGACGGCAATCTGAGCTGACGTGAGTTATCTGAAATTGCCCTTTGGCCGACGTTTAATGGAGGGCACTGAAATGAGAACAATCAATCGCTGGGAACAACCGTTCCGCGGGGCTACGACCTTGCAGGAACAGATCAATCGCGTGTTTGGCGATGTGGTGGGACGCACGGGCGAGGAGTCGAATTTGACCCCTTGGGCCCCGGAGGTCGACATCTACGAGACCGAAAATGAATTGGTGGTCAAGGCGGACCTGCCGGATGTGAATCCGCAGGACCTGGACATCCGCGTGGAGAACAACATCCTCACGATTCGCGGCGAACGCAAGTTCGACAATAAGGTGAACGAGGACAACTACCTGCGCATCGAACGCAGCTATGGCTCATTCAGCCGGAGCTTTTCGCTGACGAACTCAGTGAAGTCGGAGGCCATCAAGGCCGATTATCAGAATGGCGTGCTGACACTCAGCATACCGAAGCGCGAGGAAGCGAAGCCCAAGCAGATCAAAGTGAATGTGACAACGCATCTGATGGGAACGCATGCAATGGCGGCGGTGGCTGGGGCTCGCTAAAGAGACCTCGGGCCGAAGACGAAGCAGCAAGGGGCTGGCGATGTCGCCAGCCCCCTTTTTGTCAGAAGCGACGGCCTGCGCGATTTGAAATAACCCCGGGAATGGCAGAAATAGGCACGGTTACGGGACAAGTCAGCACTGAATTATGTCCGGTTATCAGATGTTGAGAGCGGGGTTTACCGGGAATTTCAAGCTGTGTCGATTTCGGGGTTTTTCGCCACGAGCCAATTCGACAGTCATCCGGTAGCCGCTGCCGATTGATCGAAAGACTTAACAGCCATGTCCTCGTCGTCCATGATGTCGAAAACGGTATACAACCTTGTAATCTGCATCACGTCCTGAACCTTATTCGTGAGGTTGAGCAGCTTCAGTTCTCCCTGCTGCTTCCGCACGCTCGTGAAAGCACTGACCAGATGGCCCAAGCCTGAGCTGTCGATGTAATTGACATCGGCAAGATTGAATAGAATCTTCTTGTGTCCCTTGCTTAACAGGTCGCAAACCAGGTCGCGCAGTGCAGCGCTCTCTTCGCCGAGCACAATCCGGCCGCTGATGTCCACAATGGTGACGCCACCTACTTGTCGAGTGATTGTAGTCATGTGCATTGGCAACCTCCTAAGGCACTTTAATGCTCGAAGACTTCGCTCTTACAGCGGCGCATGATGCTCTGGTCAGTCTTCCAGTAGCCCCACATTAGCAAATCGTGGTGTGGCGGTCGAGAAATCCCTTCCACCCAAAACCGTAACAATTGGTTGTTCTGATTGGCCCTCGCATTCCTCGGCCGTCAAGCAGATAAACGCGGTTACCGAACAAGAATGACCCAGCGCTGACGCGCTGGGGTAAATTGTGGCGCGCTTGCGGCGCGGCACAAAGCATAGCGGCGTCAAGCCGCCGCACTCCTAAACGAAATGGGCGCAGCAATGCTGCGCCCCTACAAGGAAAAAACGCCGGCGAGATGCAGGGACGAAGCCGGCAGAAAAGACGCAGGCGAGGCATCAGGCGGTGGCGGGCTTGGGTTGATGCGCTTTGGCAGGGCCCAAATCCGGCAGGAACGCCGTCAGGATGCCAATTGCGGGAAGATACGCGCAGATGTGGTAAACGAAATCGATGCTGGTGCGATCGGCGAGTTTGCCGAGTGCCGCCGAGCCGACGCCACCCAGACCGAACGCCAGTCCGAAGAATAGGCCGGAAACCATGCCAATTCTTCCGGGCATCAGCTCCTGCCCATAGACCAGGATCGCGGAGAACGCGGAGGCGAGGATTAATCCGATGATCACGCTGAGAATGCTGGTCCAGAATAAATTCGCATAAGGCAAAATCAGCGTGAACGGAAGCACGCCAAGAATGGACCACCAGATGACCAGCTTGCGACCGAGCTTGTCGCCCACGGGCCCACCGAAATAGGTTCCGACAGCCACCGCGCCAAGGAAAAGAGCAAGGTGGAGCTGCGCACTCTGCACCGAGAGATGGAAGCGGTTCATCAGATAGAAGGTGTAATAGCTGATGAGGCTGGCGAGATAGAAAAATTTGGAGAACAGCAGCGCCACCAGGACAGCAAGACTGAGAGCGATTTTTTTCGCAGACAGTTCCGAGCCATGCACAGTATGCGGCGCCGCAACCAACCCTACAGAGTCAGCGGCGATGGATTTGGGCCGATCGAAATGATGCGTCTTTACCCACAATCCAATTCTTGCGAGCAACATCATCGCTAACAGAGCCAAAAGCGAAAACCAGGCGATGCGCGGCTGGCGATTGCGGAGAACAAAGGCGGCCAACAGCGGCCCGAGCGACGTTCCCGCATTGCCGCCGACCTGAAACAGCGATTGCGCCATGCCGTGTTGTCCCCCAGATGCCAGGCGTGCCACACGCGAGGACTCCGGGTGAAAGATTGCTGAACCAATGCCCACCAGCGCAGCCGCGCCAAGAACTGCGCCGTACGTCGGCGCAATCGCGAAGAACAACAGACCGAGAATCGTGACTCCCATACCAGCGGCGAGAGAATAGGGCTGTGGACGCCTATCTGTGTACATGCCAACGAGCGGCTGCAGGATGGAAGACGTAAATTGTGAAGTGAGCGCGATCACTCCTACTTGGCCGAGATTGAGTCGCAAAGCATCCTTCAGGAGTGGGTAGACGGCGGGGATCAGAGACTGCACCGTGTCGTTCAGCAAATGGCAAAAGCTGATGGAAAGAAGGATGGGAAAGACGACCTTTGCAGCGGCCTGGACAGGGGCATGCTCCTGAAGCGTCCCCACATTAGTTTCCGTGGCCATTTATACCTGCAGCTCTCCGAGTGCTTTTGGGTGATTTCGAGACATGAGTTCTATCTGGCGGAGGAGGCGAGACGGCGAGTCACATAGTCGGAAACGTAGGCATCGAAAAGCTCGAGCAGTCGCTGGCACACAGGTCCGGGGGCAGGAACGGGGTGGCCGGCGACTTCGCCCACGCTAATCAAATTGCGGTTCGTCGAAGTAATGAAAACTTCTTCAGCGGAGTAGAGATCCTCAGTACGCAGTGTCTGTTCGACGACAGAGAGTCCGGCTTCAGGCGCAATCTCCAAAAGAATGCCGCGAGTGATGCCTTCCAGGCAGCCGGAACTGAGGGGCGGCGTATAAATCTTTCCGTCCTTCACGGCGAAGATATTTGCGGAGGTGCACTCGGCCACTTCGCCGCGCTCATTGAGCATGACGACTTCGTCGAAACCTTCTTTATTGGCTTCGGCGATGGACCAGACATTGTTGAGCCACGAAATGGTTTTTACTCCGGCCAGCGGAGATGCCGCGTGGCGGCCGTGGGCGCGCAAGCCCAGGCGCACGATTTCGTGGTGTTCCGGCAGACCTGCACTGTAAATGATGAGGTCCACCGGCGGGCGCTGCTCGTTGCTTTGCCAGAAGCCGACAGAATTGTAGATGAGATAAATGCGCGCGCAGCCTTCCGTAACTTTGTTGGCGCGAATCACTTCGTGAAGATGCACGCGGATTTTCGCGCCTGTGTGCACCATGGGCAGGCGGATGATGCCCGCGTCTTTTTCCAGGCGGCGCCAGTGCCGCTCATACGCGAAAGCTTCGCCACGGGAGATGCGCACGGTGGTGAAGATGCCCCAGCCGCAAATGAGTCCGGCCTGGCCGGGAGAGAGGCGAACTTTCTCGACGGGGAAAAGGCTCTCGTTGTGGAAAATGAACGGGTGAATCACTCTTGCGCCTCGATCTCGGGGACGAAAAGAACATTGTAACCGAAGTTTCGGAAGATTGGGGGGAACTGGAAGAGGCCGCCGCGCATCCAACCCGAAACTGGGCAACGCCATCGAAGAAAGAAAGGCTAACGCCTGGCGCAACTCGATGGTTTTGAGGCGACTTTGCGGGAACTTCGTTGAGTTTCGGTCGTAAGTAACTTAAAGGAACCTCGCGAGCTAAGACTTGAATGCAAATAAGACAAACGCCGTAAACTAAAGGCAGGCTCGTCGTGAACTCCGGGAGACCAGGGTCCTACAAGAATCTTTCGGGCCGAAACCACCAGCACTCGGTCTTTGCTTACCGCGCGGTATTGCGGCTAAGCGCGTGTTTGCTCCTTCTCTTCGCATATCCCACTTTGGCGCAATCCCAGCAAGCCCCGGATCCGCCGGGAACAGATGCAACGCGAGAGCAGCCGGTCCGGCCGGGAACGATTAGCGGAACCGTCGTGGATCGAACGGGAGCGGTGATTGCGGGAGCGCGCGTGAAACTCGTGCGCGAGGATCCTTCCTTGGGCCAAGAAGTTGTATCCGACAGCGACGGACAATTTTATTTTGGTGGCATCGCTCCTGGAGCGTTCCAGCTTACGATTACGTCGCCCGGTTTCACCATGCAGACCTCTTCTGGAACAATGCGTTCGGGGGAAGACTGCATTGTGCCTCCGGTCGAGATGACCGTTTCTGAGGCGGTCAGCGAAGTAAAGGTTTCGCTCACGCCCGTGGAAGAAGCCGAAGCGGAAATCAAGGATGAGGAGAAGCAGCGAGTCCTTGGCGTCATTCCGAATTTCTATGTCACCTACAATCCCGCGGCGGTGCACCTCAACCCAAAGCAAAAGTTCGAGCTGGCATGGAAGGCCACGGTGGATCCCGTCAACTTTGGCCTGACTGCGGCTGTAGCAGGAATTCAGCAAGCGGCCAATCAGTTCAGCGGCTACGGGCAAGGCGCACAGGGCTACGGAAAGAGATTTGGAGCGGCGTACGCGGATTCGGTGAGCTTCACGTTTATCGGCAGCGCGATCTTGCCGTCGCTCTTGAAACAGGATCCACGCTATTTTTACAAAGGCACCGGAACGCGCCGCTCACGGATTTTCTACGCCATTGCCAACGCCGTGATTTGCAAGGGCGACAACGGCCACTGGCAGACCAACTACTCCGGTCTCCTGGGCAGCCTGGCGGCGGGCGGTATCTCCAATCTTTACTATCCGGCAACGGACCGCGATGCGAAGGTAACGTTCGAGAACACGCTCATCGCGATTGGCTCGACAGCTGCCAACAACATCCTGCAAGAGTTCGTGATCCGCAAGTTGACCCGCAACGCTCCAACATACACTGCAGTTGCCAAACCCTGACCACGAAAGCGTTCCATGAGGGCGTCGGTAAGTCCTGAACATCCTGCTGTCTGAACTAAACCTCCCTTTTCTTATCTCGATCTTCAATTAGAGCAATGCTTCACGCGGCCGGAAGGAGGATTTTTGGTCGGCGGCCACGGTGGAATGGCTGGTAAAAAGAAAAGAGGGCGAGCCGAAGCCCGCCCTCGCGGAAGCAAGGATGACAATCGGCTAGAAGAGCAGCTTCAAAGCAAACTGGATCTGGCGCGAGGAACCAAAGTCGCCCTGCGGAAAGCGCGTGCTTGTAATGTGTCCAAAAGCCAAGTTGGTGAAGGCCAGGACAGGATTGCCGAGATTAGGGTGGTTAAAGATATCGAACATCTCGCTGCGAAACTGGAGGTTAAACCGCTCCGTGATCTTGGTGTTCTTGGTGACGGAGAAGTCGGTATTCAGGAATCCCGGGCCGGTGATGGCGTCGCGCCCCAAGCTTCCGGGATGACAGCTGCCGGCAACGATCGGATAGTTGCTGCCACCCGTTGCTGTCGGCGTGCTGCTGGTCGTGCAGGGGAATGCAAAGGCCGCGTTTGGCGTTGCCGCACAGTCCGGAATTGCCGGTGCACCCCCTTGTGGAGTGCCGTTGAACGGCTGGCAGACAACACCATTCGAGAAATACTGGCTCGCCCCGCCACTGCCGGTGACGTGCTGTAACAGGTCCGGGCGAACAGTCTGCAGACCGATGGTCGCCGCCGGGTTCAATGGGTTACCCGTCTGGATTTGCTGAACGAGACCGACTTGCCAGCCAGAGATAAGACGGTTTGCCTTGAAAGGCAGTTCGTAGAAGCCGCTCAGAACGAAACGATGGCGGGCGTCAAACTCCGAAGGACCGTAGTCGGCGCGCGGGTTATATGCATTTTGTAGGATGTAAGTCTCGCCCGTTGACAAGGAGTTGTAATCCAAGGATTTGGAGTAGGTATAGGAGCCGTTAAACTGAAGGCCGCGAGAATAGTGTTTGGTAACCGTGGCCCATAGAGCGTTGTAGTTGGAGTTCCCGCCCGTGTTCACCTGGTTGATGTTTCCCAAAGTGCAGAGAGGGAAAGGAGGCTGACAGAAGGACGGAATCACCGGGCTGGAAAGAGGCAGTGTCGGGAAAGGCCTGGTGGTGTTGTAGAAGCCGTTGGTCAAGAATGGCTGATTGATGTTCTGCACGAGTTGGAGGTGCGTGGCCTTCAGGCCAACATACGCGACTTCCAGCCCCAAAGTTGTCGTGAGCTGACGCTCGACGGTCAGATTCCAGTCTTGTGCGTACATGTCCTGAAAACCGCTGTTAACGGCAGAAGGACCGATGTTAACGCTGCCAATGGAAGCCGAAGGATTCTCGAGGGTAATGCTGTTGGCATTGGAACTTGCAGAAACGGGGAGAGCGAACGGCGGGTTGGAGCTCAACCCGATGACGATATTTGTGGTGGGAGCCTGAGTCATGATGGCATAGGCGGCGCGGACTGAGGTCTTGCCGTTCTTGAAGGGATCCCAGGCAAAGCCGATGCGCGGCTGGAAGTTCTTGTTGTTGGTCTTATAGGGCTGAGGGGCCGAAACCAGCGTGCCAGTCGTGGGATCGAAATTGGTGAAGTGGCCAAGGGCCTCGGACGGAGAGGAATTCCAGGCGTAACGCAGACCGATGTTCAAGGTAAAGCTCGGCCGCCACTTGAAGCTGTCCTGGACAAACACATCGTAGGACGGCTGGAGGATTTTGTCATTGCCGGAGCCAATCTGATCCGTTACGGCACTGGCTTTGTCCTGGAGGAAGTTGGCTACGCTGGAGAAGGTAAAGCTTCCGATGTTCTCCGCGATGTTGTTGTTATAGGCGCGGCGAATTTCCCCGCCGAAGGCAAAGGAGTGACGGTGACGGAGCCAGCTCAGCGTGTCATTCAGGACGGCAGTTGTATCGCCACGTCCTGAAGGTTCGCCTGTGGGGCCGCCAAAACCCAAGCCGCCGGCGATGTTGATAAACGGCAGTCCCGAGGCAACAGGAGAGCCAGCTGGCATATTGATGTTGAAGCTCACAGGATCCAAAAGGGCGTTTGGCAGAAAGGTCAGGTGGATGCGGTTGAAGCCGAGGCGCACGGTATTGGCGAGGGTCGGTCCGAAGGTGTGGTCCTCACTAAGGGTGGCGAGATGGCGAAAGCCGTCGCGCGTATCGCCGTAGCCCGGAAGGTTCGCACCGAGTGTGGGGCCGCCGGCAGTCGGTTCCTGGCGGAGATCCTTCTGGACCACGTAGTAACCGTGGAGGCGATCCTGCTGGCGAAGTTCGACGTCAATGTCGGCTGAGCCCTGGTTCAGGTTGACGTTAGCAATCGTTGCGCCAGTGAAGCCCGTCCAAGTGTTGGGTTGTCCGGGCAGATCGTGAGTTGCTGTTGGGGTTAGTTGGGTATTTGCAATGGGAATTAGGGTGAGCAGGCTCTGCACAGCTGCAGCCGAACTTGCCGTGGCGCGGTCATCCTGGCTCGGAACCACGCTGGCCACGGTGATGGCCTGGTGCTGGCGGATGGACTCGTAAGCCAAGAAGAAGAAGACCTTGTTCTTCACGATAGGACCTCCGAAATCGGCGCCGAACTCGTTGCGCTTGAAGGGAGCCTGTGGAGAGAACTGACCTGCCGAATTCTTTACCGTGTTGAAGAAGTTGCGTGCGTCGAGGTCGTTGTTACGAAAGAACTCGAAGAGTTCGCCATGATAGTTGTTCGAGCCAGAGCGAGTGGCAAGATTCACAATCGCTCCCGCATTCCGCCCGTATTCCGCGGGAAAGGCCGAGTTGTCAATCTTGTACTCAGAAAGCGTGTCAATCGGGGGCTGGAAGGTAATCTGGTTCTGAACATTGTCGTTGAGGTTGATGCCGTTGACCAACCAGTTGGTCGTGTCTTCGCGCTGACCGGCCGTATTGATGCCGAAGGAACCCTGACCGCGGAGAGGGGCAGAGAGGAAGCCGTTGGCCGGAGGTGTCATCGTGCCCGGAGTCAGCAGGCTCAGGTCCGTGAAGTGCCGGCCATTGAGAGGAATGTCCTGCACGGTCTTGTCGTTGATGACCTGCCCCATGCTGTTAGTGGTGGTGTCGATGACCGCAGCTTGGGCATTGATCTCGACGGTCTCTGAGGCTTCGCCAATCTTGAGCTGCACGTTTTGCGTGATGGAAGTGGCTACGGGGAGATCGATGTCGGGGACAATTGCCTTTTGGAACCCGGAAGCCGTGACCTCAATCCGATATTTGCCAATGGGCAAGGAGGAGAAAAGATACGCGCCGGCGCTGTCGGATTGCGTGTTTGAAGAAACACTCGTGGCCTGATTGATCGCCGTGACCTTGGCATTGGGAACCGCGGCTCCGGTGCCGTCCGTAACTATACCGTTCAGGCTCGCGGCGGACTGCGCCATTGCGGGAATCACCAGAGCACTGAGGATAAGCGCGGAGAGGAAAAACCTTTGGAATACATTTCGAAGCGACAGCCCTCCTGCAACAGTTCGCATAGTCCTGCTCCTCCTGGAGTCAGACAGACTCGATCAGATGAAAGTGACCACTCTCAACCGATTCCGTGGTTGCTGGAAGAGCGGCGCCGCGGAACAAGCACGGTTTCCCTGGAAATGATTCTTGAAAAATGAGGCCCATCCCTTCGAATACGCACAGCCTCACGCTGGAGTTGGCAATCCGGGTACCAGAAGCTGCGGAAACGTGACGCCTGAGGAACATTCCCAATATCAACGATTTATCGCGTGACGTGTGGAGCTTTCGGCGATAAAAGGAATCTCAACAGTTTGGATCAAATCCAGAAATTTGAAGGCGCCTACCAAATACAGAAGGCACACGAATTTGGTGCGACGGTGCCCGCCAGGTTCTTTTTCTTGGGGGCCGTTGGCGACTCGGGTGAATACCTGAGCTTC
>WNGL01015542.1_pt1 | contig 10817 bp, 9 predicted proteins | sample 5400591 | NCBI WGS metagenome assembly WNGL01 (sample SAMN13153377, study PRJNA577476) | soil metagenome | isolation source: 80 cm soil or saprolite under Garry oak tree replicate 1 | place: USA:California | collected 2016-06-15
CTTCGAGGCGAACCCGACGCTGGCCCGTACGCCGACCTCGACCGTCGCGATGGCGCCGATAGCGCCGGGTTGCCGCTCGCCTGGCTCGTCACGCGGCGTCACGCCGTCACCGCGATTTCTCCAGAGTGCAGCGCGCGCGCCGAAAATAGCCTCCGGTGCTCGACGCGACCGTTGCCGTAAGATCCCCGGACCTGCGGTCGAGCGTATAGTTGCTGCCGTCCTTGGGATCAAACCAGGAAATCCCCGCCCGGGTCATCTCGGCCGGATTGGAATCGACCGTGGGCTTGCGGTAATCGATCGTGATCTGCCACGAGACCCCGTTCGCCGGGTTGGTGCAGGTCAGCGCGGTCTCGCTCTCCTGCGCGTATCCGTTGATTGTCGGCGTGGGCAAAGTGGCCAATCCGACCATCCCTGCCGCCAGCACCCGGTTGCGCACCATGATTGCATCGAAGATTGCCATGCGCCGATCCATACCCAAATCCGCGCTCCCTGCAAAGCGGCCCGCGAGTTGGTGGTGTTTCAGTTTTGCGCGGGATGACCCGTCGTAGCGTCCTTCGGGACGGCCGCGGAGCCTATCCTCGGGCCGGCCGAAGGCCGGACCCGGGGCGGCCTCCTCAGGATGACGATCTTTCTTAATGTCATCAAAAACTTACGTCATCCTGAGGAGCGCCCAGCGGGCGCGTCTCGAAGGACGCACGACGGACACTTATTCAAACTGAGATGCGATCCCCGCGTTCGACCCCGCATAAAGGCAAGGACGGATCACCATAAAGGCGGCCGATCGATTTTGCCTAATTTGTATGCAGTTCGCGTTGACGGCTCTCTCTCCAAAACCGAGTCTCACTCGCGATTCCCTTAAGCTGTGCCGCTGGCATGGCTCTTGCCTCCCACCCCACTCGATCCGCTCATTCGGCCCCGGCGCTGGGGACCGGAGGTTGTGTACTTTTGTCGCGTACGGAAGAAAGCAGGGGAGAAGTAAATGCTCGTACCATCACCCAAATGGCTTGATAGTGGCAATAATGCGTGGCAGTTGGCGGCTGCGACGTTTGTCGGCATGCAAAGCATTCCCGGCCTGGCGGTCCTATATGGCGGATACGTCAAGCAAAAATGGGCAATCAATTCTGCCTTCATGTGCTTCTATGCCTTTGCTTCTGTGTTAGTTGTATGGATATTATTCGACTATAACATGGCGTTCGGAGAACAATGGTTTCCGTTTATCGGTAAACCGGCGATGGCGACCTCGGCCAGCTTTACCTTGGGCCAGGCGACGATCCCGGCCGCGGCCGCCGGCATGCCGGATCTGACCTTCCCGATGGCCACCCTGATTTTCTTCCAGTTCGTGTTTGCCGCGATCACCGTGATCATCCTCGCCGGCTCGGTGCTCGGCCGCATGAACTTCACCGCCTGGGTGATCTTCTGCCCGGTGTGGATGACCCTGGTCTATACCGTCGGGGCGTTCAGCATCTGGGGTGGCGGCTGGCTCGCCAGCATGGGCGTGGCGGACTTTTCGGGCGGTTATGTCATCCACCTCGCCGCCGGCTCGTCCGGGTTCGTCGCCGCATATATGGTCGGGCCGCGCCTCCAAGCCGACCGCGACAACTTCCCGCCCAACAGCATCCTGGTCACCTTGATCGGCGCCGGCATCCTGTGGCTCGGCTGGAACGGCTTCAACGGCGGCGATCCGTATTTCGCCAACGCCGATGCCGGCGCAGCCGTGCTCAACACCAACACGGCGACGGCGGTAGCCCTGCTCGTATGGACGCTGATGGACAAGATGGCCTACGGCAAGCCGTCGATCCTCGGCGCGGTCAACGGCATGATCGCCGGCCTGGTGGCGATCACTCCGGGCGCCGGTTACGTCAACGGCTGGGGCGCGATCATCATCGGTATCGCCGCCGGCATCATCCCGTGGCTGTCGATGAACCGGCTGCAGAAGACCCGGCTGATGATGAAGGTCGACGATACGCTTGGCGTCTTTTCCACCCATGGGATTGCCGGGCTGACCGGCGGTCTCTTGGTCGGCATCCTCGCCAACCCCGACATGCTGATGTACATCGGCACCGACAAGGAAGCGCCGGGCGTCAGCATCACCGGCCTCCTCTACGGGGACACGGGAAACCAGCTGCTGCTCCAGCTCGAGGGCGCGCTGTTCATCATCGTCTACAACGTCATCGCCACGTTCATCATCCTCAAGGTGATTTCGCTGATCGTCCCGCTGCGCATGGACGAGGCGACGCTGTTGGTCGGCGACGACGCGGTCCACGGCGAGACCGCTTATGCGATCGGGGTCGACGGGGAATAGCTCGACGCATAAGCATTGGTGGGGGGTCTGCGCGCCGGGAAGCGGGGTTCCGCTTCCCGGCGTCGCATGACCGGGCATGACCGGGCGGCGAGCGCCAAGCCGCCGCCGGCCGAGCGCCGCCACGGGGTTTCGGGGGCCTTGCACGAAAAAGCGTAAAAACACCTTGTCATTCCGGGGCGCCGCCCCGGAATGACGGGCCTTTTTGTGTAAAGCCGGGTTTCGGGAGATCGGGAATGAGTTTCGCCCACCGACTGGTCCGCCGCCTCTTCTGCGCGGCGGCATTTGTCTCAGCCTCGAGCCTGTCCGCGCTGGCCCAGACTCCCGCAGCCGCCGGGCCAAAGCTCGACAGCGGCGATACCGCCTGGATGCTGACCTCGACCGCGCTGGTCCTGATGATGACCATTCCCGGACTGGCGCTCTATTACGGCGGCATGGTCCGCAAAAAGAACGTGCTCGCCACCGTGATGCAGAGCTTTGCCGTCACCTGCCTCGTCACGGTTTTATGGACGATCGTCGGCTACAGCGTCGCCTTTACCGAAGGCACGCCGTTTTTCGGCGGGTTCGGCCGCTTTCTGCTGAACGGAATGATGATCGATTCGATCAGCGACCTGGCCAAGACGATCCCCGAATCTGTCTATATGTGCTTTCAGATGACCTTCGCGATCATCACCCCGGCGCTGATCTGCGGCGCCTTTGCCGACCGCATGAAATTCTCGGCGCTGTTGTGGTTCATCGGCCTCTGGGCTGTCCTGGTCTATGCCCCGATCGCGCATTGGGTATGGGGCCCCGGCGGGTTCCTCAACGACGCTGGCATCCTCGATTTCGCTGGCGGCACCGTGGTGCACGTCAATTCGGGGGTCGCCGGGCTGATGGCCTGCCTCGTCCTCGGCAAGCGGCGCGGCTATGGCAGCGAGACGATGGCGCCGCACAACCTCGTCCTCAGCGTCGCCGGCGCCTCGCTGCTATGGGTCGGCTGGTTCGGCTTCAACGCCGGCTCGGCGACCGCGGCCAACGGCAATGCCGGAATGGCGATGGCGGTGACCCAGATCGCCACCGCGACCGCCGCCCTGACCTGGATGTTCGTCGAGTGGGGGTTGAAGGGGAAGCCGAGCGTGCTCGGCATCGTTTCCGGGGCGGTGGCCGGGCTGGTGGCGATCACCCCAGCCTCGGGCTTTGTCGATCCGCGCGGCGCCTTGATCATCGGCATCGCGGCCGGAATCTTGTGTTACTGGGGCGTGACCGGCCTCAAGAACGCGCTCGGCTATGACGACAGCCTCGATGCCTTTGGCGTGCACGGGATCGGCGGCGCTGCCGGCGCGATCCTGACCGGCGTTCTCGCGGTGTCGGCGGTCGGCGGCGAGGGCCATAGCGGCCTCATCGACGGCAATGCGCGCCAGGTGCTGATCCAGCTCTATGGCGTCGCCTGCACCGTCGTTTACGACGCGATCGCCTCCTTGATCCTGTTGAAGCTGGTCGATCTGGTTATCGGCCTCAGGGTCGATGTCGACACCGAGCGGGAGGGGCTTGATCTCGCGATCCACGGCGAGGTCGTGCAGTAGCGTAGAGCGCAAAATCGCCGATTTTCTAGGCGATCTGTGGCCTTTTTGCCAGAGGGTTTTCCGATTGCGGGCGGCAACATGGCATGGGTTTTGTATCTACTGGAAGTACAAAGGAACTCGGGCCCATAATGTCCAAAGCGCGATTAACCGCGACGGGATGCCCTCATCCCGGATCACGGAAATCAACAAGGAAGAAGCCAATGACACCACGCTTGTCGAGCGGCCTGCGCCTCGGCGCCGCCTGTCTGATTGCGGCGGCATTGCAACTTGGCGCTTATCCGGCTGCATGGGCGCAGCAACCGCCACCGCTCCTAGTGCCGGCGCCAGCCCCCGAGCCGCCCGCCTCGACCGCGGTGCCGGTACCGGCGATGGCTGGTCCGCTCGTCGCCAACCCGAATCCAATGAAATTCGAGGTCGGACCCAACACAGTCTACCTGACCGGCTTTGTCACCGGCCTTGGGATGTTCCAGACCGCCCCGCTGCTCGGCGATCATGGCGGCATCGCCGATTTGACCAACGGCCAGTTCATGCTGCAGACCACCGAGGGCCTGGTGCAGTTCTACCTGCAGGTCGGCGTCTACTCCCTGCCCGCGCTCGGCACGCCCTGGTCCCATGTCGACAAGACCACGGGCGATCTGTTCGGCCCGGTTCCCCAGGGCTATGTCAAAATCGCGCCAAATGATGCGTTCTCGGTCCTGGCCGGCAAGCTGCCGACGCTGATCGGTGCCGAAAGCACCTTTACCATCCAGAACATGAACATCGAACGCGGGCTTCTCTGGAACCAGGAGAATGCGGTCAATCGCGGGGTTCAGGCCAACTATACCGCGGGGCCGCTCGCTCTGTCGGTATCGCTCAACGATGGCTTCTATTCCGACAGCTACAACTGGCTTAGCGGTTTGGCGGCGTGGACCATTAACAAGGAGAACACGCTGACCGTCGTCGGCATGGGCAATTTCGACCACACCGACAAGAACGTGGTTTCCTGTCACCTTGCAAACTGTCTGATAAAGACGTCAGTCTTTAACAACAACGGCAGCATCTTCAACCTTATCTACACCTATAATGCGGCGCCGTGGACGCTCACGCCTTACTTCCAGTACACCAATGTACCCGGCAACGCCTTCTTCGGCTTAAAGGGAGCCTCGACTTACGGCGGAGCGCTACTGGCTAATTACTCGTTTAGCGACAATTGGAACGTGGCCGGGCGCTGGGAGTACATCGCTTCCAGCGGAAGTGCGGCGAACGGCAATGTCAGCCTGATCTACGGGCCCGGCAGCGAGGCATTCTCGTTTACCTTGACCCCGACCTACCAGTTGGGCATCGGCTTCCTGCGCGGCGAGGCCTCGATCGTCAAGGCATTCGGCATCACCCCGGGCTTCGCGTTCGGCCATGCCGGGATCACCCAGACGCAAGCACGCTTCCTGGTGGAAGCTGGCGTCATTTTCTAGGCGGGGCTTCACCGGCCGGGGTTTGGCACGGTTCCTGCGGGACCAAACCCGGGCGCGAGACGCCCGGGGCCTGCGGCGATGGTGAGGCGATGCAGAAAATCGAAGCGATCATCAAGCCGTTCAAGCTCGATGAGGTCAAAAGCGCGCTGAGCGAGATCGGCATCACCGGCATGACCGTCAGCGAGGTCAGGGGCTTTGGCCGGCAGCAAGGCCACACCGAAGTCTATCGCGGCGCGGAATACCTGATCGACTTCCTTTCCAAGGTCAAAATCGAGGTCGTCGTCGAGGAGGACCTTGCCGCGCGTGCCGTCGAGGCCATCCAAAAGGCCGCCAAGACCGACAAGATCGGCGACGGCAAGATCTTTGTCGTCAACATCGAGGAGGCGGTGCGGATCCGCACCGGCGAGCGCGGCCCCGACGCGGTGTGATCTTAGCGGGGATCTCCCGGATGCTGGCATTAGGATCGACGCCAAGTGACCCGATGAACGCGCCTTGCTGGTGATTTCCGGCCTATTTCTTAATCCGGAACGTAAGCATCCGGCCGGCTCTGCACAAAAAGCGCTGTCATTCCGGGGCGCCGCGCAGCGGCGAGCCCGGAACCCCTAAACACAAGACCTCTGGAATATGGGTTCCGGGCCTGCCGCTATGCGGCATCCCGGAATGACGGGGTATTGCGTGGCTCCTTGTGCAAAGCTGCATCCGGCCAAGGCCGGGATCAGGTGAGGTTTGGCCCACCTGAGGCTTCCTCATTTGGCCACCGGCTGGCCGGGAGGTGTCTCGCCCAGATGGGTGGCGAGGAAGGCGCGCACCTTCTGTTCCGCATCTCTGGCGGCCGGCCCGTTGTATTCGAGCCAATAGCCGCGGTAGCGAATGCCGGGGGTCAGTTCAGGGACATCGAAACCATGATGAACTCCCGGATAAACTGTCAGAGCGATCGGCGCACCATCTGGCCGGGCATGGGCAACCATTTCACGGCACCGCTCCGCCGGACTTGTTTCGTCCGCTTCGCCGATCAGGATCAAGGTCGGCGCAGTCATTGTCGCTGCGGGGAAGTCACAGGGCGGGTAATAGACGATTGCGGCGCGAAACCGTTCTGCGAAATTTCGCGCAGCCAAGTCCCTCTTGACAGCATAGAGCGCCGACTCGCCGCCCATTGATTCGCCGAGAACGGCCACCCGGGCCGCGTCGACGAAATCCAGCTGCGACAGGTAGCGCAGCGCCGCGTAGGCAACGGACGCCTGATCGAGGTACCCGACACCGCATCGGCCGGCTATGCCACGCGGGCCGAAGCTGTCGACGGCAAGAGCCACGTACCCCCAGGAACTCAGCCGCTCGGCGATTCCGGTGAAATGCCCGGAAATGCCAATGCAGCCGTGCAATACGACAACCGCCGCGCCGTTGTTGGAAGGGCTGCCGAGTTCTGCCGACAAACCGGTATCCGGCCGTGCCAGATAGCCGAGCAGCTTCGGCGCCTGGCCAGAGGTGTTGGGGAACTCCACCAAGGCCCCGGCCGAGGCGGCGCCGGCACCAAGCAATGAGACAAGCCCGACCGCGAGCACGGATGTTCGGAAAGCGACCCTCATCGGCCCACGCCGGAAGAGTTTGACCGACATTCACCCGATTCCAGGTCGTTGCGAGCTCAGGAATCCGTATGGCGGAACAGCGAAGTGCATTCCGCCGATCGGCGAGACCCCTGGCGGAATGCGCTGCGCTTTTCCGCCCTACTTTTGCTTCGGCTTCGACGCCGCGGCTTCAGCCGCGGCCTCGCCCGGGTGGAATTCGAGCGAGACTCCGTTCATGCAATAGCGCTGGCCGGTCGGCGCCGGCCCGTCCTCGAAGACATGGCCGAGATGCCCGCCGCAGCGCTGGCAATGCACTTCGGTGCGGACCATGAAAAAGCTGCGGTCGCTTGTCGTTTCGACGGCCGCGTCGAGCGGCGCCGAGAAGCTCGGCCAGCCGGTGCCGCTGTTGAACTTGGTGCTGGCGTCGAACACCGGCTGCCCGCACCCGGCGCAATGATAGATCCCGGCACCGTGCTCCTTGTCGAGCGGGCTCGTCCCGGCGCGCTCGGTGCCGTGCTCGCGCAGCACCCGATATTGCGCGGGGGTCAGCCGCCGGCGCCACTCCGCATCGTCGAGCGTGACCTCGAAGGACTTTGCCGTCGCGGTTTTCGATGCTTGGCCGCGGCCGCTCAAGCGGCACAAGAGACCCTCTGCCATGAGGTTGCACGCCTCGCCGACAAGAGTTTCACCCGGCGCACTATATCGCGCGCGCCGGGCCTGTCGTGAAGAGGCTACGCAACCGCGCTTGGCTGGTGTGTTTTAATGCACCCGCTCGCCGGCTTCCGGCACCGGGCGAAGCAGTTCGGCGGTCGACCGCGCGATCCAGCACCACACGACGCAGGTCAGCGCGTCGTCGCCCCGCAACCGCTCGGCCTCATGCTCGGCGACTGCGACGGCATCGCTGCCGTGCCGTCGCACCAGCAGCATCGCGGCCTCCCAGATTTTGCGCTCGTTGGTCATCATCATCGTGTAAATCCCGGCGCGCCCCGTTCGGTTCCATCCCAGACTCTGCCCGGTTGACCTCAGCCCTCCGCTACCCAACATGTTGTTATTAACCACAGAGAGGATACTGCATCCTGCTTGCGCCCGATGCAAGCCCTCCTATAATCGAGCCATGGCAGACCTCTTCGATGGCATCGCCCCGGCGACCAACAATACCGCCGACAGCTACTCCGCCAAGGACATCGAGGTCCTCGAAGGCCTCGAGCCGGTGCGCCGCCGCCCCGGCATGTATGTCGGCGGCACCGACGAGCGCGGCCTGCACCATCTCGCCGCCGAAGCCCTCGACAATGCAATGGACGAGGCGGTGGCCGGGTTCGCCACCCGCATCGAATTGGAACTCGACGGCGAGGGCCGGGTTACCGTGCGCGACAACGGCCGCGGCATTCCGGTCGATCCGCATCCCCGCTTTCCCGGCAAATCGGCGCTCGAGGTGGTCCTGACGACGCTGCATTCCGGCGGCAAATTCGGCGGCGACGCCTACAAGACCTCGGGCGGGCTGCATGGCGTCGGCATCTCGGTGGTCAACGCCCTTTCCGATGCGCTCGAGGTCGAGGTCGCGCGCGATCGCCGCTTGTGGCGGCAGCGCTACCGCCGCGGCGCACCCGACGGTCCGGTCGAGGATTGCGGGCCGATCAACAACCGCCGCGGCACGACGCTCGGCTTTCATCCCGACCCGGAGATATTCGGAGAGGCGACATTCCGCCCCGCGCTGCTCTACCGGATGGCGCGCTCGAAGGCATATCTCTTCCGCGGCGTCGAGATCCGCTGGCGCGTTGACCCGGCGGTGCCGCGGCCCGACGGCGTGCCGCTCGAAGCGCGGCTGCATTTCCCGGGCGGGCTCGGCGATTTCCTCGCCGCGAACCTCGCCGAGCGCGACCTGCTGACGCCCCGCCCGTTTACCGGCCAGGCCGATTTCCCGGAGGGCGGCAGCGCCGAATGGGCGGTGGTGTGGCCCGAGGACGAGGAGGACGGCTTCTGCCATTCCTATTGCAACACGATCCCCACCCCCGAAGGCGGCACGCATGAGGCCGGGCTGCGCAACGCGCTGACCCGCGGCATCAAGGCCTATGGCGAATTGATCGGCAATCGCCGCATCGCCCAGGCGACCGGGGAGGATGTCATCGCCGGCGTGGCGATGCTGTTGTCGGTGTTTCTGCGCGACCCGCAATTCCAGGGGCAGACCAAGGAGCGGCTCGCCTCGGCCGAGGCGGCGCGGCTCGTCGAAGCCGCGGTGCGCGACCATTTCGACCATTGGCTCAGCGCCGACCCGGCGACCAGCCGCGCCCTCCTCGACCGCATCGCCGAGCGCGCCGAGGAGCGCCAGCGCCGGCGCCAGCAGCGCGAGATGTCGCGGAAGAGCGCGACGCGCAAGCTGCGCCTCCCCGGTAAGCTCGCCGATTGCACCCGCGACACCGCCGCCGGCACCGAGGTCTTTCTCGTCGAGGGCGACAGCGCCGGCGGTTCGGCCAAACAGGCGCGCGACCGCGAGACCCAGGCGATCCTGCCGCTGCGCGGCAAGATCCTCAACGTGGCGAGCGCCTCGGCCGACAAGATGCGGGCCAACCAGGAATTGAGCGACATCGTTCTGGCGCTCGGCTGCGGCACCGGCGCGTCATATCGCGAAGCGGCGCTGCGCTACGAGCGGGTCATCATCATGACCGACGCGGATGTCGACGGCGCCCATATCGCCTCGCTGCTGATGACGTTCTTTTTCCGCGAGATGGCGACGCTGGTCGACAACGGCCATCTGTTCCTCGCCCTCCCGCCGCTCTACCGGCTGACCCAGGGCGAGGTGACGCTCTACGCGCGCGACGACGCGCACCGCGAGGAGCTGATGGAAACCGCGTTCAACGGCCGCGGCAAGGTCGAGATCAGCCGGTTCAAGGGGCTCGGCGAGATGCCGGCGCGCTTTCTGCGCGCGACGACGATGGACCCGGCGCAGCGCACTCTGCTCCGCGTGGTCCTCCCGCCGCGCGTCGACCCGGCCGCGATCGAGACCCCGGACGAGGGCTTCGCGCGCACCGAAAAGCTGATCGAAACCCTGATGGGCCGCCGCCCCGAATTGCGCTTCGACTACATCCAGAAAAACGCCCGCTTCGCCCGCGACCTCGACCTGTAGGGTGGGTTGTGCCTCTTAGAGAGCCATTCCTGGCCACCCCCATGGTTGGGTCGGCTGGGAGCGGTCATTCACGTCGCGCGATTTGGCCATGGTGACAACGGGCTGACGCTATCAAATTTGATACTTAACGAAAACGAAATGAAATTCGATTATTCTTTATCGGCGAATGTAACGGTAGTGTAAAAAGATGGAAAGTGGCGACGACGACAAGCACACAGATCGCCCCGTAGATCAGCGATGCATCCTCGTCGTTGATGATGAGCCCTTGAACTTGAAACTGTTTACTTTAACGCTAATCAGGCGAGGGTATCGTGTCCTGCAAGCGACTCATGGTTATCAAGGATTCGTTCTTGCACATGATTGTCGTCCAGATTTGATCGTCATGGACGTTCAATTACCCGAAATATCGGGTCTTGAGGTGACGCGTACGCTGAAGGATAGTATTCATACGCAGAGCATACCAATAGTGATCGCGACTGCATTTCTAATAGACGAAGAGAAACTGCGAGAGAGTGGCTGTGACGGATATATCACAAAGCCATATGCCATGAACGATTTAATTGAGCTAATTGGATCTTTGATCGAACGCAGCAACGCGGAGATGGTCGCGACCGGCTGACTGCGGGAGGCTCGGATATTAATCGCACCGGCCAGTCGGATCCATCCGCCTGCGCTAATCGGCGCGAGTCCGATAAACGAACGCTGATCGATCGGCTGGTCGAAAGCGTGGTCGACACCGCGATCCGGGCGGTCGCCGCCCGCGACGCCGAGTCCCAGGAAAATTATTTCTGGCACCGCGAGCGGAAGTCCGGCCGCGCCGCCCTT
>WNGL01019052.1_pt1 | contig 10817 bp, 7 predicted proteins | sample 5400591 | NCBI WGS metagenome assembly WNGL01 (sample SAMN13153377, study PRJNA577476) | soil metagenome | isolation source: 80 cm soil or saprolite under Garry oak tree replicate 1 | place: USA:California | collected 2016-06-15
CGTGAAGTGATCAGACAGTTAATGTGTGGTTCAGTCAGGGCGGGGGAGGATGGCATGAAGCACATGGCGAGGGTGGCGGCGGTGGTGGTTCTGGCGTTGGCTCTCTGTCAATCGGCAATGGCGGCTCCGACGCAGGGCGTCCTCATGGCGACGGCGCACTCGAGCAACCTGGGGTTGCTTGATCAATTCCTGCAGATCTTCGGGGCGATCTGGAGTGAAAGAGGTGCCATCTGGTCCGGCCCCGGTGCTGGCAGCGGAGATCGCGGTGCCATTTGGAGTGGAGGCAATAGCACGCCGGTCCTGGGCACCGACAGCAAGGGATCCAAGGGATTTACCACCCACGGCGCGATTTGGAGTGACAAACCATAACAGCTCGAAAAGGACTCGACAAATGGGGGACCATGTGGGTCCCTTTTTTTGTGTCGGATTGACGCCGCACTAGCCCGAGCACTAAGTTGCTGTTCTGTGAAAGCTTACCCTCGGCTCACACACTACAGAATAATCAAGGAGTTGACAGAGGGAACGCACTCCACTGTCTACGTCGCAGAAACTGCCTCCGGCGCCCAGTGTGCGGTTAAAATATTTAGGAGTGTACTTCGCAAGGAGGACGAGCCGGGCTCGGGCGCGTCACGGTTCTATCTAAGCGAACTAGAAGTCTTGAGCACTTGCAACCACCCTAATTTGATCCGACTTCTCGACTTCGGTCAAGTCCAAGGTACAGGAGACGATTTCCTTGCCCTCGAATGGTTCCAAGGCAAAGATTTCGTCTCTGCCTCGCTAGCCGCTACAAGACCACAGTTCTATTCGATGCTCGCCCAAGTCTGTAGCGGATTGGATTATCTTCACAGTCGCGGACTTGTGCACGGTGATCTGAAGCCGCAGAACCTCCTGGTGTCCTCGCAATCTGCGTCCGACGCTCAACCACCGATCGTCAAGCTATTGGACTTTGGATATTCGACGTTTTCATGCACTACAGCTCGCCAGTACGTTCAAGGTAGTCCACAATACATGGCACCCGAGGTCATTCAGGGTTTTCCCCCCACCTTTGCATCAGATCTCTACTCGTTTGGAGTAATTCTCTATGAATGTCTCACTGGTACGCCTCCCTTCAGTGGCGGTTCAGTTGCCGACATTCTTCGTCACCACGTTCTCCATAAACCACCTCCCATCACCAACGCACTCTCAGCCGATCTACACCCTCTCGTTTATCAGTTGCTGTCAAAAGACCCAGATAGACGACCGGCTTCAGCTCTTGAGGTTATCCGTCTTATATGCTCTGCCTCGTCGCACAATGACACCATGCTTGATTCTGGCGATCTCTGGTACGCTCGAACAAGCGTACCTTCTGCCCCTTCTAGACTTGAGCTCCACTCGCAGCTTCGGCAGATCCTTCTACAAGCTCTTCGCATTTCTCATCCAACGCGTCCGACCCTAATCATGATTATTGGTTCGCGGGGATTTGGTAAGACACGAATATTGAAAGAACTCGCAATCCATGCACGGACTCTCGGCTTCGATATCCAGCTTACAGGCTTCGATCCATCGAATCTGCGGGGCACTTGCAATCAGAGCTGGCCTGCTCTCGACCACGACACTGAGCGTCCCCGACCCGTTCTGTTGGCTCACGATACACCGACACTCGATCAATTGATGAGACTCCCAAATCACTTTGCCTCGCCTTCATCGACCCGCGGGCCCCTTGTCATAGCGATATCTCTTGATCCCGCTTTCGCTCCCAAGACGCGAATCTCACATCTGATCGAGTACCTCGGCCGATCCTTCGCAATCCTCGAGTACACCCTAAAACCCTTTGACCCTGGTGACGTACTCGCCATACTTCGGTCCACTATTGCGGCAACCACAGTACAGACCGATGTTATCGAATATGCGGTTCGCACAAGTGGAGGTCATCCAGAGGTACTCGTTCGACTCCTCGCATCCATGCTTCAATGCGAAGCCCTAGACAATCGACAGGGTTGTGTAACGCAGATGCGCGACCTTTCACACATCACTGTCTCCCCGTCTCTCACGAACACACTCACTGGTATTTCCAATTCCTTATCGGTAACGGAGACACGCATAGCAACCCTCTTGGCAGCATCACCACACAATGCATTCACGGAGGCGGAGCTTTCATCTCTGACCAATATTGACCCAACCAGCGTGATCGCGCTGTGCGAGCGATTGATGCTGCTGAACGTCCTCATCCGTCGCGAAGAAAGCCCGCCCGGCCTCATAATTCCGGGTGATCTGCTTCGGACGACTCTTCTTGAATCCCTGTCGGAAATACAGATAAGGGAGCTTCACCGGGTTTTGGGGAACTGGTACGTATCCCATCATGACGGGCAAGAGAATTTGCGGCATGCCGCATATCATTTCCGATGGGCCGGGATGCGAGACGATACCTTGACCTGCGCATTGAAGGCCGCAGAACGTGCAATGGAGCATGGGGATCACAAGAACGCCGAATGCCTTTATCGGTGGGCGATTGAGTGCAGACCCAGTGACCCGCAGACCCTCGCCCGCGCGGTCCTAGGCCAATCTCAGGCTCTCACTAATCTGGGCCAGTTCAGCGAATCCGCAGCTGCGTTGAACACTCTAGTTCCCAAATGCCACCTTCTCCCCGATCTCTCCTACCGAATCGAGTCAGCAAGAGCGCTCGCCGCGGGAGGAGCTGGAGACTTTTACCTGATGGAAGAGGCTTCTCGAGCCGCATTGAGAATCAGCCACGAATCAGGCCTTACCAACAAGATCGCCGAAGCCTCCCTGAGGCTGGGTACGGCGCTTTGTAATCTTGAGCGAACCCGTTCGGGTATGCCACTTCTTTTTCGATCCGCCGCGAAGGCCCAAGTGCTTCGCCAGCGAGACACAAAGGCCGATGCCCTTGGTCAAATCGCAGCGTGTTACTGGAAAGCCGGGGACTACAGGCGGGCGCTAGGATATCAGAGGAGATCTGCCAAGCTGCGGATCAAGATTACTAGCGAGCCACACGTCGCCTCCGACTTGACCCGGATTGGAATTCTCCAGTGTGATCTTGGCTTTTTTGGCAGAGCTCGTAGGACTCACGCACAGGCACAGGCTTGTGCACGGAACCTACAGCGAAGGAGTTGGGACTGGATAGCGGGGAACAATATCGGCGAGACGTTCCGTGCACAGGGTCGATGGAGAAAGGCGTTGGGAGCGTATTTGCATGCCAGGGATTCTCTTAAGGGATCGGGGGCCTCCTAGGTTTCACAATGAGTAAGGCTGGATACATATCGGAGTCGCTCTCTCACCTCAAGGGGCAAATGAGACTGGCTCGTTCGCTAGGTTCACCACAAGGTACCTGTGGCCTACTTAACACCTGGGCGACTGTACTTCTTGCAACTGGGCGCCTGGATTTGACTGTTCGCTTAATAGAGAATGCAGAGGTGTTGGTCAATAGTGCCAATCTATCTCACTCGATTCTGGATTTCAAAACAATGAGAGCACTGGCATTATTGTCGAGTCACAAACCCGAGAAGGGCCGTGAAGTCGTCGCGGAAGCACTGAGAAAGTACGAGAACCATTCACCTTTCGACGCCCGTCTCAGCGCCAGGCTAGTCGAATTGCAGATCGACAAAGCACTTGGGCTACTCCCGAACGCAGCAATAGAGCGCCTGAAGCCGCTCGTCGAAACGGCTCGCAAGAAAAGAATGGCCTGGCACCTCACGGGGGCGCTGATGTTGCGCGGTGAAGTGCTGCTGTCGGCGGGCCGCCCAGAGGAAGCGCAGAAGGACCTTGAGGAAGCCATCAAGGTTGCGCAGAAGAACGCGGACAGGCCGCAATTCTGGCAGGCCAGCTACTGGCTGGGTCGGGTGTTCGAGCAGAGGCTGCACTACGAGCGAGCGCTGGGATGCTACCGGGTGGCGGCGCTGACGATCAACGAGCTGGCGATGGACATCGATGACGACAGATACAGGGAACCGTTCCTGGCGCAGCCGGCGGTTCGGGAGGCGCAGGCGCGGTACGATCGATTGCGTGCCGAGGTGGGCAGGAAGGCGCGGCATGATATTGCCGCTATGAGCCGGAGCGAGAAGATCTCACGCAGGATGCTCAACGCCCTGAATGAGATTGGGCAGAAAATCACATCGATCCTGGACCTTGATGAGCTGCTGGCGCATCTGCTCGATCTATCCATCGAAAACGTCCGAGCCGAGCGGGGCATGGTGTTTCTGCGTGATGAGGCGACCGGCGAGATGCGGCTGGCGTGCGCCCGAAACATGGACAGGGAGAGTCTCGAGGAAGTGACTTCCTTCAGCCGATCGGTCATCAAGAAGGTCGCAGAGGGGCACACGATTCTGCAGGTGGACGTGGGCAACGATCCTGCACTGTCGGCTTACAAGAGTCTGGTCATCCACGAGATCAAGTCGATTTTGTGCGTACCCATGCGGACGCGGGGCAGGACGATCGGCGTCATCTACCTGGACACTCGTCGGGCCGCCCAGATGTTCACGGACAAGGAGCGGACGTTCGTTGAATCGTTCGCAAGCCAGGCCGCGATCGCCATCGAGAACGCGCGCCTGTTCGGGGACATCCACGCGGAAAACGCCCGCTTGAAGCGGGAGGTGGCGGGGCGCAGCGGATTCGAGAACCTGATAGGAACGAGCCCGGCCATGCAGAAGCTGACCGAGGTCATCACGGGGGTCGCATCCAGTGAGTGCAACGTCTTCATCTTGGGAGAGAGCGGCACAGGCAAGGAGCTGGTGGCCCGGGCGATCCATTTTGCCGGACCGCGCGAGAAAAAGAAGTTCGTCGCGATCGATTGCGGCGCGCTGCCCGAGACTCTTCTGGAGGCGGAGCTGTTCGGATTCGTCCGGGGGGCGTTCACGGGGGCGGACAGGGACAAGGCCGGTTTGATCGAGGAAGCGCATGGGGGCACCCTGTTCCTGGACGAGATCTCGAACACGAGCGTTGCCCTGCAGGCGAGATTACTGCGTGTCTTGCAGGAGCACGAGGTGCGGCGAGTCGGAGAAAACACGCCTCGCCATGTCGACGTCCGGGTAGTGGCTGCAACCAATGGCGACGTCGGCCGTCTCATGAAGGAGGGAAAGTTCCGCTCGGACCTATACTATCGGCTGAACGTGGTCACCGTTGAAGTCCCGCCGCTGCGCGACCGTCGCGATGACATCCCCCTGCTTGTCGACCATTTTCTCAAGCAGCACAAGGCCGATGCGTCCACGCCCAAAAGGCTGGGGCCCGGAGTCGTCGAGGCGCTCTGCCGTTACGATTGGCCCGGCAATGTCCGCGAGCTCGAAAACGTGGTGGAGCGTCTCGTCGTGTTGACGCCCGGAGTCGTCGTAACGCAGGACCGCATCCCCGCCGAAATCCGCACCGCCGCCGGCCTCCCGCCGGCGCGCACCAACGGCGACGGCGGCGGGAACGGACACAAGACCGGGGAACAACTGATGGTCGAAGAGTCACTCCGTCGTTTCCAGGGCGACAAGGCCAAGGCCGCGCGCTATATTGGCTGGAACAGGCAGAAGCTTTACAGAAAGATGAAACTGTTCGGAATCCCCGCCGACTATGGGCAATCGGTGTGATACTGTGTGACACCGAAACTGTGCGCTTTTCACAGTGGGACGCATCCTTCCTCCGGCCCGGTCTGACACTCAGCGTCACTCCTTCCGACACCGTCCCGATCCCCAGGTAAACAAAGATGCTGCAGTCTGCCAAATTTGTGATCGGGCCGAGATCCGTGCGGTGGTATCGCCCTTGCTTTGGAGACGCACACCAAGAGCGACGGGGGAAGGAGAAATCGCAGGATGGCCACCGATTTGCGCAAGCGGCTGGATCTGGATGCCTGGTTGAATGACCTCAAGAGGCTCGGAGGCCAGGCGCGCACCCTGAGCGAGCGACACGACTCAATGCAGAGTCTGATGGACCTTGCCGATCTGCAAATGCTCGAAGAGGCGACCAAGCGCATCATCGTCTCGCTGAGCAAGAAGGCCCTCTACGGACTGCCCCTCCCGCGGGAGGGCGAGAACCATCCTCTCCAAGGCTCCCCCCGGCCCGGCGGCGGACTGGAGCCCCAATTCACCCTGCCCGCTCACGGTATCCATGGTCCCGGTTATGCATCGGCCCCAGTCGAACGAGCCGACCAGTTCGCCGCCGACTCCGATGGCGCTGATTCCGACGGGATCATCGGCTTGACTGAAGGCATGCGACGCGTTCACCACCTCATCGCCAAGGCCGCGGCCTGTGCCCTCCCCGTCCTGGTCCAGGGTGAGAGCGGCACGGGGAAAGAGCTGGTCGCGCGGGCCATCCACCGGAAATCGGGCCGCCACACGCGCCGGTTTTTCTCGGAGAACTGCTCGGCGCTATCCGAGAGCCTGCTTGAATCGGAGCTCTTCGGACACGTCCGGGGCGCCTTCACGGGGGCCGACCGGGACCGCAAGGGAATCCTCGAGCTGGCGCACGGCGGAACTCTCCTTCTCGATGAGATCGGCGACATGAGCGTCCGCATGCAAAGCAAGCTCTTGCGCGCCCTCCAGGAGCGGGAATTCCGCCCCGTGGGCGGAAAGGAGACGATTCGCGTGGACGTGCGGATCATCTCCGCCACCAACCGCACCCTGCGCGGCCTCATCAAGGAAGGCGCGTTCCGCGAAGATCTTTTCTACCGAATCAACGTCATCGCCATTGATCTGCCGTCCCTGCGGGATCGCAAGGAGGACATTCCCGCCCTGGTCAATCATTTCCTGGACCATATCGCCGCCGACAGCGGCTTCCCGCGGCGGAAGTTCTCCTCCGGGGCCCTGGAGCTGCTTGCCGGCTACGAGTGGCCCGGGAACATCCGCGAGCTGGAAAACGTCGTTCAGCGGGCCGTGGCGCTGAGCGAATCGGAGCATATCGACGCGGAGGAACTGCCGGATCGCATCCGGCACCTGATGATTACGGAGGAATCCCAGGATTACTCTGGCGCAGGGAAGGGCGGCGAGCAGCTCATGATCGAGAAGGCTCTGCACAATTTCGAGGGCGACAAGACGCATGCCTCCCGCTTCATCGGCTGGAGCCGCCCCAAGCTTTATCGGCGCATGAGACACTACGGGATCCCGATCCACTTTGGGCGCCCGCCAGCCAAGGAACGGACGTAAGCTCAGTGTGAATCCCTTTGCTCCAGCCCTCTCTCATCCCCGCCGTCACCTGTGGGCCGTCAGTGCCCCCGCGGCACCGGCACCGTCACCTTGACGCAGGTGCCGCGGGCGTCGGAGTCGATGTCGATCCGGCCGCCGAGCTGGCGGACGCGCTCCCGCATGCCGGCGATGCCGACGCCCAGCAGCATCCCCCCGCCGGTGCCGCGGCGCGCCACGGCGCGCAGGCCCCGGCCGTCGTCGCGGACGACCAGGCTGACGGCCGACCTGCCGCGGCCGAGGCGGACGCTGGCCCGGCGGGTGTCGGAATGGCGGTGGATGTTCGCCAGGCTCTCCTGCACGATGCGGAGCAGCGTCACCTCCACGTCGCCGGGTATCCGGTCGTCCTTCGCCGACTTCGGGACGGTCAGGTCGATGCGGATGCCGCTCCGCCTCGTGAAGCCCTCGACGTACCAGCGGACGGCGGACCACAGATCGGTGTCCTCCAGCTCGGGAGGGTGGAGCAGGTAGGACAGGTTGCGGATCTCGCGGCAGCTCTGCTGGGCGACCTGCAGGCTCTCCGACAACCGCTTGCGTGTCTGCGCGTCGAGCGGGGCCGCCGCCTTGCCGATCAGGCTGAGGTTCATCGCCAGGGCGGCGAGGTTCTGGGCTGTGCTGTCGTGCAGCTCGCGGGCGATGCGGCGGCGCTCCTGGTTCTGTGATTGCAAGAGCAGGCCGGACACCTCGCGCAATGCATCCTCGGTCTTCTTGCGCGCGGTGATGTCCTGGATCATGCCGTCGTAATGCAGGACTCTTCCGGCCGCGTCCCGGACGGCGCGCAGGTTCATCAGCACCCAGATCGGCGTGCCGTCCTTGCGGCGGACCTGCAGCTCGAGCCCCGACAGCTCGCCGTCCTTTTCGAGGACGCGCCTCATCTCGCGACGGACTCCGGGGTCGACGTAGAAGTCGCGGTCGAGATCCGCGGCGCCGGCGATCAGCTCTTCGGGAGAGTCGTAGCCCAGCATGCGCGCCAGGGCGGGGTTGGCGGCCAGGATGAGGCCTTCGGGAGTGGACTGTCCGATGCCCTCGATGGAGTTCTCGAAGATGCCCCGGTACTTCAGCTCGGCCTGGCGCAGCGCCTCGGCCGATTCACGCAGCTTGTCGTAGGCCAGGGCGTTCTGGACCGCCACCGAGGCGGCGCGTGACACCGCGGTCAGCTTCTCCTCGTCCGGCAACTGGAAGCCGGCGCCGTCCTTCTTGTTGAGGATGTGGATGAAACCGATGACCTCGCCCCGTGGGTCGAGGAGCGGAGCGCAGATGGCGCTCTTCACGCCGAACCGTTCGCGCAGGCCGGGGGTCATCTGGGGGTCTCGGGCGGCGTCGTTCGTGATGTACGGCACCTTGTGGACGGCGACCCACCCGGCCAGGCCGTGCCCCGCAGGCCAGCAATACGAGAAGTCACGCACCTCGGTCTCGGTGCAGAACTTCTTGCACGTCATGCCCTGCGGCGTCATCAGCCCGGCGCAGCCCCCCTCGGCCCCCAGCAGCCCGAGCGCCCCCTTCACGGCGGCGACCATGAGCGCGTCCACGTCAAGGGTCGAGCTCAGCTCCCGGGTGATCGTCAGGAGCGACTGCACGGTCTCCTCGGCACGCTTGCGTGAAGTCAAACGATCGGACGATCGCTTCAGTGCACGCGACCGCTTTCGATGGGCGATTTGACGGGCCTTCCAGGCATCCTCGAATCCGCAGCCGATCGGGGAGAGCTCGCCGTGCCTCGGCGTCCCCGCAGTTCCTCTTGAAGATTCAGAAAGAGCGACAGCTCGAAAGCACGGGCGAACACGGCGTCGTTCCGGACGATGGGGACGAACGTCCAGACGAGGGTGCGATCGCCGCCGATCGAGTCCACGATGAGGCCATTCCTGCCCGTCGCCAGGCACTTCCTGACGATGCCCGCGGCGTCGCGCGGCAGGATCTCGATCGGGTCGTCCTTCCCGAGCGATCGGGCGAGCCGGATCGCCGCGTCATTATGAAATCGCAGGACGGCATCGCCCGAGAACTCCAGGACGGGATGGGGGTCGGCCACCGGCAGCGCGGCCAGCTTTCTGACCGTGCTCTCCAGGCGCCTGCGCTCGATCTCCGCCGCGGCGCGCGCCGCCACAATACGCGCCAGCGATTCGGCGATCCGGATGTCGGCGGGAGCCTGTCTCCACGAGACAGCCAGCATTCCGAGCGGCTGTCCGGCTGCGTCGACGAGCGGTACACCGAGGTACCCGCGGACCGCGAAGAGACCCGGCAGGTCGGCCAGGCCGAGCGTGCTCCCGGTCGCGATCGCGCCGTGGCCGCTGGCGGCCAGGACCCTGAGCTCATTTTCCCCCACGGCGATCTCGAACAGGATCACGCTCTCGGCGGCCAGTCGTCGGGCCAGGAGGGTCGCCAGGGAGGCGTACAATCCGGTACCGCTTTCGGCCCCCAGAGTCCGCCCCAGGTCAAAAAGCACCTCCTCCAGACCACCTCCTCCTCGTTTCGGCCGGCGACGCATGCGTACACCTCCTGCTGAATCTACATCCTGCGCCGGAAGATCACAGTGAGGTGGGGGCCTCAGATTCGGCGGTAAAATGCCCTACAAACCTGGCGAGAAAACCCCGGGGGACCCTTTTTCCAGACGGGCCCTTTGTCCTTGACTTGAAGGAAGCGGCTCGCTTACGATGGCGTGCGACCGAAGGAGTTGACGGTCGGGTGACAGGCCGCGCGCCAGTCAGGCGGACCATCCTACAGCGAGATTCCTCACAGGCGGCTCCACGCGGCGGATCGAACCATCGGGCGGCGCCGCTTCACGCACGCGCAATCCCTTCGCCGCCCCATGACCGGCCCGGCGCAGACCGGGCTGCCCTGAATTGCGCCGCACGCGCGCCACGAGGCGAGTGTTGCCGTCACGTACCGCCCCCGGTTCCCTCGCCGGTCCCGAGTCGATCAAGGAGCTGATCCGGTCCAATCCTTCGATCCTGGAGGAAGGGTTCCGCGTCCTTGATGTCAATCTGAAGACGGGCCATTCGGGGGTGGTCGACGCGGTCGGCGTCGATCGAGGGGGCGGGCTGTCGATCGTCGTCCTGGACGCCGGCGACCCCGACGTGGCGCTGGTGCGGCTGCTCGATGCGCAGATCTGGTCCAGCGATCAGCGCGACCTGCTGGGGAGGCTTTACGCCGGACACGGTCTGAACCTCGATCGGCCGGTCCGCGGCCTTCTCCTGGCGCCCTCGTTCACGCACGCCTTCCTGCGCCGCCTCTCCCTTCTCACACCGGACGTCACCGCTTTCCTGGCGCGCGAGGTGGTGGTCGAAGACGGCCCCCGTCTGGTCATCGAGCCCGCGGCGTCCCTGTTCGGGATCGCCCGGACCGGCCGCCCCGTTCTTGGCGGGAACGGCTCGGAGCTGCTCTCGCCCACGGAGCACCGTCCCTTCTGGCCCGACGGTGTCCTCCCCGCGGAGGACGGGGGGGCCGCCGATGCTCCGTCGGTGGCGCTCGAATCCGGGGAGGACCCTGTCTGGCCCGGCTCTCCGGACGAGGTCCCCCCGTGGGACCGCGCCGGGGATCCGGCCGGCGCCGTCCTCGAGCCTCCCTCCGATGCCGTCGCGCCGGCGCCGGCGTTCGAGACCCTGACGACCGACGAGCTGGAGGAGTTCGACAGGTTCGAGCGGCAGAGGCGGGAGCGCGGCCGGAGGTCGACTTGAA
>WNGL01010265.1_pt1 | contig 10816 bp, 8 predicted proteins | sample 5400591 | NCBI WGS metagenome assembly WNGL01 (sample SAMN13153377, study PRJNA577476) | soil metagenome | isolation source: 80 cm soil or saprolite under Garry oak tree replicate 1 | place: USA:California | collected 2016-06-15
GAACTCAGCCGCAGGACTCGCGCCTGGAATGCCCGCGCGAACAGCGGCAAGCGCCGCATCGATTGGCAGTTCACCACCGCCGATGCACGGCGCGTCTTTCGCTACGAGCGGAGCGCTATGCATGGGTCGCAGCACTAGGTCTCCGCCTCGGGCGTGAAGACGTACTTCATCGCCGGGCCAGGAGCTTGCGGACGACTTCCTCTCCGTCCACGACGTCCCCGGCGCGAGCCTGCGCGATGCTGCGCTCCAACGCGGCGTCGAGGCGCGCCCGCTCCTCGGGGGCGAAGTCGTCATCCTCGACGACCGTGAGTTCCACCTCGGACCCCTCGGGAAGGTCGGTGGGTTCGTCGAGCACGAGCCGGCCGCCCCTGACGTGTGCCTTCAGCGCCCTCATCGTACCGTCCATTCTAGCGATTCCCGGGAGGGTCCGCAGCCTCGTCCCCCTCGGCCCCTCGGGCGGCTGCTCCTGGTCCCGGCCGGGCGGTCTCCCCAGCTCCGCGTGCGTCGCCGCGTGGACCTCCTTCAACTCGCCGGCCACACAAGACGACGCCCGGAGCGGCTCCGCCCCGGGCGTCCTCGGTTCACCGCGGCGCGCGCCGCGGCCTCCCGGCGGCGAGGGCGGCTAGGAGCAGCCCGTCGTCGACCCGCAGTTCATGCACTTGTAGCAGGCGCCGTTCCGCACCGTGATCGAGCCGCAGGTGGGGCAGGGCGGGGCGTCGGTCTGCCGCTCCACCGTGCCGTTCGACGCGGCGGACCGCGCCTCCGGCCTCGCCTCGAGCACCTTCTGCGACGCGCGCTTCGCCGGCGCCGGCTCCACGCCGGGCAGGTAGGGCTGGGCCTGGGCGCCGTTCTCGGCCGGCAGGAACTTCAGGGCGAGCCACCGGAAGATGTAGTCGGTGATCGACTTCGCGATGGGGATCTCCGGATTCCCGGTGAAGCCCGACGGCTCGAAGCGGGTGTGGCTGAACTTGTCGGCGAGGACCTTCAGCGGCACCCCGTACTGGAGCGACATCGAGATCATCGTCGCGAAGTTGTCCATGAGGCCGGAGACGACCGACCCCTCCTTCGCCATCGTCACGAAGAGCTCGCCGGGCGTCGCGTCCTCGTACATCCCGACGGTCATGTAGCCCTCGTGGCCGCCGATCGAGAACTTGTGGGTGATCGACCGCCGCTCGTCGGGCAGGCGCCGGCGCGCGAGGCGGACCTCGCTCCCGTCCTGCACCTTCGCCCCGTCGTCCCTCTTCGTGTTGAGCGGCTGGCTCCGCTTGCAGCCGTCGCGGTAGACCGCGATGGCCTTGAGCCCGAGCTTCCAGGCCTCGAGGTACGCCGTCTCGATGTCCAGCGGCGTCGCCGTGGTCGGCATGTTCACGGTCTTCGAGATCGCGCCGGAGAGGAACGGCTGCACCGCGCCCATCATCCGGATGTGGCCCATGTAGGCGATGGACCGCGTGCCGTTGTGGGGCTTGAAGGCGCAGTCGAAGACGGCGAGGTCGTCGTCCTCGAGCCCGGGCGCGCCCTCGATGGTCTCCATCTCGTCGATGAACTGCAGGGTCGAGGAGATGGTCTCGGCCGAGTAGCCGAGGCGCTGCAGCGCGAGCGGGACCGTGTTGTTCACGATCTTGAGGACGCCGCCGCCGACGAGCTTCTTGTACTTCACGAGCGCGATGTCCGGCTCGATGCCCGTCGTGTCGCAGTCCATCATGAAGCCGATGGTGCCGGTCGGCGCGAGCACGGAGACCTGCGCGTTCCGGTAGCCGTGGGCGGTGCCCGCCCGGAGCGCGTCGGCCCAGGCGTCGCGGGCGGAGGAGAGGAGGGCAGGGTCGACCAGGGTCGGGTCGATCCGGTCCACCTGGTTCGCGTGCTTGCGGACCACGCCGAGGAAGGGATCGCGGTTCTTCTCGTACGCCCGGAACGCCCCCATCCGCTCGGCGATGTGCGCGCTCATCGCGTACGCCTCGCCGGTCATGAGCGCGGTGATGGCGGCCGCGTAGGCGCGCCCGCCGTCGGAGTCGTACGGCCGGCCGCTCGCCATGAGGAGCGCGCCGAGGTTCGCATACCCGAGGCCGAGCGGCCGGTACTCGTCGCTGTTCCGGCCGATCGCCTCGGTCGGGTACTTCGCGTTCGAGACCAGGATCTCCTGCGCGAGGATGGTGAGGTCCACCGCGTGCTTGAAGGCGTCCGCGTCGAAGCCGCCCTCGATCGACCGGAAGTGCATCAGGTTGAGCGAGGCGAGGTTGCAGGCCGTGTCGTCGAGGAACATGTACTCGGAGCACGGGTTCGACGCGTTGATCCGGTCCGACGTCGGGCAGGTGTGCCAGGCGTTGATGGTCGTGTCGAACTGCATGCCCGGGTCGCCGCAGAACCAGGCCGCCTCGGTGACCTTCGACATGAGCTCGCGGGCGCGGATCGTCTCGATCACCTTCTGGTCGGTCCGGCCGAGGAGCGGCCACTCGCGGTCCTCGATCACCGCCCGCATGAAGGCGTCGGTGACGCGGACCGAGTGGTTCGCGTTCTGGAAGAACACCGAGTCGTAGGCGCCGCCCTTCACGTTGAAGCCGCCGTCGTAGCCGGCGTCGATGAGGGCCCAGGCCTTCTTCTCCTCGTCCGCCTTGCAGGAGACGAACTCGGAGACGTCCGGGTGGTCGGCGTCGAGGATCACCATCTTCGCGGCGCGGCGGGTCTTCCCGCCGGACTTGATGACGCCCGCGAAGGCGTCGAAGCCGCGCATGAACGACACGGGGCCGGAGGCCTCGCCGCCGCCCGAGAGCCGCTCCTTGGAGGAGCGGATCTTCGAGAGGTTCGAGCCCGCGCCCGAGCCGTACTTGAAGAGCATCCCCTCGGTGTGGGCGAGCTTGAGGATCGAGTCCATCGAGTCGCCGACCGAGTTGATGAAGCAGGCGGAGCACTGCGGGTGCTCCTCCACGCCGACGTTGAACCAGACCGGCGAGTTGAAGCTCATCTTCTGCCGGTAGACGAGGTGCGCGAGCTCCGCCTCGAACGTGGCGGCGTCCTCCTCCGACGCGAAGTAACCGTCCTTGCGGCCCCACGCGCCGATCGTCTTCACGACGCGCGAGACGAGCTGCCGCACCGAGCGCTCCCGCGCCGGCGAGCCGAGCGAGCCACGGAAGTACTTGGAGACGACGACGTTGGTCGCGAGGAGCGACCAGTTCTTCGGGATCTCGACGTCCTTCTGCTCGAAGATGATCGAGCCGCCCTCGCCGGAGATCTGCGCGGTGCGCGTCTCCCAGGCGATCTCCTCCGACGGATCGACCCCCTTCGTCGTGAAGTACCGCTCGATCGCGATCCCGCGCCGCGGTGCCGACTTCTTCTGCGCCTTCGCGCCCTTCGCCCGCTGCCCCTGGACTTCTCGTTCCATCATCCGCCGGTTCCTCCCCCGGTGGGCCCCTTGTGGCCCCCGGGCAAAGCCTTCCCCTTCGGGGGGATGCGATGAGCATCCCTCCGTTCCCGAACCGCCTCAGGCCGGCCCGCGTTCGTGTGCCTGAGGCTCTTGCGGTGGTGTTTGGTGGTTGTCCCGAAGACCTACGCCCCGCCGCCGCCGCCCTTCCCTCCGAGCCCGCCAGATATCGGCTCGATCGATTTCGCACTCTAGCAGCGAGGTCGTAGCTGTCAATCACATGACCACAACATATGGTGCATCACGTGTATCGCCCCACAACATCTTGGGTTTTTCCCGGGAGCGCCCCATCGAGGGGGCGAATCGCCGACAGGGTGCGGAAGATAGCGATCCGATCTGACATCGGGTCGATCGCCGAGGCGCGTGAGGAGGCGGGGCGCACGAAACGGCGGCCGGGCGCGCATTCCGGCCGGAATGGCCGCGACTCCGCGCGCGTGTTAAAAGCCCCGACCCGCCCATGGCCGATCAGAACGCGCACATCCGAAACTTCTCGATCATCGCGCACATCGACCACGGCAAGTCTACGCTCGCGGATCGGCTGCTCGAGGCGACCGGGACCGTCTCGAAGCGCGACGCGCAGGCGCAGTTCCTGGACAACATGGAGCTCGAGCGCGAGCGCGGGATCACCATCAAGGCCCAGACCGTGCGCATGAGCTACCGCGCGCGGGACGGCAAGGACTACGAGCTCAACCTCATCGACACGCCCGGGCACGTCGACTTCGCGTACGAGGTCTCGCGCTCGCTCGCGGCGTGCGAGGGAGCCGTCCTCGTCGTCGACGCGAGCCAGGGCGTCGAGGCCCAGACCCTCGCGAACGTGTACCAGGCGCTCGATCACGACCTCGAGATCATCCCGGTCATCAACAAGATCGACCTGCCCTCCGCCGACGTGGAGGGGGTCCGACGCGAGATCGAGGAGGTCATCGGGCTCGACGCGAAGAGCGCGGTGCCGACCTCCGCCAAGGAGGGCATCGGGATCGTCGAGATCCTGGAGCAGATCGTCGAGAAGGTGCCGCCGCCCGACGGCGACCCCGAGGCGGCCCTCAAGGCGATCATCTTCGACTCCTGGTACGACACCTATCGCGGGGTCGTCATGCTCGTCCGCGTGTTCGAGGGGACCCTCGCGACAAAGCAGAAGATCCAGCTCTGGTCGAACAAGCGCGAGTTCGAGGTGCAGGAGCTGGGCGTGTTCGCCCCGTTCTCGCGCCCGGTCGGGAAGCTCATCGCGGGCGAGGTCGGCATCGTCGTCGCGAACGTGAAGGACGTGCACGACGCGAAGGTCGGGGACACGATCACGGAGGTGGGGAAGCCGACCACCGAGCCGTTCCCCGGCTTCAAGGTCATGAAGCCGATGGTCTTCTCGGGCGTCTTCCCGATCGAGGCCGCCGACTACGACAACCTGCGCGACGCGCTCACGAAGCTCCGCCTCAACGACTCCGCCTTCACGTTCGAGCCGGAGACCTCCCAGGCGCTCGGGTTCGGCTTCCGCTGCGGGTACCTCGGCCTCCTGCACATGGAGATCGTACAGGAGCGGCTCGAGCGGGAGTACGAGCTGTCCCTCATCACGACCGCGCCGTCCGTCGTCTACCGGGTGACGGACACGCAGGGCGAGATGCAGGAGATCGACAGCCCGGCCAAGCTGCCGCCGGTGCAGAAGATCGCGAAGCTCGAGGAGCCCATCCTCACCTGCCACATCCACGGCCGGACCGACGACGTGGGCAACATCCTGAAGCTCTGCCAGGACCGGCGCGGCGTCCAGCGCGACCTCAAGTACATCGGCACCCGGCGCGTCCAGATCACCTACGAGATTCCCCTCGCCGAGGTCGTGTTCGACTTCTTCGACAAGCTGAAGAGCGTGTCGCGCGGGTACGCGAGCCTCGACTACGAGCTGAAGGGCTACGAGGAGGCCGACCTCGTGAAGCTCGACTTCCTGCTCAACGGGGAGCCGGTCGACGCGCTCAGCGTCATCGTGCACCGCGAGAACTCGTACCAGCGCGGCCGCGAGCTGTGCGCGCGCCTCAAGGCCGTCATCCCGAAGCAGATGTACGAGGTCGCGATCCAGGCGGCCATCGGCGCGAAGATCATCTCGCGCGAGACCGTGAAGGCCTTCCGCAAGAACGTGCTCGCCAAGTGCTACGGCGGCGACATCAGCCGCAAGCGCAAGCTCCTCGAGAAGCAGAAGGAGGGGAAGAAGCGCATGAAGCAGGTGGGCTCGGTCGAGATCCCGCAGGAGGCCTTCCTCGCGGTCCTGAAGGTCGAGGACTAGAGGTACACTGCGCCCATGGCCACCGAGCGGAGGCGGAGCCGGAAGAGGCTCTGCCGGAGCGAGCGGGGGGATCGGGGGGGCGCGAGCTCCGCGCAGGCGGAGCGAGGGGCCCCCCGCTGAGAGATATGCCCGACCCGGTCCGCAAGCTCGACCGCGCGCGGAGGGACGCCCGCCGGTTCGCCGCCGACGCGCGGCGGCTCCTCACCCTCGCGCGGCGCCGCAAGCGGCTCCCGAAGGGCGCCGTAGCCGAGATCGAGGCCGCCTGCGACGCGGTGGACTCCGCCGCGAAGGAAGGCGACCCCGGCCGCCTCTCCGTCGCGCTCCACGCCCTCGACGCCCTCTGGGGCGAGCACCTCGCGCCGCTCGCGGGGCGGGCGTGGGGGACGTACGCGCTCGCCGCCGCCCTCGCCGCCGCGCTCGCCCTCGCCGTCCGGGTCGGGGTGGCGGAGGGCGTGCGCATCCCGTCGGGCGGCATGGCCCCGACGCTCCTCGCGGGCGACCGGGTCCTCGTCACGAAGCTCGTCTACGGGCCGCGCGTGCCGTTCACGGGGCTGCGGCCCTGGGGCGACCCGCCCCGCCGCGGAGACGTGATCGTCTTCGAGAGCCCGCGCACGCCGCACCGGGCCCTCGCGCGCCGGGTGGTGGGGCTGCCCGGGGACGTGGTCGAGCTGCGCGACGAGGTCCTGCTCGTGAACGGCGTGCCCCAGCCGCGGACCGCCGCCGGCGAGGTGGGGTACGAGGATGGCGGGGAGGACGGGGACGAGCCCGTCGCCGAGACCTGCCGGCGCTACCGGGAGGCGCTCGCCCGCGGACCCCTCGCGCCTGGGCGCGGCGACGAGGCCCGCGCGCTCGACGCGAGCTGGCGGGCGGCGGCCGCCGCCGGGGTCGCGACGCACGAGGTGCAGCACTGCCGCCGCCTCCGGCTCGTCGCGCACGAGGGGCCCTGGCAGGTGGTCGCGCCCGACCACGTCCTCGTCCTCGGCGACAACCGCGATCGCTCGGCGGACGGGCGCTCCGCGGGCGCCTTCCAGGTGCCCCTCGAGGCGGTGAAGGGGCGCGCCCAGCTCGTGCTCTTCAGCTGGAAGCCGGACGGCGGGCTCGCCGGGCTCGGGCGTCCCCGGCTCGAGCGGCTGTTCAAAGTCATAGAGTAAGGGTAAAAGCTCGCCCTGATGAGCGGTCCACCGTCCTCCCGGACGCCGCTGCGGGACGCGCGCGGCGCGGTCACCTGGGTCACGATGCTGCTGCTCGTGATCGTCGCGGCCGTTGGCTATTTCGGGTGGATCTACGCGCCGCTCTACCTCGACAACTTCGCGGTCCGGCAGGCCGTTCGCGCCACGATGAACGAGGCGGTCAAGAACCCCGACGACGCGTCGCTCATCACCGGCCTCTGCCAGAAGATTCGCTCGATCCGGTTCGTCGACGGCGTCGATGCGATGGGGCGCACGGTCCCGGTGCCGGCGGTGACGGTGGACGAGCGGGCGGTCACCTGGACGCGCGAGGCGAACCGGACCCCGCCGACGCTGCGGGTCTCGTTCGAGTACGAGCGCGAGGTGGTGTATCCGTTCATCAACCGGACGGGCACGAAGGTCTTCGAGGTGGACGAGACGAACGACCTGACCCGGCCGGACTGGGGTCCACATTGAGCGGAGGGGGCGCATGAACGCGCAGGACATCGACCGGGCGGTGCGGCGCCTCGGGCGCGAGATCGCCGAGCGAGCCAAGGCGAGCGGGGCCGGAGGCGATCTCGCCATCATCGGGATCCGCCGCGGCGGCGTGCACCTCGGACGCCGGCTGCGCAAGGAGCTCGCCCAGGCGCTCGGCGTCGAGCCGCCCTTCGGGACCCTCGACATCGCGCTCTACCGGGACGACCTCGCCGAGAAGGGCGCGGCGCCGGTGATCGGCCCGACCGACGTCACCTTCCCGGTGCAGGGGAAGACCATCCTGCTCGTCGACGACGTCCTCTACACCGGGCGGACGGTGCGGGCGGCCCTCTCCGAGATCGTCGACTTCGGGCGGCCGCGCCGGGTCTGGCTCGCGGTGCTCGTCGACCGCGGCGGGCGGGAGCTGCCCATCGCGGCGGACTTCACGGGCGAGCGGATCGACGTGGCGCAGGAGCAGGACGTGCAGGTCCGGTTGCGCGAGGAGGGCGCGCCGGAGGACGCGATCGTCGTGAAGCCGAGGAGGGGGACGTGATCGGCAGGCACAGGCACTGCATCGCGCTGGAGGCGTACTCGCGGGAGGAGATCCTCGAGGTCCTCGACCTCGCGGTCTCGATGAAGGAGGTCCTCCGGCGGCCCATCAAGAAGGTCCCGTCGCTGCGCGGCAAGTCGATCGTGAACCTCTTCTTCGAGGCCTCGACGCGCACGCGCAGCTCCTTCGAGATCGCCGCGAAGGTGCTCTCCGCGGACATCCTCAACTGGACCTCGGCGACCTCGTCGACCACGAAGGGCGAGACCCTCGTCGACACCGCCAAGAACCTCGAGGCGATGAAGCCGGACATCCTCATCATCCGCCACGCGGCGGGCGGGGCGCCGGGGCTCGTCGCCGAGCGGGTGGGCTGCTCGGTGGTCTCCGCCGGCGACGGCGCGCACGAGCACCCGACCCAGGGGCTCCTCGACTGCTTCACGCTGCGCGAGAAGCTCGGGACGCTCGAGGGCAAGACCGTCGCGATCGTCGGCGACATCAGCCACTCGCGCGTGGCGCGCTCGGACCTGCACTCGATGCCGAAGCTCGGCGCGAAGGTCCGGCTGTGCGGCCCGCCCACCATGATCCCCGCCGGGATCGAGAAGCTCGGGGCGACCGTCCACCACGACCTGCGCGAGGCGGTCGACGGCGCCGACGCGGTGGTCATGCTCCGCATCCAGCACGAGCGCATCGGCGATCCGCTCATCCCCAACACCCGCGAGTACTCGAAGTTCTGGGGGCTCGGGGTGAAGAAGGCGGAGGAGTGGCTCAAGCCCTCCTGCGTGATCCTGCACCCCGGGCCGATCAACCGCGGGGTCGAGCTCGCGCCGGAGGTGGCCGACGGGCCGCGCAGCGTGATCCTGGACCAGGTCCAGAACGGGGTGGCGGTCCGCATGGCGGTCCTGTACCTGCTCGCGGGCGGCAAGAGCGCCGAGGGCGCCGAGGGGAAGGCCTGACCATGAGCGACGTGCTCTTCATCGAGGGCGGGCGGGTGATCGACCCCGCGAGCGGCGTCGACGGCGTCCGCACCGTCGTGATCCGCGACGGCAAGGTGGCGGAGGTCGCCGAGCGGGTGGAGCGCCCCCGCGACGCGCGCGCGCTCGACGCGCGGAACCGCTGGGTGACGCCGGGGTTCGTGGACCTCCACGTCCACCTGCGCGAGCCGGGCCAGGAGTACAAGGAGACCGTCGCGACGGGCGCGCGCTCCGCGGTGGCGGGAGGCTTCACGAGCATCTGCGCGATGCCGAACACCAAGCCGGTGAACGACAACGCGGCGGTGACCGAGCTCGTCCTCGCCCGCGCCGCCGCCGCCGGGTTCGCCCGCGTGCTCCCGGTCGGCTGCATCTCGCGCGCGCAGGAGGGGCACGACCTCGCGGAGTTCGGCGAGCTCAAGGCCGCGGGCTGCGTCGCGCTCTCCGACGACGGCAAGCCGGTCGCCTCCTCCTCGCTGATGCGCCGGGCGCTCGAGTACGCGCGCGCGTTCGGGCTCCCGCTCGCGGTGCACGAGGAGGACGCGCTGCTCGTCGGCAAGGGCGTCATGCACGAGGGCCCGACCGCGACGCGGCTCGGCCTGAAGGGCATCCCCGGCGCGGCCGAGGACGTGATGATCCTGCGGGATCTCGCCCTGCTCGAGCTCACCGGCGGGCGGCTCCACGTCCAGCACGTCTCGACCCTCGGCGGCGTCCGCGCGATCCGCGAGGCGAAGAAGCGCGGGCTCCAGGTCACCGCCGAGGCGACGCCGCACCACCTCGCCCTCACCGACGAGGACGTCGCGACCTCCGGCTACGACCCCGACTTCAAGATGAACCCGCCGCTCCGGTCCGCGGACGACGTGCGGGCCGTGCGCGAGGGGCTCGCCGACGGTACGATCGACGCGATCGCGACGGACCACGCGCCGCACTCGGCGGTCGAGAAGGACCTCGAGTTCGACGCGGCGATGAACGGGATCGTGGGGCTCGAGACCGCGTTCCCGGTCTGCCTCGAGCTCGTGCGAAAGGGCGACCTGACGGAGCGCAGGCTGATCGAGGCGCTGACGGCCGGGCCGGCGCGCGCCTTCGGGCTCGCCGCGGGCACGCTCGCGCGGGGCGCGGCGGCGGACCTCGCCGTCCTCGATCCGGCGGCCGAGTGGGTCGTGGATCCTGCGCGGCTCTTCTCGAAGAGCCGCAACACCCCGTGGAAGGGGAGGCGGCTCACCGGGCGTTGTGCGTACACCGTCGTGGGCGGCCGCATCGTCCACGGGGAGGACAGGGCGGAGCGATGACGGAGAAGCGGGCGATCCTGGCGCTGGCGGACGGCACCACCTTCGAGGGCCACTCGTTCGGCGCCGGCGGCGAGGCCGCGGGCGAGGTGGTGTTCAACACCTCCATGTCCGGCTACCAGGAGATCCTCACCGACCCCTCGTACGTCGGGCAGATGATCTGCATGACGTACCCGGAGCAGGGGAACTACGGCGTCACCCGCGCGGACGCGGAGTCGGCCCGGGTGCACGCGACCGGCTTCATCGTCCGCCACCAGGCGGAGCGGCCCTCGAGCTTCCGGGCCGAGCAGAGCCTCGCGGAATACCTCGCGGCGAACGGGGTCGTCGGCATCTGGGGGATCGACACCCGCCGGCTCACGAAGCACATCCGCACGGCCGGCGCGCAGATGGGCGTCATCTCGACCGAGGGCTCGGCGCAGGCGCTCGTCGCCCGGGCGAAGGCGCTCCCGGGGATGGAGGGGCAGGACCTCGCGACCCGCATCTCGACGAAGGAGCGGTACGAGTGGCGCGAGAAGGGCGCCGACCGCTGGACGGACGCGGAGCGGGAGCCGGAGCGCGCGCCGCGCTTCCACGTCGTCGCGTACGACTGGGGGCTCAAGCGGGCGATGCTGCGAATCCTCGCCGAGCAAGGCTGCCGCGTGACGGTCGTCCCCTCGCAGACCACCGCCGCGGAGACGCTCGCGCTGAAGCCCGACGG
>WNGL01014751.1_pt1 | contig 10815 bp, 9 predicted proteins | sample 5400591 | NCBI WGS metagenome assembly WNGL01 (sample SAMN13153377, study PRJNA577476) | soil metagenome | isolation source: 80 cm soil or saprolite under Garry oak tree replicate 1 | place: USA:California | collected 2016-06-15
TGCCTGTGCATCGGCCGGAGGCAAAGCGGCAGTTCGGGAGCCTCAAGGGACGTCTCGTCGTCCCGGATGACTTCATGGAACCGCTCACGAGTGATGAGTTCGAAGCCTGGCATCAATAGCGGTACGACCTCAGCGGTGAACGATGCGCTTACTCCTCGATACGCACGCCTTCCTCTGGTGGCTAGCCGGTGACAAGCGCATGACCTCGCGCTCACGGGCTGCGATTGCGGACGAAGCCAACGCAATATACGTCAGCGCGGCGTCAGCGTGGGAAGTCGCGACAAAGGCGCGGCTGGGTAAATTGCAAGGCGCCGAATTCATTGCGCAAGAATTCGGCGAGCACCTCGCGCTCCAGGGATTCACCGGGCTCAATATCACTGTCGAACATGGACAGCGCGCGGGAAACCTTCCCGGGCCGCATAGAGATCCATTCGATCGTATGTTGATCGCACAGGCCCAGGCCGAAAACCTCACGGTTGTTTCCAACGAGGCAGTATTCGACCAGTACGGGGTCGTTCGACTCTGGTAGATGCTCGTCAGGAGTGAACTCAGAGCCTCGCCTTCAGGAATGCGACGAGGGCCCGGTTTTCGGCGGCCGTGAAGTCTAGGCCGAATTCGTGTCCCGGGACTCTGTGACTTGAACCATATTGACGCCGATCTGGAACCATAACCGTGCCAAGGGCGATGCCGGAACCTTTTTGTTCTCAACGAGAAGGGTTTCGCGGGTCAGCGTCCCCTGGAACCATAAGTTTGCCAACAGTCCATTTTGGAAGCATAAGCATGACAAGAGTGCGATACGCAGAGGGTGAACGCGTCTGCTTGTTGCTCGATGAGGATGCTCATTTTTTTTCGAAAAAAAGGGATCTTCCCGAGAGTGGTATATGCGCTAATATGCGCATATACAACATGCGAAACGACGAAACCCCTGAAGATGTGAAACGCTGGTTCCGGACAGCAACGAAGAATCTATGGCCGATCGCGGCCGGTTCTCTTTCACTACGGAAGAGTCCTTGCACGCGGGAGCGTTGCAGCCTGTGCGAATCGAACAAAGGTCATCTCAGTTATGTCCTGTACGTGAAGCAAGGGAATCGTCGCTTTTCACTTTATGTCCCCGATGATCTCGCGGACAAGATTCAGCAAGCCATAGATAATGGCCGTCAGCTGCAGGATTTAATAGTGGAAGCTGGCCAGAGATACACACGGGCCTTGAAGACGCAGCGTCGTTCCGGAAAACGACCATAGAGACGATAGAACGGCCTGCTACAAGCCGAACCCTGGGAGGCGTTTCAACTTGCTCAACGACCAGGACTTTTCCTTATGGTGCCGCCGTCTGAATTTGTCGGAACAGGCGCGCACAACTATTGGGCGTATCCGTACGTTGCCTCCGGCTCGTCGGGTTGGAGGAGGCCGTCACAATGTGAGCGGACGGTATCCCAGCCGGAAGATGGGGGTACTCATCCAGTTCGAAAGCCACCGAGTCGAGTTAGCCATTGTTCATGAGATGGAACGCGACCCGGACGTCTTGGAGTATTACGATCAGCCTCCCTCTTTTCCGTTGGAGTATCAGGACAGGAATGATCGGCGGCGGGTAGTCCGGCATACGCCGGACTACTTCGCAATTCGACGGGAAAGCGCCGGCTGGGAAGAATGCAAGACTGAGCAAGAACTCAACCAACTGGCGGAGAAGAGCCCCTACCGTTATTGCCACGTTGGGGAACGGTGGTGCTGCCCGCCCGGAGAGCGTTATGCTGCGAGTTACGGTCTCTACTATCGCGTGCGTTCATCTCGCGAGACGAACTGGGTTTATCAGAGAAACCTGATTTTCTTAGAAGATTTCTTCCGCAGTGATCCCCCATCGACTGAAAACCCGACTTGCCGAACCGTCCTGGCGCTTCTGGCCCCGCAAGGCACGGCACTCGCCGACTTGCTTCATCACATTCAAGGAGCTGGGGCTCATGATGAAGTCTACAAGATGATCGCCTGCGGGGACGTCTATGTGGATCTTTATGCGGCACCCTTGGTTGAGCCGAGACGAGTTCAGGTTTTCCCCCGCGAACACGCATTCGAAAGTACCTCCAGTGTCAACGCCGGGCTCCACGAGCCGCCAGCGGATTCAGGACTGTTCCAGGTGGCAGTCGGCACTGAAGTTGACTGGGACGGTCGCGTCTGGACGATTGTCAACGTGGGCAAGACGATGATCGAGTTCATCGGAGAGGGGCATGACTTTACCGGCCTTCCTCATGAGACTTTCGAGGAACTGGTCAGAAAGGGCAAAATAAAAAGTCGCTCGACGAACGCGCGCTTATCTTCAATCGCCAAACAGCTTGTAGAGGAGGCCAGCGAGAGAGACTTCCAGGAAGCCAATCGTCGAGCAGCCCTGGTTCATTCCTATCTGAAGAAAGAGCCACTGCCCGAGCCCACAGTCAAGGAGCGCACGCTACGCTCATTCGTAACCCGGTACAAGAAAGCCGAAGCACTGCACGGTGCCGGTTATTTGGGGTTACTGCCCCGTGAGCACAAGAAAGGAAATCGCAAAAGGAAACTGCCTGAGGATACGTATCGGCTAACGCAGGAGTTCATTGAACGGGACTACGAGACGGTCAAGCAGAAGACCAAGTATGCGGCATATGCCGCACTTTTACTCGCGTGTCAGGATCACGGCGTAAAACCCCCCAGTTATAAGACCTTCATAGAGCATTTGAAGCGACGGCCCCTATACGAGCAAACCCTGAAGCGACAGGGCAGGCGGTCAGCCTACTGCCATGAACCCTTCTACTGGGACTTGGAACAGACCACACCGCGACACGGAGACCGTCCTTTTGAGATAGGGCACATCGATCACACCGAGTTGGACATCGAACTGCGATGCTCCCAAACAGGCCGCAATCTGGGAAGGCCCTGGATGAGCCTGCTGACTGACGCCTTCTCCAGGCGGGAACTCGCCGTTTATTTGACTTATGACCCGCCCAGTTATCGTTCGACAATGATGGTGTTGCGGGAATGTGTGCGGCGGCACGGTCGTCTCCCGCAGATTTTTGTACTGGATGGCGGCAGAGAGTTTCGAAGCATCTATTTTGAAACCCTGCTGGCGCGATACGAGTGCACGCAAAAAATACGGCCGGCGGCAAAAGGACGCTTCGGCTCGGTGTGTGAACGCCTTTTCGGAACGACTAATACTCACTTCGTTCACAATCTCGCAGGAAATACTCAGTTGATGCGAAACGTTCGACAGGTAACTCAGTCGGTCAATCCCCGGAATCATGCGATATGGACGCTGGAGAGCCTGTCTAAGTATCTTTGTGAGTGGGCGTACGAGGTCTACGACACGATGGAACACCCGGCCCTTGGGCAGAGCCCCCGTGAAGCGTTCCTGGCCGGAATGGAACAAAGCGGTGTTCGTGCCCATCGCCTTATCCCGTACGATGACAACTTCTTGCTGTTCACACTGCCGGCGACGCGCAAGGGAGCCGCGAAAGTCTTCCCGGGCCGCGGCATTAAGAACGGCGGACTTTACTATTGGTCTGATTCCTTTCGAGATCCTTCCGTTGAGCAGTCGTCGGTCCCGGTTCGTTACGATCCATGGGATGCCGGCACTGCATACGCCTATGTGCGGAATCGATGGGTGCAATGTCATTCCGAGTACTTTGTGATTTTTCAGGGGCGCTCGCAAAGGGAGCTTATGATCGCTGCCGCTGAGTTGCGACGACGGCATTCCCTTCATTCCAAAAACTTCACGACCTCGGCCAAAACGCTAGCCGTCTTTCTCAAATCGGCGGAGTCGGAGGAAGTCTTGCTTACGCAGAGGCTCAAGGACAACGAAACCCGCCGAGCCAATGGACTTTCCACCGGCGCTGGGAACGTCAATGGTCGCCGTCAAGAAGATGACCTGGATTACGCCACCGTCGCAGCCCCTGTGCCGTTGGGCGTCCGGGGGATTCAAGAGTCGTCGAACGATCTCGACATCCTTGAGGAGTATTAGAAATGAAAGGCACCGCCGGTTTTCCGCGCCAGTTATTGAAGCACTCAGAAGAAGATCGGTTGGCTTATTTTAGGAATCACACGATTGCCCATGCAGTGCTCAGGGAAGTCGATGAAGCCGTGATGCGGGCTATTGAGCAACCCTCCGGCGCCTCCCTCATATTTGTATTCGGTCCGACAGGAGTGGGAAAGACCACCTTGCTTCTTCATATTCAGAAAAGGTTGATCGAGGCTTCGCGGCGAGATCGACAGGAAGAGAGGAGCCACATTCCGGTCGCAAGTCTGGAGGCCGTCGCCTCAGAGAACGGTAACTTTAATTGGAAGGAATATTATCAGCGGGCTTTGATGGCTGTGAGTGAGCCACTTGTCGAAAACAAAGTCGACTACCTGGCTAGAAGCACAATGAAGAGTCGGAACGGTCACCTGATGTTCAAGGCCAAGCCTGCTACCTCGGAGCTTCGCCTGGCCCTGGAGGATGCGCTTCGCCACCGTCGCTTGAGGGCCTTCATTGTTGACGAAGCTCAGCATCTGACCAAGATGGCTTCAGGGCGGAAACTGCAGGATCAGCTGGACTGCATCAAATCGCTCGCCAACATGGGCGACACCGTTCACATTCTGGTAGGGACTTATGAACTGCTGGCTTTCAGAAACCTAAGTGGCCAACTAAGCCGCAGAAGTGCCGATATTCACTTCCGCCGCTACCGTATAGATTCCGAAACGGATGTGAGGGCTTTTAAGAGTGTCTTATGGGATTTCCAACGCCATTTGCCGCTGTCTCAGGAGCCCGATCTCTTGCGGCACTGGCAGTATTGTTATGAACGGACTATTGGCTGCGTCGGAGTGCTCAAGACCTGGTTGATGAGATCGCTCGCAGAAGCGCTCCAGGCTGGCGCCCCTTCAATCACGCTCCAATGTCTCGAAAAGCATGCTCTCTCGGTTTCTCGGTGTGTTCGTATGACAACCGAAACCCTCGAAGGTGAAGAGGCTTTGTCCGAAAAGGACGAAGGTCTCGAAAGACTGCGTGATCTGCTCGGAGTCAAGATCCCGGTGCTGGTTTCCGCCGGGTCCGACATCCAACAACCGTCTTCCCCAAAACCTGGCCACCATCGGGCTGGCCAGCGCAATCCGTACCGAGATCCTATAGGAATAAATCCCCATGCCGCACAATGAAGGTTTGGCTGTCTATGAATCCTGGGACCTGGCACCACCCGTTTACTCGCCCCCCAGTCGCCTTTACTCTTTAGAGCCGATCGGGATAGGAACACCTTATGGCGAGAGTCTGACCAGCTACATCGCAAGATTAGCTCGAGCCCATCATGTAACCGCTGCAGTCTTGTTTGACTTGGAGATCATGAGGTTTGTGGACGGTGAGCGTCTCAGGACCAAGGCGCTTCGAAATTGCAGGTCGGTGCTGTGCGGCCACTTCCGTGATCTTGTCAGGGCTGCAAACGGCATGGGCATGACAGCTGCGGAACTAACGCGGGTTGTGGAGGCACTCACATTGCGTGGTGATATATCATTTCTTACCATGAAACCATGGGCGGCCGTATTTGCCGAACGCCACTTGCTGCGACTCACGCACGCCGCCTGTTTCCACTGCTACGAAGAGTGGCGCGTCCAGGGAAACGTCGTTTACGATCCGCTGCTTTGGTCATTGGAACCGGTATGCGTGTGCCCGAGACACCTTCAACCTTTGAGCTTACAGTGCCGGTTTTGTGGCAAGCATCTGCGGCCACTGGCGACCCATTCGTACCCGGGACATTGTTCCAATTGCGGTGAGTGGCTGGGTACATTTGAAACGGACATGCGTCGGAGTCAACTACAGCTGACAGCGGAATGGAAGCAAGCCATCTGGATTGCTAACGCTGCCGGCGAGCTAATCGCGGCCGCACCCGACATGGCCATTCGGCCGGCAAAGGATGCAGTCGCCCGAGCGATCTCCAATCAGGCACGCCGATTTGCTGGGAAACTGGCTCGATTGGCTCGTTTCCTTCAGGCGAACAGGGGAACGATGGGGCATTGGCGGCGAGGCAAAACAGTTCCTGAGCTCGGCAGGCTCTTAAGAATCTGTTTTTGCCTGGAAACGTCGCCGCTTCAGTTTCTCCGGGACCACTCTGTCCTGAGCAAAGGCCCAACGATTCCTGCGGAGACTGAGAAGAGCAAGATCAGAAGCAAGGGACCGAACCCACCCGGGCCATTGAATATTGAGGAGTGCCGAAACGCTTTTCGAATGGCGCTCGAAGATTATCCCCCACCGACGCTCAAAGAAGTAGCTCGCCGCCTTAGCCGGTCGCCTAGCCTCCTCCTTCGCCGCTTTCCAGAACAATATGAGATCCTGGTGGCGCGGCATGCGCAGTACCAGAAAGCCATCGTCCGGGAGCGCTGGGAGGGCATCAGACCGGCGGTGCAAGCAGCTCTAACCGAGGAGCCACCACCGCTTCCCGAGGCTTTGGCAAAACGCATTGGGTGTTCGATCTCGTCATTGAAGAAGTACTACCCAAGGTTCTATCGAGTACTCTGCGTGCGGCATGCGAACTACAGGAAAAGTCTCGTTCTCAATCTGCGCTCCAGATTGGAAGCTGCCCTCCGCTCCAATGACCCGCCCACCTCGTTTGCGACTCTGGCAGGCCACTGTGGATGTACCAAAGCCACACTTCGCAGACACTTCCCCGATCTCGTGCCACTGCTGATTCAAAAGGTGGTGGATTGCCGCAGGCAAATTCGCCTGACGCAGTGGCAGCAGGTCGAGACGGAAATGCGCCAAGTGGCACTGCAGCTTCATAAATCCGGTCTTTATCCCTCCATACGCCGGGTAGCCGGCTGCTTGACTTCGTCTCGAACCGTTGTCGGCAATGCGTACGCCATCAACCTCATGCGCGCTATCAGAGAGGAGATCGCTTCGGAAGTCAACTCCGTCAGATGTAATTTACCGTCGCCGCCAAACCTACAGCAACTGGCTGGACATGAAAGAAAAACCTTGGATCCTCGTTAATCGGTTTCCCTATGAGGAACCGTACCACACAGAGCTGCAGGTTCAGGCTTCGAACGGCCGCTACACAGGCGACATCAACTTCTATTGTGCTGTCGACGATCTTCAAGAAATCGGACAATCACTCATCGAGTTTCCCTCCAAGGTTCCCGATGAGTATCGTTACGAGTATGGCTCGGATGATCCTACGAAGCGCTGGTACAGTCACTTCATGCTTCGCGCGTACACTACAGATGCAGTGGGGCACTGCGCCTTGCAGTTGGTGATGAATCTCAACCGGGCGGAGCCTGATGAAGGTAGCTGCAGTTTTTCTATAAAAGTGGAGGAAGCTGCGCAAATTTGCCGCCTCGGAAGACTCTTTCAGCGGTTGCGCGAGAAACCCGCGACATCGTTTCGATGGACTCTGGCATCCGAAGAATTTGTTGATTTGTAGGCAAGGTTAGAAAACCGCCGACAACCGAGGTGTTTCGGAATAGACGGAAGGATTCCCGGGCTATGCGGAATATAGACTTGTCGGTAGTCTCAGTCACACTTCTGCTGCTGATGATGATGATTTTTGGAACCATAAGCTTGCCAACGGCAAACTTATGGTTCCAGTCACAGACTCGCAACCAGCGCGTCCATCGAATTCGGATGTTCCCCATCGAATGCGCGATCCGGAAGAATCAGTCGGAAAACGGCACCTGGTACAACGTGGCTGCGAAGCTGCAAGGACGGTCTCGATACGAACGTCGCCGGCGCCGAACATGGCAGCCAGTGCACTGCCAGCAAAAGCGCATCTGCGTCGCGCGCGGCGTCACCGGGCGTGCCCGGTCGCGCGTTGCCCTGCGCCTCGCGCGCGAGCCTCTTCAGCTCCGGCTCGCGCAAAGATCGTTCCGATTTTGCCGCCCATCAACCCTGAACCCAGAATGCCAACCCGCATGCTACTCTCCCTCGCCTTTGTTGTTAGCATCTGCCTTGCACGTGTTGCCTTGCTCAGTGAGCTACAGAATCCAACCAGAAAACACATTTTTTCTGCTCAGCGACCAGTCAGTTTCGCCAGGTCTTCTGGGTACCGAGCCCCTTGCACGGTGATCTTTGAGGCAGCGCTATCGATCTCACGGAGATCTTCGGACGTAAGTTCGATTGCAACTGCTCCGATGTTCTCCTCCAAGCGCGAAAGTTTCGTGGTACCCGGGATTGGAACAATCCACGCCTTCCGGGCAAGCAGCCAAGCAAGCGCGATTTGAGCAGGTGTCGCCTTCTTTCGTTCTGCGACCCTTTTAAGCAAATCAACCAAAGCCTGATTCGCTTTTCGAGCCTCTGGCGTAAAGCGAGGGACGATGTTGCGGAAATCGGTACTATCGAACTTCGTATCTTCGTTGATCTTACCCGTGAGGAAGCCCTTACCCAGAGGGCTAAAAGGAACGAACCCGATTCCGAGTTCTTCGAGAGTTGGTAACACCGCCTCTTCAGGCTGCCTCCACCACAGCGAGTATTCGCTCTGAACTGCCGTGACCGGCTGAATTGCGTGTGCGCGACGGATGGTTTGCGCGCCTGCTTCAGAAAGGCCAAAGTGCTTAACCTTACCTTCCTGAATCAATTCCTTCACCGCTCCCGCCACGTCTTCGATGGGCACGTTAGGGTCAACACGGTGTTGATAGAACAGATCGATGGCATCGACGTTGAGTCGGTTGAGCGAGGCCTCGGCGACCTGCTTGATGTGTTCGGGCCGACTATTCAGGCCTGGAAAGGCATCAATGTCGAACCCGAACTTCGTGGCTATCACCACTTGCCCACGGAAGGGGGCGAGGGCTTCGCCCACCAGTTCTTCGTTCGTGAACGGGCCGTAGGCTTCGGCGGTGTCGAACAACGTGTCCTATGACTGTTTAGGATCGAACGACTTCGTATCGAATCCAGAGCGCAGGCATTCACGAATTTGAGAGAACGGCCTCGTTCTTCACGCCCGCTTACGATCATCCCCAGACCAATTCCGACATCCCGCCGCGTCAAGGAGCGCGCGGACGACGGGTCGATCGAAGCCAGCGTGGAGGGCCTCGATGGCGCGAGTTCTATGATGTCCATTACTTCTTCCCGACGACCTGTGGCGGCTTCTTCTGCGATCAAGCCCGCGCCTGTGATCAGAAATTTTCGCCGATCCGGCGTGGCTGGGCCGTTCTCTTCATCGGAATTGTTACATTGATTGCAGATTCTGACGGGATGACGTCTTGCTTTTCTCGTTACTGTTTCTGTTTCCGACATTGTGTTCAAATCTCCTTCCTTGATTCTCAGTGTAGGGCCCACGCTCGCCGCGATCACTAGCAGGGCACGCCAATCCACTCGCGAAACACGCCAGTCACGGCATTTAGTTAGGGCAGTTGCTGCCTACGAATCTTTCTTTGGAACAGAACGAAGTATTCACCCTCATGAGTGCATATGGATTGCTCGTACGTTCCAATTTGAACTTTTGTACGAGTCCGCGGGTCCAATGATTTACGTCTCTTCCTGCTCGGTCCTCTTTAAGGCGTCCTATCAAACGCCTGAGCGAACGCTTCAGTTGCCTTCCAAAACATCATCCTGAGGTTGTCCATCGGATCGGAGGCCCGCTGGTAACGCCCGCAAGACCGCGCAAAAACTCATAACTATCGGCGGGCGGAAAGGAAGCCCAAGACCAGGTCAAGGGTGGTCTTTGGTGACAAAGGCCACAGCGCCGTCCTCTCGAACGGACTGCTCTTGAGTTCGGCGAACGCCGATTGACGCGCTGATACTGTCCCATGACGTTTGGAGCGCCGAATGACAACGGAGGTTTTGGAGTTCGCGAACGTTTTCCGGCCAGTCGTCGTCGTCCCAGCGCATGGAGTCGGTTTCGTGTGAAACTCCGCGTGGTCTCGATCTCAGTGAGCGTAAAACCGCCATCTCGTCACTCTGCCAAAAAACCCCGACGGTGGTTCGAATTCATAAGTCCGGATAGCCGACTTACCAGGAGTTGAGACCGGGATTGGTAAATACTGCGGCGTTTTCGCCCTGGGCCCGTCGTTCAGCTTCCGCAGTCGAAACTCATGGAGGCGATAGAGACGATTTCACTCTGGCTCACTACGGACTGCCATTTCGAGCCAGTCTAATTCCTCTTCCATTAGATGAAAGGCATCGTCGCCAATCTCGTCGTTGGCACGCATGGCGAGAACGGCTTGGCGGGCTGCCTGAAGGGCCGCACGATGGATTTCGCCGTGCGCGGAGCGTCTGGCGTCGCCTCCTTCACGGCGCCCAGGTACTAGACGCGTTGTGAACTCCTGCCGAATTGCATCCGCAACCGACGATCGGTCGTGCTCGAACGTCGCGAGTCCGGCACGCAAGGCGCGTTCACACGCCGCACTGAGTTCGCGGCTGACAGGATCATCGTCATGCAAATCGAGCGCGCGTAAGAGAGGCTTGAGCGTCAGTCCTTGGATCGCCAGCGTGCCTAGGACGACAGAGAACGCCGTCAGCACGGTCAGGCCTCGATACGGAAACACCGAAGGGAGCGCCATTGCCGCAGCGAGAGAGAGAATGCCCCGCATGCCGGCCCACGAAATAATCAAACCGCTCCCGATGGTAGGCCGCAGCATAGGCCGTGGCGGATGAAAACCGCGCCGCCGGTGTCGCCATCTGACGACTGTATTGAAGGACATGTGCCAGGCGACGCGCACGACCATCACGGTCAGGAGGACCGCGACCGCCACGACGACATATCGCCCGCGGTCCGTTGCCTCCAAGCTCTCGAAAATCGGGCGAATCTGCAGGCCGATGAAGATGAACGCCAGGATGTTCAGCACGAAAACGACCGTCTCCCACACGGCGTAGGTCGGTATGCGTATGCGTGCGGGAGTGCG
>WNGL01022440.1_pt1 | contig 10815 bp, 14 predicted proteins | sample 5400591 | NCBI WGS metagenome assembly WNGL01 (sample SAMN13153377, study PRJNA577476) | soil metagenome | isolation source: 80 cm soil or saprolite under Garry oak tree replicate 1 | place: USA:California | collected 2016-06-15
CGGGTCCGCAGGATCGTTTGTCGTTGTGATCTCGAGAGGTCCGGTAGCGTCCTTTCCGTTCACATCCACTGATGTTGTGCCGCCACGGTTCGACGTGTACAGGAAATCGGCTGCGTATGTTCCCGACAATGCCACATCTGGTCGGAAATAAGCAAGAGTGAGTTATCTGCCGAATTTCTAGTTACCTTGTACTTACCCGCGGGCAATGTGGTACTTCCAGCAACGAACTCGAAGGGAACGTTAACGACGATCGCTCCTTCGTTTTGGGCTTGCGCGGCTACCACCATGCCGCATAAACAGAGCAAACTAATAGCAACTGCGGGATACTTGTTCACAAATTCTCCTTTTCTCGGTGTGTGTTTCTATAGAACATAACTGTGCTTGGGGAATCGGACAGTTTCTTTTGGCAGTCATAGGGGGAGCGGTTCTCGGGTTCGGCTTTGGGTACGCGGGGAGCAAAGTCACGCAAAAAATCGACGATCCTCAGATTGAAATTACTCTTACCACCATCGTTGCCTACGGCAGTTATCTACTTGTCCATCATCTGCATCTGTCCGGTATCATTGCGACGGCATCGGCGGGCTTGATGGTCGGCAATTTTGGTGCGAAGACAGGCATGAGTGCCCGAACCAGAACCGCCATGGAGTCCTTCTGGGAATACGTCGCCTTTGTCATGAACTCCCTGGTGTTCTTGCTCATCGGACTCGAGGTTCATATCGACTCACTGGCTCACGCTTGGGGTCCTGTATTCTTCGCAATCGCAGCGGTACTGATCGGGCGATCATTTTCTGTCTATCTTCTGGTTCCAGCGAGCAACGTCTTTGCCGAAAAGATTCCCATTCGCTGGCAACATGTGATCGTCTGGGGTGGTTTGCGCGGTGCTCTGGCTCTGGCTTTGGCACTCAGCCTCGACAACACATTTCCTTACCGAGATCGGCTACTGGACTTGACCTTTGGGGTTGTCGTTTTTTCCATTCTCGTACAGGGCCTGACAATGAAGCCCCTTCTCAGGATCCTGGGCCTTGCGGACCTTCGAGCCTCGGCCAACTTTTAGTCCTCTCGATATGTCGTTGTACTTGGGATCACCCTGGAAAAGACGGGGTTATTGCTGGGTTGCCGATGACAGGGCCAAGCCCCATGCGGAAGATTGCGGTCGGATCACGGGGCAAACAGGAAGTAATCGCAATGATCGACTGTTCGGCCGTCAGTCGACGCGAAAGCACTCCGATCTCCGGACTGGCTCCGCACGTCTGCTCCGTTTACGTTCGAAATCTGATGCGTTGCCGAATCCGCTCAAAACGCTTATCTATGCGCAGGTTGTCGTACAACGGATCGCTATTCAAAAGCAGCGAAAACACGTTGCGCTCGGAGCACGCTCTCTCCAGCCAAAAGAACGCCTGCTCGCTGTGGCCAATGCGTGCCCAGGCCCGTGCGTACTCGATAGCGGGGACGTATTCACCCCTGTTGGCCTTTTCACTCGCTTGTTCAACGCTCCTGCGCGCCCGCTCGCACGCAACCCCTTGAAGATCACCTTGTGCGCCGGCGCTGCCCAACCTTGCGACAAGCTCGTAATCCCCGGCGAGGGCCGTCGCCCTCTGCCACTCGGCGATGGCCTCGCTGTGCCGCTCTTGTTGTTCATATGCGTTACCCAGCAACTCATGAAGCGAAATGTTGTCCTGATCCAGTTCAAGAGTTTCGCGACACTGCACAACCGCCTCATCATAACGACGCGAGAAAAATAGGCACATGCCCAGAGAACGACCGTAAACCAGCGAAAGAGGGTCGGAGTCTAGCGCGCGCCTACACTCGGCGATGGCCTGGTCATTTCTCCCCATCGTCAGGAAGTAGAAGGAGTAAAGGTGGTGAATTTCGGCCAGCTTGGGATTCAAGTCGAGAACGCGCTTGATCTCCTTTTCTGCTCCAACCCAATTCCGGTCATGAACCAGGAGAAACGCTGCAAGTGAAAGATGAGCTTCGGGTAGTGTGTCGTCCAACTCCAAGGCTTTTGTTAGTGCGGCATGGGCCTTGGGCCAGCCCTCGTCTGGGGGTAGAACGCCCCAGGCTGAACCATACCCATAGTAACTGTTCAGTCCGAAGTAGCCGAGGGCGAAAGATGGATCGGTATTAACCGCACGTTCGAAGTACCCGCAACATTTCCTGAACTCCTCCGGCGCCGTCTTCCAGCGATAGTATTGCCCTTTCAGGTAAAACAGGTATGCTTGGGAATTCTCTGTATGGTGCCTCAGGATTGCGGATTTTTCCTTGCCGAGCAGTTTTAGCTTCAGCGCGCCAACTATTGCCAACGTAATTTTGTCCTGAACGTCAAGGATGTCCTGCATCTCAGTGTCATAACGCTCGGACCAGAGGTGGTAGCCGTTCGCGGCATTGATCAACTGCGCCGTGATCCGTAAGCGATTGCCTGATTTCCGCACACTCCCCTCGAGCACGGTGCTCACCTTCAGTTTCCGCCCGATGTCGCGCACGTCTGCTTCTTTGCCCTTGAAGGAGAATGCGGAAGTTCGCGCCACTACTCGAATCTGCTCGAGCTTTGCCAGCCCGTTGATCAGTTCTTCCGCCAGTCCGTCACAGAAATACTGGTTGCTCGGGTCGTCGCTTAGGTTGGCGAAGGGCAGCACCGCGATGGAAGCGCCATCCGCCGGGTCCCGCTGTCCAGAGAGTTCAGTGGACAGCCTAACTTCTGCCACGAACTGATAGCCGCATCCCGGCACGGTCGCAATATAGCGCTGCTCGCTGCGGCCGTCTCCGAGGACGCGGCGCAGGATTGAGATGTTCTGATTGAGATTGTTCTCCTCGACGACTGCGTCAGGCCAGATGGCCCGCATCAAGTCGTCCTTGCTAAGCACTGTTCCGCCGTGCTTTACGAGGTGAAGCAGAGTGTCAAACACCTTGGACGTCAGCGGCACAGGCGTGCCGTCGCGCGCCAGAAGGCGCTTGCTCGCGTCAACGCGGAAGGCGCCGAATTCATAGAGCGGGGCAGGTGGGTGAGGCACGGACGTTTCATATCTTCTCAGAAATTTTCAGGAAACTCCAAAGACTTCCGTAACCGATTTGAACGAACCTGTGCAGACTTGGTTGAACTCACCCATTCCTGAGGAGGTCCTTACATGCGACATTTGAGGTTGCAATTTCGATCCATTTGCTGGTTTTGCCTGGTGCTGGCTGCACTGGTGGTTCCCGTATCAATCCAAGCCGAAACTTGGCAACTTGCGGTAGGCGCGCAGAGCACGGACAAGGCACGACAGGTCCTGGCATTCTTGCCGAACGAGATTTGGATTCACGCGGGCGACACCATCAATTGGACAGTGGATGCCGACGAGATCCACACCATTACATTCCTTTCAGTGGGACAGTTGCGCCCGCCCTTTTTTGTCGGCTGCCCAGGATTTTCGGTCGGCGCAGCGTCGTTTGACGGCTCAACTTGTGTCAGCACTCCGCCTATGGTTTCGGGCCAGACATTCAATGTCATGTTCCCAAGCCCGGGCAATTTCAAGCTCGTCTGCCTCGTACATCCGGACATGACCGCCGTGGTTCATGTCCTCGATCCGTCCACGCTGCTCCCGCACGACCAATCGTTCTACGACCAACAGGCCGTAAATCAGGCCCTTAATCTGTTGGCGGAACTCAATCAGGGCCAGGCCCATCAGCACATGGTCTCTCCAAACGCCGTTGTCGTTGGAGCGGGAAAGACTCTAGCCAACGGCGGAGGGCACAACACGATCTCGCTCATGCGTTTTGTACAACCGGAATTGGTCATCCATGCTGGCGCCACCGTGGAATGGACAAACGACGATCCCAGCATGCCGCACACCATTACCTTTGGAACGGAACCGGGAAATCCGATCCCCCCATCCTCCAACGTGAGCCCGGACCCTGACGGCACATTGCACGCGACCATCAATTCGACTTCCGACAGCGTGCACTCCGGTTTCATCGTCTCCGCGCCGCAAGATCAAACCCTTTTGCCGCAGACTCCACTGGGCTTCACGCGTTTTCGTGTCACGTTCACGACTCCTGGCGTTTACCCGTATATTTGCGCGCTACACGATAACCTTGGAATGAAGGGCAGAATCATCGTTCTGCCGTGAGCTGTCGGCGACAACTCCTAAGTTCATCGCTTTCTAGTTCCGGCGCAAAATGGAGGAACTTCCTCGGATATGAGGGGGTTCGAGATGCGCGTACTGAAGATGCGCGCATCAAAAGTTCCATACCGCCCGCGGATGGCGTTGAAATTTCACTGTGATGGGCCGTCGGATTGATGACCACTTCATGCAGAAAAACGGTCAAATCGAAAAACATGGCATAATCGTCGCAAATACCGATGAAGTTTTCCTCGGAATCGCGATACACGGACGATACACAGAGCAGCCGCTCCTTGGTGTTCCCTACGGGTCTTTACAGGGCGTTACCGTGCGACCGGTGCCTTGTAATTACTATGTGATCCAACCGGTTGTCGCCCTTTCACGGCGCAAACGCGGGTTCAAATCCCGCCGGGGACGCCATCTTTTCAATGGCTTGCACCATGAAACCTCTACGCTAGGTTCACGGAACATCGCCGCCGCATTTGCATAGCACACATATAGGGAGGTGCTTTCACGTTGGAGAGTTGCAAATTCTTCCCACGTCAATACTTCAGTACTGGGAGATGAGCCACTAGCATCGCACCAGGAGATTCGCAAAATTGTCACAGCACGAATCATAGTGGACAGGAAGGCGAACGCTCAGCTGCCCCTGCCTTGGCGGCTTATTCCACCTGGCCATCATAAAAAAAGGTTTGACATGTCAATACGTACGTACGTATTATACGTATATGAGCAAACCCTCACTCCGCGAAGACATTCTTAAGGCCGGCCTCAAGGTGATGTTCAGATCGGGATACGAGGGGGCGACTGTACGCGATATTTGCGCAGCCGCTGGTGCTCCGCAGGGTTCCTTCACGAATCACTTCCGCTCCAAAGAGGCGTTTGCCCAGGAAGTCCTAGACCGCTACTTTGCTAACCTCCAGGGCTCTGTCAGAGCGGCATTGGACGACAGGTCCCTTAGTCCCCGGCAGCGATTGAAGCGCTATCTGGACATCATCAGCGGCGTATTGGCACGCGACAAATGGAATCGCGGTTGCCTGATCGGCGATTTCAGTGCTGAGACCACCTCTCAGAGCAAGCTCTTGCGCCAGAGGCTGGAAGCAATATTCCAGGAGTGGCGCGCTCCGTTTGCCTCGTGCATCGCTGAGGCCCAAGCCACCGGTGAAATCGATTCAACTTTCGATACGATGGATCTCGCCGAATTCCTCCTGGCTTCCTGGGAAGGCGCAATTCTACGTATGAAGGTCGAACGCGGCCCCGCCCCGCTCGACCGCTTCAAAAACATCGTTTTCCAAACCATATTTTCCAAATCAGATTCACCAGACCAAAATTCAAGGAGTAGAAAATGACGGTCCTGAATGATGTTGTATTGCCCCAAGTGAATGTTTTAGGTTCCACGATGGCTTATCGCGAAGCTGGAAATCCCGAAGCGCCAGTGGCGCTTTTTCTGCATGGCAACCCGACCTCGTCGTACCTATGGCGGAATATCATTCCGCTGGTTGCACCGGTAGCGCATTGCATCGCACCGGATCTCATCGGGTTCGGCCAATCGGGAAAGCCAGACATCGAGTATCGGTTTGCCGATCATGTTCGGTACCTCGATGCGTTTCTCGACAAGGCTGGAATCTCGTCAGCATTCGTTATCGCGCACGACTGGGGAAGCGGGCTGGCATTTCATCTGGCAGCCCGCAGGCCGGAATTTGTCCGTGGGCTTGCGTTTATGGAGTTCATCCGACCGATGCCGAGCTGGGCGGAGTTTGACGCGGACGCAATCGAAACCTTCCAGAGGTTCAGGACCCCCGGAGTGGGCGAAAAAATGATTCTTGAAGACAATGTATTCGTGGAAGGGGTGCTGCCCGCGAATGTCGTACGAAAACTGACGGATGAGGAAATGTCGGTTTACCGAGCGCCATTTGCTACTCCCGAGTCACGGCGACCCACCTGGCGTTTCCCGAATGAACTGCCGATCGCTGGAGAGCCAGCCGATGTGTATGCAACCATCGAGGCGGCGCATCGCGCGCTGGAGCAATCGTCTTATCCAAAGCTGCTTTTCGTGGGCAATCCAGGCGCTCTGATATCGCCGGCCTTCGCCGAGAGCTTTGCGAAGAAGCTGAAGAATCTCAGAGTTGTGCAGCTTGGCGCTGGCCGTCACTACTTGCAGGAGGATCATGCTGAGGTGATTGGCGCTACTGTCAATGAGTGGTTAATCGACCTGGGAGTCGGTTCCAGCTCCAAACACAAGTTGACAGCATAGCCCATGCGTCGAGGTCGCAGGTCTTGCACTCGAACCTCATCTCATCTGTCGCCAAAGCAGATGAGATGAGGACGGCGGTGTTGCGTGTCGTGTTGTAAACAGATCATTGCCTGTTCGTCGGCTTTACTCCGCCAAACTTCTGGCTTTCTCCGTAACTCGAACGCAATCCGAACGGCATGCTGGTAGAGGGGCACTAATGGTCCAGCCTGTTCTGCAAACGTGCCCTACTGAACTAGGTTTCTCTGCCGAACTTCGTACGGGATTCGCGCTTCCTCAGGAGCGAGCCCACTAGCGTGTCGGCAAGCCAGTTCTGGTATTTCTGCGGTGACCACTCACGCTCGCGCACAAGCATGCGGTACACATCCCCTCCCGTGAGCATCCAGAAGATATCCCTCGCGGTCCTGTGGCTAAGCCCCGGCCGAAGAGCTCCTGTATCGCGAAGGAAGTTGATCATGCCTTCCTCCTTCTCGTAGCGCAGATGCTCGCGTTGTTGCTCCAACTTGGCTAGTTCCGGCGCCACAACACCTGCACTTCGCATCAGATCGAACGCTGCGCTCTGCGCGCGACCTCCTCGTAGTCCGCCCCGAACATGGATTGATCCAGCAGCGCGATTAGAAGCCCGGTTTTCGACTTGAAGATGGCGTAAACGCTCGGGGCGGAGACTTCCGCCCGCCGGGCAATCGCTTCAATGGTCATCCCGTCATAGCCTTCTGTCTGCAAGAGCTGCCGGGCAGCTTCAACGATGCGGCGGCGAGTGTCGTCCGCCTGACGTTCGCGAACGAGCGATTTGTAGGGACGCATCTTTGTTTTTGCCAAGCGCAAAATTATAGCATCCTGTACTGAGTATAGTTATCTATATCCAATATGAATCGAGAACGGTGAGCCGGACGCCTTCAGGCAATCCGGCATGGAGGTCAACGTGAAGCCAAGAATCGACTTTTTAAAGGTTGCTTATCCGGTCGTCGAAGCCATGCTCAGCCTGGAGAAATATCTCCATCAATCAGCGATTGAGGAACCGCTTCGTAATCTTGTCTACCTGCGCGCCTCGCAAGTTAACGGGTGTGCCTATTGCATCGACATGCACTGGAAAGATCTGCGAGCCGCTGGCGAGACCGAGCAGCGGCTGTACGGCCTGGATGCATGGGAAGAGTCTCCGTATTACTCGGAACGCGAGCGTGCAGCATTGGCCTGGACGGAGGCGGTAACAAGAGTCACGGAGGGCCACGTTTCGGACGAGGTGTACGAGAAAGTACGAAAGCACCTGGCGGAAAAAGAACTGGCCGACCTGACGTTGGCCATTGTGGCGATCAACGGATGGAATCGGCTCAACGTTGCTGCGCGAACGGTGCCCGGATCATATCAGCCAACGAAACCGTAGGAATTGCAAGAAGGAGCATAAGCAACAACATCCCGCGCTTAATGGTTCGAGGCGCTCTGGAACAGAGGTCAACTATGAAGTTGGTCGTATTGGGAGCCACCGGGGGAACGGGCCTGGAAGTCGTCCGGCAGGCCTTGCAGCGCGGCCATTCGGTTACGGCGCTGGTCCGCTCGCCGGATCGACTGAAGCCGTTTGGCGGTCAGATCGCAGTGAAGCAGGGAGATCTGTTGAGCAGTGCAGATCTACAACAGGTCATTCAAGGCCACGATGCCGTTGTGTCAGCATTCGGGCCGCGGCTACCTGTGTCGAAAGCGGACGCCCATCTGCTACAACAATTCGCCGGCGCGCTGACGAGCGCCATGATGAAGACCAATGTCCGCCGGGTAGTGGTCGAGTCGGTCGCATTCCTGTTCAAGAATGCCGTTGTCCCGCCAGCCTACGTGCTCGGGCGATTGTTTTTTCGCCAGGTCGTTGATGATGCCTCGGCGATGGAACGAGTCTTCACTGGCAGCCAACTCGATTGGACGATGGTGCGACCACCGGAGCTAACCGATAAGCCCTACACCGGAAAGTACCGAGTGCGGCAGGGCCGGTTGCCATTGTTTGGGTTCAAGATCGCGCGCGCAGATGTTGCCGAATTCATGATCACGGCAGCGGAGAATTGTTCTTGGGTCGGCAAGATCGTAGGAATCTCGAACTAATCAGAAAGGACACAAGATGACGCTCTATTCGTTTGTTCTCTTCGCACATATCACAGCGGTGCTTGCCATGTTCGCTTGCTTGAGCTTGGAGGTGCTCTCGTTATTTCGCTTGCAGCGGGCTTCCACCTTGAGCGAGGTTCAACTCTGGATTGAGGCGGTTCCCAGCCTTGCCAGAATCGCCCTTGGATCATTGCTTGTCATTCTTCTCACTGGAGTCTTCTTGACGATTCAGATGTCGGGTTTCGGGTTGGCGTGGCTCAAGGTAACAATTGCAGCCTTTCTTCTAATGGCACCGCTGGGCGCAGTGTCAGGCAGACGCACCCGTTACGTGCAGCGCCTGAGTGCGAACAGCAAGATGAATCAATCAGAGATCCTGGACCTGCTGCGGCACCCTGTCCTCAAGATCTCGCTGGCTATCAGAATCGCAATGTTTCTCGGGATCGTGCTGCTGATGACAGCAAAACCCGGACTGCTGGAATCACTCGCAATCGCCGGTGGGTCTGTTGTTCTTGGATTGGCTTCAGCCTTTCTTATCCCAAGCGGACGGTCCACGCTACCGGCCCCCAGGACAACCTGACAGCTCAGTAAGGCTTATTTTATTTTCAGATCAAAGGAGATTCCTTGAACTCCAGCAGCACATCGACGGAAATTGGCGACATCGCCCTTGCTGCCAGCTTCATTGTTCTTGCGGCAGCGCTCGGTTACAGATACATAGGTCTACCGCCCGTAATAATCGTTGGCGGCTCAGGCCTCATCGGTCTCATCGCCTGGTCGACTTCCTATTTGAAGAGGCCGACATCGCCCGAAATCATTCTGCCGTGCTTCCTCCTAACCGTGGCAGCGCTTGAGGTCCACATGATGGAGGAATACCTGACAGGTTTCGCACCGGCGATGAGCAGGTTGTTCAACATTACCTGGACAGAACGCGGATTTCTGATCATATTTGCCTTCGTAGGCCCGGCGCTCTACGCCCTAACAGCCATCGGGCTGTTTTATCGAATCCGTTTCGCGGGCTTTCTCGCCTGGTTCATTTTCATCGGTCCCGGAGTGGCGGAGTTCACGCATTTCATTTTTCCGCTATTGAAGCCAGCCATCAATCCGGAAACTCCTCAAAGGGTGTCGCATCTGTTCGCAAACGGTGTCTATATCTCTGACTTGCCCAACTATTACATCCACGCGACAGGGACCTACTACTTTGCCGGAATGTACACCGCCATCCTGCCCATGATTCCCGGAATGTACGCCATTTACAAACTTCTGAAAGAAGACCGCAGAGAAAGGCAATCGTCTTTTGAGCGGATGAAAAACTTCAGCAAAGCCGTTTAAGAGGATTGCATTGAGTCGTATCAAAGCAAGCGAGGAGGACGGAATGACGGGAGCCAGCGACAAGCTCACGAACCGCGAGAAACTGATTTACCGGACGACGACAGGCATAGTCTGTGCCGTCATGGTATTCAGCATCATCAACTTTATCTTTAACGATCATTTTCCTTTTCCTAACGGACCGGAAGGAGCGTTCGTCCACCTGGGATTACCGCACTATTTCAAGATAGAGCTTACGACCGCCAAAATACTCGGCTTGCTGGCGCTTTTGATACCGAGTGTCCCGTTCAAAATAAAGGAGTTTGCCTATTTTGGTTTTGGCATTACTCTGCTTTCGGCCAGCATCGCCCACTTCGCCCGGGGAGATGCCCGGCTCAGTGTCTTCTTCATCATCGACCCATTGTTTTTTCTCGTCTTGTTAATCCGACCCATTGTTTTTTCTCGTCTTGTTAATCCTGTCGTACGTCTATTTCGAAAAGAGCCATTCCTTGTCAGCGAGGCAAAGCCCTGAGGGATAAACAATTCGAAGCTCACGCCGAACTGATCTCCACGTATCCTCGCACCTCCGCCAGCCACGGGTCCTTGACGACGCGAAGAGCGAATGAGGCTTCCTTTTTGCATGGCTGCTCCTTAACGGGCGAAGGCGGGACAAGAGTTCTCAGCCCGCCGTGTTAGATAGGCACAATATAGGTACAAAATGGGAGACGTCGCTTGATCGTCGGTTGTGAGCGGTTGGCGCTGGCCCGGATTAATGGGCGGTCTAGAAGGTCTTTTCAGATCGAGCGTTCTGGTATCGCTTTCCTGCGGCGATGTCCAGCAGTGTGCTGTGACGTCCGCATGTCGGCCTGCAAGCCATGAAGCCGCAAATTGTCAGCGTGCGCCTCTCCTTGCTCTTGAAACGTGAGCATACGGGCGCGTTTACGCCGAAGTGGCTAGCAGTGCTGCGCACTGGGCAAGCAGGGACGCAACGAGCAGGGGAGTACGGATCATCACCGATCGATCCCACGACGCCTGCAGCTCTCGAGCATTGTCGAGCCTTCCTCCCGTTTTTGCCGCTTC
>WNGL01010268.1_pt1 | contig 10814 bp, 8 predicted proteins | sample 5400591 | NCBI WGS metagenome assembly WNGL01 (sample SAMN13153377, study PRJNA577476) | soil metagenome | isolation source: 80 cm soil or saprolite under Garry oak tree replicate 1 | place: USA:California | collected 2016-06-15
GCGGCTTCAACAGCTTGATCCGGCCCGCAATCTCTTCGGTAAGTTTAATGTCTCGGTCCAGCGCCGCGATCGGCATTCCGAGTTTCCCGCGCTCGTTCCTCTCCCTGCGCAGTCGATCTGCGTGAGCGAGCACGCGACGCCGCAGCTCCCCCGCTGACACCCGGGCGGCCGCGAACTCGCAGCGCATGGTTCGCAGGTCCGCTTCCACCCAATTGCGACGCTCGGGCTTCTGGCCGATCACGTCGGCCGCATCGCGTAGGATCTCGTCGAAAGAGCGGCGTAGCTCCACTGTGCGACGGCGGCGTGGCGTATGCATGCTAGCCGCGCAGTGCCGTCACGTTGTCTCGCAGCTCGACGATGCGCTCGACCAGCGCGGCGAGCTCTTCGAATGCGGCTTGCTTCTCTCGGTGATATTCGTGTCTGTCGTAGGTGCCGCGGACACCGCCGATGACGTGGCCGAGGCAACGCTCGGCGTGATCGGCATTAACGCCGGCTCTCGACATCAAACTGCGGCTTGTTCTTCGCAAATCATGCAAGCGCCAGCCGGTCACGCCGCACAGTTTGTCAAATTGCTGCTTCTTCGTGGCGAAATCAGTCGCCGGGTGGCGGCCGGTCGTCGTGAACACATAATCCGAGCCGTCGATGATCGGGACGTTCTCAATGATCTTCTGCGCCGTAGCCGAGAGCGGAATCAGGTGATCGTGCTTGCCCTTGTAGCGCGCAGCCGGGATCAGCCAATCCGCACCGTCGAGCTCGCTGCGTCGCATGTGCGCCGCCTCGTTTCGTCGCGTGGCCGTGAGCAGAATGAATTGCACCAACGCGCCAAAGGTGCCCGGCATCGTCTCTGCCGTAGACCATACTCGGCGCAACTCGTCGTCGCTTAAAATCCGGGTCCGTGCGCGCTCTTTCTTTGAGTAGCGCGCCATGCCGCGGACGATCGGCGAGCGAAATTCATCATCCCGCTTGGCGTGCCAATCCATGATCTTGCGGATCACCGCCAAGACCTCATCGGCCATCCTGGCGCCGCGCGTGTCCTCGACGTGGTCAAGCAGTCGCGCGATCTCTTTCCGTTTGATGTCCGCGATCGGCTTGTCGCCGAGCCGCGGATACACAAGCCGCTCCAGCGTGGCCTGGCGCTGACCGATGGTCCGCAGGTTCTTATTCCGGCCAAGGTATTCTTTGGCGACGGCGCGCAGCGTGTCGGCGGCTGCATCTTGTGCTTTGGCCTTGGCAGCCTTCGTTTCCTCGCGTGGGTCAATGCCGCGCGCGGCCTTCTCGCGTATCTCAGCTCCCCACTTGCGTGCGCCTGCTATCCCGAGCGCGGGTTCTTTGTTCGTGGCTTTGGCTAGTTGTTTGGTCCCACGGACGCGAAAGTACTGAACCCATGACTCACTGCCGGTCGGCAACGCGATATAGAACAGTGCCCGGCCATCCTTTTTCGGGACGCGCCTTCCCGTCGTCTTGGCCTTGGCCTTGGCGGCCTTGATCGCGAATACAGTCAGTCCCTTTGCCATGATGTTACCCCGACTGCTCCAAGGGGTAACATTTTCGCCTTGTCTGGCAGTGTTACCCCGTGTCTGGACAGTGGCGGAAAAGACCCGCATTTAGCAAGGGAAATCGGCGGAAAATCGACACGGAATGTCCGGCAGTGTCCTACACTGCCCGGCGCTAATCTGTGTTCTCGCGCCACGTGGAGCTCAAGCTGCACGAGATCCGGGCACATCAATCCCGGGCCCGGCACTCCGAGGCGGCAGAATAAGGCGGACAGCCCCGCGCGCTGCCTCGGCGCGCGGAATCTCATTGCAACGTTAACTTTGTTGCCATCGGCCGGAATGCCGAGGGCTTGCTTTGCTTTTGTGGGTGGTTACATTTTACCTTGCGGAAGGGAACCTTCCGCTTGGCCTCTCGTTCCCCCCCGACTGTCGCCCCGGGATCACGGTTTCGCATTCGGCAAAGATGAGCCTGCTCACCCTCGACACTCGCGCAAGCTTGCGTCCACCCGCGCCGGTGCCGAGGGCCGAGCCGCTGGGGCCAATCGCACTGCTCAAAGCGCTCAGAAACAACCCGCTCGAGACCTGGACCCGGGCGCACTTCGAGCAGCCGATTGTGACCGGCGGTCTCCTGATCGGAGAGGTCGCGGTGGTCAGCGACCCCGCCTCGATCCGCCGCGTGCTGCTCGAGAACGTCGGCAATTATCGCAAGGACTCGCTGCAACGGCGCATGCTTTCCGCGGTGTTGCGCGATGGCCTGCTGACCGCCGAAGCCGAGCAATGGCGCATCCAGCGCCGCACCCTGGCCCCGCTCTTCGCCAAGCGGTGCGTAATGAGTTTCGCCCCCGCGATGGCACGCGCCGCCGATGCGCTGGTTGACCGCTGGCGACGCCGCGGAGAGGGCTGCGTCCTCGATATCGCGGCGGAGGTCACGCAAGTGACCCTCGATGTGCTCGAGCGCACCATCTTCTCGGACGGCCTCGGCGGCGATCCCGAGGACGTGCGCACGGCCATGAGGACCTATTTCGATACGATCGGGCGCATCGATCCGTTCGACGTGCTGGGGTTGCCGGATTTCGTGCCGCGGCTTGGACGATGGCGGGTCCGGCCGGCGCTGCGATTCTTCGACGCCGCCGTCGATGCCATTATCGCCACGCGACGATCGCGCCTCGCCGAGGATCCCTCCGCGATGCCGCGCGACATCCTCACGCTGCTGCTGGAAGCCCAGGATCCGGAGACCGGACACGGCCTGAGCGAGGCGGAAGTGCGGGCCAATGTCATCACGTTCATCGCCGCCGGTCATGAGACCACGGCGAACGCCATCACCTGGTCGCTGTTCCTGCTGTCGCAGTCGCCGCAATGGCGTGAACGGGTGGCGGCGGAGGCGGAACGTGAGATGGGTGGATCCGCCGATGCCGTTGCCGAGCGGTTGGTGGAGACGCGGGCCGTGGTCGAAGAGGCGATCCGGCTGTATCCGCCACTCGTCGCCATCAGTCGGGCGGCGATCGGGCCGGATGAGCTCGCTGGTCAACGGATCCGACGTGGCGCGATGGTGGTGATTGCACCCTACGTGCTGCACCGTCATCGCCTGCTGTGGGATCGGCCCGACATCTTCGATCCCGACCGCTTTCTCAACGGGGCCCGCGACCGGATCGATCGGTACGCCTATCTGCCGTTTGGCGCCGGGCCGCGTGGATGCATCGGGTCGGCATTCGCGTTGCAGGAGGCTACGATCGTGGTGGCGAGTGTCACCCGGAACTTCGAGCTTCGAGTGCCCCCCGGCCACGCGGTTTGGCCGGTGCATCGGGTGACTCTGCGGCCGCAAGGGGGTCTGCCGATGGCGGTAAGAAGCCGGGTTCGGACCCGCGGCCGGCAGCACACGCTCAGCTGAGGGCCGGCGCCGGCGCGAAATCCATTTCAAGCTCGCGGAAATCCGGAAAGGCGAGGGCCGGGCCGAGCAGCGCGCGTCCGCGACGCAGCGCGGCGCGGGCAATCGTGGCATCGACCGCAAGCCGCATCAGATCCGGCAGCTGCCTAGGTTGCTCCATGACGGACCGCAGGACGGCGGCCACGTTCGGATTTCCATCGGGACGCAAGCTCAGCAGTGCGGCTGGGGGAAGGTTGCGGTGCGCCGGATCGACGATGACCCGACACGCCGTGAACGGCAGGCCGTGGGCGGCCGCGATCCGCGCAGCCAGATGGGATTCCATGTCGACGACGATCGCCCCGGTGCGGTCGTGAAGCGCGCGCTTGGCCGGCGGGTCGGCCACGGGCGTATCGCTGCCGGCAATCGTCGCGTGCACAGCCCCCGGCAGAGCGCGCAACAGGCACTCCGACCAGTCGGGATCGGTCGTGTGGCGGTCGCGATCCGAGACGATGGCCGATGCCACGACCCATTGGCCGGGGGGCAAATGCGGCGCGAGCCCGCCGGCGATGCCGAAGCTGATCACGCCTCGGCTCCCGCGTTCGATTTCCGCTTTCAGCGTTGCCCCGGTGCGCAGTCCGTCGCTGATGACGGTAACCCCTCCGGCGATCCGGGCTTCGAACGCGAGCCCCGTAACCGCGATCACCGAGCGAAAGTGGCGAATGGCGCTCACGTCGGGCGCGCCACGCAACACGCGGTCCCTGTCTTCATCCCCGAGTAGCGCCCCCGCGCTCAAATACGGAACCAGCTCCCGGAGCTTGGGTAACACGGGAAAAGCGGCTTTGGGAAGCCGCTCCGGATCGAGCGCCGCCCAGACCCGTCCGAACGTCGAGGGATAAACCGCTCGGTTGCGCGCTGCCATGCTCGTCACCCGGAAGCAACATAGCAGATTCCGCAGAGTTCCGGGCGGCGCGGATGGTCCGCCGAGGGGGGTGCGCGGCGAATTTGCGGAAACTATCGCATTCCGGCCACACCCGGCCGCCTCGGCCAGCCGCGCCGCCGAGCTCACATCCCGAACCGGACCGCGGCCGAAGAATTCGCCCGTTGCAGGTTGCGATAGCGCGCCAGCGCCCACAGCGGGAAGAACTTGGCGTAGCCGTGGTAGCGCAGATAGAACACCCGCGGGAATCCGGTGGCGGTATAGCGCTCCTCCGCCCAGAAACCCTCCGGGCCTTGCGTGCGCAGCAGATGGGAAATCCCGCGCGCGACGGCCGGGTGCGCGACCTCGCCGGCCGCGATGAGCCCGAGCAGCGCCCATGCGGTCTGCGAAGCGGTGCTCGGGGAGGGCACGTGGCCGCGATAATCGAGGCCGTAGCTACTGGCATCCTCGCCCCAGCCGCCGTCGGCATTCTGGATTGTTGCGAGCCAGTCGACCGCCTTGCGCACCATGGGCGAGGCGCGGTCGATCCCGGCGGCGTTGAGCGCGCATAAGACCGACCAGGTCCCGTAGATGTAATTCAGGCCCCAGCGGCCGTACCAGCTGCCGTCCTGCCGCTGGTCGCGCCGCAGCCACTCGATCGCCCGGCGCATCGCCGGGCTCGATTCCGGCTTCTCCCCGAGCTGGGCCAGCATCGACAGGCAGCGGCCGGTGAGATCGGCGGTCGGCGGATCGAGCAGCGCGCCATGGTCGGCGAACGGGATGTTGTTGAGGTAGTGGTAGGTGTTGTCGGCGTCGAACGCGGCCCAGCCGCCGTCCCGGCACTGCAGCCCGAGGATCCATTCCCGGGCGCGCGCGATGGCGTTGGCGAACTCCGTCCGCCCCGTGGCGGCGGCGACCCGGTCCATCGCCATCGCCACGACGGCGGTATCGTCGAGGTCGACGTAATGCGGGTTGGCGTATTGGAACGCCCAGCCGCCCGGACGCACGTTCGGGCGCCGCGCGCCCCAATCGCCGACGAGATCGAGGACCTGCAGCGGCGCGAGCCATTCGAGCCCGCGGATCGCCCGCTCGACCGGCTCCTCGCCGCCGGCTTCCAGGAGCGCGTGGCAGGTCAGCACACTGTCCCACACCGGCGACACGCAGGGCTGGCAATAGGCCTCGTGCGATTTCACGACGAGGAGCTTGTCGATCGCCGCGCGCGCAACGCGCACGTCCGGGTGATCCTTCGGGTAGCCGAGCACGTCGAGCATCATCACCGCATTGGCCATGGCCGGGAAAATCGCGCCCAGCCCGTCCTCGCCGTTGAGCCGTTCGCGCACGAAATCTTCCGCCCGCTCGATCGCGCGCCGGCGGGATTTGCGCGGGAACCATGGCTCCGCCGCGCGCAATGCCGCGTCGATCGCCTCGAACAGCAGGAACCAGCGCCAAGTCTGATGCGGCGCCTTGCCGGGGCGGCGCACCTTCGCGGGCGGCTCGAGAAACAGTTCGTCGATCCGCACGCCGCGCGGATTGCGCGCCTTGGGCTTGAGCGCCTGGAGCACCAGCAGCGGCACGATGACGGTGCGCGCCCAATACGAGATTTTCGCGAGATGGAACGGGAACCAGCGCGGCAACAGCATGATCTCGACCGGCATCACCGGGACGGCGTGCCAGCCGAGCATGCCGTAGAGCGCCAGCAGCACCCGGGTGAACACGTTGCTGCGCGCGGCGCCGCCGTGCGCGAGGATCGCCGCGCGCGCGCGGCGCATGGGCTCGGCGTCCGGGTCCTCGCCGATCATTTTCAGCGCAAAATACGCCTTGACGCTCGCGCTGATGTCGAAGCCGCCGTCGTGGACCAGCGGCCAGCCGCCCTGGGCGCGCTGCGTGCGCCTGAGGTAGGCGGCGATCTTCGGCTCGATGCCGAGCGCGTCGCCCTCGCCGAGGTAATGTTGCAGCAGCACGTATTCGGCCGGAATGGTGGCGTCGGCCTCGAGCTCGAACAGCCAATGGCCGTCCTTCTGCTGCAGGTCGGAGAGCGCCTTGGTCGCGCGCTCGATCGCCCGCTCGAGCGCGGGCTCGCCCGCCGATTGCGGGGCCCGGGATGGGATGGTGTCGGTGCTCATTTCATTCCGATGCATGCAAGTCTCGACGCGATCGCGTTTAGCTCCGAGCGCGCCCCCAATCTCCTCCCTCCCCTTGAAAGGGGAGGGATGGGGAGGGGATCGCGACCCCCTCCCGACCGCTGCGCGGTCGACCTCCCCCTTTCAGGGGGAGGTGTTCCGAGCCAGCCGCCAGGGCATATGCGATTGCCCCGGGTCAAGCCCGGGGTCAAGCCACCCTACGATGTCGCGCCGCGGAGGACGACATCGGCGGCCCGGTTGCCGGAACGGATCGCGCCCTCGATCGTGGCCGGCAGGCCGGTCGCGGTCCAATCGCCGGCGAGCGCGAGGTTGTGCCATTGCGTGGCGGCGCCGGGGCGCTTGGCATTCTGCTCCGGCGTCGCCGCGAAGGTGGCGCGGCGTTCCTTGATGATCTGCCAAGCGGGGAGCGGCGCGGCGAGGCGAGCGACCTCGGCGACCTCCCGCCAGATTTTTTCGGCCAGCTCCTCGCGCGGCACCTCGAGCAGGCGGTCGGCGGCGCTGATCGTCACCGCCAGCCGGTCGGGAAACCGAAAGATCCATTCGGTGTTCGCGCCCAATACGCCGGTGATGGGGGAAAAATCCGGCGGCGGCGAAAAACGGAAATGCGCGTTGACGATGGCGCGGAACTCGGACGGCACCGGGATCCCCGGCACCAGCGCGGAAGCGACCCAGGCCGGCACCGCGAGCACGAGGCTCTCGCCGGGGCCGAGCTCGAGGGTCTCGTCGCCGAAATCGAGCGCCTCGGCGCGGTTTTTTTCGCCGAACGCGATCGCGCGCAGGCGCGCGCCGAAGCGAATGTTGGCGCCGCGCTTCTGGAGCGCCGCGAGCGCCGGCTCGACGAAGGCCTCGGACAGCCCGCCGGCCGCGATCAGGGGCCGGCAGTTTCGGCCGCCGGCCAGCAGCGTCTCGCGCACGATTTTTCCCGCCAGCCGGGCCGAGCCCTCGGCCGGGTCGGTGTTGAGCGCGGCCAGCAGCAAGGGCCGCCACAAGCGCCGATAGAGCAGGTTTTTGGGATCGAGCGCGGCCTCGACGGTCGCGTTCGCGCCGGCCCACATGAGCCGCGCGATTTTCAGATAATCCGCGGCGCGCGTGTCCGGCACCCGCCGCGTTTTCGCAAAAATCCACCACGGCACGCGGCCGGGATTGGGCTTGAGCAGCCAGCGCTGCTTTTGGGCGAGATCGACGAACGGGAATTCCGCTTCGGCCGGCCCGACGAGCCGATCGGCGGCCCCGATCCGGGCGAGGTAGGCGAGCGTCGCGTGGTTGCCGGACAGCACGAGGTGATTGCCGTTGTCGATCTTGATCCCGAGCGCGCTGTCGACATAGGAGCGGCAGCGCCCGCCGGCCTGGCCGGCCGCCTCGTGCACGATGACCTGGGCGCCGGCATCGCCGACGCGCAGCGCCGCCGCGAGCCCGGCCAGCCCGGCGCCGACGACGTGGATGCGGGGAGGGGACATCAGGGGGCGTAGCGGGACAGGAGACACAGCACTCGCAGCTTTTTCACGCGGATCGGATCACGCGGCTCGGACCGGCCCCATTCGATGGGGACGTCGAATTGATGTGCCATGACAGTTAAGCCTTTGGTGGCGCGACCTTCAGCCTGGTCCTATCCTGATTCAGTTTAATGAACCCAATCATCCTTTCGCCGTATGCTTCCAGTGCTGTGCATAGCGAATCTAAAGTTTCCGTTTCACTGTGTTGATCGCTTTCCTTTGGGTAAAGCTTGGTCGCCATAGTCCGAACCCGCCCCCCTGGCAACCACGTCATTGCTACCATCGTCCTTGGACTCTTCTCATGTGCAATCTGTTGGTCACGAACATCGGATATGCGTCGTCTGAGGTCCAAAACGGCCTCCTCAAATCCATGCGGAATTATCAAGGTCTTGGCTTTGGCGAAGCTATGCAAGTGTTTTGCAAAGTCGTCATGGGAGTCCAAGGGAGCACTTCTGACGGGTCCGAAATAGTATTCCAATGCTCTTGCAATGTCATCCAAGAGTATCTTTGCGAACAAATAAAAAGACTCGATCTCGAGCTGAACCTCAGTCCCTAACTTGCTACCCTCTTGATATAATCGAACCTGTTCTGGAGTGATAGGACGTGTGTTCGACGCCGGTAATGTCGTAGCAAGCATCGCTTCACTGTTGGCTACAAAAGCCATGCTTGCGGCGAGATGCCGGTCGTGAATTATTTGAAGGAACGCAAAACGCCGAAGTATCTTAGAGAAAGAGAAGGCAAAGATGTTATTGTGCTCGGTGTCAAACCGCTCTCGATGAAGCGCAACGAATTCGGCAAGCTTCTGCATTTTCATTTTTTGTTCTGGGTTGCCTATACCGGACACCATTTCAGCACGAGTCGGGCGTCGAGCGTAATGAAAAGGGCCGCCCATGGGGTCGGTGGCCTCCTGCTCGCCTTGGCGTGCCTGGCGTTCGCTGGGTCTGCCGCCCCCACGGTCGTAAGATGCCTTCTCAGTCCCCAATCTTGATCTCTGTCTGAGAAAACAGCGGGTGGAACTCAGGAACAAGCGACATGATTCTGCCGTCCGGGTGAAGAAACTCATGGCTTGCCCCGAGAATCATTTCTGGGGCGAGCTTTATGCGTGCCCGCGGGTTGTGAAGGACAACCATCCCCTCTACCCAGGTTTCCGTATAGCGGGGTTCATGCACCTTGTGCACGAACGGCTGCGGCATTGGATTGTCCGGATTACGCTCGCCGCGTGCAAAACCCGTTCGCACCATGCGCACTCGCCTGTTACCGAATTCCGCGAGGTATCCCATGCGATTGAATTTTGGCAGCGTGCCTTGGGCGTTCACAATCACGGCGCTGATATTCTCGGCGTTTGGAAAATTAAAGAATCCAGATCTCTCTCGACTGTTCTCCCACACATGTTCATTAATCCATTCTATCCGACGCCCGCCGTCGTCGAGACTGTGTCGCACGCCGAAGACGTATTCGGTCATTGCGGACGGGATCATTCGCATGGCACCCGGAGAATGAAAATCCTGGACGGCAATGATAAATGGTATGCCCTGCATCTCCGCCGCATCCCAGTATGGCTTTTTCTTTCCGAGCTTTCGCCGAAGAACACGCGCTAGCTTAATCGGAACGTAGTTTTCCATGTAAGCAATAAGCTCCGTTTTATCGTTTGGGGGCTTAACATCGCCAACATTCGGGGGGTTTACCGAGGTTGCCTCGACCCCCACAGACCCGAATGGACTTGAAAATAGAAAGTCGGGGACGGCAAGATCGGTCACCGGCGCATAGCCGAGTTCCACAAATGTGGCGAACAGATATAATTCCCAGATGCGGGCATCGAACGCCGTCGTCTGAAATTGCTCTACGAAGTTTCCGTCAGTATCTTCGTAGAACCGCATCATCGCTTCGATGAGTCCGCGGGCCGGCGAATATCGCGGCTCGCTAATCAAAATCTTGAAAAGTGGATTTAGCCGTTCCGGAGCCACAATAGGTTTGAAAAAATCTGTTGGCGGGCCAGGAGAATCGCCTTGATGATAGTCTTCATCGGGCCGTTCGTATTGTTCCTTTATCCGCTCGAATAATTGCTGACGAGCCGCCTCTGGACTTGGCAGGGAGCTGTTCACATCGATCGCACGAAAACGCAAACGTTCATCGCGGCCAAGATAATCCAGCCGAAGTCATGATCGATGCGGTCGCGCACGAGTAGTCCAATCAATCGTTCATCGCACGTTGCGTACCATTCAATTTCTTCAACATAGAGGACGATTTCCGGCGTGCGCGCATAGCCGGCGAGCGCTTCAAAGCGCCTGCGGGAGAGCTCTCTTAATTCAGTCACCACTCGCACCAAGTGCCTGACTTTGGCGATCATGCCGCGGGTCTGCAGCGTATCCGGCACCTGAGCTACGCGTCCGATCCGATTGAGGCTTAGTCCGATCAAGGTCTCGCGCTGACTATGGTGCCGCCGTATCGGGCTACCGGTCTGCTCAATCATGATCACAGCCTTGCCCATGTCGACCTCTTACCGCCATTTCGGGAAAAGTGGGACCAGTTCCGGCGCGATCGATCGTTTCAAAAAGCTTCTTGCTTGTTTGGCCGCGCCACTTGTCGCCGCGATGATGCCGCTCACTAGCTGCGGCACTGCCATACGCGGAACGGCGGCGTAAAGGGAATCGCTAAAGTCGAAGGTAACGTGCAAGACAAGGACAAAATATGGCAAGCACAACAGCTGCTGAGACTTATAGACAGGGGCGCCATCCGCGTTCGGGAAGCGCGTTCCCGGCCTAGCCGCGGCTTACGCCGAAAACCTCAGTCACGCCGCGGCTCTCCTCCTCGCGCGGCGGCGCGGTGCTTGTTTCGGCGGCGGAAGCAGCAGGTCAGCCGACACGCGGAAACGGGCGCGCAGCCGCTGCACCATCGCCATGCTCAGCC
>WNGL01011550.1_pt1 | contig 10813 bp, 6 predicted proteins | sample 5400591 | NCBI WGS metagenome assembly WNGL01 (sample SAMN13153377, study PRJNA577476) | soil metagenome | isolation source: 80 cm soil or saprolite under Garry oak tree replicate 1 | place: USA:California | collected 2016-06-15
GCTGTCGCTGTTCCTGCTTAACTATCTTGCCCAGTTCTGGCACCCGCTCGAAAAAATCGCGTTTCTCAGTCCGCTTCATTACCATCGGCCAGTGAATGTGCTCGGAAACGGGGCCTGGCCATGGAAGGACATGGGCGTGGAGGCAGCTCTGGCTTTCGTGCTGCCGAAATTCGGCTCGCAGATGTCCGAGCAATGGCTTCAACTGGATTTCGCTCGCGGGATCATGCAAGCCATGTTGGGCACGGAAATCGGCGATCGCCTCGGACCGCAGATGTTCCAGTCAATTGCCTGGGTCCACCCGGTCGCGCTCGCGCTGACGTGGGCGCACGCGCTCGTATCCTGCACGCGCGTTCCCGCCGGTGAGGTGGACCGCGGCACTGCCGATGTGCTGCTCGGCCTGCCGGTCTCGCGTTGGGAGGTTTTCATCTCTGAGACCGTGGTCTGGTTGGTCTGCGGCGCGGCCATCCTCACGGCGGCCCTGGTCGGGAACCTTCTCGGTGCCCAGGGCCTGCCTCCCGGACACCGGCCTCAACTGTCCCGCCTGTTCATCGTCCTGGCTAACCTCTTCTGCCTGTATGCAGCCGTGGGCGGCCTCACCTGGTTGGTTTCTTCGTTGAGTGACCGCCGCGGTCGGGCAATGACAATCGTGTTCCTGGTGTTGCTGTCGCTGTTCCTGCTTAACTATCTTGCCCAGTTCTGGCACCCGCTCGAAAAAATCGCGTTTCTCAGTCCGCTTCATTACCATCGGCCAGTGAATGTGCTCGGAAACGGGGCCTGGCCATGGAAGGACATGGGCGTGGTGAATGTGCTCGGAAACGGGGCCTGGCCATGGAAGGACATGGGCGTGTTGCTGAGTTCCGGATGCGCCATGTGGCTCACCGGCGGTGCGGTGTTTGCGAGACGAGACTTATGCACTGTTTGATGTCCTTTTTGGTTTCATGAACCACAACTCCTAATGCCGGCGCGCACATCTCAAATCACGCAGGTTGGCAAACGCAAAGTCGAACTGTCGAACCTGACGAAAGTTCTGTTTCCCGACGACCACATCGTCAAGGCGCAGCTCATCGAGTATTATCTGAAAATCGCGCCGACGATTCTTTCGCATGTGAAAGGGCGGCCGCTGTCGCTGGTGCGTTATCCGGACGGTATCGGCGGGGAATCGTTCTTTCAAAAGAATCGACCTGATTGGGCGCCCGACTGGATCGAGCATGTGACGCTCGGTGAAGAGAAAAAGGACTACGTCATCGCGACGGAAGACGCTTCACTGGTCTGGCTGGCGAATCTGGCGTGCATTGAATTGCACCAAATGCATTCGCGCGCGCCGCATTTTGACAAGCCGGATTACATTGTGTATGACCTGGACCCGCCGGAGGATTTCAAGTTCGCGCAGGTCGCCGAACTCGCGCTGGAGTTCAAAGAGCATCTGGAAAGTTTCGGCTACACTCCTTTCGTCAAGACGACGGGTCGCAAGGGCCTGCACCTATTGGCGCCGATCGAACCGAAGTGGGAGTTCCAAAAAGCCTTTGAAGCGGCGAAAGCCGTTGCGCAGCCCTTTGTGGATTCACACGCTTCCTCGCTGACCTTGCAGATCAAAAAAGAACACCGAAAAGGCAGAGTGTTACTGGACATATACCGCAACCGCCAATCGCAGACGATCGTTGCCGCCTACAGCGTGCGAGGGCTTCCGGGCGCACCGGTTTCCACCCCGCTGCAGTGGGACGAATTGAGTTCGCTTGAAAGTCCAAAGGCATTCGATCTTCACAACGTTCCGCAGCGCGTCATACAAAACGGAGATCCGTGGGAAGCGATCGCCGCTTACGCGACACCGATCCACTCGGAAAGGAAGGAGACCAAACCCAAAACTCTCCAGCCGGCGCGAACTTACAAGACGCCAGAACAGCTCGCGAGCTACTCAAAAAAGCGGAGTTTCGATAAAACGCCGGAGCCGCCACCGGCCGAAATAGTGGGAAAAGGGAGCGCGTTTGTGGTTCACAGGCATCACGCTTCCCGGCTGCACTATGATTTGCGTCTGGAACAAGACGGAGTTTTGAAATCGTGGGCGGTGCCGAAAGGCCTGCCGCCCAGGCCCGGCATTATGCGGCTGGCGGTCAACGTGGAGGACCATCCGCTGGAATATGTGAATTTTGAAGGCGCGATCCCGAAAGGCGAATACGGCGGCGGTATGATGTGGAAATTCGCGCAGGGCCGGTACCAAATCACCAAGCAGAAAAAGGAAGGGTTTTATTTTCGCCTGCAATCGCGCGAACTCAACGCCGAATACCGCGCGCATCACACGAAGGAAAATCAGTGGCTGCTCGAACGCGTGGATCATCCGCAAACCGACTGGCTGCGGGACCCCATCGAACCCATGCTGGCCCGACCCGCGGACAAACCGCCGGCGTCGGAAGATTATCTTTACGAGGTGAAATGGGACGGCATTCGCGCGATGATTTCCCTGGATGAAGGCGAAATACGAATTCACGGCCGCAACCGGACGGATCTGACGAAACAGTTTCCCGAATTGCTGATTCCGGAACAGGCGTTTCGCGCCACTTCAGGATTGTTTGACGGAGAAATTGTCTGCCTTGAAGCCGATGGCAAACCGAACTTCAGAGACGTCATCCATCGCATGCAGCAAAAGACCGAAGGCGCGATCGAGCGCGCGAAGGTCAAACATCCCGCCGTCTGCTATGTCTTCGACTGTCTCTACCTCGATGGACGGCCGATCGTTAATGAGCCGCTGACAAGGCGCCGCGAGTGGCTCCAGGATGCGATTAAAAAAGGCTCCGCCTATCGCGTGAGTGAAGTGGTCGAAGACGGAGCGGCCTTCTTCGATGCCGTGAAACAAATGGGTCTTGAAGGCATCATGGCCAAACAGCGCGGCAGCGCGTATCTCCCGGGCAAGCGAAACGAATCCTGGTTGAAAATCAAAATACGACAGACCCTCGAGTGCGCGATCATCGGTTACACGCGAGGCCAGGGCGATCGCGAAACGAGCTTCGGCGCGCTGCACCTGGCCCAGGCAACTGACAATGAACTGAAATATCTCGGCAAAGTCGGATCGGGATTCGACGATGATTCGCTCAAGGCTGTTTCTGCCGAGCTTCAAAAACTGAAACCGATCAAAAGACCCATTAAAGAGAAGCCGCTCGACGATGCCCGTTCCGTCTGGGTTGAGCCGAAACTGATGTGCGAAGTAGAATTTGCTTCGTTGACGCCGGACGGCATGGTGCGAGAAGCCGTATTCGTAAGGCTGAGGCCGGATTTGGACCTTCAGCGATAAGGTGACCCGCTATCTCCCACTCCAACGCGCTTACGTCGGAGTCGACGTCCGGCTGTTTCGCCACGAGGACGCCGTCAACCAGCCCCGGCAGGGGCGAATGAAAATAGCCCATGGTTTCAACCGGTTCCAACCGTGGGAGGAACGCACAAAGAGGAGCAAGCCCCGAAGTGGCGAAAGACGATATCGGCCGTCCCTTCGCGACTTGCGATCGTTGGGGACCAACACCCAGCGCTCAGTATATGTTTAGCGTGGTCCCTGCGTGAGCGGACGTAGCGCGACGTTTACGTCGCTTCCACGTGGTACAGACGCGGGGAAATATTGGAAAACCCAACGGTCCAGGAAACTGCGCACCGTGAAGCGGCCTGAAGGCCGCGCCCCTGCTCAGATCATAGTTGCGGCGCTAAACACGTACAGCGCTGAAACGCTGGTCCTATTTTCGGTTGTCCCTGCGGGACTTTCATTTGGCGGCCTTCCACGAGTTGCGAAACCGCTGCAAATTACAACTTGGCTTTTCCTCGGGAAATGCCATGTTTCGTGCTTAACGTTATGAATGCGACCATTGACCTGAACCTCACGCCCCGAACAACGGTTGTTCCCGGTTCACAGTTCAACATCACAAACCGAGGTGAGATATGAGATCCATCTGGAAAGGGCACATTCAATTTTCCCTCGTCACCATTCCCATCCGCATTTACAACGCGGTGGACACCGAAGAAACCATCCGGTTCAATCAATTGCACAAGGACGACAACGGCGCTGTCGGTTACGAGAAAAAATGCAAGAAATGCGGCAAGACGCTGACGACGGAAGAAATCGTCAAGGGTTATCAGTTTGAACCGGAACAATACGTGATCGTGTCGCCCGAGGACCTCGCCAAAATCAAACTCAAGAGCACGAAAGTCATCGAAATCGCAGGGTTCATTGACGCCGGTGAAGTCCATCCGACGCTGTATGAATCGCCGTATTTCGCCGGGCCGGACGGATTGGTCGGGGCGAAAACCTATTCGCTGTTGGCGCAGGCGCTCAAGGCGAGCGGGAAAGTGGGCGTAGGCAAGGTTGTCCTGCGCGATCGCGAGGAGGTCGTGATGATCGCGCCCTTGGACGCCGGACTCGTGCTGTATAAATTGCGCAATCCGCAGGAGCTCCGGAAAATCGACAGCGTCCCGCAGATCGAAAAGAAGGACGTGAACAAGGACGAATTAAAGCTCTCGATCAGTTTGGTCGAATCCATGGCTTCCGAGCTCAACGATCTCGATTTAACGGATCGTTACCGTGACGCGCTGCGCGAGATGATTGAAGCCAAGATCGCCGGGAAGGAAGTCGTCAGCGTTCCGGAAGAGGAAAAACCGGTGGTAGATATTATGACCGCGCTCAAGCAGAGCATCGAGCGGACAAAGGCGCAGAAGAAGCCGATGGAAAAGGCCAAGGGCGCAAAGAAAGAAGCCGCCGAAGAAGTCGAAGCCGCTCCCGCAAAGCAGAAGAAACAAAAGGTTGCCTGATCTTAGCCGTATCCATGCAGTCGAGACAAACCCTCACCCTGACCCTCTCCCTTTCAGAAAGGGAGAGGGGAACCTTCGGTGGCACCGTGTCCGGGTCACCGAACAGAGACCCGAAAAAGTTGCGTTCTAGCTCTCCTCTCCCCGCTCGGAGCGGGGAGAGGCTCAACGTGAGGGGCGCTTCCGTCTGCATAGTTCCGGCTTAGCAGGCAGCCGCGGGCGCTTTCACTGTCCTTTTGGAAATCTAATGGCACAGATTCTAAAATTCCCCGCGCAAGCGTCGAAGCTCGGCTACAAGCGCGTCCGCAAGCGCGCGAAGGCTGGCGAAAGTCCGGATCAACTGCATTTGTTTCCCCAGTCTACGGCGCAAATTCTGGATTTCGGGTCCGAGTTGAGCCGGTTCGAGCAGGCGCTGATGTTGGATGAACGCGGGGACCCGAACGCGGCCGAGTTATACGCCAAGGCGATTGCCGAACAGGATTGCGTCGCGGACGCCTATTGCAATCTCGGCATTATCGAATCGCAAAGAGGCAACACGACGAAGGCCTTTGATTGTTTTACGACCTCGTTGAAACACGATCCGCGCCATTGCGAGGCGCACTATAATCTCGGTAATCTCTATTTCGATGTGAACGATCTCCGCCTGGCGCAGGTTCATTACGAGATGGCGGGAGAGGTGGACCCTTCCTTTGCGAATGTCTATTTCAACCTGGCACTCGTTCAGGCCATAAAGAACGATCTCCGCGCCGCCATCGGCGCACTCACCCGGTATCAGGAGTTGGTATCCCCGGATGAAGCGCGCCATGCCGACGAACTGCTGCTTAACCTCAGGAAATCGTTGGCCGCGGCCAAAAATTCCCGAGTCGGCTCCTCGTAGTTTTTCGGACGGACCGGACCCTCTTTCGTCTAGTATCACAATCCCCCGTGACCGTCGAAACACCGTTTCCTCTCAGGCTGACTTTGCAGAGCGCATCGCACCGCGGACATCAAGCGTCCCGGATTTTTCGCTCCGGAGATCAACGGTCACTCTCTTGAGGGAGAGGGCCAACGTGAGAGCAAAACCATGCAGCCCATTCAAACGTTCCAGCCGTAAATGGCAGTTCAAATGCGATTTCTGATGTCGAACTGATGTCGCGGGGGCCAAGGATTAGGGGTTCAAAGAAGCGACTGAGTTTACAGTGATGGGACTACTCCGCGAGTCGAGCGCGATAGAAACGTTGCAGATCACCGGTCGAAGTCGCGTCGACGATGGTTTGTGGACTGTTCGTGAGCGTGAACGCGGGCAAGGTCGTCCAGGCATTGCTGGCGGTAAGCATCGGAACAAATTCCAACGAGTATCGGCGGCCCACCTCGCCAGTGACCTGAAGGGCCATCGACTCGCCGAACCTGGAAACTGCGAGTGAAGGAACCGCCGGATTGCTAAAAGAAAAAATCTCCAGGCCGGCATTTAAATCGGCGACGAAGACGGTGTTCCCCAGAATGGCAACGTCGATTGCGAAGCCGACGGTATTGGTGCTGCCAGCGAGAATTGGGTGGGCTGGATCACTGACGTCGAGAATGTCGACACCCACCCAATCGTTGGGAAGAAAGGCAAGATTTCCAACCAGGCTGACGCTATGGAACCGCCCCAAGTTGCCATAAGAACCCAAGTATTTGGGGGTCGCCGGGTCACTGAAGTCGATGATCTGAACGAGGGTGTTGGGGCTCGTGCTTGTGGCAAGAAAAGCGAGGTTCCCTTTCGCGCCGACGGCTTCCGGACGTCCGGCGGTCGTGTTGTAGCGACTGCGCAGAACCGGTAGAGACGGATTGCTGATGTCGAAGACTTCGAGGTTGGCGCTGCCGAGCGGACCGCCCGTGGATGTCTCCGCGATGAAAATGGAGTTGCCGGAAATCGCGATATCCTGAAAAGGGTCGGCAGGTTGAACCTGGCCGATCCGGAACGGAAGAGCGGGATTGGATAAATCAAGGATATCGACTCCAGCCGAGTGGCCCACGATAGCGTGGCTTTCACTCACCAGCACGCGCGTAGCGATTCCGGCGGTAGTGTAATGGCCGATGAGGGAAGGCGCCGACGGATTGCTCAGGTCTATAAGCTGCAGCCCAGCGCTATAATCCGCCACAAGCGCCATGGTTCCCAAGGTCGCGACATCAAATGCCCACCCTGGAGTGTCGTGATTGGCCAGACGTATCGGCCTGGACGGATCGCTCACGTCGATGATTTGCAAGCCAGCGCTATGGTCCGCGAGGCAGGCGATGTTTCCTGTCACGGCGACCGCCTCGGCATACCCACTGGTGTCGTACCTGCCGACCAAGCGGGGAGCGGTTGGATCGCCGATGTTGATGATCTTCAGTCCTCCGTAATCATCGGCCACGTAGGCGACGTCTTGTGCCACTCTCACGCCAAAGGCGCGCCCGTCGGTTGCCGGAACACTGCCCAACAGCGCGGGAGTGGAAGGATTGCTCACATCGATGAGCTGCAAGCCGAGTTCTCCGTCAGCCACGATGACGATGTTACTCTGGACGGCCACCTCATGCGCATAACCACTGGTATCATAGCGGCCCAAGCGGATTGGGCTCGAGGGGCTGCTGACGTCCACGATCTCCAACCCCGTGTCATTGGCGGCCACGAAAGCGAGGTTTGAGATGACCTGCACGCCCAAGGCCGACCCGCCGGTTTGATAGCTGCCGACCCGCGCCGGGTTAGCGGGGTTACCTACATCGATGATCTGCAACCCCAAGCTTCCATTAGCCAAGTACGCGCGCGGGCCCACCACCTTCACGTCGAATGCCCATGCTGTGCTCTTGTAACTGCCCAGGAGCCGTGGAACGCGGGGAGCACTGATGTCAACAACTGCCAGGCCTTCCTGAGTCGCCAAATAGGCCTTGTCGCCGTCCACAGCAAGGCCGAACGCCTGTCCGCCCACATCATATCGACCCACGAGAACAGGTGTGACTGGGTTACTGACGTCCACCACGGTCAAATGTGGGTAGCCTGCAACATAAGCCAGGTTTCCCACGACTTTGACGCTGTTGGCCAAGTCGGTCTTTTGGAACAAGTATCCACCGACGCGCACCGGTCGGGTTGGATCACTCGCATCGACAATGGTCAATCCTCCCAAACCAGAAGCGACAAACGCGTGGTTGTTCACCAGATCAAGCGACTCTGCCCACCCGCGAGGATGCCCCGGCCACTGGCCGACTGGAACGAGCGGGATCGCCTGCGTGGATTGGGATGTCAGCGCCGAAAACACAAAAAGAAAAGCGAGTGACTTGATCACAGTGGCGGCTGGATGCCTCATAGCGGGTGGAAATTTATCGGGTAAGACGCGATCGCGTGCAAGCATCAACAATTAAAACACAAGCGGTTTTCTATTTTAGGGGTTTCGCCGCCGCGGAAACGCAGATGAATTCGTGGTTGCATCGTGCGAAGACGCGGCCGTTGGGTCGCAAGGCGGGCCAGGAACATCACTCCAATTTCTTTTGCGGGCTGGCATCGCCCGGGATCAGACCCATCGACCACTGAACCATTTCCAGCCACATCTTCTGAAAGTCGGGGCGTTCCCAGACGGCTTGCACATGGCCCAGGCCATTGTAAAGCACGCGCCCTTTGCCGTAGCTCTTTGCCCAGATCACCGGGAAATCCTTGTCGGTGCGCTTCACACCTTTTCGGGTCAGATCAATCCTGTCAGCGTCGAGGCTGAGCAGCACACGGCAATTGCTTCGGGAGAAATCTTTGATTTGATAGATTTCGTCGAAAAGCGCGAAGCGATCGGGAAAGTTTTCCATGCCGGGAAACTTCGAGTCTTCCACAATGAAAGGCGCATCGAACTGTCCCCAGGGATGGCCGTCGAAATAGCCGCCGAGCATCTCCCCGTACTCAGCCCAACTGGTGAAGGTGATCGCGGCGCTGTGAATGCCGATGAAACCCTTTCCATCGTCGCGAACGAAGGAAAGCAGGTCCGCCTTCTGCGACGCGTCCATGTCGAGGTCGCCATCGGTAAAAAAGACAATCGCATCGAAGGCATCCAAGTTTTTGGCCTCCCACTTGAGCGGCTTCTTTGTGATGGCCGTGCAATCGGTCCGCAAATACGTATTCCACAGCCCTGAGCGGTGGCCGAGGTTGTAGAACGTCGCCATGGCCGTGGAGATGGCTTCATGCTGATAACCCTTGGCCTGTCCGATAAACAGCAGGTTCCGCTTCGGTCTGTCGGGTGTCTGCGCCAGCAGTGTCGAGCTGATTTCAACGCCGCCCAATGCAATCAGCAAAAAGAGCCAGGTCTTCATCAGTGTGGTTCCGTCCAGCGACCCGTCGACATGCGCTTAGCCGTGTCCCTGCCGTCGAGACGAACCCTCACCCTGACCCTCTCCCTTTTACAAAGGGAGAGGGGAACCTTCGGAGGCATCGCGTCCGGATCACTGAACAGAGATTCGAAACAGGTGAGTTCCAGCTCTCCTCTCCCCGCTCCGAGCGGGGAGAGGATCAAGGTGAGGGGCGCTTCCGACTGCATAGTTCCGGCTTGGCGGACCCCGGCACTCAACGCCAGCGCAGGGCGGTGAACCGGTTTCTTCGAATATTCCGTGCTGATTATCTCCCGCATATTCAGCCGCGAGTCGGGCGTTCTTATGCGCGAATTCGATTCCCACCGTCTCGCTGTTCACCACAGGCAACTGATGGCACAGCTCGAAGCTGATATAGCCTTCGTAACCAATCTCGGCTATAGAGTCCCACTTTCATAAGAACAATTCAGGTTACTTGAGTTTTCCCGCGGTCCAAAGAATTGAGTTGTGCACCAGCGCGCGATAGGACGGATGATGAAACGGAGAGTGATCGTGCCCCAGTTGAATGAAGACTGCTCTCGACGTCGTGCAAGGTCCGATCCAGGCGACCGTGCGATCGCTGGTGGGATTATCGGTGACGAGTAGCGGTTTGATGTTCGGCGAAATGAACAGGCCTTTGTAGGTCTCATCCGTGACATGAAAGGGTCCGATACCCGCCGTAATGGGATGCTCGCCCGCCGGAGTGATCATGTGTTCTTCACCGAACTTGACCGTCGAATTGGGAATGTTCCCCTGGCGCTCGAGACGGTAAAGCCCGCCCACAACTTCCTCATGCCACCACGGCCACTTCTGGAAGTTCAGAATGCCGTGATGCAGCACCACGACACCTTTGTTGCTTTCCACGAAATCGCCCAGGTTCTTCTTTGCCGTGTCGTCGAGATCGCGCGTGAAATCGTAGAAGACCAGCACGTCGTACTTCGCCCGGATGTCCTGCATCGAACCCACATCGTGCCCCAGCGCGGTGCAAAAGACGCGGCGCTTGCCGTGGCGGTACACGAAGAACAGAGGCTTGCCGTCGTCGGTCCCGGCGAGCACTTCCGTCCCCGAAAGCAGCTTTAGATTCGCGGGTGGACGATCTGCAATGCGCAAAGGCTGTTTGAGTCCAAGCATCACCGGTTGTTCCGGGTGGAAAGCTTTTAGATGCAACAATTGAAAAGCTGTTGGCTCTGTAACTCTCTCGTGCTTTCCGGTGACGCCGATCAATTTGGCAAAGCCCGGCCAGCTTTCTTCGGCCGCAGAAAGCCCACTCCGTGTGACCACCAGTCCTTTTCCTGAATCAACAAACGACGCCAGCGCCTTTTCAGACGCCTTTCCCGGATTCGGGCCGGAATAGTCTGCCACAACGACGTCAAAGGGATCGAGAAACTCGGTTGTGATTCCGACAGGCGACTTGCATATCCGTACGTCCCAACCTCCGGCCTCCTCAAGCAACCGGCGCAACAAGGAAGTCGAGTCGCGCCAATCGTGGCGTCCGCCACCGGAGAGAATCAGAACATGCTGGGAATTCGTGACACCCACTGGAAACGCCGGTCCTGCCAGACAGTTGGCCACTAACATCAAGGCCAGGGCACCAAACAGCCGACCCAATGACGTTGGGAGATGAACTATGGCGCGCATGAAACCGCCCTTCACCGAACCGTCCGAGCCGCGGGTAAAACGGAGCACTTTACCCGGAAGATGATGTGTTCGTTCATTT
>WNGL01010273.1_pt1 | contig 10811 bp, 8 predicted proteins | sample 5400591 | NCBI WGS metagenome assembly WNGL01 (sample SAMN13153377, study PRJNA577476) | soil metagenome | isolation source: 80 cm soil or saprolite under Garry oak tree replicate 1 | place: USA:California | collected 2016-06-15
CGAGAAGTTGAAGCAGCAGCAAGAGATTGAGTGGCGGCAATTGAATACGGCGCCGCGAGGCGCGGCCGGTCTCGATCAACCGCCAGAGCTGGATGCTCGGGATCTCGAAGGTCCGGCGCCGCCGCACGTGGAGGATCAGCACCACGAGGCCGAAGGCACAGAGCAGGAGCCATGCCGGCGCGATCAGGCTCATGGGCGGCGACCTTCCGGCCCTCGGCCTTCGGTCGAGCGCTTGAAGTAGCGCCCCACAATCCTGCGACCCTCGGCCCCGAGCGCCGGGTGTTCGACCGGCTGCTCCTGCACGCGCCGCCAGCCCTCGCTTGCGTCGGAGGTCGGCGCCGCGACATCGGAGAGCGCGGCGTCCGGCGGAATTTCGATGCGGATGCGGCCGCCCTCGCGCCGCTCCGGATCGGGCAGCAGCATCTGCTCGGTGGCGACGAGGTCGGCCGACTTGGCGGCATTGCCACGACCCAATGGCTGCACGCCGTCGCCGGCCCGGTCGCCTTCGCCTTGGCCGGCATTGGCCGCCGCGCCGGCGGGTTGCGCTGCCGCGCGCGCGCGCCGTTCCTCATCGGCCATCAACCGTTCGATCTGGGCGCGCGGGTCGGTCTCGGAGCCGTCTTCGTCGAGGTAGAGCCAAGGAAGGTCCCCGCCCGGCAATCGGCGGGCCGCCGCGATCATCTCGGACAGCGAGCGGCTTCCGGTCGCTCTGCGGTCCTGCAGCTGCGCCGGCCGGCTTGCCGGGTCGCGCTGCACTGCCGCGGCCTCTGGCGCGGCATGGTCGGGATCGCGCACGGGCGCTGCACCGGCCTGGCGGTTGCCGGTGATGTCGTCCAACGCCGACCGCAGCATCTCCATCGGATCCCGGCGCGACGCGGCTTGGCCCGCCGGGCGTTCACCTTGGGCATAAGCCTGCTGGGCGTGCGCAAGCAGCCGGTCGAGTTCGCTCGCGAGCTGTCGGCGGTCGAGCGCCGCGCGAGCGACCTCGGTGCTCAGGCGTTCGAGCGTGCGGGCGATCGTGCGCAGATACGGGTCGGAACGCTGCGCGGCATCCTGGTCGAGGATTTCGGCGATGCGCCGCAGGTTGGCGGCCGTGTCGGCGGCTTGCTGACGGCTCAGTCCGCTATCGTCGGACCCGTCGCGCGCCGCCGAGGCACCGGGGACGGCACGCCTGAACGCCTCGGGCGGCACCGCATGCAGCAGGATCGCCGCCGCGACCAATACCGGCACCGCCCACGCCGCGCGCGGTAGCGTCAGCCGAACCAACGCACGCGGATCGATTGCGCCCGCGCGCCGTTCCGCGTCTGCTAGCAGCGCCGCGCGGACCGGGTCCGGCGCGCTGTCCGATCGCAAATTGGCGGAAACTTCCAGCGCTGTGCTCAGTCGCTCCTGCAGCGCGAATGTCCGATCGGCCACGCGCGCAAGCCCTGCAAGATCGGGCGCGACCAGGAACGTCAGGGGAATCGCAAGTCCGAGCACGCAAGCGAAGGCGATGACGCTCAGCGCGAGGTGGTCGAGCAGCGGATGTCCGGAAACGGCCGGCAGCCACCGTGCCTGCGCCCATCCATCGAAGGCGGTCATGGCTTCAAGCGCGCAGAGCACGACCAGCCCGCACAGCAGGCTCCAGACCGCACCGCGCAGCACCGACCCAAGCTGCCAGCGCGCCCGCGCGCGCGTAAGGCATGCCCGCGATATGGGAAGCCTGGGGTCGCCCACTCTCATTTCCCCGCTGGTTTCGGCGCAGCGAGACCATGTTCGGCAAGCAGGCGGCCGATCGTGCCGTCCGCCTGCAGCGAGTCGATCGCCTGTCCGAACGTGACGCTCAGGAACGCGTCGTGCGACCGCACGGCGATACCAAGCTCCGTCTGCACGGGTTCGAACGGAGAGGGAATGATGTGAAGTCCCGCCGCCTGCGGCTTGCCGCCGGTCGCGCGATAGAGCGCAGGCTCCCACACGAAGGCGGCGGCGACGGTGCCGTCGAGCAGGCGTTCGATCAGAAGCTTGTTGTTGTAATAGGACAGCCGCGGCCAGCGACTCTTCTCCGGCAACGATTGCAGATACAGGATGACCTGGTTGTCCACCCCGCCCAGTATGCGCGTGCCGAGCGGACGAGCTACCGGCACATCGGCAAGCTTGCGATAGGCCGCCGAGGTGGTGACAAGGACCGTGCGCGTGGTCAAATAGGGGCGCGTGATCGTGATCCACTCAGGATAGCCCTGGGCGAGCGTGAAGCCCATGAAGCCGTCGCATTGCTCCGCGAACTGGATATAGATTTCTTCGAGCGTCAGCGGCAGGCGATAGTCGAGCGGCTCGGTCGGCCGCCAGGTCCTGATCTCGATCACCTCCGCCGTGAGCAGAAGGGCGGAGGCAAGCTCGCGAGCAAGCGCAGCCTCGAACGAGGCCATCATCGCGGCACCGTTCACGCACAAGGCGACCTTGTTGCCCTGGCTGCCGCGGCCGCGATCCTGGTAGGTGTCGCGCGGCGGGATCTCCATGCCCTGCGCGCTCGCCGCGCCGCTGGCGAAGCAGACAAGCGCCGCCAGCACCGCGACGATTGCCGGGCGCCGCCACGCGGCGGCGCCCGTTGGCACCGCAACATGCATTGTGCTTCCTCGCTTTTGGCGGTGGTACAGCCTAAAAACGACGCGGATCGTGCCTCATTGCTGCACGCCGCACAATCCGTGTCGCTAGCCTCGGTGAAGAGGTAGGCGCAGCCTCCGGCGGACCAAAGAGTGTCCCGATCCGCCGGCGCCAGCCAAAGTCGCCTACTGCGGCAGCGCGAACACGTACACGGCGTTGCCGCCGCTCACCGAATCCACCTCGGGCGTCATCTTGATGGCGGCCGCATTGATCCCGCCGCCGCCGGCCGGAATGGCAATGTATTGGCGGCCGTTGACGGAGTAGGTCACCGTACCGCCGGCGGCCTGCGACGCGAGCCGCGTCTGCCAGAGGACCTGGCCGTTGTCAGCGTCAAGCGCGCGCAGGTAACGGTCCATCCCGCCGTTGAACAGCAGACCGCCCCCGGTCGCGAGCACCGGCGAATAGTTCGACGCTCTGTTCTCATAGCTAAAGACCGTCTTGCCGGTTTCAACCGAAATCGCATCGATGCGCCCAACCTTGTCCCGGCCGGAAGCAAACTTGGTATTGGCGTCAACATTGTACACGAACTGCGGCGCTGGCTCGCGGTCGGCGCGGGCCCTGAGGTCGATGCAGAGGTTCAACAACATTACATAGATGACGTTGGATTTCGGATTGTAGGCGCTGCTCGGCCAATCGCGGCCGCCGTTGAAGGTCGGGCAGACATGGTAGTACTTGCCGACCTCCTTGAGCACGGCGTTCTCGTTGACGGTGACGAAACCTTTGGGATCGATCCTGGCGATCAGGTTCTGCTCAACGGTCTGCTTCGCCCACAGGAATTCGCCGTTGGCGGCATCGAAACTCCAGGCGATGCCGGTCTTGCAGGGCACCCCGGTCAACGTCTTGCGCGGCCCGCGACGCGCGTCAGGATTGACGGAAAGCATGCCAGCCGCGTTGGCGTCGGGATTGACCGGCGAGTTGATGACCATCATCTCGAAGGTGCATTCCTGATCCCAGTTGTCGCGCGGCAGCACCTGGTGGCGCCAAACCACTTCGCCGGTCTTAGGTTTCACGGCAAAGCGCGTATTGGTGCCGGTCATGGTTGCACCCGGCATGTTGCGCTGGGTCTCCGAGGCCGGGCCGACCGCGCTCGATCCGTAGAAGACGAGATCGAGCTCGGGATCGTAGGTGAGCTGGCCCCAGACCCCGGTCATCCAACGGCTTTCGAACGGCGAGCCGGCCCAGGTCTCGTCGCCGGGCTGGCCCGGGCGCGGAATCATCGTGTTGCGCCACAGTTCCTCGCCGGTCTTGGCATCGTGGCCGGTGACATAGCAGCCATGCGGCGCCACCTGGCAGGTCGAGCCGGCGACGACGACTCCGCCGACCACGATCGGGCCGGTCGAATTGCTGACGTAGTAATCGCCGCCGCGGTTGGTCTGCCAAGCGAGCTTGCCGGTGCGGGCCTCGAGCGCGACCACGAAGTTGTCCCAGGTCACGAAGTAGACGTGGTCGCCAGAGAGCGCGATCGCGCGCTTGCGCTGCCCGTGGTTGGAGCGGAACGACGTCATGGCCGGCAGCGGGTGCCGGTATTCCCAGATGAGGTCGCCGTTGGTGGCGTCGATCGCCTGGATCACGTCGCCGGGATTACCAAGATACATCACGCCATTGTAAACGAGCGGCGTCATCTCGTTGATGCCGGGCTCCATGACACGCGCCCACACCAGTTGCAGGCCCTTGACGTTGGTCTTGTTGATCTGATCGAGCGGACTATAGCCCCAGGCCTGGTAATTGCCACGATGCATCATCCAGTCCTCGGGCTTGGGAGCCCGCATCATCTGGTCGGTCACCGTGACGAAGTTCGACACGGTGCGCAGCGTCGACGTGGCTTGCGCATTGCCGGTCGAGACCAGCGCGCAGAGCAGGGCGGCACTCAGCAGGCATTCCTTGATCGGCCATCTCATCGCTTCACTCCCTTAGGTTGGAAACCGGTTCTTCTGGCGTCCGTTGGTTTCGCTCTTGGTTTTTCTTGGGTCGGTCGCCGACAGGATCGTGCCCGATTGTCGGAACAAGCACAATCGGGACGAAGGCCGGCGTGGGTGCGAATACCCTTCGTCGCGCGGGGCAAATTTCCCGGATGGTGGCGGCACTTTTGGCAACGGCTCGGGGCAAAATCGACCGTGTCGGTTTCGATTGTCGGGCGGATGAGACTTCGCCTAGAGTGGGGCGCTTGAGTGAACAGGCCGTCCGTAGGAGATTTCATGCTGTCGAGAATTTCGTGCGCGGTCCTCATTGCGGGTGCGAGTTGCCTGGTGGTTGCGCTGGCGCCGGTGGCCGAATGCAACGCCGCCGAGGACGCGACGTCGGTCTGGCAAGGCGTCTACACCAAGGCGCAGGCGGAGCGGGGGCGGACAACCTATTTCGCGGCCTGCGTCTCCTGCCACGGGGCGCAGCTCCAGGGCGATAGCGACATACCGGAGCTTGCAGGCAACGGCTTTCTTCGGAAGTGGACCGGCCTGTCGGTCGGCGCGCTGTTTGCGTTCACGGAAAGCCAGATGCCGGTCGGCCGTCCCCGCGGACTCGGCGCGCAAGGCTACGCCGAGGTGATCGCGCACATCCTCGCCACCAACGGTTTTCCTGACGGCCAGCAGGAGTTGCCCGCCGGCGGTTCGGCCCTCGACAAGATCATGATCGACAAGAAGAAGTGAGACGCGATTGCAATCGTTGCAACGTGTTCGGCCTCACTGGCCACTTTTCTCGCACAGGCCTGCCACCGACGCGATGGATTCGACGTCAAGCTGCGCTTCGGCGACTCACTTCGATCACTTCTTCGCGGCCTCTTCCGCGGCCTTCTCGTCGGCGCGCGCTCCAGCGAGGATGCCAGCCATCGCGTGATTCCCCTCGTGACATGCATATTCGTAGATAGGATCCTCACTCTTCGACATCGGGACCACTGCTGTCCATGGTCTCGTCCACATGGTCGGGTCGTCGACCGTGAATTCGTAGAGGAGCGTGTTAGCGTCGGTGCGCGTGAAGCGTTCGATCAGGTGCGTGTTCGCGCTGGAGCCTGGCAGGCTCGTCTCGCGTTTGAAATTCTTCGTTTCGACAACCAGCGTATTCCCCTCCCAGTGGCCGCGCGAGTCCCCCTTCCACTGACGGATGCTCAGATGCGGGCGCCCATCCATGGGGACAATGCGAGCGTCGTGCACCATCTCGGTGAGGATCACTACGTATTCAGGAGTCTGGAACAGCTGAACATTGTTGTTGTAGGCGCCTGGAGTCATTGGCGGTCCAGCGTTCAACCCCATAATGCAACGCTCCTGCAGAGGCCGGTCTTCCCACGAGTCGGCGTGGGGACGTCCAAGCTGATTGTCGCGCGCGGCCACTGCGCGCAGGGCCGCTTTCTTCTGCCCGTCCGGCGTCAAGGCCGGAAGCCGGCCATCGGGCGGATCCACAATCAACGACGTGCGCTTTGACTTCACGATCTTGTCGCCGCGCTCGTACCAAAACTCGTTGTAGGGGACGACGCCGCCCGCCGGGTAATTCAAACCACCTTGCTTTGGATCAATCAGATCACGATTCTGGCGTCGATTTTCTTCCCTCTCGAAGTTCGCCGCTTCCTCGTCGGTAAAAAACTCCTTCGTTCCCAGCTCCTTGGGCCGTTCCAGAGGGGTGATGGTGCGGTAGTCCCAAACTCCCTGCAGGTCCGGCCGGCCATCCGGTGTGCGTGGCAGCGTCCAAGTCCCTGCTGCAACGGTGGTCTGGCCCGCGACGGGGACCGGCGTCAGCAACGCAACCGCGATCACGACCGCCAGACCACCCGTTGAAATGTGAACTCGATCGATCATATGAACCTCCTTTTCACTTGCTCGGTTGCTTGCGAAGATGCCCATACATGAGCTCTTCCGCGAACTCCACGCACTTGAATTCCAACAGCTGAGCGTTCTTCTCCAACCGACGATAGAGGGGCATACTCATCTTCCAGGGTCGCGAAAACACCTTCGGGTCCTCGATGGTGACTTCGTAGGTGACGGCGTCAGGGCTCAGGGGAGTGTAGCGTTCGACCACGTGCAGGGCGTCGCTATGGAAATTCCCGGCCCTGTCAAACCAGGTCTGGTCGTTCAAACTCGTCACGTCGACGACCAGAGTATCCCCCTCCCAGTGGCCGACCGAGTGCCCCATCCAGCTGTCGGCAGGGCTTGGGGGCGCCTTATCCATGTAGATCGTGCGGGTGGCGCCCGCATACTCATAGGCCATCAGGATGGAGTTCGGAGTCTGAACAATTTGAAACGGATAGGGCATATACGTGGCCCGTGGCACGCCGGGCAAATAACACTTGATTTCAGGGTCAGCGGTCAACCGGTTTTCAAAGTTTTCTTTCTTTTTCGCCGCCGCCGCCGGCAGGTAGGGGATCTCACCGCCCTCCACGACGCCCAGCCCCGCCGGAACTGCGCCGACCGCGCCGAGTGCGACCACCTGTCCCGGTCGCGCCGCATGTTCCTGGATGTCCCAGTTTGCGGTGTTGAGAGCCTGCCAAATACCGTTCAAGTCCGGTTTGCCGTCCGCCGCACGCGGCGCCTTATAGGCCTCGGCCTGACTCGCGGTCGGTATCACGCCCAGCTGGAGGGCGGTTATCAAGGCGGCTGTCGCACTCGCAAATCTCGCGCCTCTCAACCGATTTCGCATCCGTGCCTCCTCTCCGAACCCACATCCTGCATGTCCCGCAGGCACTACTTGGGCAACGCCGGGGTCGTTTTGGGGGGTACCCGGTGATGCGTCGCCTGCTCGTAAGAATAAGCGAGCTTCAGCAGCATAGGCTCGCTGTAGGGCAGCCCGAAGAACGTGATGCCGACCGGGAGATTGTTGCTGGTGAACCCGGACGGCACGGTCATCGAGGCGGCAAAGATCAGAAACGTGTTCAACGTCGGCACGCCTCTGGTGGTCTCATATGGCGGATTGATGCCGTTCTTGATCAAGCTCGGCTCGTGCTCCACCGATTTGTGCACGATGGCGTCGAGCTTGTTGTCAGCCATGATTTTGGCGATGCTAATCATCAACTCGTCGCGGGCGCGAACATATTCGACGTAGCGCGCCGCGTTGAAGGGCGCCGACGGCGCCTTGTAGCGTGCGACATTCGGCGGGGGAAAGCTCTTGTCGATGTCGGGCGAGCTGATGATGTCGTGCCGCGTCTTGAATGGCGAACCCGGATTGCGCGCAAGGTAGAGTTCAAGTGCGGCGTCGGTTTCGATCGGGTTACGCTCCCGCGTGGCGAGGAGCTTCTTGAGACTCGGGATAACGATCGGATCGACCAGGATCGCGCCCGTGGCTTTCAGTTCAGCGACATTCTTCTCGAAGGCGGCATCGACGATCTTGAAATCCGGCGCGTTCGGGTTCGACTGGTTTCCGATCGACTCACGCAGAATGCCGATGCGCGCGCCGTTCAACGCGCCTTGATCGAGATATTTCGTGTAGCTGCCCTCGACCTTGCCGACACCGAGGGCGGTCACCGGGTCCTCCGGATCGTAGCCCACCATGCCGTCCAGGAGTTTCGCGAGGTCGCGCACGGTGCGCGCCATCGGCCCCATCTGCGCGTGCACGGTCGGATAACCGTCCCACATGCCGGTGCGGCTCACCAGGCCGGGCGTCGGCCGCAAGCTCACGACGGCATTCCACGCTGCCGGGCGGCGGATCGACGCAACCGTTTCCTCCCCGATGGCGACGGTCGAGAAGCTTGCCGTCAGCGCCGCGCCGGAGCCGCCGGACGAGCCGCCCACTGTGCGCTCGAGATCGTAGGGGTTGCGCGTGACGCCGAATATCGAGCCGTAAGTGTCGCCGGCAGCGAATTCGGAGAGCGTCGCCTTGCCGAGGATGATCGCGCCGGCCTTGCGCAACTTATCGATCACGAAGGCGTCTTTGGGCGGCCGGTAGTCCCTGAACACCACGGTGCCGAGCGTGGTGGGCATGCCGGCCGTGTCGATCTCGTCCTTGACCAGAATCGCGATACCGTGCAGCGGGCCTACGAGCCCGGACGTCCGAAATGCGGTGTCGAGCCGGTCGGCTTCTGCGAGTGCATTCGGATCGAGCGTGATCACGGAATTGATATTGGGGCCTTGCTTGTCGTAGGCGTTGATCCGGTCGAGATAGCCCTGCACCAACTGGCGGGCTGTGAGCCGGCCGGATCGGAAGGCCGTGTGGATGTCGTCGATCGAGGCCTCTACGACCTGAAACTGCGCTGCACTCGCGGTCTGGGCCTGCGTGGGCGCTGTGCATGACATCGCGATAGCCATCGCACCAGCCATAGCATGAATTGCTCGCTTCATCGCACATCTCCGGGTCGAGCCAGATCGGCACTGAAAAACCAGCCTACACCATGCCGGCCTGCTTTCCACCGGGTTGCGCGGCAAAAGCACCGCCACGACGATGGAGCAATCAGGCAGCTTCGGGGAGGGGGGCCTCGCATGCGGGCTATCGGCTTATGCCAAACGGGGCTACCATCCACACAAGTTTTGGTTTGATCGAAGGAAACCCGTTACAGCGCACACTGCAAGGCAATAGGAGACCATCATGCGCGATCGGTTCTTGAACTCGGTGACAACGGTCGCCATCACGGCGGCGGCCGTTGGCGCCGTTGTTGCGGTGCTTGGCACACAAACGTCGGCTCAAAACTCAGCGGCTTCAGCCACCACGCTGAAAACGCCCTGGGGCGAACCCGATTTGCAGGGGATTTGGACGGTCGAGTATGACACGCCCTTGCAGCGCTCCCCCCGGTTTGCGGACCAGGAATTCTTCACCGAGGCCCAGCGGGCAGAATTCGACAGAGTACGGTCGCAAGAGCGCGGCCGCGACGCGCGTGGCGAGCGTGGGAGCGAGCTCGACGTCGCCGGCGCTTACAACGACGCGTTCGGGGCCATGAAGCGCACCGGCAAGCGCACGTCAATGATTGTTGATCCGCCCAATGGCCGAATCCCGCCGCTGACGCCGGAGGCCGCGAAGATTGCCGCCGCCGATCGAGACTTTCGTCTTGCCCTGATGCAAGCGACGCAAACGTGCAAACTCAATTTGCCCGGATGTGCCGGCGGCAAGTACGATCCGACGCCGACGTCGCGGCGTGCAGAGCTTCCCGCTCGCTACAACACGGCGCGCATGAACCGCCATGATGGTCCCGAGGACGGCGCGTTGGCGGACCGCTGCTTAACCATCGGACTGCCCGAGTTCGGCGCCGGAAACGGCGGCGGCAGCTTCCGACGGATCGTGCAGACGCCGGGGGGTATCTCGATGTTCTACGACGTGGGCCAGGGGCAAGGGTGGCAGCGCAACATCGTCATGAATGGGAGCCCACACTTGCCGGCCAACATCCGCCAGTGGTTCGGCGACTCGCGCGGTCGCTGGGAGGGAAATACGCTGGTGATCGACGTGACCAATTTCAGTCCGAAAACCGATTATCGGGGATCGCGGGAGAATCTGCACTTGGTCGAGCGCTGGACGCGGACTGGGCCGGCCACGCTTGAATACGCAGTGACCATCGACGATTCGGCCGTCTGGACGCGTCCCTGGACTGTCACGCAGGAGTTCGCCAAACAGAACGAACAGGAAAACAGGATTTATTACGAGCCTCGCTGCGTTGAAGGAAACTTTGGCCATCCCGCGGTGCTGAAGGCGTCGCGCCTGGAAGACCGCGAGTTTGCCGAGGGGCGCGGGCCTGATCCGCTGACCAAGGACAACGCCTCCGGAGGTGCTACGTTCGATCCGTTGCAGCAGTAGCATGCGGCGAGGCAATGGCGGCCAACATCAAGCGCGAGCAACCGAAAGAAACCGGGCCAGCGAAATATCGGCGGTCGAGGCTGAATAGGACGCCGCGCCATGTCGGCTTAGGGTCGTGGCGTATCACCCCGCCGTGAGCGGCGGGTGCCGACGTTTGCGGCGCTGCATGAGCCTCGTTAGAAAGTCGCCAGCGGATTGACCGGCGATCCGGTACCGCCCTCCACCGGCAGCGGCGCGAACGTAATCACGAACTCGTACCGGTTCAACCGCCGCGCCGTCGCGACCAACTCCTCGAGATCGAGGCACTCCACGATGTTGATCCCCATCCAGATCAGTGCCGCCACGTGGATCGGGTTGCGCATCCCTTCCCAGCCGGGCCTCGGATTCCAGTCGATGTTGAAGTCGTGGCCGATGAAGGCCGGCAGCCGCTCATGCATCCACGGAATCGTGTCGGGGTAATAGCCCGCCACCTGGCC
>WNGL01017755.1_pt1 | contig 10811 bp, 11 predicted proteins | sample 5400591 | NCBI WGS metagenome assembly WNGL01 (sample SAMN13153377, study PRJNA577476) | soil metagenome | isolation source: 80 cm soil or saprolite under Garry oak tree replicate 1 | place: USA:California | collected 2016-06-15
GCGCGCGGCGGCCACGGCGAGCGCTGCGTTTGCCGGCTGATAGTCGCCGACCAAAGGGAGCCGAAGATCGCGGTGCGCGAAATCCGGACCCCGGACGCTCAGCTCGTGTCCCCCCCAGCCGAGTGAGATCGCGTCGACGATGACATCGCGACCAAGGCGCCACACCTGAGCGGCCATCGCGTCCGCCTGCGCCTCGACGATCGCGAGAGCTTCACCTTCGCAGCCCGTGACCACCCGGTTGCCGTGCTTGATGATGGCCGCCTTCTCGCGCGCGATCTCTCCAATTGTGTTGCCGAGGTACTTCTGATGGTCGAGGTCGACGTTGGTGATGACCGCAATCCCGAGGTCGAGCGCGTTCGTCGCGTCGAGCCGTCCTCCCAGACCGACCTCGCACACCAAGAGCTCGATCCGCGGTGCGAGATAGGCGATAGCCATGGCGGTCAGCATCTCGAACTCGGTGGCAGGGCCCATTTCGGACGCCACCTCGTCCAGAGTCGGCATCAGAGCTTCCAGCGTCGCGACGAAATCGCCTTCGCTGATGGGGCTGCCGTTGAGCTCGATTCGCTCCGTGTACGAGACGAGGTGTGGCTTGGGCATGAAGCCCACGCCGTGGCCGGCCGCGCGAAGGATCGACGTCAGGCACGCGCCCGTGGATCCCTTGCCGTTCGTGCCCGCGATCAACGCGCCGCGAAGCTCGCGGTCCGGCGCGCCGAGCCGGTCGAGGATGGCGCGGGTTCGCTCGGTTCCGAGCTTCATCGCAAAGCGCCCTTGCTTCGAGATGAAGTCGAGGGCTTGCTGGTAGGTCAGCTGTGAGCGCCTTGCTTGCACTCCTACCCCTTCCGGCGAACCTCGGCCTCGAAGGTGTTCCGGATCAGCATGGCGCGCGTCATTGGACCGACACCACCCGGGTTGGGGGTGAGCCATCCGGCAACGGTTTCGACGCCCGCGCCAAGGTCGCCCACCTGGCGGCCATCGACCCAGTTGGTGCTGACGTCCACGACTACGGCCCCCGCCTTGACCATCTCCTTGCCCACGAGGTGGGCGCGGCCGGCTGCGGCGACCAGAATGTCGGCGGTCAACGTGTGACTCGCGAGGTCCTTCGTTCGCGTGTGACACAGGGTCACGGTCGCGTGGCGTTTGAGCAGGAGCAAGGCCGTCGGCTTGCCGACCAGGTTGCTGCGACCGACCACCACCGCATTCGCGCCCTCGATCGCGATGCCAGAGCGCAGGAGCAGTTCGATGATGCCGGCGGGCGTGCAGGGTTCGACGCCTCCGGGCAGCCCGAGGGCCACCAGGCCCGCGTTGAGCGGATGGAAACCGTCGACATCCTTGACGGGATCCAGGGCGAACACGATTTGCCGCATGTCGATCTGTTTGGGGGTGGGCTGCTGGATCAGGATCGCGCTCACGTTTTCGTCGCGGTTCATCTGCTCGACGAGGGAGAGCAGCTCATCGGTGGTCGTGTTCGACGGCAGGCGGTGGTCCTCGGACTCGATGCCCACGCTGTGCGCGTCGCGTTGCTTCAGCTCGACGTATTTCGCGGATGCGGGATCCTCACCCACGAGCACGGTCGCGAGCCGCGGCCGCGAACTGCCTCGAGACACGCGCTCGCTGACGGCCGCGGTGACCTCTTCGTAGATCTGTTTGGCGACGGCTCTGCCGTCGAGCACGCGGGCCGTCATACGAGACCGAGCTCGCGTCTGGCTGCTTCGGTTACGACGCGCATCACGTCGCGCAGGTCAATGCCTCGCTCGTGGGCGATCCGTCGGCAGTCTTCGTACTCCGGCGCGACGTCGAGTGCGCGGCCGCCGAGCTCTTTGACCTTGACGCGTGACGAACCAAGCGGGGTCTCGACTTCGATCACCCGCCGCCCCGCGATGACCCGATCGACGTGGGTGAGCCGCACGCCGAGCGTCGTGCTGTGCCGCAGCAGGTGGTCCGTCAGCGAACCGACCATCTCGGGCGGCGCCATGACGGTCAGCAGGTGTCCCGGCCGGCCTTTTTTCATGACCGCCGGCACGACGGCGACGTCGAGCGCTCCGGCGCTCATCAGGTCTTCGCATAGGGCGGCGATCAGGTTCGGAGCCATATCGTCCAGGTTCGTCTCCACGAGCGTCACAGCGGTTTCGGCGGAGACCTCGTCGCCGAGCCAGACCGCGAGGGCGTTGCCCGGCGCCTCATACGACCCGATGCCGTAACCGACGCGCCGGAGCGACATGCTGGGTCGCTCGAATGTCGCACACGCGGCGAGGATCGCCGCACCCGTCGGCGTCACGAGCTCGCGAGTCTCGTCAATCGGTTGCAGCACCGCGCCCGTGCCCTCGATGACGCGAAGGCTGGCGGGAGCTGGCAGCGGCATCCCGTGCTTGATTCCCCGCGGGGCGGGCAAAGGCGAGGCGAATACTTTGCGTACGTCAAGCGCATGGAGGAGCCAGAAAGCGCCCACGACGTCGACCAGGGTGTCCGCGCCGCCGAGCTCGTGCAGGTGAACTTGCTCTTCGGGCAGGCCGTGAATCTCGGACTCGGCGCGTGCGAGGCGGTTGATGGCATCGAGGGCCTGCGTCTTGACCGAATCCGGCGCGTCCGCCTGCTCGACGACTTCGCGCAGCGCCGGCACGGTTCGCTCGACGCGGTCGCGCACGCCGACCAGAACGCGGGTGCCTGCCGCGTGGCCTCGGGCCTCGCGACGGACCTCGATCGTGACCTCGTCGCCCAGGCGAAGCGATTCCACGACGGCGTCGAGCAGCGCCCTGTCCGCACCGCAGTCGACAAGCGCACCGAGCGTCATGTCGCCTGAGATTCCGGCGAAGCAGTCGAAATAGGCGATGGTCATGCGCGCGTCCTATTAATGCGCACGGCGGCCGCCTCGATGGGTTGCATGCTCGCCGGACTTTTGGCCACGCGCACTGACACAGCCTTGACCCGCGGCATGGTAAGGATACGCTCGGCGATCGCGGCGGCCAGTGACTCGAGCAGCTTCTTCGATTCCCCTTCGATGACCTCGCGAGCCGCCGCGCGGACTTGCGTGTAGTCGATGGTGTCAGCGAGCCGGTCGGTACGTCCAGGTTCGGCGAGATCGGCGTCAATCTCGATGTCCACCTTGAACTCCTGTGTCTGGTCGCGCTCGGCGTCGCGGACTCCGTGGCGCCCGTGAAAGGACATCCCGCGCAACTCGATGCGATCCATCGTGCCCAATTGTCTGGAAATAGACTGTGCGGCGTGATTCACGCAGGCATGCACGTCCGGGCAGCGACCGAAAAAGACCTGGCGGCGATCAACGACATCTACAACCACTACGTGGTCGAGACGCACTACACGTTCGACCTGGAACCGACGAGCCTGGAGGCTCGCCGCCAGTGGTTCAGCCACTACCACGACACCGGCCGGCACCGACTCTTCGTCGCGGTCGACGCCGGCCAGATCGTGGGTTACGCGTCGAGCAGCCGGTTCAAGTCACGGCCCGCGTATCAGACCTCTGTGGAGACCAGCGTGTACCTCGCTCCCGAGGTGATCGGCAAGGGCGCCGGCTCCCGGCTCTACGAGAGGCTGTTCGACTCCCTCAAAAGAGAGGACGTGCACCGGGCATATGGGGGCATCGCTCTCCCGAACCCGGCGTCAATTGCGCTCCACGAGAAGTTCGGATTCAAACGAGTCGCTCTCTTCACCGAGCAGGGACGGAAGTTTGGCCGCTACTGGGACGTCGCCTGGTACGAGAAACAGCTGAATGCGGAGTCAGTCTTGCCGGAGTAGGGCTCACTGGACTCCGGCCGGAGTACTTGCAGCCGGATATACTCTGGCGTATATTCCATTTGGAGTATGCGTGAACTAGAGGCGGAAGTTTCCCCCCTGGCGCTCTCGATCCTTCAGCTACTGGACGAGCGGCCGATGCATCCTTACGAGCTCGCCTCGACGATGCGCGATCGCCACCACGACGAGTTCATTCGGCTCAACTTCGGATCGCTTTATCACACCGTCGAGGTGCTCGAGCGGAATGGCTGGATTGTGCCTACAGAGCGCGAGAAAGAAGGACGGCGGCCCGAGCGGACGATCTACCGGCTCGCCAAGTCAGGTCGTGAGGTCCTGGTCGGCGTGGTCAGTGACATCCTCGCGCGGCCGCGGCGCGAGTACCCGCACTTCGCGGCCGGCCTGATGTTCATGCATCACCTCAGCGCCTCCGAAGCAGCCGAGCATCTACGCAATCGGACGCTCGCGCTGAAGGCCACGACCGAAAAACTCAACGGAATCCTGGCAGAGGTTCGGGCTCAGGGTGTCAGCCGCCTCGCCCTGATCGAGCTCGAACACAAGATCGCGATGCTCGATGCCGAGCGCAGGTGGGTCACCAATCTGGAAAAAGAGATCAACGACGGAAGGCTGGAGTGGAACGTCGGTATCGATCCCGACTATGAAAAGTTGAGGAGGAAACATGGCTCGCGCGCGCACTAACCCGTGGCTCGTGCTTCTGGTTTTGACCACGGGATTTTTTATGATCATGCTCGACACCACGATCGTGAATGTGGCGATCCCGGCCATGAGCACCGGGCTCAACACGACGCTCGACCAGATCCTCTGGGTCCTCAACGCGTATGTGCTCGTCTACGCGGTGCTGCTGATCACGGCCGGCCGCCTCGGTGACCTTTATGGGCAGCGCAGCTTGTTCGCGATCGGACTGTTCATCTTCACGGTCGCTTCGGCGCTATGTGGCCTCTCGCAAGACCCGGCGCAGTTGATCGCCGCTCGCATCCTGCAGGGAGTCGGCGGTGCGCTCCTCACGCCACAGACGCTGGCCATCCTGACATCGATCTTTCCGCCCGAGCGGCGCGGTGCGGCATTTGGAATCTGGGGCGGCGTCGCCGGCCTTGCCACCGTGGCTGGACCAACACTGGGCGGCGCGATCATTACCTACATCGATTGGCGCTGGATCTTCTACATCAACGTGCCGATCGGAATCGCGGCTTTGATCGCCACCTTTGCGATCATCCCGGACCTCCGCCCAGGCCGGCATCACGGCTGGGACGTCATGGGCATCATCGTCGCGACCGCGGGACTGTTCGCGATCGTCTTCGGCCTGATCGAGGGCGAGCGCTACAACTGGGGCCAGATCGGGTCTTACCCGATCACCATCCCAGAGGTCATTGGGGCCGGCGCAGTACTGATGGTCCTGTTCATCATCTGGGAGCGCTACCAGGCCGAGCCGCTAGTCCCTCTCTCCCTGTTTGCAGATCGCAATTTCGCGGTCGCGAACTGGATCTCCGCGGCAATCAGCTTCGGCATGCTGAGCATGTTCCTGCCCTTCACCATCTACCTGCAGTCGGCGCGCGGTTTCTCGGCCCTCGTCGCTGGGTTAACGCTGGCGCCGATGTCGCTCACCTCGATGGTCACAGCGCCGTTCGCGGGCCGCCTTGCGGATCGCGTCGGGGGCAAGTACATCCTGATGGCGGGGATCACGCTGTTCACGATCGGCATGGGCACCATGGCGTTTGTTGCCGGGCCTGACTCGACCTGGATCAACTTTCTCGCACCCGCGATCGTGGCCGGACTTGGCATCGGGATGACCTTCGCGCCGATGACCACAGTCGCGATGCGCAACATCGAGCCCCGCGTGGCCGGCGCCGCGTCAGGCGTGCTCAACACGATCCGGCAGCTAGGGGCTGCCGTCGGCAGCGCCGTGGTCGGCGCGCTTTTGCAGAACCAGCTTGCGACCACGCTTCACAACCAGGCGGTCAGCCACGCCAGTGCGCTGCCGGCGGCGTTCCGCGATCAGTTCGTGGCCGCGTTCACGAATGTTTCCTCGAAGGGATTCGAGATCGGCGCGGGCGAGACTGGTGCGCGCCTCCCCGCCAACATCCCGCCGACGGTGGCCGCACAAGTCGAGGCGATTGCGCACGCGGTCTTCGTGAGCGCGTACATCGACGCGATGAAGGCGACGTTCGTCCTCCCAATTGCATTCCTTGCCTTGACGGCACTGACGACGCTTCTGATCAAGAGGCGCAAGCGCGAAACGGCTGCGCAGCCAGTGGAAGAGAGAGAGGAAGTCAGGACCGCCGCGGGCTAGACGGACGCCTCGCTTTAGAGGCGTCCTCCGGAAACCAGCTTGAGCACCGCCAGCAGCGCGGCGGCGCCGATGAAGGCGACCACGATGCTGCCGAAAAAGCCGACGTTGCCGGTCATACCGAACAGCGAGCTGAGCAGGAACCCACCGATGATCGCGCCGGCCACGCCGACCACGATGTCGGCCAGGCAGCCGAATCCGCGCCCCGCGACGACGCGCGCCGCGATCGCACCCGCGATCAGGCCGACGACGATCCACGCCAGCCAGGAGCCTGGGTCGAGGTTCAAGCGGGAATCGAGCAAACCGGCGGCGATCATGCCCGCAACCAATCGGCGATTGTCGTGAATACCTCATGGCTGCCCAGGTCGTTGAAGGGCTCGTGGTAGCGGCCGTCGAGCAGCCGTAGATCGCTTCGGGCGGATGTTTTCTCGTGCAGCTCCTGGCTGCCGACAGGGTCGATCAGGTGGTCGTCGGTTCCGGCCAGGATGAGAAACCGGAGCTTGATCTCGTCCGCGTGCGCAAGGTTGTCGGCCGCGGCTCGCCGCCACTCCTCGAAGAGGCGGCTCGAGATCTTGCCGTGGACGAGCGGATCGCTCCGGTAGGCGGAGACGACTTCCGGAATTCGCGAGACCGTCCCCGGGTCGACTTCGTTGTCGAGCGCAAGCCTGGGCGCGATCGCGGAGAGGACTCTGGCTCCGCTCGCCTTCCAGGCCGGGACTTTGACGTACAGCTTGAGCGCTGGGCTCGAGAGGACGAATCGTTTTGTGCGCGTCAGCCTGCCCGAGCGCACGGCGCTCAGCATCACCACGCCGCCAAACGAGTGGCCGAGGGGGACGACCTCCCCGGTGGTCTGGCTTTCCACGTAAGCGACGAAAGCCGCCGTGTCATCGACCCATCGCGACCACGAGTCGACGTGGCCCCGTTGCCCTGCGCTTTTGCCGTGTCCGCGGAGGTCGACCGCGTAGGTGGCCATCTGGAACCGCGCCATCCCGCGGGCGAATCGCTCGTACCGCCCGCTGTGCTCGCCCAGGCCATGCACCACCGCGAAAGTGATTTGTGCGGTCGGCTCCGGCCACGCTCTTACTGCGAGTCGGGTGCCATCGGTCGAGTTGACTGAGCCCTCCGCGGCGACGGTGGTCTCAGGTGGCAAGGTGCCCGAACCCTCGCAAGATCTTGAGCGCCTCCTGCTCGGCTTCCAGCAGCGTGGGCGCGTAGGCGCGGATTCCACACAGGGCGTACGCCCACTCGGGACTGGGCGGGCTCATCGAGTGCAGCCGGAACGTCGGCGGATAGAAGAGGATGCGCTCGCCTTCGACCTTCTTGATCACAGGGCGCTTGGCGAGCACCTCCTCGAGCGATTGGCCACGCGGTAGACGACCGGCGTCGAAGTCGAGGCGTCTTAGCTTCAAAAGGGGGTGGTCTTCGTCGCGGATCGAGGTGCGGATTCGGTACTCGGCGCTGAGGTCGCGCAGAAAGATCGTGATGATCAGCGCGTCGGTTTCGTCGCCGGCCATCTTCACGAAGCCGGCGGCGCTCAACTCCCGGCTCTCTTCACTCTTGAGGTGGCGGAAGAACTCCATCTCGAAGAGGCCGCGCGATTCGGAGCTGGCGATCCACGGCTTGCCGCAGCGCCACGCGCGGGCGTTCGCGAGTAGGTCGAACTGCTCGTGGAGACGGTCGACTCGGTGCTCGGCCAGCCCGTACAGCCGGTAATGCAGGACCCGCGCCATTTCGGGAGGTAAGCCTACGCGTCAGGGCGGCGGCCGCGCCGCTGTTCGAGCGAGCTGCATCGCGTCTTCCTGCCAGGGCGGCGCCTGGATGTGGACGGCGAGTCGATCCGTGCCGGCGGCGAGGAGGAAATCGCCACGCTGAGCGACCTCGAGGGCGCCTCGCGACCACCGAGCCCTGGTCGGATGACAGCAGGTCGCCTGGATTCTGCGTCGCAAAGACCAATGCGCCGTCGTACTTGCGGATCCGCCTTGCGAGACTGACCACGAAACGACGCATGGTCGGATCTTCGAAAAGCAGTCCGAGCTCGTCGATGAGAAGCATTCGCCGGCGGTCGCGCCGTTTGATCCGCGTCCACAATGCCTCAGCGAGCAGGAAATGGACGGGCGCGATCATCTCGTCGCGCAGCTCGCGCATGCCGAAGGCCACGATCGGCGCTTCGAGGTCGACGTTGGTCGGCGCGCTGAACATCTCGCCCAGGCTGCCGCGCACCCAGCGATGGAGAATCAACGCAACTCGCGATTTCGGCGGTAGGCGCTGGGCGACGTCACGCAGGACCGGCTGCGCGACTTCGTCGTACGCCAGGCGGACGGCCGCCTCGAGCTGCGCACGCTCGGACTCATCGAGCCGGCCACATAGACACGCGCAGAGATCGATCGCGTCGGCCGCGGCAGGACCGATCCAGGCTTCGTCTCGACGATCGGACGGCCGCAGGTCGAGGACATTGAGCGCGTGTCCCGATCCGAGGGCCAGCTGGATGTTGGCGCCTCCCAGCTCGCTCGCGAGGCGGCCGTACTCGTGCTCGGGGTCGACGATGTAGACCTGGATGCCGCGGCCGAGGGCGCCCATGGCAAGCGTCGACAAGAGGTATGTCTTGCCGGCACCTGAATGTCCGAAGATGCCGATGTTGGCGTTCGCGTACCGGCGCTGATCGAATGGATCGACAAGGACCGGGGCCCCGGTGGCCCGGCCGCGGCCGATGAAAAGTCCGTCGGGTTGCTGCAGGTCGGGTTCCCACCAGGGAAAGAAGGTGGTGAGAGCAGTCGAGTCGAGCACCCGTTTTCGCTGCAGCCGATCGGCTCCTCCAGGCCGCGTGGCCAGGAAGCCATCGAGCATGCGGAAGGTGCAGGGCTGGAGGTCGCATAGGATCGCGCGACCGGCGGACTCGATTCGGCGCGAGCCGATGTCCAGGTCGGTGGCCGTGGGCGAGGTCAGGGTCAGGTAGACCGCGACGTGGAACGCTTTGTCCTGGCTCGAGGCCAGTCTGCGTTGCAGGTCCTCAGCGTTCGGAAGCGCCCCGGCGAGCGTCGGATCGGAGATGCCTGCGTTGCCATCCAGCAGACGGGTGGCGCGCATGCTGACCAGCTGACGCTGCAGGTAGTGGACGATCCAGGCGGCGGGCAGGGGAACGGCGTGCCACGCGAGGCTGACGGCCAGACCCGGCGGACAGAGCATGAAGAGCCAGCCCGGCTCGATCTCGGTGCCGGGCAGACGGTCGATGTACCAGCTGCGGCTGAAGCCGCCGACATGCTGGAATCGCGACGCGAGCTCGCGGCCGAAGGCGAAGTTGGCAATTGGTGCGACGGGGTTGGTGCTGATGCCGATTTCCGTAAGCGCGGCCTGTATACGAGCCGCATATTTTTCCGCGATGACAAGTCGGGTTGTTGTCGAATGAGCCGTCGAGGACCGCCTCACGGCGGCCGCGAACTCGATGTCCGCGCCCCGCATGTCGTCGAGGTCGCGCGGAACCGGATGCGACGTGTTGGTTTCGTGGTCTGGGCCGGGCACGACGTCGATCACGACCTGAAGCGGCGCGTCGAGGCCGTCGAGCATGCGGCGGAAAAGCCGATCGGAGACGTTTCGAGTATGGTGAGTCCGGGCGCGCTGTTCGCGATGTTCGCGATGAGCATCGGCTCTCGTCGCGCGAGGCGGATCATGGTCGAGAGCGCGGCCGGCTGAACAGGCGCGGCGCGTTCCATCTGAGTTGATACGTAGCTGCACAGAAGGCGGCGAAGTCGATCACCCAACTGTCGAGCGCTCGCCCCCGCCAGCGGCCCCATGCCGCGGTCACGGCGACTGCTCCGACCACAATGGCGCAGGCTGCGCGAACGGGCAATGGCGCCCAGTGCGTTGACCAGATGGAAAATGCAGCAAGCAAACCGATCACGAGGTAGGCAAGCCTGGTCGGCGTCAGCCCGTAGAGAAGTTTGTCTTCGAGGTCGACGTCGAGCGGGACGCGAGCGGACACCACGTCAACCTATGTCGCCTTTGCGTGAAATGGCACCCAGGCTGTTAATCGCCCGAGACCCTTAGAATCGAGGCGCGATCCCTTCTAACGCGCTCGCGTAGCTCAACTGGCAGAGCAGGGGACTCTTAATCCCAAGGTTCAGGGTTCGATTCCCTGCGCGAGCACCAATATGTTGTGCCTGCGCCGGGCCTCCGATCTACATGTTGTGGTCCCATTGCCGCGTTGCGTCACATTCGCGGCATTTGACAGCTTCGTTTGACAGCTTCGTTTGACAGCTTCGTTGGTCCGATACGATCAACGAGACGCAGGGGCTTCCTCTGGACTCATGCCGAAAGGCCAGGGACGCGAATCCTTTCAGTCGATGCGAGGGGGGGTCACCGAACAGCTCTTTGTCGTGACCGCAGCGTTGTCATCGCCTCAGACCAGTCAGCGTTACGGCAACCAGTCGATTCGTGGCAGCTTCGGAGGGCAGGCTGCTCGCCGCTGCGAGCGCGAACAGACAGTAGCTCGCTAGCTCATCAGCTGTTACATCAGTCCTGACGTCGCCGGCCGTCTGGCCTTCTGTAACCAGATCACGGATGAGATTGTGAAGATGCTTCTGTGCTCGCGCGACATGTTCATCCCGATGCAGGAGCGCCCCAACCGCTGTGGCGTGGCGCTTTTGTTGAATGAGCGCATAGGCAGCGAGGACTGCCTCCAGGCGTTCAAAGGAACTGCCGAGTCCATCTCGAAGCGCTTCGAGCTCTTGTAAGTGACCGACGACATGACGCTCGTGCCATGCGACCA